>ENA-OZVX01000002-OZVX01000002.1-human-gut-metagenome-genome-assembly--contig:-NODE-2-length-107396-cov-10.961143_pt1 | contig 107396 bp, 80 predicted proteins | sample MGYA00243452_ERZ654059 | MGnify/ENA primary metagenome ERZ654059 (study PRJEB26926, sample SAMN06165061) | human gut metagenome | biome: ENVO:00009003; feature: ENVO:2100002; material: ENVO:00002003...
AGAGCGCATGATTCATAATCATGAGGTCCCCGGTTCAATCCCGGGTCCCGCTACACAAAACAAGGTATTTATGAATTTGTTTCATGGATATCTTGTTTATCTTTTATTTATATTGGACTTATTTTTCTTTTCATATAGAATCACGGGTCAACGTAACAACCTAAGGGATTTTGGGGTCAGCGGAAATTTCTGGTTGGTAACTTTTAAAATTAGCTATCTTTGCTTACCTTTGTTTTATGAAACCCGGACAACTCCTTCGTGCCATTCTTCCGGATGTGCTTATAGACAACTTTGATATTGTCAATTTCGACAAGAGTGCTGACCGTTTTGATATTTATCTTGATGAAAAAAAGTTTTTCTAAAATAGATTTTCACAATGTACTGGTAGTTTTATGAACAGTGATATAAAAATTAAAAAGAGCAACTGTCCATCTCGGACAGCGGCTCCTGTAAAACGGTTCAATATTAGTAAAAAATGACAATCTTCATGAATGAAATTATTTATGAAAATCCTGTATCTTTTAATAAGAACAGTCCTCTTTTTGTGAGGCAAATTCTGTCCTTTATCAAGAAAGATGCAAAATGTATTATTTCAGTATTTCACCTTTTTCATTGAAGAACACTGTATTTTCAGTTCCTTCCTTGTCTGTCAGGACAACCTGATAGGTCTTGCTACCATCCTCTGTCGCTTCCACCGCTGCTTCTTTGACGATTGATTCCGCAAAATTTTTGGCGATTGCTTCCGTTACCGCTGTCGGAAGATCTTTCACTTTAATGAGGGTGAAGTCATTTACTGCCATGACAGTTTCAACACCTGATGTCAAATTTCCGGCAAATGCCACTGTTGTTCCTAATCCCATTACCAATGCTATTGCAACAAATTTTTTTTTCATAATCTTATATTTTTAACAGTAATTATTTTATGATAATGATATGACAATTCCTATGCCAAAAGAATATTACTTCTAATTATCAGCTGGTTAGTATTTCCCCAATTGTATAGAAAATGGAAAAAATCCTCATATAATGTGGTTTGATGTGGAATGTTTCTACATTTATAAATATCGGTAGAAATCCTGCTGATTTTGTGTGTAAAACCAAAATCTGTTGCACATTAATTTCTGTAGCAGGCTTTTTTGTTTTACAAAAATAAGAGGCTGTTTCAAGTTCTTTTTTTAAGATAACCTCTTATGGCTTATCTGATAGTGGGCATAAATACAATGTTAATAGTTATATTCTTTGTCACTGCTGAAAAAGCATTGGAATATAAACAGGCGGCTGTAAAAATGCTGGCCAGCCTGAGTTCCGACAAATACCAGTGTGGTAAAAGTAAACCTGCTTTCCTGCTTCATTCCACAGGACACTTGCCTGCCGGATCAGAGATTGATGCATCCATCATTTATGCTGATTATTATTATATGGAGGCACTTCTCCGTCTGAAAAGACTGACGGAAAATAAACCGGTCATTGACGAATAATAGATTGTTCAGGGAAGTATAAGTATATAGAGATCTGTAGTCTCCTTATAGGTGGATTATTTATGATAAGTATATCCCGTTTGCATCAGTAGGTGAAAACGGGATATACTGTTTTACAGCAGGTAACTAAAGCTTTTAGTTTACTTTAACTATGAAAATTAGTTTTATAACTAAAAGTTTTAGTTCTTTGTGATAATCAAAAGAAAGATTATGAAAATGTTGACAGCAAAGGAAGAAGAAATTATGGGTTATTTTTGGGAAAAAGGCCCGTTGTTTGTAAAACAGTTACTTGATTTTTATGATGAACCGCGTCCGCATTTCAATACTCTGTCTACCATTGTGAGAGGATTGGAGGAAAAGGGGTTTCTCAGTCATGAGGTATTTGGAAATACCTATCAGTATTATGCGGTGGTAAGCTGTGATGATTTTAAGAAGAAGACGTTGAAAGGGGTTATCAGTAAATATTTCAATAACTCTTATTTAGGAGCGGTTTCTTCACTGGTGAAAGAGGAGGAGATTTCTTTGGATGAATTGAAGCAGCTTATCCGGGATGTGGAAAAGGCGCATGAATAATCCGGATAAAGAGAATAATTAAAGATACATACTATGGGAGCATTTTTTGTATATATTGTAAAGTCGGCAGTCTGTCTGGCGGTATTTTATTTATTTTACCGCCTGTTGCTGAGCCGTGAAACATTCCATCGTTTTAACCGTATTGCTTTGTTGGGAATACTGATATTGTCCTGTGCCATTCCCTTTGTGGAAGTGACAATGAAAGAACCGATGGAAGTCAGTCAACAATTGCTGACTTGGGAAGAACTTCTGCTTATGGCTGATCTTAATCGGACTGCTACTATAGAAGCTGCTCCCGTATCTGCCATTACATGGCGTGAAGTGTTGCTGATGGTTTATTTGTTGGGTATTGTATTCTTCTTTTTACGTAATGTATGGTCGCTGACCCGTATGCTGAGGCTGATAAAGGGTAGCACCCTTGTCCGTCAGGAAAATGGCATCACGCTGATTACCCATCAGAAAAAAATCGCACCTTTCAGTTGGATGAAGTTTGTAGTGATCTCTGAGAAAGACCTGAAGGAAAACGGTGAGGAAATACTGACGCATGAATATGCCCATATACGGAAGAGACATTCCATAGATTTACTTATAGCGGATATCTGCATCTTTTTCCAATGGTTCAATCCTGCCTCCTGGTTATTGAAACAGGAACTACAGAACATACACGAGTTCGAAGCGGACGAAAGCGTGATTGCACAAGGTATTGATGCAAAGAAATATCAGTTGTTATTAATAAAAAAAGCTGTCGGCACAAGGCTCTACTCTATGGCCAACAGCTTCAATCACAGTTCACTTAAAAAACGTATTACTATGATGTTAAAAAAGAAATCCAATCCGTGGGCACGACTCAAGTACCTGTATGTACTTCCATTGGCAGCCATTGCCGTGGCAGCCTTTGCCCGCCCCGAAATCTCTAGTGAGTTAGATGAGATTTCAGCCGTCAAAGTTAATGATTTAACGGCAATTATGAAAACCGAAGAGGTTAAAAGTCCCGAAAAACATCCTGCAAAGGAAATAAAAGTGCAAGGGCAGGTGTTAGAAAAAAGTACAAACGCTCCGGTTGTAGGTGCTAATGTGATTATCAAAGGTACCACTTCAGGTACGATCACTGATTTAGATGGAAATTTTGTTATTTCAATGCCTGTTGGGGCTACTTTGAGTGTTTCATATATAAATATGAAAACAAAGGAATTGACTATTACAGAGAAACTTATTGGAAAAATTAAATCTTTAAAAGTGTATTTGGAGGGAGAAATCACAACTAAGACACAGGAAGTGGTTGTAGTAGGTTATGGAGGTGGTGAAGAAGTTTCTGATGAAGTTCCGGTTTTTCAGGTTGTTGAAGAGATGCCTGAGTTTCCGGGTGGTATGGGAGAATGTTTGAAATTCTTGGGGAAGAATATCAAATATCCAGTGGAGGCTCAGAAAGCTGGAGTACAGGGAAAGGTTATTGTACAATTTGTAGTTGAGAAAGATGGTAATATAGCCAATCCCAAAGTTGTCAGGAGCATTGATCCGGATTTGGACGGTGAGGCCATCCGAGTCATTTCCATTATGCCGAAATGGAAACCGGGTATGCAGAAAGGTCAGCCTGTGCGTGTGAAATATACGGTTCCCGTCACTTTCAGACTAGACGGTAAAGATATCAAATCAAATGAAGCACGTCATTTGGAGTTGAAGACAGACACTGCTTTTCAAGAAAATCCATTGCGTATAGGTAAGGAAACTTTTTCGTTGAAAGATTGGAAGGAGAAACCATTGCTTATAGTTGATGGGATAGAAAAGCCTTATAGTCAAATGGAAAAAATGAATGCTTCGGACATTGAATCTATTTCGGTATTGAAGGATGCGGCAGGTACTGCCATTTATGGAGCCAAAGCCAAGAATGGCGTGATATTGATTACCACAAAGAAACAATAAGAATAAAGATATGAAAAAAATTGTAACACTGCTGCTATGTATGCTCCCCGTTTCGTTGTTTGCCCAGGTGAATGATGGAATTCGTCAGGCAATGGATAATTATGATTATGAGACAGTAGTTACGCTGATTGAACCCGATTGTCAGGATTCTTTGTTGCTGATTACCAAAGCTCAGGCGCTGAAAGCGATGAACCGTTATCCGGAAGCCATAGGGGTATTGAACTCTCTTATCTTGAAAGACAGCACAAACACAAAAGTTTTGATCGACCTTGCCGAGTGTTACAAATTGACGGGTAACTCCCGTCGGGCGGCCAACTGTTATCAGAAGGCAATGAATTTGCAACCGGAAAATAAATTTTTCCGGTTGCAGTTCATACGCTCTTTATTAGCTTCCGAAGATTATGAAGAAGCGCGTACGGCTTGTCATGGCTGGTTGGAACGCGATTCCTTGTCGGCCACCGGATACAAATATCTGGGACAGGCATACGAGGGATTGCAGGATGCCGCCAGTGCCTTCATCAGTTATAACATAGCCTATCGGCGTGATTCGTTGGATGCCCAGACAGTGGCACGCATTGCCGGTATTTTTAATGACAATCAGCAGTTTAAAGATGCTGTTGATGTGACGGAAGTTTATCGTTTGTCCGATACCACCAATATAGATGTGAACCGCCAGAATGCGAAGGCTTATTGTATGCTGAAAGAGTACGGAACGGCGGTAAAACGCTATGAGTCATTAAAAGAACTGGGTGATCGTAGTTTTCTCACTCTTTACTATTTAGGTGTATCCCATTATGGGGATAACTGGTTTTACGGTGCATACGATAATCTGAAAGAAGCTTATCAAAAAAATCCGATGGATGTGAATGTGCTCTATTATCTGGCAAAAGCTTCGGCACGCACTTCCTGGAAAAAGGAGGGTGTGGAATATATGGAAGAAGCCTTCCGCATAGCAGTTCCTTCTGATAGTATGATGGTACGTCTTTATGACGGGTTGGTAGAATGTTACGATTATGCGGGGGATACAAAGAAAGAGGTGGAAGCCTTGGAGAAGTTATATATTTATACAAAGAAAAACTCCATTCTTTATAAAATAGCCTGTCTCTATGATTGGAAAGAAGATGAGAAGAATGTCATTCGCTATTATAGGAAATACATGGCTACAGTTCCCGAAGATCAGCGTTATGCCTTGGACGAAGACGGGAACCCGGTGGAAGACCGCATAACACTTTACCAGCAGGCATGGAAACGTATCAAAAAAATAAAGGAGGAAGGTTTCTTTAGAGGTGATATTCCGACAAAGTCATTTCCTGTAGAGAAAAAAGATACGTTGGCACTTCGTCATGCAAAATAACGGAAGTCATTTATATAAAAGTAAGAATATATGAAGAAAATTTTAGCTTTGGCACTCTTTGCAGTGGCTCTAGTGTCATGCCGGCAAACTATGCAGACCGATGGCTTTAAACTATCCGGTCATTTGGAAGGGCTTCAGGTTGGAGATACTCTTTTTCTTAAAACTTTTTTATTACCCGATTGGAAAGAAGACGGGACAGATACCATATTGGTGGAAAAGGAGGGGATTTTCTCGGCTTTTATTCCTATGGAACATACTACTTTTTATTTATTGACGCATCAGCCTAAAGTGGGTGAACCGTTACGGAGTTGTATTCGCGGAGCTGAGATTATAGCTCGCGTAGGTGATGATATAAAACTGGAAGGGTCTTTGGATTACTTGGGTGCGGTTCGTCATTCGGGTGGTTTTTATGACAATTCGTTGGTGGCTAGGTATGATAGCCTGACTGCGTCTTCCAATACTGAAATGATTGATATCTTCAGTCAGATACTGAAATATCAGGATACAAAGCAAAATGATAGTGTGGCAAAATACGGGCAAATGTATAATGAATATCATCGTCCGCTAATGCTGAAGACTGTTCGTGATAGTCTGGCATTGAAAGTGAACGATATGGAATATGCCGCTTTTATGTATGCATCCGCTTTTGTTTTTGATGCTACTTATAAGGATGTAAAAGAGCGTTTGGCACAATTTACTCCAGAGGTTCAAAATTCATATTTTGGACAAATACTTGACAAGCAATTGCTTGTATTGAAGAATATTGAAGTAGGCTTTGCGCCAGCGGAGTTTACAGTGACAGATAAAGACGGCCGGAAAGTGTCTTTATCTGATTATAAAGGCAAATATGTGTTGATTTATCATTGGGGATTATGTCCTGGTACTTTTTGGGTAAATCCTAAAATAACGGATCTCTATCAAAAATATCATGAAAAAGGTTTGGAGGTATTGGGATTTACCCGTGATGATTTGTTGAAATCGTTGCAGGGAAGTTCTGAAGAGTTTAAGAAAGATGAACGGGTACAGGGATTGCTAAGCCATCCGTGGACTACAGTTTACACAGAGGATGAGGGCAACGGCTTTATAGTGAAAGACCTTTATTTTTCAGGAGTTCCCATTCTTATGTTAATCTCTCCGGATGGTATTACTTTGGCCCGTGGATATACAAAGGCATACGAAGAAGTAAAGAATCTTTTGGATAGGAACTTGGGAAATAAGTAAGTATGTTTAAAAAAAAGATACAATGAAAAACTTTGGTATTTTACTGCTTGCTATGGTGAGTTGCTGCCTTTTGCAGGCAAAAGACAGGGTGGTTAAACAGCCGCCTTTCATCGCTCGTAGCTCTTCTACTATCGAGATAGACAGAGTGGTGGTTTCGGATACGGCAACCGTATTGGATGTAAAAGCCTTTTTCCGTCCTCATAATTGGATTCAGATAAGTAATGAAAGTTATTTGTTGGCTGATAATGGAGAGAAGTATCCGATTCGTTCCGGTAATGGAATTATCTTGGGCGAAAAATTTTGGATGCCCGATAGCGGTGAAGCTTCTTTTAGTCTTATTTTTCCGTTATTGCCCCCTACAGTGAAAGTGATTGATTTCATTGAGAGCGATTGTGAGGACTGTTTCAAGGTATGGGGAATCCATTTGGATGGTAAATTACCGGAATTGGATTTATCGGATGATGTGAAGAAACAGAAATTGAATTACGCTGAACCGTTGCCTAAGGCTGAATTGAAAGATGGCAAATCAGTGATAACCGGTCGTTTGTTAGACTATGAGAAGCACTATGTACTTCCGTTTTCTTGTAGGATTTGTGATTTGTTGACGGCAAAATTTGAGGATACTGAAATAAAGGTGAATGAAGACGGAACATTTCGGACAGAGATTGAACTTTGTGCTCCGACTACGGTCAGTTTTTCTGTGGGACGTGATATTTATTTTGACGTCTTTTTGGTTCCCGGTGGTGAATTGGATATGGCTGTCAACTTGCGTGAGTTGAGTCGTTCTGAAAGCAAATTGTTGAAAGGCAAGCGTGCTGGTGGAAAGAAAGTCTATTTTTCAGGTACCATGGCGGCTTTGAATGATGAAATGATAACCGATGATGAACATTTGATGGATGTATGGGGAATGGTTCATTGGAATATGAATGATTTATATAATATGACTGCCGGTCAGTATAAAGCTTATTGGTTGAAAAAATATGAAGAAACCAAATCCGCTATCTGTTCCGATAAGAAAAGAAGTCAGGCATACCGGGAGCTTTTATTGGCTCAGAATGATTTGCTTTGTACTTTGACATTGACCCGTGTAAGTTCTAATTTAGCCTATGCTTATGTGCAGTGCAGTGGATTACCGGCTCGTGAAGCTTATCAAAAGTTTAAACAACCGGAATTGAGTGATGATTTCTATGACTATATCCGGCAGTTGAATATACTGAACTCGCCTGTCATGCTTTATGCCAATGGTTATGCTGATTTGGTAAGGGGAATGGGCTATCTGAGGGTGAAGATGGATGATGAGTTGAGTGATATATTTGCGTTTATTCTCTCTTCCGATAAAGTTTCTGCTGAAGATGCTAAGATAATACGTGAGTTCAAGGCTGATACAGATACCGGAAAAACATCTGTCTATCAGGAAAAAATGGGCGAATTGCGAATAAAATACGATGAATTGTTTAAAGAATTCAGTTCTATGCAGCAAGACTATATTTTGAAAAAGATTATAGCCGGATATTTGGGCACAGACCAAGGACTTTTTTTCGACTTGCAGAAAATGATGAAATATGCTCAGAAAATCAGTGACTTCACTCCATTGACTGTACATGATTTTGAGGAGATACGGAAGATGAGTGACCCTTATTATCTCGGCAGACTGACAAAGATGAACAACCGTCTTTTGGAAACGATTGAAGCTAATAAGAAAAAGAAAGGTTATACCGTTAATGAATCCGGAGAAGTAAAAGATGAAGATTTATTTTATTCCATCATTTCTAAATTTAAGGGTAAGGTGGTTTTGGTCGATTTTTGGGCGACTTGGTGCGGTCCTTGCAAAATGGCTATGAAACAGATGAAACCGATGAAGAAAGATCTTGAAGGTAAAGATATTGTATATGTTTTTATTGCCGGAGAGAACTCGCCCAAAGAAACATGGGATAACATGATTCCGGATATTCATGGAGAGCATTACCGGGTAACGGCAGCTCAGTGGAATTACCTGAGCAGGCAGTTCAGCATACAGGGGGTTCCGACTTATATTATTGTCGATAAAGAAGGGGGTGTTATTCAAAAATACACCGGTTTCCCAGGAGTGGATACCGTAAAAAGAGAATTAATAAAAGCATTAGAAAAATAAAGACCGTGTTTGTCTTGCAAGAATAAAGTGGAAAAGGATCTGTAAGGTGCTGTAAGCATTTACAGATTCTTTTTTTGGATTTATATTACTATCTTTGGCAAGACAAAACTAATATTGAATAATGAAAAACTGGGTCGTTAAGCTATTGTTATTACTTTTCATTCCTTCTTTAGCAGGAATTTTGTTCACTGTTGCTCTTGGTTTTAATCCGGGGGGCTGGTTACAAATTACGACGTATGCTTTACCTCCGTTACTCACTCTCGCCGGAGGGGCTTTTATCGTTGCTTCAAGATGGAAAATTCCTTTTCTTATATTGATGGCAGCTGCAAGTATGGCCTTTAATATTCCTTTACAGAACTGGCTTTTTCATTCGGCAGATGAAGTGGTGCGTTATCATGCTGTTACCGATTTATATAATTTGGAGAATAATGCTCTGTATTTTACTTTCGATACTCTGGAGGTGGATTATGCCCGAAAGAGCAGTGTGACTGTCACTCGTGAGGTGACACGAAGTATGGGCAGACACCGCTATCGTAAGGAACAGAAGCAATATCATTTCTCTGTAGCTCCTGCATTTACCGATTCATTGCCCCGTCATAAGTATGAGGAGCGGGAAGTTAAGGCATGGGTTATTCCGGTGAGGCATGAGAAAGGACAAGCCGTTGTATGTTATGAGCGTTGTATTTTTGATTTAGATGATTATCAGAAAGCCATTGATCGGTCCCGCTGTAAACTCCACCATCCTCAAGCTCCGATTATACGACCTTTGTATTCACAGTTCATTACCCGGCAGGAATGGAAAGGAATCTTTCTGAATGTTGCATGGATTGTACTTTCTGTACTGATAGTACTGGGGGTAATTCTGAATTATCAGGCAGACAGGAGGAAAGCATAATATCGGAACAGACTGTATGAAGGGTACTTTATGAATATTATGATCTTCATGCATGAGGCCTGTCAGTACTATTGGTAAATTCTAGAATGATGTTTTCTTTATATAAAACTTTCCCCGGACATTTCATGGCAGAAACATCCGGGGAGAGGTATTTCATTTTTTATTTATTGAAAAGTTTTATTTTGCCTCTACCTTCAGATTGGATAATTCTGTGTCCTTATGGATGGATGGCAGATTATTCTGTTTTACAACAACAGTATGAACTTTTCCTTTTGCCACTTGCGGCAAAGTGAATTTCTGCTTGTAGATAACCTGTTCCGCTGATGGGCGCAGCAGATAGCCTGTTTCTTTTTCAAAGCGGTTGTATATTCTTACCACAATTTGGTTACTGCCTTTTTGAAGCGGTAGCAGCACCTTTTCCTCGCGGAACTTGCAGCGGTAAGGGTTGAGGTGTTTCATTACCGACTTGCCGTTCAGATAGATTTCGATACCGTTTCCGGCACCTACATCTACTAGAATATCTTGTGCTTTGGGCGATTCTACCTGCTGCATCAGGAAGTAACTTTCCAGAATATTGCTGGGGAACATGGCTTTTTCCTCATTCACTTCTTTCCATTGTCCTTTTCTTACCGGTGCTTTGTCCGGATCAGTATGGATGGTGGCAGGAGCATCGAACAATCCGCTGCCCGGTCCGCAGAAGTAACGTTGACCCCATACGGTCTTGGAAGGCAGGTTTAATGCCTGTGCCTTGCCTGCGTCAAGGGTTACTGTGTAAGGTATTCCATCTACTTCAACCAGTAATTCCTTACCGTTCTCCTGCGGAGTATAGGTAAATTCCAATGCGTTGAGGTTGGATTTGTTGATGTTCCATTGATAGCTCACCGTACTGCGGTAGTTGCTGTAATAATCGAAACAGGAATAACTATAATTGGGAGTGCGCTGTGCAGCCATAGGTTGCGGTTTCACCGGTTGGTCGAACGTGGCGCAAATCACTTGGATGTCTTTTCCGTATGCGTCGGCGGGCAGTGTGAAGATCATCTCCTGTCCTTTCTGAATAGCTTTAATGTCTGCTTTTTGCAGTTTGCATCCCGGCACGTTCAAAGTGATTTTACCATCGGCAGGGCGGTTGCCTGATAAGATGAGGTAGAGGTTATTGCCTTTGCGGGTAATGGTTCCCCATTCGAATTGCTCACGGAAAGGAGAGGCTTCTGTGCCATAAATGGCTTCACCGTTTTTCTTCAACCAGATACCGATTTCTTTCAGCACCTCTCTTTCAAAGGGTACTACGGAACCGTCACCTTTGGGACCGATGTTCAGCAGGAAGTTTCCGCCATGGGAAACTACATTGATCAGGCTGCGTAGTTTTTCCATCGCTTTGGTGTGAACGTCCCCCCTTTTCTGCCAGGAACGGTAGCTCCAGGTTTCATCGAACATGGAAGCAGCTGTTTGCCATGCGGTCTGCAAGGAGCCTTCGGGGTATGTGTTGTCTGCCATGACACTGAAGTCATACTGATCGTTGCCCAACCGGCCGCTTACCATACAGTCTGGTTGCAATCTGTGCACCAGTTGATACAGTTCCTTGCTTTGTTCAGGAGTGTTGGAACCCATGTCAAACCAAAGTTCGGAGATGGGACCGTAGTTGGTCAACAGTTCGGTAACTTGGGCTTTGGTGAATTCATGATGCTGTGGGGTGATGAAATCACAGTTATGGCTGGAGATAGGATAGGCTTGTGGAAAATGCCAGTCTATCAGTGAGAAATAGATGCCGAAGTTGATTCCGCCACGTTTGCAAGCTTCCGCCATCTCTTTTATGAAGTCGCGCTTGCCGGGGGTGGCATCGTATGAATTATAGTCGGTGGTGGCTGTACGGAACATACAGAAACCGTCGTGATGCTTGGTGGTAATGATGATGGAGCGCATACCGGCTTCTTTGGCCAGTGACACGATAGCGTCTGCATCAAACAGGGTGGGATTGAAACGCAGGGCGGTATCTCCATACCAGTCACTGAAGATTCCAGCAAACGATTGGATTTGTTCACTGTATCCTCGGGTGACGGGGTTGCCTTCCCATACGCCTCCCAGTTCGGAATAAAGACCGAAGTGGATGAACATGGAATACTTGTTCTGATGCCATTTCTCAAATGCTTTTTCCGAGATTTGGGCTGTTGCACCCAGGCTTATGACACAAGCCATGATGAAGGTTAGTAATTTTTTCATGATTGTAATTAGTGGTTAACTGAATGAATATATTGCATAATTTCTGTTTGTTGGTCGGGATGGAACCACACGATGTCTTTGTCCCGTTTGAACCAGGTCATCTGTTTACGAGAGTAAATGCGGGAATTTTGCTTGATTTTTCCGATAGCGAATTCCAATGTCCATTCTCCGTCCAGATACTTGAACATTTCTTTGTATCCTACGGTATTGAGCGAGTTCAGATGCCGGAAAGGATATACCTGCCGGGCTTCTTCCAGCAAGCCGTCCTGCATCATGATGTCCACGCGGCGGTTGATGCGGTCATACAATTCTTCGCGGTCGCGGGTTAATCCTATTTTGATGATGCGGAAAGGGCGTTCCTTGTGAGTACGGGTACGGAAAGAAGTATAAGTTTTTCCGGTCATGTAGCATATTTCCAATGCATGTATTACCCGTTTGGGATTTTTCAAATCCACTATTTTGTAATACTCGGGGTCCAGCAGCCTTAGTTCGGCGCACAGAGTGTCCAGCCCTTCCTGTTCGTAACGTCGTAGCATCAGCTGGCGTGTTTCATTGTCTACAGTGGGGATATCATCTATGCCTTTGCAAATGGCATCTATATACATCATGGAACCTCCGGTCAGTATTACAGTGTCATGGTTTTGGTATAGGATTTCCAGTTGTGCCAGTACGTCTGCTTCGTATTGTGCGGCGCTGTAATAATCTGTTAGCTGTAATGTTCCGACAAAATAATGAGGAACACGCGCCAGTTGCTCGGGGGTAGGGGCGGCAGTTCCTATCTTCAGGTCTGCATACAATTGGCGTGAGTCTGCCGAAACAATGGAAGTCCGGAAGTGTTCGGCAATGGAAAGGCTTAGTTCGGTCTTTCCTACACCGGTAGGGCCGATAAGGACGATAAGGGTGTCAGGCATGGTGTTTATAAAAAGAGAGGGGCGGACGTGTAACGTCCGCCCCCGTTAAGATTAATAGTTTTCTTGCTCATAAGGGTCCGGTGAGGAGGCACCGCCCATATCAAATCCTTCGGGATCAAAGTCTTCCATATCGAAGTCCTGGTCGCCGTAGAAATTCTCGTCTATATCCAGATTTCCGCTATTGCTTTTTGCCATCATTTCGTCAAAGTCGACGGTTTGTTTCGGGGCTTCTCCGGCTTTGCGCGAACACACTGCTTTGTCAAGGTCTTTGCCGGTGATGATTTCCGACAGTTCAATGAAAAACACTCGTTCTGCCAACGGGTCGAATACATACAGCAATTTTTGCTTTTCGTCTTCCACCAAATCACTCAAGCGGGTTTCTCTCATGATGTAGCTGTCTTCTTCCGAACTGCTTCCCATATCTTCCAGTGTGATTTCCTGGTCTTTCTCCCAGTCGTCATCACAAATGAAGAAAGAGGTCATCTGGTCATCTTTATATCCTGCCGCTTTCAATATTGCTTCGTGCAAATCAAAGAAAGTTGCTTCCGAGTCTATCTTTATTTCTCTTATAAAATCATCGACTTCATCAGAGATTAGTGTAAATCTGTAAATCATATATTTATACTGTATATACTATATAACTTTTTTTTCGTGCAGTAAAGTTATAAAAAACTTTGTTATCTGATGATACCTCTTTGAGAATTTTCTATGAAAGAAATAATATATTCTATTTCTTTGCTCATAGGTATTTCTTTGCGTACTTGTTCCAAGGCATCGGTAACGTTCATGCCATTTTGATAAATAATGCGATAGGTGTTGTGTATATTCTCTATTAGTTCATTAGAGAATCCGCGGCGGCGGAGTCCTACGATATTGATTCCTGCGTAGGCAATGGGTTCGCGACCTGCTATAATATAAGGAGGAATGTCCTTGCTGAAACGTGAACCGCCCTGTACCATTACATAACCGCCTACCCGGCAGAATTGGTGCATCAATACGGCGCCGCTGATAATGGCGTTATCATCAATGATAATTTCACCTGCCATCTTGGTGGCATTGCCTATGATGCAACCGCTGCCTATGATGGCATCATGTGCTACGTGTACCCCTTCCATCAACAGGTTGTTACTGCCCACTATGGTTTTGCCTTTAGCCGCTGTACCACGATTGATGGTTACATTCTCGCGAATGGTGTTGTTATCACCTATTTCGGCAGTCGTTTCTTCACCGCGGAATTTCAAATCCTGGGGAATAGCGCCTATAACAGCTCCCGGAAAAATGGTGTTGCCGTTCCCTATGCGTGAGCCATACAGTATATTGGCGTTAGGCATGATTGTGTTGTTATCACCGATAACTACATTCTTGTCGATAAACACAAAAGGACCGATTTCTACATTCTCACCAATTTTTGCTTCGGGATGTATATATGCTAATGGACTAATCATGTTGTTTTTTTAGTGGTTATTTATTTTTTACTATTTGTGCCATAAACTCGGCTTCGCAGACTACTTTCTCGCCTACAAACACATATCCTTTCATTGTGGAGATGCCCCGGCGGATAGGAGCCAACAATTCAACACGGAACAATAAAGTGTCTCCCGGTACTACTTTCTGGCGGAATTTCACACCGTCTATTTTCATGAAGTAGGTGGAGTATCTTTCGGGTTCGTCCACTGAATTAAGAACAAGCAGACCACCGCATTGTGCCATGGCTTCTACTTGAAGCACACCCGGCATGACAGGTTCCTGTGGGAAGTGTCCCTGGAAGAAGGGTTCGTTGGCGGTTACGTTTTTCACACCGACAATGTGGTTGGCGCCAATGGCAACGACTTTGTCCACTAGCTGGAAAGGATAACGGTGCGGAAGCAGTTCGCGGATGCGGTTGACATCCATGATGGGAGCTTCGTTGCAGTTATAGGACGGAGCCTGTATTTCGTGAAGTTTGATTTCTTTGCGTATCTGGCGGGCAAACTTGTTGTTGATGGTGTGCCCCGGACGGGTGGCGATGATGCGTCCCTTGATGGGTTTGCCTATCAGTGCCAGGTCGCCGATGATATCCAGCAGTTTGTGGCGGGCCGGTTCGTTGTCCCATACCAAGGGAACATGGTTGATGTAGCCCAGTTTGGTGGCGTCCATGTGGGGAACCCCCATGACGTCTGCCAGCTTGTCGTAGTTTTCCTGGCTCATCTCTTTTTCGTAGATTACGATGGCGTTGTCCAGATCGCCTCCCTTAATCAGTCCGGCACCCAGCAATGGTTCTATTTCGCGGACGAATACAAAGGTACGCGCGGAAGCTACCTCGGTGGGGAATTTAGCCATGTCTTCCAGTGTGGCGAACTGATTGGACAGTATTTTAGACTGATAAGAGATCAGTGCATTCACACTGAAATTTTCGTCCGGAAGAACAATGATGGAAGATCCGGTTTCCTCGTCCCTGAATTCGATTTTTGATTTTATGATATAGTAATCCTTGACAGCATTCTGTTCTTCGATTCCTACACGCTGTATATTTTCTACATACGCTTTGGCACTGCCGTCCAGAATAGGGAATTCGGGACCGCTTACCTGAATCAGGCAGTTGTCTATACCAGCTGCATAAAGAGCTGCCAAAGCATGTTCTACTGTACTTACTTTTATTCCGTTTTTCATCAGCACAGTGCCGCGGGTAGTATCACCTACGTTTTCTGCTACGGCATCAATTATTGGTTGTCCTTCAAGATCAATTCGTTGGATTTTATACCCGTGGTTGTCCGGTGCAGGATTGAATGTCACCGTCAAGTTTACTCCGGTGTGAAGGCCTTTTCCATTTAAAGAAAAACTGCCTTTTAATGTCTTCTGTTTCAACATGGGGTTTATTTATTTAGTTGTTTTTTTAATTCTTCTATTTCTTTCTGCATGGCGTTCAGTGTGGTGTAAATTTCGGGCAGTTTTTTGTATACGGCCGATGATTTCATGAAATTCTTGGCATCGATGGCCGGAGTGCCTAGAATTTGCTCGTTGGATTTCACGTTACCGGGAACGCCTGCTTGTGCGCCGATACCTACCTTGTCACCTATCTTAATATGTCCGGCTAGTCCTACTTGTCCGCCAAACATGCACCATTCACCTACTTTGGTGGAACCGGCAATACCCACCTGTGATGCCATGACAGTGTGGCTTCCTACTTCCACATTGTGTGCTATCTGGATCAGGTTATCCAGTTTCACTCCTTTATGTACAATGGTGGCGCCCATGGTGGCACGATCTACGCAGGTATTAGCACCAATCTCCACATTATCTTCTATGATGGCAATACCTATTTGTGGAATTTTTTCGTACCCTTCGGGAGAAGGTGCGAATCCGAATCCATCAGCACCGATTACGCAGCCTGCATGCAGGGTACAGTGGTTTCCTACCAAGCAGTCGTGATAGATGGTGGCATGTGGATAAAGTGTACAATTATTACCTACTTTGGCATGGCTTCCTACAGTAGCGTGCGGGTGGAGGGAAGTGTTGTCACCAATCTCAGCACCATCGCCTACGCAGGCAAACGGAGCGATATATACATCCTTCCCCAACTTCGCAGTGGGGGCAACGTATGCCAGCGGATCTATACCAGTCTTTTTAGGTTTGCTCATTTCATAGAGGGTCAGTAGTTTAGCCAGACTTTCGTAGGCGTTGTCTACCTTGATTAAGGTAGCTTTTACTTCTTGCTCGGGAACGAAATCTTTGTTTACCAACACAATGGTAGACTGAGTATCGTAAATGTAATGAGTATACTTAGGATTTGAAAGAAAAGAAATCGCTCCCGGCACGCCTTCCTCTATTTTAGCAAAAGTATGCACAGTTGCGTTTTCATCGCCAACAATAATTCCCTGGATGTATTCCGCAATTTGTTTAGCTGAGAACTCCATAATACTGTCTAATTCTTTATGTTCTAAATGTTTCAGTTTTGTTACTTGCGTGTTACATGTTAGTGTAAACACATCATTAATTATGCAAATTACGCATTTTTTTTTTATATATCCGTACAATTCGCTAATTATTTAATGTCCGTCGTTTTCGGAACGCAGGTAACATATATAATATTTTTTGACTTTTCGGGAGAGAAGAGAGATGTTGAGCATATCCGAAGCCTTGGCTATATCGCGGGTGCTTCCATCTTTATAGATGATTTCAATACTGTCATCCTCCTTTTTATACATATTGTTTTCTATACTGGATATGGATAGGAAGTATTCTGCTTCTTTCTTGTTGATATTCAGTTGTTTGCTTATTCTTGAAAGAATTTCTTCTTTTCGTGCTTTTGTGATGGAAGAGGAGGTTACCTCTACTTTGAATAGTTTCCTGTTAATCATTCCACGACTCAGAGTGGACAATACCACATCGCTGTGATTGCTCCAAACTTTCAGTGCAGTCCATATGTCATTATCATCTAATTGAATAAAATTTTCAAGACAATCCGGGCTGTTATAAAATTCTTTTTTATCAATAGGATGGTATAAAAAGAATCTTAAAGCGGGTGAAGCGAACAGCTCTACGCCACGTAAGGCTAATTCCTTTGCTCGTGTCAGAGTGTTGACCAGCATTTTTTCACTGGCAACGGAGGTCTTGTGCAGATATACCTGCCAGTACATCAGGCGGCGGGACATCAGGAAGTTTTCGATGGAGTAAATGCCTTTGGATTCTACTACTAGGTGATCGTCTTTTACATCAAGCATTTTGATGATGCGGGCGGACCCGATATTGCCTTCGGATACACCGGTATAGAAACTGTCACGCCGCAGATAGTCCAAACGATCCATATCCAATTGACCGCTGACCAGTTGGTGCAGGAATTTCTTGGGATATTCATCTTTGAATATCTGTATGGCAAGATTGAGTTGACCTTTCATGTCCTTGTTCATTCGTTCCATCAGCATCAAGGAGATTTCTTCATGTGAAACGCCTCCTGCCAATGTGTTTTCCAGCACATGGGAGAAGGGACCGTGTCCGATGTCGTGTAACAGGATGGCAGCTTGTACGGCTTCCGCTTCGCTGTCAAAGATGAAGTTACCTTTGGCGGTAAGGTGCTTGATCGTTTCGCTCATTAAGTGGAAAGCGCCTAATGAGTGTTGGAAACGGGTATGTTGTGCTCCCGGATATACGGCAGAGGACAGGCCCAGTTGCTTGATGCGGGTAAGACGTTGCAGCAATGGGTGACATACAATGTCATATAGTAACCCCTTCGGGATGTTGATAAACCCGAAGACGGGGTCATTTATAATTTTTCGGTCACTCATGGGGAATAATTATTCAGTGTGCTGATATGCTTAAACCAATGTATTACGCTATGTATCTACCTGATAATTTGCATATTAGCACATTGTTTTATTGGCACATTATTTTCTCCATCTGTGCCTGGACTTTCTGAGCTTCTTGTCCTGCTACAGTCGCAAAATTCTCAGTTTTATCCGCATAGATAATGGCACGGCTTGAATTAACAATAAGTCCACAGGTACTATTCATGCCATATTTGCAGACTTCCTCTAGAGAACCTCCTTGTGCGCCGATTCCAGGTACAAGCAGGAAGTGGTTGGGAACAATTTTACGGATGTCTTCGAAAGCGCGTCCTTGTGTGGCGCCTACTACGTACATCATGTTTTCATCGTTGGCCCATTCTTGTGATTTGCGCAATACTTTTTCGAAAAGGCGTTCGCCGTTGGTGTCCTCGGTCAGCTGGAAGTCGTGGGAACCCTTGTTGCTGGTAAGCGCTAGCAGGATTACCCATTTGCCTTCGTAACTCAGGAAGGGAGTCACGCTGTCTTCACCCATGTAAGGAGCTACGGTGACTGAGTCAATGTCCAGCTCTTCAAAGAATGTGCGGGCATACATGGCCGAAGTGTTTCCGATATCGCCACGTTTTGCATCGGCAATGATGAATTGGTCGGGATAGTTTTCCTTGATGTAGGATACAGTCTTTTCGAAAGCGATCCATCCTTTTACGCCCATGCTTTCATAAAAGGCCAGATTGGGTTTATAGGCGATGCAATAAGGGGCGGTAGCGTCAATGATGGCTTTGTTGAAAGCGAAGATAGGATCTTCTTCTTTTAACAGATGTTCGGGGATCTTCTTTATGTCGGTGTCCAGTCCTACACAGAGGAATGATTTTTTCTTTTGGATATTTTCAAATAATTGTTGCTTGTTCATTGCTATGTTTACAGTTTATGGTTTACGATATTTAAATTATAATTCGCTCTCTTTCAAACGTTCGGCATTCTCGGCTACAGTCAAATGGTCAATGCAGTCTTGAATGTCGCCATCCATAAAGGCGGCCAAATTGTAAATGGTATAGTTGATGCGGTGGTCGGTGATACGTCCTTGCGGATAATTGTAGGTACGTATTTTTGCCGATCGGTCTCCGGTAGATACCATTGTTTTTCGTTTGCTGGCAATGTCGTCAATGTACTTTTGGTGTTCTTTATCATATATAAAGGTACGCAGGCGAGAAAGGGCTCGTTCTTTATTCTTCGGCTGGTCACGGGTTTCGGTACATTCTATCAGGATTTCCTCTACTATTCCGGTGTTGGGGTTCTTCCAGTTGTAGCGCAGGCGTACTCCGGATTCCACCTTATTTACGTTCTGTCCGCCGGCACCACCGCTTCGGAAAGTGTCCCATTTGATTTCCCCTTCGTTAATTTCCACATCAAAAGGCTCGGCTTCGGGTAAAACGGCGACTGATGCGGCTGAAGTATGTACACGTCCTTGGGTTTCGGTGGCTGGTACACGTTGCACACGATGTACGCCCGATTCATATTTCAGAGTGCCATATACTTTATCTCCGGTTACGGAGCAGATAATTTCCTTAAAACCTCCTGCTGCTCCTTCATTGGCGCTGGATACTTCCAGTTTCCAACCTTTTGTCTCGCAGTATTTGGAGTACATACGGAACAAGTCGCCTGCAAAAATGGCGGCTTCATCACCTCCCGTACCACCGCGTATCTCCAGAATGGCATTTCGGTCATCTTGCGGATCCGCAGGAACGAGTAACAGTTTGATTTCCTCTTCCAGTTCTGGGATGCGGACTTCGCAGAGATTTGCCTCTTCGCGTGCCATCTCTTTCATCTCCGGGTCGGATTCGTTAGTCATGATTTGTTTGGCCTCTTCCAGTCCATTCAGGCATTGTATATATTCTCTACGGGCTTTCATGATGTCATTCAAGTCCTTGTATTCCTTGGTGAGCTTGACATAACGTTTTTGGTCAGCTATGACATTAGGGTCTGTAATGAGGGTGGAAACTTCCTCAAAGCGAGCCACTAACCCGTCTAATTTCTCAAGTAATGTATTATTGTTTTCTGCCATTCTTTTCTAAACATTTATTTGCGACATACCAAGTGAGTAATATCCACCCAAGTATGGCAAGTACTTTTCTTACTGTATATAGTATGTCATGCCAAGTTGTTTCATGACCCCATGCGGTAGAGATGAAATACAACTCGCGTATTGTATCAATCGTAACTAGTGAGCATATTATTGCTCCTATGCCATAAAAAAATCTTTTTTTCAATGTAGCAGGCTTGGAAGCGTTATTATAATATTGCTTGTCAGTATTTGAATTCTCCAAACTCACTTTTGATAATTAGCTCCTTCTTGTCACTTTCTTCTATACGTCCCACGATCTTCGCGTCAATATTGAATGACTTGCTGATGGCGATCACCTCTTCGGCATGTTCGGGTGAGAGGTAAACTTCCAGGCGGTGGCCCATATTAAATACTTTGTACATTTCTTCCCAATCGGTGCCGCTTTGTTCCTTGATGGTTTTGAACAGAGGGGGAACGGGGAACAGGTTGTCCTTTACTACACGGCAATTGTTTCCTACAAAGTGCAGGACTTTGGTTTGAGCACCGCCTGAGCAGTGAACCATTCCGTGAATTTCAGGTCGGAGCGCATCCAGTAATTTCTTCACTACCGGAGCATAGGTACGGGTAGGTGAGAGTACCAGCTTTCCTGCATCCAGCGGACTTCCTTCCACAGCATCGGTCAGCTTCAAATTGCCACTGTACACTAGTTCTTCGGGTACTGCCTTGTCATAGCTTTCGGGATACTTCTCGGCCAGGTATTTTGCGAACACGTCGTGGCGGGCGCTGGTGAGTCCGTTGCTGCCCATGCCTCCGTTGTATTCTTTTTCATAAGTAGCCTGTCCGTAAGATGCCAGACCTATGATGACGTCACCCGGGCGAATATTGGCATTGTTAATGACATCGGTACGTTTCATGCGGCATGTTACGGTAGAATCTACGATGATGGTACGAACCAAGTCACCTACATCAGCAGTCTCGCCTCCGGTAGCGTATACGCCTACACCCATTTCGCGAAGTTCGGCCAACAGTTCATCCGTTCCGTTGATGATAGCGGAAATGACTTCACCCGGAACGAGTAGCTTATTACGGCCGATAGTTGATGAAACCAGAATATTATCTACTGCACCTACACACAACAAGTCATCGATGTTCATAATCAGTGCATCTTGTGCAATGCCTTTCCATACGCTTAAATCGCCGGTTTCTTTCCAATACAAATAAGCCAGTGATGATTTGGTACCTGCACCGTCAGCGTGCATAATGTTGCAATATTCAGGATCTCCGCCTAGAATATCGGGGATGATTTTACAAAAAGCTTGCGGAAAAATACCTTTGTCAATGTTCTTAATGGCGTTGTGCACATCTTCCTTGGATGCTGACACACCGCGCTGCATGTATCGTTGATTGCTCATGAGTTATATATTTTATTCAATTGAATGTGCAAAAATAGTTATTATTTTGCTTATAGCCTTGAGTTTTATGAAAATAAAAGAGGAGAAGGGATTTATTCTGTTCCCATATTATTGCCGTTCCTGTTTTAGATTTATTGCTATGCTCTTATTTTTTAGCCGGGTAAATTTAATATGTATATCGAACAGGCATTAATATCATACACTATTTATATGTTACAATGCCTTGTCAATATAGCGTTATAAAGAAAGACGCATAGTACAACCACCCCCCCATCAATATCAAAGATCTTAAAGACTATAAAAGAAAACACGGCCTAATTTAACGTGAAATATAAAATTCCCCTGTCACCTCATCGTCTTCATTATCAGTATGTTCCGGTGTGAAAATATCTGTAAAGGTCCCGAAACGGTTGGTAATCGCTGGTCAATGTACCACATTGCGCCCACCATACCCATAGCGGCAAAACTCCAACAGATGTACCTTGTCGGCAGTATGTTACCATGAAAACAGCCTTATGGCTTTATTGCTTCACCTGTGTGAAGCGGCAGTTTCACACAGGTGACAACGGCTATTCACCCGAATGACAGGGCTGTTCATCTGGGTGATGGTACAGATGGTGCACTCTTCTTGCACGGATACTGCCGTAAATATACCAGGATTACGTATCCAATATGACAACCGGCATCTGACGAGCTGGCTTCCGCAAGGAAAAACGAAAAAAACACTTTGTGGGGATACAGAAAATTCTGTCACTGCATATTGCTGTATATCAGTACAATACGGTGGCGGAACAAAAACATTGCAGTGCGGAAACAAAAAATAACAGTACGTAAAGTTTTATCAGATTATAACTTAACGACAAAGATGGATATGCCCGGCAGACAAACTTTTTGAGAGCCGGGCATCTGCAACGACATAATGTGTCATGCCAAAGAAGCAGTTTGCATTTTATTTTAGATTTTCATCAGTTTGATGCAACCGATTGAAGAATAAACTTTTAGCGTAGTATTTGAGAAACAGAGGTAACGATTTGGTAACGATGCTTTTGCTTAGTAGTATATCTCTATCTTTCAAAGATTTATAAATCCATTTTATGGCAATAGGTAATGGATTTGTAACGTGCTATCTTCTACATCTTGCTTCAAATAGAAGTGGAGTGATTAGCTGATGACAAAGGTAAGTAAAATAAATAATTTATCAGTCTATTTCACTTCAATTCTTTCTTTATCTTTCACTAAATCAAGAATTGTATTACTTTCAATAATCTCATTCAGCAAGTTACCAGCAAGTTAGGAATAATGTTCCAACCTCTGTTAATCAGCTATATAAACATATATATTGTGAATGCAGCAAGTTACCAGCAAGTTAAATCAGCCCCATATTGGAATGTATTTCATGTAGCGAGGGGCTGTATTGGGGTCTATGGGTTTTATTAGTTTATTTTTTAGAACCTCTTTGATTAATCGTGAGATACTGCCTGATGAAGATTCCGCAACCCCAAACCTTTCCCTCAAAGAACTATTTGTAAGAGCGTTTCCTTCTATATACTTTATGCAAGCATGTAAGTATGTTGCCCATATTTTATCTTCCATCGAGATATTGGTGAAATCTAAATGAGAAAACAAAGAAACCTTGGTTGATTCTTGATATATTTGAATTCGCGGAGCTGGCAACTTTTGCAATTCACAACTAATAACCATTCTATCCCATCCACGTCCCAATTCTTCACACATGTTCAACCGACGCATTAAAGATGCTAATTTTTCGTTTCTTGATTTTGGTGGATTATCCACAATTCTCATAATATCAACTAATGGCGTTCCTGAATTTGTAACCTCTACCCGATTTTCGAATACTTCGATAAGTGGTCCTGTTCCTGTAATGAAAAAATCCTGATGAATAAGACTATTGGCTATTGCCTCTCTAATAGCAGGTATAGGGAATGTGCTTATAGACTTTCTGCGAACAGAGTCAATATCTTCTTTTGAAGGCAACAGTGTATTTACATATTTTACTGCATTTTCGAAGCTAATGGCATACCCTTCTGTCGTTGTTTCTTCTTTTAATATTACAAGCCTATTAAGCCCATCGTATTGTACAATTCTTATTGCTTTCCGTCCTACACGTGGAAATTCAGAAAGTCTCTTTGCGAAGAGAATAGCCCCAAGGTTTGTAATGGCATACAAACCATTATCTTGTTTTGCAATAATGCCGTCTTCAACTAAATAATGCGCATATCTATCAATACTTGTTGGAACAGGCATATTCAGAATATCAAAATATGCCTCGCAATTTAAGTAACGAGGAATATCTTGCAATTGTATATCAGCTATTGCGTAAGCATCTTCAAATTGCTGGTTTCTCAATCTATCCCATAATTGAGCTTGCAATGCAGGAAATTCAATAGCTTTCTTCGTATAACTGCCGACTCGTATATAGTCTATCTTTTCAAATGTAACAGGATTTCCTACAGCTTTTGAAATAACCAGCATTTCGACATGCTTGCCGTCAATATCAACAGAATGCATCTCGAAATCGGCATTTTTGGAAAGTAGATAGCGTAACCAATTTTCAAGTTCCTGATTACCTTTCTTCTCTTTTTTCAAATTAACTTTCGTGCCAATTATCTTGTGTGTATTATCATCAACACCCCATATCATATAGGCATAACTTCTATCTGCAATAACTGCACTATTGGCTAAAGCACTAATGTCTTCGCCAACCATTTTGGGATCGCAATTGTTATGTTTGAACTCTACCCAACCTGTTTCTTGTGGTAGTTTACACAACTCAAGTACCAGCTTATCCAAATTTTCCATATGCCTATAAAATCACTTAAAAATAATTCAATCTTTAAAATAACTCATTTTCTTCCATACCCTGACCATCTGAGTCTGTATTATTCACGATGCCCTTGTTAATCCAAAAATTAGGCATAGAAGTTTTGAACTCTGAATCAATGTAGTGACATTGTTCCTTAATGATGCCACGTCTTTCTATCGCTGGTTGCAAACAGTAAAGATCGAATTCTTCAAGATTAACATCTTCAACGGATTTCCAATGAGGAAATAACAATTTCATAGCTGCTGTGGCTATCTTCTTTACAGCTTTGAAATCGCGCATATCCGCTTTCTTGTCATATACGACAAGGTCGTCAAACAAAAGTCCGTATGAATTTTCAGTACGGAGCGAATGTAATATTTCAGAGAAATATTCTACGTTGATAGTCCAACCTTTGTAAATCATACTTTTGTTGATGCGCGGTAAATACCACCCCTCAATAAAACAATGGAAGCGGTCAAGCAAAGCTGACTCTCTGAAATACAAAGGTAATGCATCAAAATATCTCTTACTTTGAGGCAGACGCTCGGAAGTAAGTTGGATGTTTCCCATCAGCATTAAACCACACTCTGACGAAAATTCATTATTGTCTATGGTGGTTTTACCGCTTTCAAGGTATGATTTTAGTGCTGCCTGAATTTCAGAAGGCTCTTGGAAAGTGATTGTTTGAATTTCATCAAAAACAGTAAAGTCATGGTTCTTTATGATACCATTCTGCTGTTTCTGCTTGTCGTAGAAAAGTTTTGCACGAGTAACTTTTCCGCCACTGACAAGCCATCCGTATTTGGAGAGGTTGCCGAAAACATAACTTTTACCAGTTCCTTTAGGGGCTAATTCAACTACGTTCAATCGAGGCTCAACAAAGATAAACAGACGAGTAAGAAATTCCAATTTTTGGTGCATATTCTCAAAAGAATCTGCATCGTATTCCATTGCGGATAGCAACAAATCAATCCATTCATTGGTAGTAAACGATTTACGAGCATCACGTAAATAATTAACGTCAACTGACTTGTAAGGCTTAAATGGCTTATAGTCAACCATTTCTACATGATTTTTCTTGCCGTCATCATCAGGCAAGAGAGCCAATTTAATAATACCCCAACGTTCTCCGTCAACAAGTGTTCCTGTATGTTGGCTATAAACATATTCAGGGATAACGCCCTCATTAAGTTTGATACCCATGTCAGGAATAGCAAAGCGGCGAACACCTTTCACTAGGTCAATATAAATAATAAAGCGAACCAACAAAGTGAGGGTTTCGCCTTGTGCCAGTTTATCTTTAACATCCGTTGAATTTTTTGGGATAACTATATCTAGGAATGATGTCAGTTTTCCTCTATCAATGCTGCCGTCTGGACTTAGATATTTTTTTAACAGAAAGTCCTTAACAAATGCAGGAAGATTTCGCCCCGCAAACAAACTATCTGTTGAATTGGGGTCTTTATGTATAGACATTGGTGCAAAATGCTGACGCACCTTTTCTGATATTATTTCGCGCATAAAATAAAAATTTTGCAGTTAGAACAAATCTTCTTCCTCTAAACCTAATTTAAGTTCGAGTTTGAAGTCGCGGTACTTATCTCCAATAATCAATCGAATATTTTTAGCATCTTGCAACAACGGCAGACATGGGGTAATGTAACTATTTCCTGATTGAGCAATCAATTCATATCGTACATTATTATACTCGACAATCGGAATGTCATTAAATGAAAGTCCGCGAATGTCAAAATTAAGAATGGGATTTGAAGCAGAGACTTCAAAATCCTGCAATTTTGCAGTCCAATTAGTGGCGTTTGGTTGCGAAGAAATTATCAATATCGGTACGAGTACTTCTTCGGGAGTACATCCTCCATGGCAACCTGAACCGTCATGAATTTTTGCACATAACGAATTGTGCTGTAAAGCACAAACGGTAGTGTTATCATCAAGAATAATATAGCGATCATCAATAGTAGGTTTCTTCACCGAGGCAATTCTTCCACCATGATCACTTTCAAATCCTGGCAAATTCAGCCCGGAACAGAGTTGCGGAAGATAAGAAATACCATGGTCAGAAACAATAGCTATTTTCTTATCAGGATTGTTATCAAGAATATTGTTGATAATTTCAGCGATCTTCTCCATATCATCTATGATGTATTGCGGATATTGCCGAACTTTATGAGAAACGGTATCTAAATCACCCTCTTTCTGCAAGTTGTCATTTGCAAGAAGTAACAATGATTTTTTGTTATTCTCTGTTTTGGTAGGAATATCTGCACGAGAAACATAAACTTCATTCAAGAAGAAATTGTCGTGTTTGCGTAGCCCTATCACATGTTGAATGAATGGTAACCAATCCAATCCCAAACCGTCTATCCAATAAAATACATCAATATCCTTGCGACTATTGAGCAAAGTTCGAGTGGTACTGAAATTATGATACCAAGAGTTGAATTTAATAGTGTCATGATTCTTTTCACAGATGGTATTAAGTACTTCATCTGTGTACACGTTACTGATTTTTGCTCTTTTATAAGCATCTATGTATTTGAGAACCCACTTACTTTCGGCTTCTTTTATACCAAAGGAAGTGCCAAGATAGTAGTACAATTGTGGATAAAGTTCTCGAATATCTTCTTTTGAAATATAGGAATGGCTAACCCAGTCAATCAAGAGTGCTTTTTCTGCGTTAGTGACAAGTGACACATATTGCAAGGCTGTGCTATATCCAGAAGTTTCAACAACTTGATTGATTTTTTCAATCAGTTTGTGCTGAATTACTTCAGAAAGCACCACTTTCTCTTTGTATATATAAGACAGGATAGCACTTCGCTCATACAAATAATTTTCGGGATTTTCAAGGTTGAAGATTGTAAGAGCTATTGCCTGAGTCAAGTCGGAATTGGTATATCCATTCAAATTTTTAATGGACTCACAAATATATCCTTTTAAACAGAACTTTTCCTGATAGTATGAAGTGAGCAACCAACGATCAAACGGAAGTTCGTTTTCAAACCAAGTTTTGACAAAAACGTCAAAACCAGCAAGAGCGTGTATGTCGAATTTAGCATTGAAAAAAGTCTTGAAATCAAAAGACTCAATATTGATTTCTTTAGCTAACTCCAACCAATGCTTATCTGCTTCTTTGCTAGATAAAAAACTAAGGTGAAGCCCCAATCCATTGGTGAGAAATTTATAGACTGAATTACATGGCACAAAATCGAAAGCGTTGTCGGGTTGTGCGTACTCGGCATAAGCAAATATGGAGCGAGAGGTGCAAATGATATCCCGTTTCATTTTTTGGTCGCGCCAAAGGCGCAGCCATTCTGAAACGGAGCTTACCACGCTATAATTATCATCCAAACCATTAACCCCATACGTAGAACCATTAGTGAGTATTAACCGATAATTCCGCTGTGGTTTAGGATTTTTATAATCCCAAACTGTTATCTGACTATCATTATAAAACTTTGACATCTTCGCTTCCAATCCCACTATAGGAATGTAAACTCGTTGATGATTTTTATAGGCAATATGCGATGCTTGAATCGCTTTAATGTCAGAAATTAGCGTATCAAATTCTATATCGGGTTTATTGTTGTTATAAAAACGAGCAAGTTCGGAGAATGGTGCAATGACAATATCATTGTCTTCCTTACTGCAGACGAAAGAGCAAATTTTATCAGAAAGTTTGCTGTATGTAATCAATAAATCCGGATATTGTGAATCCAACCAACAATCCACGCTTTGAAGTTCCACACCATTATAGGTCAAGTGGTCAACAAAATCATAGCAATCCTTGAAGTTGTTGAACATGACAAACCTGACAGGGAAACGCCCTGCCGAAGCAGCGTTTATCCCTGTCGAAACTTTATCCTCTTTGACACATTGCAGAAGATAGTCAAAATTCTCGAATGCTCGGTACATAATTATTCGAGTATGGTGTCTATAATCGTTTCCATATCAAGTTCTATAAGTCGAAGAAGTATGTCTTTAGCATCTTCTACATTGCTTATAAGTTGAACTTTATCTTTAGCCTGTTCACGTCTTCCTGATGCGGGTGCTGTCGGTGGCACAGGGGGAATAGGGGCTGTACCACCCGGTATAGGTTGTATAGGAGGTGTAGGAGTAGGTGCTGGCTTTTGTGACAATGCCCAGTTCTTAAGTTGATCAAGCACTTCTGTCTCTCCCCAAAGTCCAATTTCTCCCTGCATATTCTGTTTTATAAAGGCAAATGCTTTGTCTAAATCTTCGGACTGAAGGGCAACATTCGGCTCTGACATAAGGAATTGCTCAAAGCCTTGTTTGAAGTAGGTATTATCTTTGAACCAGGCTCTGATTTCAAAGTTCATTGATTTGATACCCTCCACAATGTCAACCATCATAGATGGGTTGCGGTGTGTGGTTTCAAAACAAATAGTAAGTACATCATCTATGAGCTTTTGAGCAGGTTCTTCAAGACCTGCATTCTTTATTGTTGCTGGTATGGCATACTTCAACGCCCAAAGAGGATACCCCTTTAGAACGGAGTATTCATGCAAAATAGCCCAACGAGCATCTTTCAAACTGCTTATGTCATGATAGCCATTCAATGAATCTAAAGAAAAACATTTGATAAGCGATTTGCATAACTGTCCTTCTTCCTTGGTTTCAAATTTGAATGAAATTTTTGGGTTTTTATTACCCTTTTCCCAACAATCAAATGTGGCTACTACATCTTCAACCAAATGCTGTGCTTCACGAGGCTTACCGTTAGTGTCAAACATCTTGCCGATATACGGACGGAGGGCAAAAGCCAACATCGCCATACAAGAACACGTTTGAAACAAGCCGTATGGAGGATTTGAAAGTTCTTCAAACTTTTCAGCAAGATTAAAAAGATTCTGCTTATCCGTTCTTTTTATCTTGTCCTCTACAAACTTGTAAACAAGATACAATGGATTACGCTGTTGATCAATATCCGGCTTGAACTCAAGATTTTCGTCCACGCTTGCTTCAAGAAGTATCTTTACCAATGATTGTTGAGCATTGAGTTGATTTACAATGTCTGTTTTTGTGTTAAAACTCAACACTAACTGCACAATCTTTTTGGTAGATTCTTTCTTCCAATAGGTTTTAGATTTACCCACACATAGCTCCAGCGCTTCTGGACCTTTGCAAAACAGTCGTGGCGCAATGACACGATCAAGCGTAGAGGTCAATTTTGAAGCCGAATACGTATTATGACTTTCTCCCAAATACAGATAGAAATTTTCACGACGCACATTCTTAATGATATAGTCGGTGAGAATACTTGCTGCATTCTTAACGTGTACCTGATATTGATCAGTGAAATTGAATTTTTGTGCACACTTAGCATTTGCCTGATATTCAATAAAACGCTCATACTCTTTTTCTCCGAAAGGAGCATCGAAAACGATAAAGCAAGTGTCGGCAAAGCGTGGGTCAACAGAAGCATGTTCTGCATATTCACGCAAAGTCTGAATTTCAGTAGTTGTCTTGCCAAACAACAAGGCTAAGAATAGTTCGTAACCTTTAGCATCCTTTCTGCCGTTCTCTATCTTATTGAATAAGGTATATTCATTTATATCCAACGAATAGAATTTAAACGAATACGGACGACAAAGATTAGTGAGAATTTTGTCGACTTCCTTAGATGCTGAGTCGTTGAAAGTAAGAACTTGTGATAAGTATTTAAATTCACGGTTGCGCAACGATTCTTTTGCGTCTTCGATTTCTTTGGTGGGAAGAGCTGTGAACTGAATAGAAAACACGTTGCCTGGTGCACGTTGAATATAGCCTTTGTTATCAAACATTGTAAGGACATCGGCAACTTGCTCTGCAAATGAAGTACCCTCAAACAAACGAAGAATATTCTCCTCGCTTGGAGTTACCTCTTTATGATTAGCAATGTTATTAAGTGCATTAAGCAAAAGTGTTCCTTTGAATACTTTCATTGCCACTTCACCTTCATTCTCAATGTTTGAGCAATAGGTGTTGTAGCGTTCGGTAACTGCTCCGAATTTTGTCACATTTTCGTTAAACTCACCAATCACATAGTCCCAAAGAAAATCTGCTGTAATTGTATCACGTTTGGCAAAAACGACTTCGTTGTTCAAGAACTCTCTTATGGTTTCGTTCTCTCCCAAGAATTGGAATACACTGCGAGAAGATGAACCCGCTTCACGAGCATAGAATGTGGCGAGTAAAGCGGTTGCAGGGTGTACTGGCATCAAACTCTTGATATCGCGTGTCGTTTCCACTGCGTTAGGCAAATTTTCTACATAGTGGTTAATAAGATTATCAAACTTATCTAAAACGGGACTGAAAACAGACAAATATTCTTCATTGGTACCAGTCATACGGAACTTGCGCGACATAATCTTATATGCCGACACGGGTTCCATATTGTACTTCATATAGTGGTAGCGACCAATAGTTTTTTGACGTTCTTCCGCTTTTAGAGAGTTGAGGGCCGATGGGTGAGAAATGAAAAGGAAATAACTGTCATTCTCTTGTGCCATAGCACGTTCAGTCAGCTCTTGTAACTGAACCAAGATATTAAGACCTATATCAAGAGTGAGCAGGGTCGTAAACTCGTCCCAAATAATCAGCAGTCCGTCATATTCGGTTTTCTCTTTCAGTTTCTCTTGAACTTCAAAGAACCATTGTGTGATATTGGCATTTTCCATACGGATATGAAAGCCGGCATCGCGCAAAGCATCTTGCACCACACGCAATGTTTTTGGTTCAAGGTCGGAAAGTTCTTTACGCAACTTATCCACATTGGGAGTAACCGCTGAAAGTTTTGGGGATTGTTCTATAAGCATTTCCCAAAACTGCTGATTTTCATCAATGTGCTTGATATAGGTGTCATAGTCGGTCTTTACTTCAAGGTCTGTAAGTCCGGCTTTGATTAAAGCTTCTTGTATCTTTTGTTGAAGTTGTAGGGAGAGGTCATCAGGATGGGCAATTGAACTTGCTCCATACAAAGTAACGGGAAACAACCGTTTCTTTTTACGGAGATCAAAAACAGACTGGCACAAGCCCTCAAATTTCGGTAATTTGTATTCCTCACGCAACCATTCTTCAATAGCACTAACATCGTCACAAAGTAGATGCTTTAGCACCGCTCCGGCATGAGTTTTTCCCGTACCATATGTTCCTTCTATCCAAAAAGACTTGTGCGCATCAAGGTCATTGTTCATTACAGAGCGGACTACAGTACGCAGTATATCATTGAATTGGTCGTTTACAATGAATACACTCCAATCCCCAGCTTTTTCTTCTTCGAGGTAATATGTGCTACGCCCCGAGCGCAAATCAACGATATCAGAATACTTAGTAGCCATAATTAAATCAAAGTTTTAAGAATAGAGATTGGATTCACATCTTCTCGCAAGGTAATATGGTCAAGTCCCATATTCAACTCTGCGACAAGTAAACGGTTGTTAGCTGAGTTCAGGGTTCGTAATATTTTCTCTAATCCAGAAAGTGAAATTCCAAATTCAACAAATGGACCAAGTTCTGATTTTGAATCTTTTAAATCAGAAACGCGAAAAGATTTATATCCAACATTTTCAGCATATCGATACAAAGAATAAGCTAAAGCGGTATCGGATAAATCTTCAAAAGATTTACGTCGATATTGCTTACCTTCAATTTCTTCAGCTATAGCAAAAGCACTGTCCGTAGGACAATATTTAAATAGTTGGAATAACGCCGAGACTGCATTGTCAACTGTTCGCTTTCCGTAAACTGGATATTCTTCCGAAATGTTTTCTGAAATAGAATTTTTATCGAAAATTTGTCCGGGCACAATATGAGTTAAGAACCAATTCACAATGAATGAGTTTTTAGCAAGATTAGTAAGAACCACAGACCAAACCAAGTTAGGGTCATCAACATATATTTCAGATAAAACTTTCCCAATCTCAGTGAGATTTAATTTAGCGTCTATTATTTCAGCTTCTTTGAGCCAGTTTTTAAAACTCGGAACTTGTTTTGGGCCAAGTCCATTATAGTCCCAAAACTCAGTAGGATTTAATAGAAATTCGCTCATCCATTCTTCATGGAGTCCAAAGGTATTGTATCTATCAATTCCTGCCTTCGCCTTTATATTTGTTTCTGTTGTCATACTTATAGAATTAGCAACGATACATCCCTTGTCGTGAAAGTTCAAACATTTGTGGCAATGGATGCACTTCGTTAAATCAATATTTACTTTTGGGAAAACGGACAACGCCCCTGTTGGGCATTCAACCTCGCATGATTCACAGTTAATACAATATGCCGCTTTATATATAACTCTTTTCAATAAAGAGATAAGAGATAAATCTTTAATTCCTTTAATATAAAAAGTATAATCAGTACCATCCCCTTTAACCTCAAAAGAATAAACAGTATTTTTATATTTTATATCTCCGCAAAATCCATTAGAGGTATTAAAGAAAGTAAATTCACCCAAGACAGGTAACCATGCAGTAATTGGTAATTTTGCAGACTTTACTTGGGCGTAGAAATTATTGGGAGAGTTCTTGAAATTCACCTGTGTGGAAATTTTCATAAATTTACCACTAGCTCTAAACTTCCACTTACGTTCTTTTAGATATACTTCCAAGTCTTTGACACCCTCTTGCTTGGACCAATTATAAATTCTCGAAATAAAAGGTTCTAATTCTGCACCATAGCAACGGCTTACTATCATATCATCCCATTCGGAAGAATAAGGGCAAGTAATACACCCTACTCTTGATTTTCCTAAACGATAAGCATTATTAATAGGTAGAGCATAAGAGAATAAATATAAAAATATTTCAGATGTATTCCAATATAATATCGGGTGAGCATTTACAACTGTTGAATGTTTTACACCTTTACCCATACGCTCATAATTGCCACGACGGGCAGATTCTTCTGCTCTTACACCGTCAAAAGTAAGAACTTTTGCCTGCTTGTTTGTACCGGAAACTTTAAGCGAACGATAAAGAGGTGCGGTTTTCATTACCGAACAGCACCAACGGTGGGTATCGCTCGGCGTACCAATTTTATCCCAATAGCTTAAGACCGATGCATGATTACGAGCGGTGGAAAACTTAAGTCCTGGATAAAGTGCAGAATAATGCCGCTTTACGTCTTCGTAAAGGTTAAGCGATGACGGCAACTCATAACCCGTATCACTGTATATCACCTCGAAAACATTGGGAGGTAAGGCTCTTGTGCAAAGGTCAAGAACGACTTGTGAATCTTTGCCACCTGAAAATGATGCCAAGAAAACATCGATTTTGGTGGCAAGCAACCGTTGTTTACCTTGTTGCTCTGCAATATCCAAGGGCATTACATCAAAGCTATCGCACTCCTCCTTGATAATAGCCATTTTTCGCTTTTGTTTTTGCTCAATAGATGCAACGATAGCTTCAAAATCAAGTTGATTGGCTTTTATCTCATTGAATTTTTTAGAAGCTGTAGAATAGATGAAGAATGTTTCGCGTATAAATTCAATGGCTTCGCTCTCCAGCAAGAACATAATATCGCGGTTTCGCTCTATCATTTTCTTGACATCAATCGGGATAAGTTCAAGGTCCTCAAATCCCGGCATAATAGTTATAGTAGCTGAATCATACAAATTTGCACCTTTAGCCTGAAACACCAAGTCGCCACGATAGAAATATTGTTTATTAACTGCCCACATAAGTGGAGCCTCCGACTGCGGATATACATATCCTAATTTATCAAGTCCAAGTAAATCAAGCTCTTCAAACCAAACAGGACGAGGCGAAATACCCAAAGTCTCTTTCGAGACTTTGGAACTTAACAAAACACCTCCTGTTTCTTTATCCCATTCTATCTTATACATGAACTTATTTAATTTCAGTTTTTACAATCAAATCTCTTACATCAACATTAAGCAGCCCTGCTACTTTTACCAAAGTTTCTAAACTTGGTTGGTATGTATTGGTACACCACTTTGATATAGTGGCTTGATCTTTGCCCAATTCTCCAGCAAGCCATTTACTGGTTCTATTTTGTTCCGCAAGCACCGCTTTTATTCTATTGATATTTGCACCTTTCTGCATGATACGAATGTTTGATGTTGCATGATTCCATTTAAAATTTCGCAAAGGTAGTAATTTCCCCAATTATTATCGCTAATACTTGGGATATTATTTCAAAAATATGGCGCATTTCTTCAAAAATACGGCATTGTTTTGAAGAAATATTAGGTGAGTCAATGAAAGCCACAATATAAATTCTCCAAAAATAGGACTGTCTATACAATATGGTGGCTTTCTATTTGGAACAACATGTCACCTCTTATATTTTGCTATATGCTCACTTTTTAGGTTTATCTGTAATCGCCTTATCTTTAATGGACTTTGCCTTAGTGCCCAATTCATTAGCAGCTTGTTCTTTCAATCGTGCTTGCTCAGTAAGAGTTGCTTGCTTTCGGACTGCCTCCTCATAGGTTTCTACATCTTGAAGCATTTGCCTAATCTTAGCGTTGTCCCGATTCAGTTCAAAGATTCCTTCCAGTTCTTCAATCTGTTCAATCGATGCTTTACCCTTCATCTTGATGTAGCGATACTTTAAATCATTGTCGATACGGTCATAATCCTGTTGTCGGGCAAAATAAAGGGCAGAACCGAATGCGGCAAAAAGAAACATATTGACCATAAGCAACGCCCAGGTCGGCTTGGAGGCAAGGTCGAAGACAAACAAGTGCCTGACCTTATCGGGCTTGCTCATTCTCCCTTTGACGGATGCCGAAAGCATTTCCACTTTTTCTACCACCTGTTGCAAATTGCGTGTTTCCGTTACTGTAAACCGTTCCAATAGATTCTTCTGCAATTCAAAGTTTTGCAGTTGTGCATTCCTAAATTCTGCTAACACCCCCGAAACCTTGTTCGAGGTTGAATCACGTTTCAACATGTCCGCGGTATCTGTTTTGATCATGACAAGGGCTTCCATGACTCGTTTGAATGCCGTTTTAACGGTATCCAAATCCTGTTTGACCTCCAGTAATGAAGATTCACTTACTCCATTGTTTACTTCGGATTTTCCATTTGCCGATTGAGGTATGGATAACCCGTTTATCTTGTTCTCGATTCTTTCCAGGCACCCGTAGATGCTTTCAATATATTCTTCACTTTTCATGTCTCTGATTTTTAATTGTTATGTTTTTATCTACTATTGATTGAGCTACAAACCCAACCCTTTCTTGCGTTTCTTTTTCTTCCCCCTGCGTAGCAACTCATCATACGGAATTTGCTCGTCCTGCGGATTATTATCCGATGGCAGGAAAAGTCCCAATCCGCCTTCAAGCAAGCCGTTGCCTTGCAGACTTTGCCGTTGTTCCATTGGACGGATAGACTCTTGTTTTGACTTTTTAGGCTCAAATTCCTGTTCTGTTTCCGGCTTATTCCAACTTAGACGGGCATTGAGCTTGGCAAAACTGAAATCCCTGCTGATTTGCGAAGCCTTGAATGTCAGACCATCTTTGGTAAAACGGATTCCCTGAATATCATTCAGTGTCTTTATCTCACGGCTTCTTTTTACAAACTCCAGTTTGACACCTTGTCCGGCTAAGTTGTCATTGAACTCTTTCCATGTTTTGGAGGACTTTAATGCTTTCTTCACCGCATTGTGAATCTCGTATTTCACACGCTCGGCAGGGCGAAGTTTCTTCACATTGGTCTTGCACTTATCCTCTGCATAGGTCAATCCGTACTTGTCTTTCAGTTTCTTCGTAGCAATTTCATTACGCTTGTAATCACCTTGTGAGGAAATCACTTTGCCGTCATATCCGATACGGTTATAGACTAAATGACAATGCGGATTGTCTGTGTTATTATGCCTTACCAATATGAATTGAGTGTCTTTTATGCCCATCGAATCCATGTATTCCATTGCTATTTTAGCCATGAATTCGTTGGTCAGTATAGGCTTGTCTTCGGGTTTGAAACTCAAAGCGATGTGTCCGACAGGCTGTCTTATCTTCGGATTAAGCATACGCTGGTAGTTGAAACTGTCCGTTATTTCACGGATATTGTCCAACAACACACCATCGGAAGCGATGATTTCAGCATTGTCTTTGCCCATCACGTAGCGGATGCAGCCGCCAAAGGATTTTCCTTTCTTTATCTTGCCAATCATAAGAGCCTCCTTTCCGATGATTTATACTCATTCATTATCGCTTTCAGTTTTTCAAGCAATTCCATCAGTATATTCTTAGTACGATTGATTCCCACCTGATGCGACAACTTTGTAAGCTGGTTCAGGTTGTTCGCCATTCCCACAAGATTGCGCATGGTAGCCGCTTCCTCCGGAGAGTGCTTGGCCACAATCTGTGCATTGATCGTAGAATTCCTGATGTATTCCGCAAGCGTCCTGTTCGCCTGTCTGCTGCGAAGACATAGTCTGTCGTAGTCCGGTTTGGAGAATTTCACCGTCACTGATTTGGAGAGTTTTCGGAAACTGCTTGCTTTCGGTCTCCCTCTCGGTTTGCTCCTGTCTTTATTGCTCATGTTACTTGGTTTATTGTGATCAGTCATTTTACTGTCTAGGTATCTCTTACAATCTGCGACCGTTGGGAGCGGATTACCTCCACTTGTGAAAGTGGAGCGAGGTTTTTCGGGCATCCCGAAAGATAACCTCGCTCCCTCTACGAAACAGACGTTTCACCCCTCACTTAGATTGGAGGAATTCAAGAATGTCTGACTGTTGTAATACAGAGTGCAGATACATTTTACATCTGACATGCGTTATAATTTTCGCCACTTCTCGAAATCACTGTCATAGATTTTAAGGTGTTCGCGGACGATGTTTTCAATCAATCCGGACACGCTCATCTTGCGGCTTCCGAGCTTGCGGACATACTCGTCCAATCTGTCCCTGACCTCGCAACTGACAAAGACGGGCTTACGGTCTTCGATTTTGGGGACTCGCAGGAATGTTTTGCTGTACTCTTCCAACGACAGCCTGCGTTGTCTTCCGCTTACCCTGCGTTGAACCGTTTCTTCCTCCGCTGATGTTTCTTTTGAGACTTCCGGGATGTCCTCTCTTTCTTTTGGAGAGTAAACAGGGCTGTCTTCCTGCGATTTCTCGCTTTTGTCTTCATCTGCCGATTCCGGTTCTTGTTGTGTACGCAAAGAGGATTGGAATTCGGAATGAAGAATCTCTTTCATTTGCTCATCGCTGATACTTTTCTTTGTTACCATAATTCTTGAATTTTAATGAGTTTGTACAGTGGTCTTGGTGCGCACTTTGACCTGTTATCGTCTGCAAAGGAAGTGCGTGCACTGCACTGAATCAAGCGAATGGAGACAGTGGAACAATTATGTTGGATTCTGCATTTTACATAATGACCAGACGGTGCAGACTACCGTATTTTGCACAGGCGTTTTATCAAATCCCGAAGTTGAAAGAAGGATTCAAGTAGCATGAGATTTTTAATTTCGAAAGCCTGTAAAATCCAATTTCATTGGAACTAACCGATGCAAGTGAATATATTAACAATAGTGGTATACTCATTATAGTTTACTCTGACTGCAACTATAATCACTCTATTGTCTGATTACATTTAGTCCACTTAATATGTAACATGATGACAACCGATGTAACAGACTGTCAGCCGTTTGCAAATTCATTGCAGTATGGATATTCCTGTTTTTATTTGCATTGAAAACGGAAAACAGAACGGTTGTCGTAAGCCAATTGTGCCACTCGCTTCCACTTGTCAAAAGTGTTGTATGAGGGCATTAAACCGACTTTACCTTTGCGGTACACAATGAAATTAGTATTAACAAAATAAAGTGTGAAATTATGGAAATCATCAGTTTGGAAAAACGAGCCTTTGAAGAGGTTGCCGCCAAGTTGGATTACTTTGTGCAGCGGATGGATAACCTGTGCCGTATGCACGGTGAAAAGAAACCTGGCGGTTGGATGGACAACCGTGCAGTCTGCCAAAAACTGCGTATCAGTCCGAGGACATTGCAGACACTTCGGGACAACGGTACTCTTGCTTTTACCAAAATCGGGAACCGGACTTACTATCGTCCCGAAGATGTGGAGCAAATTATTGTGAAAGTGGAAGACAAGCGAAAAGAAGCGGCATGAAAAGGCAAAGGCATTTGACAGGATTGTATTACAAGAAGAATGTGTAACCAATAATAAAAAGCGTATGAATAATGAAATCAGAGAAAAAGACCATGAGTGGGTAAAATCGTTCCACTCCAATTTTGACAGGTTGCTGGCATCCCTTGAAAAGATTCTGGAAAGGGACAAGCCAACCATGTGCAGTGATGAACTGCTGACCGACAAGGAAGTGGCATACCTACTGAAGGTCAGCCGCAGGACACTGCAAGACTACCGCAATAATGGCATCCTGCCCTACATGCAGGTAGGTGGAAAAATCCTATACCGTACTTCAGACATAGAACGAACACTGATGAAAGGCTATAAAGAAGCGTATCGACAGAGCGAAAGCGACTGATTTTTCTGGAGGGAGTGCAGTTTCCCGTCTGCCCACTTCATTCTGTTACTAAAAAACATCCCTCCTATAAAAAAGAATAACAGCATATAGATTCAGTCTTCAAAATAGAACTTCTCTATATGCTGTTTTTAATGTTTTGTTTTATCGACTTTTCCGTCAGTCGCTTGTTTCCGCTGCCGTCAGTATCCATTGTACAGACGTGAAAGGGGAAAGGTTTTCGGGCTGAATACTCTTTGCTTGCAAAGGAAGATTCTGCCCGAAACGGCACAGCCGCATGACCTTTTCACTTTCAATGAAGTCTGTACTAACTTCAATGGACGGGCGAGGAAATATGCGGCTGGCAGAATATGTATATGGTCAATCAGGATATTGACTATTCTGTTCCCTCTGACCGTAATGTATATTCTTGATATTGTCACTATTTCTGTTCCATTCAGGAATCACATATTTAGTCTTGACACTATCAGTAATCCTTTTTATATCCTCATTCACCTTTTGATGTGTCAATTTATATATCTGCGTTGTGCTTATGTTCTTATGTCCCATCATCTTACATACGGATTCCAAAGGAACTCCCTGTGACAGAGTGATGAGCGAGCCGAAATTATGGCGTGCCATGTGAAATGTTATCCGTTTGTCAATATTACATTTTTTCGCAAGTTTCTTAAAATTGGCAGTCATTGCCGACCGGACAGGGACTTTGAAAATCCTGTCATCAATGCGTTGGTCTTTATATTTATCCATAATCTGCCGTGGCAGATCCAATATTTGGATTACACATTCGCTTCCGGTTTTTTGCCGTTTGAATCTGACCCATAATTTACCGTCTTCGGTACGGTAAAAATGTTCTTCCCGTAAATTGCACAAATCAATATACGATATTCCGGTAAAGGTACTGAATACAAACAGGTCTCTTACATAGCAAAGGAATTTCTCTTGTATAGGGGTTTCCATCAGACGCTTCAGTTCCTCGGATTCCAAATGACGGTGCTTCCTTACCGCCTTTTCCGGAAAATATTCTGAAAACGGATTTTTATGAATCGTTCCTTGTGCTATTGCTCTCTTGATTATAGTCTTTAGCATGATGGTAAAACTTTCAATGGAAGAGAGCGTTCTTTTCAAATCCACTCTCATATAGTAGTCGTACCTTTCAATAAAACTGTAATCCAATTGCCTGATTACAATGTCATCGACATTGTAATATTCTTGGATGAATTTATGCAATCTGTTGTACGATGAATGATGGTTACGTAGAGATCCGTATGCCCGTGTCAGTCCTACCTGTTTTGAATACTCGTCAATGTATTCCCGATACAGTTCCAACAATTTCTGTTTTCGTGTGCCGATACCGTTTACCGCATTCTTGACAAGTTCTGCCGTTATGTATCCTTGTTCCGAAAGAATTTCATTGTAATAACGATGTATGTCGGCTGTCAACTTTTCAATGGCGCAATTTGTCTGCCGGATGTCACGGCTTTTACCTTTGAGCCTGTATTTCTTGGCATCCCACAACGCAGGATCTATCTCCATCTTCGTGGAAAATTGTGCGACTTCTGTATTGATGGATATTCGCCCCATCAGAGGGCAGAGACCGTTCTTCTTGATTTTCTGCCTGTTTATGTAGAACAGGACGGCAAAAGTGCTGTATGTGGTTTTCTTGTTATTCATAATTCCTCCTTTTTCATGTTATCAGACAAAATGAATTTTTCTCCTATTCTGGATTGTAAATCGCCCATGTCCGCACCTATCTTTTCTTGAGTCAGGTGAGCATATATACGTGTGCTTCTCCAGTCCCTGTGACCAAGCAACTCTCTTACGGTATCCATGGGAACTCCTTGTGACAGAGTGATTAACGAAGCGTATGTATGGCGGGCCATGTGGAATGTTATGCGACGGTCTATACCACAGGTTTTTGCAATCTTTTTAAGGTTTATGTTCGTCTTACTGCAACTCAGCATGGGGAAAAGCCTGCCTTTGTCCGATATGCCGTCATATTTCTTTATCAGCTGCAGCGGAAGTTCCATCAATGGAATATGGCATGGAGTTCCGGTTTTCTTCCGTGCGGTATATATCCACCACACACCGTCTTCTGCCTGGCGAAGGTGACCCAGTGTCAGGTTGCGAAGGTCACTGAATGCCAGTCCGGTCATGCAGGAAAACACAAAGACATCACGTACCAGATTCATATTGTCTTTTGGCAAATGGGTTTTAAGTATCAGGTTGAATTCTTTCTCGGACAGACACCTTGCAACAAGAGGTTTGGTTATATACTTGTAATCCATAAAGGGATCTTGTCTCAGTAATCCGTTATCTATTGCGGACTTGATTACCAAGTGCAAACGTGCCACAATGCTGACAATGGTATGGCAGGACATTTTTAAATCGGCACGCAGATAAAGGTCAAAAGCTTTCACGAATGTCGGATTCAATGCCTGAAAGGACATATCATTTACCTTATACTTCTTCTGGAGAAAGTTTTTGAGGTGGTTAAGAGCCACACAATACCGCTTGTAAGTGTCAATGGAACGGTTTACGCCTACTTTTTTGTAGAATTTTTCATTGAGGTACTCGTAATGCTTGACTAATGTGTCCTGCTCGGATGCGATTCCTTGAAATGCGTTTTTCACATCGATGGCAAGAACTTTGTCGTTTTTCAGTTGCAGGTCTTTATATGCGGAATGGATGGCAACGCAAAGTTTGTCAAGCTCCGCATTGACATTGATCGCAGCTCTGCTTTTACCTTTTGCCCTGCCGGACTGCACATCCCACAATTTTTCCTGAATATACACTTTGGCACTGAACTGTACCATTGATGTTCCGATTCGTATCCGTCCCAAAACAGGGACGGTTCCATCGGCTCTCGTTTCCTTTTTCTTTAGATAGAAAGTCACTTTTAATTCATTCATAATCAGCTCTATTTTTTAATTGCAAATTTACATGCGTTAGAGCTAATCATTGGTATGCAAAAGACTGACAATCGGTGAAATAGAATCTCATAAAGAGAAAATTTCATGTCGTTCTACGAAAAATCACCCACGTATCGTTGAAATCCCGTTGCTTTCAAGTAGTTCCAGCCTTAAAAGCAGGTGTTTCCGGATACTTAAACAGGTAATGTATTCGTAACGGAACACTTTCACATTTATGTCATTTTTTGCATTTCAGCCACTTGTTTTGAATGGGAAGAATATAGAAGACTGCACTGCTTGTCAGATAGTTATGCAAATCGGTAAAAGTTTGCGTTTTGGATATACGATTTAGCAACCGTGCGAATATCAGCGATTTGCGGTGCTATGCTGTCAAATAACTCTTTGCATTTATAAAGTTAATAAAATTATTCGGGGAATAATGCCTACTATCAAAAAAAACTGCATCCTATCTTTGTAGATAGTCCATATAAAAAGAATGCAACCTCACAAATTATAGCTATCTTTGTGATTGAAACTCAATGTATCAATTACAATGGCAAAAATTACCGTTCAAAATACAGATATTAGCGTTGTCAAATACAATGAAGAAGACTATATCAGCCTTACAGACATGGCAAGAAGCCAACTGCAAGAGCATATTATCTTCCGTTGGCTTAGCCTTAAAAGCACTATCGAGTATCTTGGCGAATGGGAAATGTTGTATAATCCCGATTTTAATTGTACCGAATTCGGTACAATTAAAAATGCGGCAGGAAGCAATAATTTTGTGCTTTCGGTGAAAACGTGGATAGAAAGGACCAGTGCAATTGGTATTCGTTCTAAGGCTGGTCGTTAATTTGCAAGACACTCTTACAACGGGCAAAAAATAATATTGAAAAATCTCTTTACAGATAAGCATTTTAATGTGTCAGTAATCAATAAAGAATATGAATACAGAATATAAAGTTGGTGATTTTATTTATAATGCAGATATTTATGATGGGTTGAATAATTCTCTGTCCGATTTGGCGTTTTACAAAAAATGGCTACCTCAAAATAAAGATGCTAAAATACTTGAACTCTGCTGTGGCACGGGTAGACTTACGATTCCAATAGCAAAGGATGGGTATAATATTAAGGGAGTTGATTATACTTTATCCATGCTTGAACGGGCAAAAGAGAAAGCATTTCAAGCTGGGTTAAAAATAGATTTCATTGAAGCGGATATTAGAGAATTAAACTTAGGAGAAAAATTCGATTTTATTTTTATTCCGTTTAATTCAATCCATCATTTGTATAAAAATGAGGATTTATTTGATGCATTGAAAGTCGTAAGAAATCATTTGAAAGAAAAAGGTTTGTTTTTATTGGACTGTTTCAATCCTAATATCCAATATATTGTTGAAAACGAGCGGAAGCAACATGTTATTGCCGAATATACAACCAATGATGAAAAAAAAGTGTTGATAAAACAAAGCATGCACTATGAAAGCGCATCTCAAATTAATCGTATAAAGTGGCAATATTTTATTGATGATAAATTTCATTCAGTCCAAAATATGGACATGAGATTGTTCTTTCCCCAAGAGTTAAATTCATATCTCAAACAAATAGGATTTAATATTATCCATAAATTCGGGGATTTTACAGAGCAAGAATTTGATGACAATTCAGAGAAACAAATATACATTTTGGAACTTAAAAAGTAAGGGTAAGATTATAAAATCATAAACGAAATACAACAAAAATACTGTTTGTCTAAAAGTTACAAGCAGTATTTTTTTATTGTATTCAGTAAAATGAACGGTTATATTTTTATCCCTCTGCTTTTCCTTTGTGGTTGTGTTTATTTTACGATTGTTCCGACAAAAGTTTGTGCTCCTGCATTATTCAAGATATATACTGTATAGAATCCGCCGGGTAATGAGGCTATGGACATTTGGGGTGCATAAACAAAATATTTTATTTCTTCACCGGTAGCAGTAAATATTTTCACTGTCTTTGCCTCTTTTATTTCAGGCAGGGTGAGAATATCTCCGTCATTTAGTAAAGGTATGTCCGTTTCTGAAATTGCATTCAGTTCCAAGGGAGCACTTTCGTTTCCAAAACGGTCGGCAGCTGTTACGGCAAAATAACGTTTTTGTCGCCAAGGTGAAATAGGGGTATATTCGTATTCCGTATGGGTGAGATAGGTTTCCAGTAAGTTTCCGGCATCTGTGATATCTACCGGATAGGTATCCGAGGCATAAAGATGATAGGTGACAAGACCTCCGTTGTTATCTGTGGAAATCTGCCAGCTCATGTGCATTTTGCCGTCCGGCAACAGTTGCAGGGAAGGCATGGCCGGAGTGGATGGGGGGATGCTGTCCATCCAGGTCATTGGGGGAATCAATGCCGGAGTGGTATAGAAATTCTCTTGGAGTTCGTCCCAAATGCCTTTGGTGTTGTTCAATAGAAAACGATTGCGGAAGTAGGCTTGTCCGTTTAGTTTTATCTGACGGGTGAAATGAAGTTGGCGGACTATTTCGTCCAACGGCCAATTTTGTTCGTCGGGAGAGAGGAAATAAATGCCCAAACCTGGTACTATCCAGCGGTTACCGCAATTCTCTTTCCAATCCAATGCAAAAGGATAGAAATTATTTCCCTGAAAATACATCATCGGGAACAACGCATCATGAATACCTTCTTTTAGCCATTTCTGAGCATCTTGGTAAACTACATGATAAGCGTTCCATCCACGGGAGGGATATCGGTTGGTATCTCGGTATTTGCCAATAGGGGAACTGCTGACTTTCACCCAGGGTTTGATAGTCTTGATGTCGGTATAGAGCCTATGCACAATATCTGTGATATTATCACGCCGCCATTGTTTCAACTCCTTACCTTTGCCGTATTTCCGGTAGGTGTCCTTGTCGGGAAAGTTGTCGGCTTGCTCAGGGTAGCGGATGTAATCGAAATGAATGCCGTCTATATCATAACGGGAAGTTATTTCTTTTACGATGCATGACAGATATTCTTTGGTTCCCGGATTTCCCGGGTCCAAGTACCAGTTACCTTTATAAAGTTTGCAAATAGTCCGGTTTTTCCGTACTACGGAGCTACGTCCTTGCAATTGTACTTGACGGGTGTTTCCGGCAGGAATCGTAACAATCCATGCATGTAGTTCCATGCCGCGTTTGTGGCATTCTCCGATGGCGAAAGCCAAAGGGTCATATCCGGGATTCCCTCCTGTGCTACCTGTCAGTGATTCGGCGAAAGTTTCTATGGCGGAAGGATAAATCATATCTCCGCGCAGACGGGTTTGCAACAATACCGTATTGAAATTGGCGGCTTTCAGGCGATCCAGTATATCACATAATTCTTTTTGCTGACGCCGGATGCCTGATGCGTTTACTGCCTTGTTACGAGGCCAGTCCATTCCTCCGAGCGTAGTGATCCAGGTGGCACGGATTTCATATTTAGGTTGTGAGAAAACGGGTGATAAACTCACTATGACTAGTAATAAAGTTATAAAGAATGTTCGCATTTACTTTAATTTTAGGGCAAAGATACGAAGTAATCAATTAATTCGTTACTTTTGCCCCAACAAAACAAAAAATAGAATATGATAACCTTTATTATTGCATTATTGGTTCTTGTAGGCGGATACTTTTTGTATGGAAGTTATGTGGAACGTGTGTTCGGTCCTGACAAGATAAGGAAGACACCTGCCCTGACCATGGCGGATGGTGTTGACTTTATTCCACTTCCTACTTGGAAGATTTTCATGATTCAATTTTTGAATATAGCCGGCTTAGGACCTATTTTCGGTGCTATAATGGGAGCGAAGTTTGGTACGGCGTCTTATTTGTGGATTGTTTTAGGTACCATTTTTGCCGGGGCGGTACACGATTATTTGTCCGGAATGCTTTCCATTCGGCATGATGGCGAGAGTTTGCCGGAAATTATCGGTCGTTACTTGGGCCTTCCCACAAAGCAGTTGATGCGCGGTTTTACGGTTGTGCTGATGATATTAGTCGGAGCGGTTTTTGTGGCAGGACCTGCCGGATTGCTTGCCAAACTTACTCCGGAGTATATGGATGTTACTTTTTGGATTATAGTCGTATTTGTCTATTATATGTTGGCTACATTGTTGCCGGTAGATAAGATTATAGGAAAAATATATCCGTTGTTTGCCATTGCTTTATTGTTTATGGCGGTGGGGATTTTGGTGATGTTGTTATGGAATCATCCGGCATTGCCCGAAATTACGGACGGGCTGCATAATACCCACCCTGCCGGATTACCAATTTTTCCTATCATGTTTGTTTCTATTGCTTGTGGGGCAATCAGTGGCTTTCATGCCACACAATCTCCGTTGATGGCACGTTGTATGAAGAATGAGAAGTATGGCCGTCCTATTTTTTATGGAGCGATGGTGACCGAAGGGATCGTGGCATTGATTTGGGCTGCTGCCGCTACTTGTTTTTTTCATCAAAATGGTATGGAGGAGAGTAATGCTTCGATTATTGTGGACAGCATAACCAAGGAATGGTTGGGTACGATAGGAGGTTTATTGGCTGTATTGGGGGTAATTGCCGCTCCTATTACCAGTGGAGATACCGCTTTACGTTCAGCTCGTTTGATTGTTGCCGATTTTATGCATTTGGAACAAAAAAGTATAGCGAAACGTTTATTGATTTGTATTCCTATTTTTGCGGTAACTATCGGTATATTGTTGTACAGTCAGCGTGATGCGGCAGGATTTGATATGATATGGCGTTATTTTGCCTGGTGTAATCAGGCTTTGTCTGTGTTTACTTTGTGGGCGGTCACTGTTTTTCTGGTACGTGCGAAAAAGAATTATTATATTACCTTGTTTCCTGCCTTGTTTATGACGGCTGTATGTTCTACTTATATTTGCATTGCTCCCGAAGGATTGGCACTTTCTGATTATGTATCTTATATAATCGGTGGTCTTTGCACGTTGGTAGCCGCTATAGGGTTTGTAAGTTGGTATAGGAAACAAAACAGCATAGTTTATGAAAAAATATAGAAAATCGATTTGGTTGCCTGTCGCTTTGTTGGTTTATACTACAGCGATGGCCGTTTGTTTTATTCCGCGTAATACGGAAATAAGTGATACGGAAAAGTATCTCACAGTAGGTTTATCCTATATGATAATAGCGTTGTTATGGATTGTCCTTCGTAAGAAAGAAAAGGCGGAGGAAAGACGTGAACGTGATTTGGAAAATAAAAAATAACTATTAAACGACAACATTATGAAGAAAATTTTAGTCAGCTTGATGCTGTTGGTAATGACTGCACTGAGTGCACATGCTCAATTTGAGAAGGAGGTATGGTATGTGAATGCTTCATTGACAGGGCTTGACCTATCTCATAGCAAGAATGAGGGTACAAATTTTGGTTTCGCTTTGACCGGTGGTGCGTTTGTAGCCGATAATGTGGCTGTATTGCTGAATTTTAAGGGCAATTATATAGAACATGGAATGGATGAAACCAGTATTGGTGCACAAGGACGTTATTATTTTTCCAGTTGCGGTATTTATGGAGGATTGGGAATGGCGTATAAGCACCTTTCTTGTGTAGGATTTAAAAAGAATCTGGTTTGTTTGACACCGGAAGTCGGATATGCTTTTTTCTTGGGCAGAAATGTGACTATTGAGCCGTCTGTATATTATGACTTGAGTTTTAGTGATATTTCAGAATTTAGTAAATTAGGCTTCAAGATAGGGTTCGGAGTTTACTTCTGATTGATGTAATTCCACCACAGATTACGCAGATTATTGAATGGGAGAATTCATTGAAATTCAATCTATGTAAATCTGTATAATCTGTGGTGGAAAAACTTTTTATGTGAGATTAATGCGCATAGAGATGCGTGAACGGAATTTCTTTACCATCACTACCTGTTACTTTTAATTTCAGTTGTCCTCCGTTTTGGTCGAAATAACGTAATTCCATTGGATGATATCCTTTCGCCAATGCCTTTTGTCCCACTATTTCTTTAGGTCCGTGAGGTCCGTCATTGTCTACTATCTGTTCACTGTCTATGGTCAATGTACTACCATCGTCGGACAGGAGTGCAAAAGTGTAGATATCGTCTTGAGGAGCATTGAAATATCCTTTGATAATCAGTCCGATATTTCCTTTTACTTTTTTAGGAATCATAACGTCTTCCACTGGATAAGTACCATTGACCGGAGCTTTTTCTATTTCACTGCATTTATTTCCTTTAAATTCGTGCCATGTAGCTTTCAAACCCGGATTGGAAGGAGCGGCAGTTACAGAGGGGGTATATTCACTTTTGATGAAACGTGTCTTGGCTATGTCACCTTTCTTTCCATTAGGGCGGAAGGTGCAGAAAGTAAAGTCTGTGGTTTCAGTCACTTTGATGGGACCTTCATATACGGGAGATTGTAAAGTAGGAGTACTGCCATCAGTGGTATAGTGAATTTCCGCAGTGGGGTCAAGGCAAGTTACATTGATGGTTCCTTCACCGATAAAGGCGTTGACGGCATTAAAGCCTTCCAAATCGGGTATACGGTAATTGATACCCATGATATTGAGACGTTCAAACTGATCAGACAGGCGTTGTTTGAAGGCATTCCAGTCTTTTTGCTCCGGTTTGCTCCAACCTAATTCGGCAATAGCCAGCAAACGTGGAATGGCCATATATTGCATACGTGCGTTGGAAGGAATCCATTCGCACCAAATATTTCCCTGCACTCCTAAAATCAGCGACTGCTGCTCGGGAGTCAGGTTGTCTGTCGTATCCAGATTATAAATGCTTGCCATAGAATTCTTGTCTTCTGCATAATCCAAATAAAATTGTCCGTTAGGAGTGAAAATGACAGGGTTGCCTTGTGCCGTTGCCTTGGTCGCTGCATCTTTTACCCAGCTGCGCCACCACATTACGGTGGCTGTTTTAGACAATCCGCCTTCAATGATTTCATCCCAGCCTATCATTTCTTTGCCTTTCCCGTTAAAGAATCTCTCCATGTCATGAATGAACCATGATTGCAGTTCTTCTTCGGTTTTCAGATTATTGTCATGCATACGTTTCTGGCAGTCCGGACATTTTTTCCAATTGGTTTTTTCTACTTCGTCACCTCCTATATGTACATACTTATAGGGGAAAAGGGCTATCAGTTCTGCATAAATATTCTTGCAGAACTCCAATGCAGAGTCTTTCCCCGGACAAACAGGTGAGGAGAAGACGCTTCCCCAACCGGTTTCGTTAAAACAGGAAACACCTTCATAGTTACTCACAGCTGCCAGCATGTGTCCCGGCATATCAATTTCGGGAATAATATCTATGCCTCGTATTTTGGCGTATGCTATGACATCCTTGATATCTTCCTGAGTGTAGTAGCCTCCATATAGGGTGTCACCTTCTACGATGCGTATCTTGTCTTCGGGAATTGCCATATCCGGATTGTTGTCAGTCTTTGACTGACGTATGCATTCGCGGTCATGGGAATTGAATTTGCGCCAGGCTCCTTTTTCCGTCAGTAAAGGATATTTCTTGATTTCGATACGCCATCCTTGGTCATCGGTAAGATGCCAGTGGAATTTATTCATCTTGTAAAGGGCCATGACATCCAGTAATTCTTTCACCTCATCTATTGTGTAGAAATGGCGGGATACGTCCAGCATGATGCCTCTCCATTCAAAGCGGGGGGCATCTTGAATGTTAACGGCCGGTATGGCCCAGTCTGTACCTTTAACAATTTCTTTAGATTCTATTTGCGGGGGAAACAGCTGTCTGAGGGATTCGATACCTGCAATGACACCTCCGTAAGAGTTACCTGTAATGTTGACCTTATCGCTCTCGGCTGTCAGGGTATAGGCACCTTCTTTTCCTTGAACATCCCCCAAGGCAAGGGTGATGGTTCCTTCGCCTTCTTTTACTTTAAGGTCGTAGCCTGTGGCACCGGAAAGCATATCGGCCAAATACTCGGCTGCGGGAATTAGTTCGGCGTCAATAACACCGATGGAGGTATTACTTTTCAATACAAAAGCACCGTTTGTTTCCTCCAGATGGTTGGTTATGGGTACAATGGATACCTCTTTTGTTACAGGGGGAGTACTGGTACATGCTCCCAACATCAATGTGCCTGCTAACATACAGGCGGTCATTAACTGCTTATGTGTACATTTGGTCATAGGATAATAAATTAGGTTATTGGACAAAGATAACAGAAATATTGGGAAAAACGATATTATTTGGCGGGATATTGGAAAGTAACCAGTACTCCTTTATGGTCTGTAGGCCATACGCCCAATGGTTCTATAAACTTGTCTTTAGATGTTTCCTGAACACGCTGTGCACGGACTATGGAATTTTTCGGACCGAAAATGGCGGCGTCTTTCACTTTCAACCCCTTTTCGGGATAATACCAAATGTAATCTATACGGTCGCGTTCATCTGCTTTGGGAGCCCAGGTTATTTTGTCGGCGGGCTTTGCCGGATTATCCGAAGGATAAGTGAAGCCGGGATAGTTTAATACATCTGGATAGAATTCTCGATAGGCGTCTTTCAATCCGGCTTCGTCTAACAGGACAGGAACTGTCCAGGGGATTACAAAGCCATGATGGTCATACAGGTCTTTGGTTTCTTCAGTCCAATCTTGATGTGAAGGTTCATTAAAATCTCCTCCTAAAATGATGGTGTAGCCGGCTGCACGATCTTTTTTTGCCTGTTCAATGAATAGTCTGATGGCGTCATCGCGTTGTGAGGCTACATTTCTCTTTAATACTTCTTCTACGGTAGTGGGGATAGGGATTTCTTCCCAAGTAGAACCATCATATCCGCGTACATTATAATAGGCGTCATCCAAATAATCAAGATGAGCGGTATAGACTGCTATTTTCTGTCCGTTCATATCGGCTGTAAGGCGATAGATACTGCCGTGGTCATTCTTTTCGGGAAAAACGGTTAATGAATCAGTGATGGGGTATCGGCTTAACAGACCTGTATCATAGGTATAGAAGGAATAATAGGTTTCTCCTTTTTCCTTTAATGATTGCACTAGGCGGGCAGTGAAATTGGTGTTTTCGTAATTACGTACTTCGCTCAATGTGACGAAGTCCGGACGAAGACGGGCTATTTCATTCACAATAGCGTCGTAACCACCGGGAATTACAGTTCCTTCTTGCCAAATGTTCCATTGAAGAACGGTGAATTCTTTCTCTTTTTGTGAACATCCCAATAGGAAAGGGAACAGCAAGAGTAGTAAAAAAAGTTTTTTCATATTCTGTTGATTTATAAGGTTGTTAATTCAATTCTAAATTTACTCATATTTTCGTTTAGATTGACAATGTGGAAAACATTAAAACAGATTTTTAGTAAAATGATTCTGCAATCATACCACAAAATGCTAAATTTACAGAACAGAATAAATCACTTTTAAATTCCCATTTATCATCTAGTGGTATATTGCGTATAATCATATTTAATAATTTGTGTCAGTTTGGACAATCAACGGTGAATAAAAAATCAATCAGGAGAATCCATCGCCAGTTTTTCACGTAAAAACTGTCCCGTATAAGATGCCGCACATGCTGCAACCTCTTCCGGAGTGCCCGCAATTACCAGATTTCCTCCCATATTTCCTCCTTCGGGTCCTAGGTCAATCACATGGTCGGCACATTTTATCACATCCATATTATGCTCGATAATGATAATGGTATGTCCGCGGCTGATTAAGGCTTCAAATGCTTCCAGCAGTTTCTTGATATCATGAAAATGCAGACCTGTGGTTGGTTCATCGAATACAAAAATAGTGGGTTGTGCTTTCTCTATGCTCAGAAAATAAGCTAGTTTTACGCGTTGGTTCTCGCCGCCGGAAAGAGTGGAGGAGGCTTGTCCTAACTTTATATATCCCAATCCCACTTCTTGTAATGGAATTAGTTTCTTCACTATCTTTTTTTGATTGTATTCGGCAAAGAATTCAATGGCTTGATTCACTGTCATTTCCAGAATGTCATAGATGCTCTTGTCTTGGAATTTTATTTCCAGCGTGTCGCTCTTGAAACGTTTTCCATGACAAGACTCACATTCTAGTACCAAATCTGCCATAAATTGCATTTCAACGGTTACCGTACCGTCACCTTTGCATTCCTCACAGCGCCCGCCTTCGGTATTGAATGAGAAATATCCGGCAGTATATCCCATTTGCTTGGCAAGAGGCTGTTCGGCAAAGAGTTTTCGTATTTCGTCGTATGCTTTTACATAGGTTACCGGATTGCTGCGTGATGATTTTCCGATAGGGTTCTGGTCTACAAATTCAATATCTTTCACCAGCTGTACATCTCCTTCCAAAGAGATGAACTCACCCGGCCGTTCGCTAGCTTCACTATATTCGCGTTTCAATGCCTTGTAAAAGACATCACGTACCAACGTACTCTTCCCCGAACCGCTGACTCCCGTAACTACCGTCATTACATTCAGTGGAAATTTTACGTCAATGCCTTTAAGGTTGTTTTCACGCGCACCTTTTATTTCTATATAATTGTTCCACGGACGATGGCATCGGGGAATCTCTATGTTTTCTTCTCCCAACAAATAGCGCACCGTATAACTGTTACTGTTTCTTTGAAGATCGTTCATGTTGCCTTGATATACTATTTGTCCTCCTAAACGTCCTGCTTGAGGACCGATATCAATGATATAATCGGCAGCACGGATTATTTCTTCATCATGTTCTACCACTACTACGGTATTTCCCAGTTCCTGTAACTGACGAAGTACTTTTATCAGCCGGTCGGTGTCACGGCTGTGTAATCCGATACTGGGCTCATCCAGGATATAGAGTGAGCCTACCAAGCTGCTGCCTAATGAGGTGGCCAGATTGATGCGCTGGCTTTCACCGCCGGAGAGCGAGTTGCTGAGACGGTTCAGTGTAAGATATCCCAAACCCACATCCATGAGGAAGTTGATGCGGTTGGTAATTTCCGTTAAGATCCGTTTGGCGATGGCTGTGTCATGTGCATCTAGTTCTAGAGTGCGGAAGAATTCTTTTAAGTCGTGAATAGGTAAGTCAACCAGTTGAGAGATGGATTTTCCACCTACTTTTACATAACCGGCTTCTTTTTTCAAGCGTGTTCCGTGGCAGACAGGACAAATAGTTTTTCCCCTGTATCGTGCCAGCATCACACGATATTGTATTTTATATTGGTTTTCTTCCAGCATTTTGAAGAAAGAATCTATACAGGCCTTATTTCTAGGTCCATGCCATAAATAATCTTTTTGTTCCTGTGTCAGTTCATAATAAGGGGCGAAGATGGGGAAATCGTGGGCGGGAGCTTCATGAATGAATTCCTGTAGCCATTCCCCCATCTTTTCACCACGCCAGCAAAGGACAGCTCCGTCATATACACTCAGAGCACGGTTTGGAATCACCAGATGTTCATCTATACCTATCACTTTACCGAAGCCTTCGCATTCGGGACAAGCGCCGAGAGGGGAATTGAATGAAAACATTTGGTCATTCGGTTCTTCGAATTTAATTCCGTCGGCCTCGAATTTAGTGCTGAAAGAGAACAGCTGCGTACTTCCGTCAGCAGAGTAGAAGCGGAGGAGGCAATTCCCGTCTCCCTCGTACATGGCCGTTTCGGCAGAATCGGTGAGGCGGCTGATACTGTCTTTGCTATCATCGGCTGTCATGCGATCTACCAGCAGATAGATGTTTTGTTTTTTATCTTCGGCAGCTGTTTGTTGCAGAAAATCTTCTATACGGACTATTTCACGGTTCACCTCTATACGGGTAAATCCTTGTTTCAAGTCCATTTCCAGTTGCTGGAGCAGTGTACGGCCTTCACGGGGCATCATAGGAGTGAGAACCGTGTATTTCGTTCCTTTAGGAAAGGAAAGCATACAGTTTACAATATCTTCAATGCTATGTTTTTTCACCAGTTGCCCGCTAATGGGGGAATAAGTCTTCCCCATGCGTGCATAGAGCAGTCGCAGATACTCATATATTTCGGTGGAAGTACCCACGGTGGAACGAGGATTGCGGCTGTTCACTTTTTGCTCTATGGCGATAGCGGGTGGTATACCTTTGATGAAATCACACTCAGGCTTGCTCATGCGGCCCAGAAATTGACGGGCGTATGATGACAGGCTTTCTACATAGCGTCGCTGACCTTCAGCGTATAATGTATCAAAAGCCAAGGATGATTTTCCGGAACCGGATAGTCCCGTGATGACGACCAGCTTGTTGCGTGGAATGTTTACATCGATGTTTTTGAGGTTGTTTACCTTTGCTCCTTTTATGGATATATAGTTACTTTCTGACATTCTTTATTGAATTTGGTTTAATATGCAAAGATAATTATAAGTTTTCTTATCTTTGCAAGCGTATTAAACAAGAATAACAAAATGAGAGCAAAAACTATTCTTCTTTTATTGATAGCACTACTTTTTACTTCTGTCGTCAGTGCTCAGACACGTTATCCTAAACGTGAGTTCCGCGGTGCATGGATTCAGTGTGTGAATGGACAGTTCCAGGGAATGCCGACAGAGAAGATACAGCGGCTGTTAATAAATCAACTAAACAGTCTGCAGGGCGCAGGCATTAATGCGATAATTTTTCAGGTACGTGCAGAAGCCGATGCCTTGTATAAATCTTCTTATGAGCCGTGGAGCCGCTTTCTTACAGGAGTGCAGGGCAGAGTGCCTTCACCTTACTGGGACCCGATGCAGTTCATGATTGATGAATGCCATAAGCGTGGAATGGAGTTCCATGCCTGGATTAACCCTTACCGTGCCAAGACAAAGGGAACTACTGCCTTATCACCCATTCATCCGTATAATAAGAATCCGGAACGTTTCGTGAATTATGCTGGTCAACTTTATTTTGATCCGGCTTTGCCCGAAAACCGTAAATACATTTGCAAGATTGTGCGCGATATTGTTACCCGTTATGATGTGGATGCCATTCATATGGATGATTATTTCTATCCTTATCCCAACCCGGGCGAAGATTTTCCTGATCATGTCAGTTTTGCGCAATATGGTCGCGGATACAGTAATAAAGCCGATTGGCGCCGTGACAACGTGAATGTGCTGATAAAGGAAATTCACGAAACTGTGCGCGAGTGTAAGCCGTGGGTGAAGTTCGGTGTTTCTCCTTTTGGTATCTACCGCAACAAGAAAAATGATCCGAATGGAAGTGATACACGCGGTCTTCAGAATTATGATGATTTGTATGCAGATGTGCTGATGTGGATTAATAATGGTTGGGTAGATTATAATATCCCTCAGATTTATTGGGAAATAGGTCATCCTGCTGCCGATTATGACAACTTGATACATTGGTGGGCAAAACATGCCGCTTCGCGTCCGTTATTTATCGGTCAGGATGTGATGCGTACGGTGAACAAGGCGGATGCCCGTAATCCGTTACAAAACCAGATGCCTGCCAAAATGAAGTTGCAACGGTCGCTTCCTACCGTGCAGGGAAGTTGTCAATGGTATGCTGCTGCAGTGGTGGATAATGCCGGCAATTACCGCACTATGCTGGAGAAGGAGTATCATCGTTATCCGGCTTTGATTCCTGAATCTCCTTTTATGGACGATAAGGCTCCAGGTAAAGTAAAGAAGGTGAAGATGGTATGGACGTATGAAGGTCCGGTACTCTTCTGGACAGCTCCGAAGGCAAAGGACGAGATGGACAAAGCTGTACAATATGTGGTTTATCGCTTTGATAAAAAAGAAAAAGTCAATTTGGATGATGCTTCCCATATTGTAGCCATTACCCGTGACCATTTTTATCCATTACCTTATAACGATGGAAAAACGAAGTACCAGTATGTAGTGACAGCGTTGGATCGTTTGCACAATGAGTCGAAGGGTACTAAAAAGAAAGTAAAACTGTAAGAAGCGGGAGTGTTTCTTTAATTTTAGATTTTATTTTTACTGCCACTGCCTGGGTATTATATTCACGTCCTATCGATGAATAAAGAATTCCGGGGCAGTGGCAGTTGATTTGTATGCCGCCTGTTTTCCGGGTGCTATATTGTTTATGTTGAAATCAGGAAAAGGTTATAACATCTGTAATCCATCTATTGCGGCTTTATCTAATCAGTGATGACAAAGAGTTGATGATTATTTCCGGAGCCGATCATACGGATTTTTTTGATGATTTCCCATAATCGTCCTATTCTCAGTAAAGCAGGAACCCTGCCACTCCGCAAAGTATAATCATTAATATAGGATTGATTTTGTATTTCCGTGTACCTATAAAGGTTACTAGAAAAATAATTATACTGATGATGAATTGATACAAATCTATTTGATAACTGCCGAAGTTTTCAGCATTCATCAAGACGAGTGCAGCTGCTGCCAGCAGACCTACTACTGCCGGACGCAACCCTTTGAATACGGCTTCTACAACCGGATGCTTTTGGTATTTCAAGAAGAACCGGCTGATGATTACCATTAATATGAACGATGGAAAAACTACAGCAAAAGTAGCAATGCAAGAACCGAATATAGCCCAGCTTTCATTGTAGCCTGCATTCAATACCGCAGTATATCCCACATAAGTAGCAGAGTTGATGCCAATGGGACCCGGTGTCATTTGGCTGATAGCGATGATATCTGTAAATTCGCTGGCACTGATCCAATTATATCTTGTTACTACTTCTCCTTGTATCATGGACAACATGGCATAGCCTCCTCCGAAACCGAAGAGCCCTATTTTACAGAATGTGTAGAATAAATATAGAAAAATCATTTGGATGAATATTTATGTTTGTACTTGCCATATATAAAACCTCCCACGCCCGCTATTATGATAATGTAGACTGGAGACACGTCCAATACCCAGATAAGCAATGCGGATACTATTGGTATCCAGACAGTGTAACGGTTTATCTTGGCGGATTTTGCCATGGAGAAAGTGGGAGCTGCAATAAGGGCTACTACCGCCGGGCGAATTCCCTTGAATATATTCTCTACAATTGGGTATTGTTTGAACTGTTGAAAGAACAAGGCAATTGCCAATATGATAAAGAAAGAGGGGAGTATTGTGCCTAAAGCCATTGCCAATGCTCCACGGAATTTACGCAATTTATATCCGATAAATATGGCAATATTTACAGCAAATATTCCGGGTACAGACTGAGTGAGGGCTAATAAATCAATAAAATCCTCTTTGTCAATCCATTTTCGTTTGTCCACTATTTCATCTTGAATTAGGGGAACCATAGCATATCCTCCGCCAATAGTAAATAGTCCTATTTTTAGGAAGATAAGAAATGATTGTAAATAGAAATTCATTTTTTTAATTTTGTTTCATATAAGTGCTTGGTGGAACTCCGTAGTATTTCTTAAATGTATCCGTAAAATATTTGGGATCACTGAATCCCATCATATCCGAAACTTCGGATACGGTATAACGTTTGCTTTTCAATAAAATGCTAGCTTCGTTCATACGTACTTTACGTATAAAGTCACTGGGCGAATCATTGGTTAAGGCCTTTATTTTATTGTATAAACTACTCCGGCTCATATTCATTGCATCACATAGGTTTTCTACGTTCATTTCTTTGTTTATACTACTTTTTATGATGTCGGTAGCTTTTAAAAGAAATTCCTGTTCCAAACTGACCGTCGGATCATCTGATACCTCGTCTGCATTGAATTTGAATTGTGAGAAACGCTTTTTCATGATTTCCCTGTTCGCCAGAACGTTGGTTATGTTTGCTTTCAGTACTTCCATGTCAAATGGTTTGACTATGTATTTATCGGCTTTGGTCTGTAAGCCTTTGATAATACTTTCTTTATCGTTCAATGCGGTCAGCAATATGATAGGTATATGACTGGTTTCAATATTACTTTTCAATATATTGCACATTTTGTTTCCATTCATGATAGGCATCATTACATCCGACAGTATCAGATCAGGTTGTCGCTCTTTGATAAAATCCAGTGCTTCTTGCCCGTTTCCTACATCAGACACATGATAATCTTCCGATAGTGTATGCAATAGGAAAGTACGCAATTCCATATTATCTTCCACTATCAGAATGGAAGCGGCATGTGTTTTGACCGGCTTGTTTTTGATCTCTTTCACCAGTTCTTCCGGATTGCCTTCGATGACAGGCAGCGGGTCAATTACATCAGCTTTTTTGAATATACGGTAGTTGTATTTCCGACTTTTGATAGGGAATGCCAGTTTGAAGGTAGTTCCTACATTCTCTATACTGCTCATTGATATTTTGCCGGCATGGCTTTTTATCAGTTTGTAGGTAAGCAGCATGCCGATGCCGCTTCCTGTGATTTGCAGATTGATGGCATTATTCCCTCTGAATAGGCTTTTGAACATTTTCTTTTGTTCATTGGCGGGGATCCCGATTCCTGTATCTGTAATAGTGATGAACCAATGACTTTTATTTTTCTGAGTTTGCACAGTGACATTGCCCCCCTGACAGGTATATTTCAAGGCATTTGTCATCAGGTTACGGATAATGGAATCCATCTTGTTTCTGTCCAGCCATACTTCCTGGCTTTCGAAATTAGTTTCAAATATGATATTTATCTGTCTTTTGCGGGCATATAAATTGAACTGTTCCAAATAGTTTTTGATATAGTTGTTCAATTCGTATCGGGATACATATACAGTGGAGGTATACAGTTCCTCTTTTTCAAAATTAATCAGATTACTGGCTAACTCAGACAGATTGTCTGTATTTTGTATAGCTAGGTTGATATTGATTCTTCCCTGTTCGGACAGGTTTTCGTTTTTAAGAATCTCTCCCAAAGGAGCTTTTATCAAAGTCAGCGGTGTACGTATATCATGCGCCGTGTTGATAAAGAACCGGATTTTTTCTTTTGAATTGTTTCTGTCTTTCCTAAGCCACAAATAACGTAAGACAATTACTCCGACCAGTATAAAAATGATCAGATAAAGAATGCCTGCCCAAAAAGTAGCCCACCAAGGTGGGGTTACGGTTATGAAAAGTGAACGTTCTTCTAACAAATGGTGATCATCCATCAGGATGGCTCTCACTCTTAATTTATACTTACCGGGACCGATATTAGTGTAACGTATGCGGTTATCGTTCGTGAGTGAAGTCCATTCATCATAAAACCCTTCCAGTTTCCAGGAATAGACGATGTTGGAGGGATTATCATAATTGATGGAAGACACATCCAATGAAAAAATATTCTGGTCGTAATTCAGTATGATATGCCGGGTATCATCAATTTCTTCTTTTAAAGGGGAACCTTTTTCACCGGGCATTACTTTCTGATAGAGCAGTCGGAAATTATCAAATACCATTTTGGATTTGAATTGATGAGGCAGCGTGACGGTATCTGCCAGTTCAATGGCTCCGTCTCCACATCCGAAAATAAATTTTTTATCGCGTGTATGTACTCCGGCAGCTTGGTTAAAGCTGGTAGACATCAACCCTTGTTCTTTTGTCCAGTTAGAGAATATTTTTTCTTTTGTTTTGAAACGGGTCAACCCTTTTTCTGTACTAATGATCAAATCGTCTTCCAGAGCAGACAGTATGCAATGAATATTATTAGATATCAGAGCTGAATTATTGACATGGTAATTAGTTACTTTTTCTGTATAATTGTTGTAAATCCATATACCGGAACCATGTGTACCAATGAAAGTGATGTTCTTTTTACTTTGATAAATAGTATTTATGCAGCCTAGTTCGGAGTCTAGATTCACCGCTTTGAGCTCTTGATTGACCTTATTGAACTGATACAATCCATTGATAGTTCCTATCCATAAATTGTGGGCGTCCTTATTGGTGATATAGGTGATAGGGAAATCCATTTTATAACAATGCATTTCCTTTGTATCCATATCATAACTTTTTAAATTGTAATATCCTCCGGCCCAAATCAGATTATCCCAATCCTTATAAATACAACGAATATATTTATCCGGTTTTATGGTGTCATCATTTAATGTCTGGGGAATAAAATATTGTGTGGTCATGTTTTTCTTATCTATTTTGTACATTCCCGACATATATCCTCCTACTAAAATAATTCCTGGCCGGGATTCACATATAGAGATAAATACATGATTTTGATTAGGTGTGTCATGCTGATAAGTTGATAATAAATTCGTCCATTGTTTGGTGGAAGGACGGTAGCAACATACGCCATTATTGGTCGCATACCAAATATCTCCTTCAGAATCTTCCAATATATAGTTCACTTGGTTATCTATCAGTGAGTTGGGATTGTCGTAAGAGTGCTGTATCCATTTATATCCGGGATATTTCTCGGAATACACAGTAATTCCTATAGGATAGACTGCCATCCATAATTTTTGATCATCATCAATATAGATATCATTAATGATATTACCGTTCATTTTATTGGAATGGTTGTGGTCGGCATTTAGAAAATTTGTCAATTCGTAAGTGCCCAAGTTTAATTTATATACGCCTGCGCCATTAGTTGCTATTAGCACCTCGTTTTCATTTTCTTTACTTGCTATGATAGAGTTGACATTAATGTCTTGTAGTCCGTTGTGTACATCAATCAGTTGGCGGCTATGGATATTGTATAGATAAATACCATCCAGCAAGGTACCTATTACTAGCATTTGGGTTTCCGGATGAAAATAGATGTAGTTCACTATATGAAAATTATCCAGTTCCGGATGCTTGATTGTTTCTAATCGGCCATGATTCAGTTTTGCACAGTAAATCTTGTGGCTGGATGCCAGAAAATATTGGTTGTTCGTAGATTTTGCAATATATGTGATTTCTTCCTTGATAGGACTTTCCAGTTGAATAAGTTCATGGGTATCTATGTCGAAAAGATATTGTTTGTTTTTAGTGCAAAGCAATATATTGTTGTCTTTGGAGTCAAGAAATGAAGCGGTGAGCGGCAGTCCGCTGTTGCTTTTGTCCTTACTGGCAAAATCGCAAACTAGTTCAAATTTATCTTGTAAGGAATTGTACCTGAATAGATGACCGGTTTTTCCTATCTCCCAAACCACTCCTGCCGTATCTGTTTGCAAAGTGTTCAAGTTAGGAAAAAAGTTCAATAGTTTTCCGTTGGCTGTTAAGCTATAGTGTGTGTATTGTTTTCCGTTGTACCTGTCTATTCCTTCGTGAGTGAGAAACCACATATAGCCCTTTTTATCTTTTCGTATAGATAAAACTCTACGGCTGCTCAAACCATTCTGAGTATCCAGATACTGGTATAGTTGAGCAACGGCAGGTGTTACCAAAATAACAAAAAGGCATATAAGTAAAAGAATTCTTCTCATATTATTAGGAGGCAAAATCCTTACAAAGTTCGTAATTTCCCTTAACATATCAAAATCTGTTATATACAAAAAAAGCGGTAATCAGTATGACTCACCGCTTTTTTAGTAAATATAACAAATCGTTTTTATTTTTTGTTCATCTCAATCCATTTTCTAGCATTGACAAATGCTTCCATCCATGGAGTAATCTGATCGTTCTTTATTCTATCAGCCGGATAATAAGCATTTTGCCATGGGAAACAAGAGCGTTCCAGATGAGGCATCATGGCCAAATGGCGACCGTCAGGACTGGCCAGACCGGCTACGCTGTAATCTGAACCGTTCGGATTGCCGGGATACTCATCGTATGAGTATTTCAATACAACATTGTATTTATCTTCATGATATGGCAGTGAGAATTTACCTTCTCCATGGGCTACCCAGATGCCAAGCTTGCTTCCGCTTAACGAACCGAACATGACGCTTCTATTCATAGGAACAGTAACACCTACAAACTTGGATTCGAATTTATGTGAATCATTGTGCAGCATTTTCGCTTTCTTGGTGAAGTCTGGGTTAATCAGGTTTAATTCTATCATCAGCTGGCAGCCGTTACATACGCCCAATGACAATGTATCTTTGCGTGCATAGAAGTTATCCAATGCAGCTTTGGCTTTGGGATTGAACAAGAAAGCTCCGGCCCATCCTTTGGCAGAACCTAAAACGTCCGAATTAGAGAACCCACCGCAGAATACGATGAAATTGATGTCCTCTAATGTCTCACGTCCGCTGACCAGATCGGTCATTGTTACATCCTTCACATCAAATCCTGCCAAATAGAGCATGTAGGCCATTTCGCGTTCGCCATTGGTTCCTTTTTCACGGATAATAGCCGCTTTGATACCTGTCGGAGTACGACGGTCGGGGTTAAGGCCGAATTGTGAAAGTTTGCCGGTGAATGATTTGTCGAATACAAATTCCAAAGGTTGTTTCTTGTAGTTCTCGAAACGTTTTTTGGCGCAGCCGTTCATGCTCTGCTTGCGGTCTAGCAAGTAAGAGGTAGAATACCATACATCGCGCAGATAGTCTATGCCGAGCTGGTAAGTCGCATCTCCCTTTTCTACCAGGATATGCCGTTCTTCAGTCGGTTTACCTAATTTTACGTAGCCTATGCCTGCGTCTTCCAAGATCTTTTTCACTTCTTCTTTGTGCTTATCTTTTACCTGGATAACAATACCCGGATTTTCGGCGAACAATATCTTGATAATGTCATCTTCCTTAATCTTGTTCAGGCTGATTTCCATACCACCTTCCATATTCGAGAAGCACATTTCAAGCAGTGTAGTAATAAGACCACCGGCAGAAATATCGTGACCGGCCATAATCAGACCTTTATTTACTAATTCTTGTACAGCCAGGAATGCGTCGCGGAAATATTCAGGATTTTGTACAGTCGGTACATCGTCACCTACTTTGTTCAGTGATTGTGCAAAAGCAGAACCTCCCAGACGTAACTTGTCAAAACTGAAATCAATATGGTAGATAGTGCTCTTTTCATCATTTACCAATACAGGAGAAACCACTTTCTTCACATCCGAAACTTCACCGCCGGCAGAAACGATGACAGTTCCCGGACTGATGATCTTTTCACCGTTAGGATATTTCTGAGTCATAGACAAAGAATCTTTTCCGGTCGGTACATTGATTTGCAATGAGCAGCAGAAATCGGAAAGGGCTTTTACGGCAGTGTACAGGCGGGCGTCTTCACCTTCCTGTGCGCGGCATGGCCACATCCAGTTGGCAGACAAGGAAATGCTGTCCAATCCTTCCGCCATCGGGGCCCATACGATATTAGTCAGTGCTTCGGCTACCGACAAAACAGAGCCTGCGGCCGGATTGGCTAAGGCGGCTTGGGGAGCATGGCCTAGAGAAGTTGCTATACCTTTTTCGCCACGATAGTCGAGAGCTACTACACCACAATCGCTCAGAGGCAACTGAATTTCACCTTGACATTGTTGGCGAGCGATTTTACCGGTTACGGAACGGTCTACTTTATTGGTTAACCAATCTTTGCAAGCAACAGCTTCCAGCTGAAGTACGCGGCGGATATATTCATTTAATTTGGAAGTTTCGTATGAAACATTTTCATAATGGCGCTCTACGGTCTTGTCAACCATGTAGGTCTTCGGAGAAGAACCGAACATCTGATCTACTGCCAGATCGAACGGACGTACCCCATCGGCCTGTTCAAAGGCAAAGCGGGCGTCTCCGGTTGTTTCACCTACGGTATACATCGGCGCACGTTCGCGATCAGCAATTTTTTGTACATGTTCAATAGCCGACTCGTCAATCAGCAATCCCATACGTTCCTGAGATTCGTTGGCGATAATTTCTTTGGCAGACAAAGTCTGGTCACCGATAGGTAGTTTGTCCATATGAATTAATCCACCGTTTTCTTCTACCAGTTCGGATAAACAATTCACGTGGCCGGCCGAACCGTGGTCGTGAATGGAAACAATCGGGTTGTTATCTTCTTCACACAATGCACGGACTACATTATAGGCACGTTTTTGCATTTCCGCATTGGCACGTTGAACGGCGTTTAGTTCGATTCCCGATGAGTACCGGCCTGTCTCAACAGAAGAGACCGAACCTCCACCCAAGCCGATGCGATAGTTATCACCACCCATTACAACGACTTTATTTCCTTTTTCGGGATGTCCTTTCAGACAGTCGCGCTGAGTACCGTAACCTACTCCTCCTGCCAGCATAATCACTTTGTCGTATGCATACTTCTCGCCGTTTTCCTGGTGCTCGAATGTCAGTACAGAACCACAAATCAGCGGTTGACCGAATTTGTTACCGAAATCGGAAGCACCGTTGGAAGCCTTGATTAAGATCTGTTCCGGAGTCTGGTATAACCATTGGCGGACAGGAAGGATGTCTTCCCATTCGCGTCCCTCATCAGTACGGGGATAAGAGGTCATATAAACGGCAGTACCAGCAATGGGCCATGAGCCCTTGCCACCGCCCATACGGTCACGGATCTCACCACCGGTACCGGTAGATGCACCGTTGAATGGTTCTACGGTTGTCGGGAAGTTATGTGTTTCGGCTTTCAGTGAGATAACAGTCTTGATATCTTTGATAATGAAATAATCGGAAGTGGAATGATCGGCCGGAGAGAATTGCTCTACTATCGGTCCTTCGGCAAATGCTACATTATCTTTATAAGCGGAAATAATCTTGTTGGGATTTTCAGCAGTCGTTTTCTTGATCATCTGGAACAAGGAAGACTTCATTTCCTGACCATCAATAATGAATGTTCCGCCGAATATCTTATGGCGGCAATGCTCGGAATTGATCTGTGCGAAGCCGAATACTTCGGAATCGGTTAATTTACGTCCCAAATCTTTTTCAACCTTCAGCAAATAGTCCATTTCCTCACGGGAAAGTGCCAGACCTTCTTTTTCATTGTATTCTTCGAGGTTCTCGATGTGAACAATCGGCTGGGGTTTGATGTTGACTGTGAAAATCTCCTGGTTCAATCCCTTATACATACGTTGCAGCATAGGATCGTACTCGGCGTTTTCGTCTTTTACAGGGAAATATTCCTCAATGCGTAAGACACCTGTAAGACCCATGTTCTGAGTGATTTCTACAGCATTTGTACTCCAGGGAGTAATCATTTCCCGACGCGGTCCGATGAAGCAACCTTTCAGGTTCTCTTCGTTCTCTACAGTGGCTTCACCATAAAGCCAGCTTAATTTCTGAATATCCTCAGAAGCCAGTTCCTGGCTGACTTCTGTTGCTATTACACTTTTAGTGGGTGTTCTGAAAAATAGAATCATAGCACTTTTATAGTTGTTTTGTTAATTGAAAACTAGTTCTAATATCAAGGGTCTATTAATAAGGTGCAAAGTTATATAAAAGAGACGGGGTATGAAAGAATTTTGAGCGTAAATATAGGTACTTTCGTAAAAAAGTAGCATCTTTGCAGCATGAATTGGATAGAACAAGTAACCATACTCGATTTATTGGTGAAAGGGCTTATCGTCGGTGTAGTGGTTTCTGCGCCGTTAGGTCCTGTTGGGGTACTTTGTATACAGCGCACACTGAACAAGGGACGATGGTATGGATTTGTTACCGGTCTGGGAGCTGCCCTTAGTGATATAGGCTATGCCTTGATTACAGGTTATGGCATGAGTTTTATGGATGATTTCTTGGCAAAGAACCAAGTTTTGTTACAAATTATCGGCAGTATCATGCTGTTCTTTTTCGGTATTTATACTTTCCGTAGTAATCCTGTCCAGTCTATCCGTCCTGTATCTTCTACCCCGGGCAGTTATCTTCATAATTTTGTTACTGCTTTTTTTGTGACTCTCTCCAACCCCCTCATTATATTCCTGTTTATAGGTTTGTTTGCCCGTTTTTCTTTTGTGATGCCGGGCAGTCCCATAGGCTTTCAACTGGTGGGGTATTTGGCTATTGTATTGGGGGCTCTTCTCTGGTGGTTCGGAATTACGTATTTTGTCAATAAAGTACGCACCCGTTTTAATTTACGCGGCATTTGGATTTTGAACCGTGTGATTGGTATTGTAGTGATGCTGATTTCAGTCGCAGGTTTCATTTATACTATTTTAGGAAAAACGATGTACTGACAAAGAAACATATCTTGTGTATCATACGTTGGTTTTTTAATTTTTTAATTATCAATTTTAATTTAAAAAGTATGTTCGTTTCCAGGCAGTTAAAAGAAAAGAATATAGCCGAGTATCTTATATATATGTGGCAGATAGAGGATTTAATCCGTGCCAACGGCTGTGATATGGAAAAGATAAAAAGCACCATCATAGCTCCTTATCCGTTAACGGAAGAGCAGAAAGCGGAACTCACCCAGTGGTATATGGATTTGATTGAGATGATGCGTCATGAAGGGATTATGGAAAAAGGCCATTTGCAGATTAATAAAAACATTATAACTTGGCTTACCGACCTTCATTTGCAGTTATTGCGTTCCCCTAAGTTTCCTTATTATAATTCTGCTTATTATAAAGTATTGCCTTATATTGTAGAGTTACGCGCTAAAGGTGCGGATAAAGAGGAGCCTGAACTGGAAACTTGTTTTGAGGCGCTTTATGGTATCTTATTGTTGAAATTGCAAAAGAAAGAAATCAGTGAGGAAACAAGAAAGGCACAAGAAGCAATCTCGACATTGCTGGCTATGTTGTCAAACTACTATATAGAGGATAAAAAAGGAGAATTGGAATTCTAATAAATGAAATAGAAATGAAGAATATATTGGTGACTGGTGCCAACGGTCAATTAGGAAATGAAATGCGTGTGCTATCGGCTGAATACAAGGAATACACTTGTTTTTTTACGGATGTAGCCGAATTGGACATTTGTGATGAGCAGGCGGTGATGACTTTCGTAAAAGAGAATAATATTCATGTCATAGTGAACTGTGCGGCCTATACGGCGGTAGATAAGGCAGAGGATGATATAGAGTTATGCACCAAGCTGAATAAGAACGCAGTGAGCTATCTGGCGAAGGCGGCTGAAGCCAACTGGGGTGAGTTTATTCAGATATCAACGGATTATGTGTTCGATGGCACGAAACATCTTCCTTATAATGAGGGGGATATTCCTTGTCCCAATTCTGTTTACGGCAAGACCAAGCTGGCCGGTGAAACGAATGCATTGGAGTATTGCAAAAAAACAATGATTATCCGTACCGCATGGCTTTATTCCACTTTTGGGAATAATTTTGTAAAAACGATGCTCCGTCTGGGAAAGGAAAAGGAAACTTTGGGTGTGGTCTTTGATCAGATTGGTACACCGACATATGCCCGTGATCTGGCACGTGCTATTTTTACAGCCATTTATAAGGGAGTGGTTCCGGGAGTTTATCATTTCAGTGATGAAGGAGTATGTTCCTGGTATGATTTTACCAAGGCTATCCATCGTATTGCCGGTATCACGACCTGTAAGGTCAGTCCCCTGCATACAAATGAATATCCGGCAAAGGCTCCCCGTCCCCATTATTCCGTATTGGACAAGACCAAGATTAAAACTACTTATAACATTGAGATTCCTCATTGGGAAGAGAGTCTGGAAGCATGTATCAAAGAATTAAATGCATAATAAAATATGAATAGTGAAATAGAAAGAAGACGGACGTTTGCGATTATAGCGCATCCGGATGCCGGTAAGACCTCTCTAACTGAAAAATTGTTACTTTTTGGCGGACAGATACAGGTGGCCGGAGCCGTAAAGAGTAATAAGATAAAGAAGACCGCCACATCCGACTGGATGGACATTGAAAAGCAGCGTGGTATTTCTGTGACCACTTCTGTGATGGAGTTTGATTACAATGATTATAAAATCAATATTCTGGATACTCCGGGCCATCAGGACTTTGCCGAGGATACTTATCGTACTTTGACAGCCGTAGATAGTGTCATTATTGTGGTGGATGGTGCGAAAGGTGTGGAAACGCAGACACGTAAGCTGATGGAAGTATGCCGTATGCGTAATACTCCGGTAATCATATTTGTCAACAAAATGGACCGTGAGGCGAAAGATCCGTTTGATTTGTTGGATGAACTGGAGGAGGAACTCATTATCAATGTACGTCCTCTGACGTGGCCTATTGAAAGCGGTCCCCGTTTCAAAGGTGTGTATAACCTTTATGAACATAAACTGAATCTTTTCCAACCTTCCAAACAGGTGGTAACAGAAAAAGTGGAGGTTGATATCAATACGGAAGAACTAGACAACCAGATCGGTGCTCCTTTGGCTGAAAAATTGCGCGGAGAACTGGAACTGGTTGACGGTGTTTATCCTGAATTCAATGTGGAGGAGTACCTGAAAGGCGAGATGGCTCCTGTATTTTTCGGGTCGGCATTGAATAACTTCGGTGTACAGGAACTGCTGGATACATTTGTGGAAATTGCTCCGAGCCCCCGTCCTACCAAGACAGAAGAACGTGAGGTGGAACCCGATGAACCGAAATTTACCGGATTTGTCTTTAAGATCACAGCTAATATCGATCCTAATCATCGTTCATGTATTGCATTTTGTAAAATTTGTTCGGGCAAATTTTCCCGTAATACTCCTTATTATCATGTACGTCATGACAAGACGATGCGTTTTTCTTCTCCCACTCAGTTTATGGCACAGCGTAAAACAACAGTAGACGAGGCTTGGGCGGGAGATATCATTGGTTTGCCGGATAACGGAACGTTCAAGATCGGTGATACGCTGACTGAAGGTGAGAAACTTCATTTCCGTGGAATTCCCAGTTTTTCGCCCGAGATGTTTAAATATATTGAGAATGCTGACCCTATGAAACAGAAACAATTGGCTAAAGGTATTGACCAGTTGATGGATGAGGGTGTGGCACAGTTATTTATCAATCAGTTTAATGGACGTAAGATTATCGGTACGGTAGGGCAGTTGCAGTTTGAAGTGATCCAGTATCGTCTGGAAAATGAATATAATGCAAAATGCCGATGGGAGCCTATCAGCCTATACAAGGCATGTTGGGTGGAAAGTGATGACCCGGAAGAACTGGAAGCTTTCAAAAAACGTAAATATCAGTATATGGCCAAGGATCGTGAAGGAAGGGATGTATTCTTGGCTGATAGCAATTATGTACTTCAAATGGCACAAATGGACTTCAAGCATATTAAGTTCCATTTTACCAGTGAGTTTTAATTTGTTGTTGGAGGTGGTCAAAAATCCCTAAGGGATGGACACACCTCCTTCTTGTTTTCACGAAATATTCTTTTTTACTTTATTCCTCTGGCTTTATAAATTCGTTCTTTAGCGTTATTAATTTGTTGGAACTTCTCTTCTGCCGCTTTTTTCACATCTTCACCCAATGTAGCAACACGGTCAGGGTGATGTTTTAATGCCAGACGGCGATAGGCTGTACGTACTTCCTCATTGGTGGCGGACGGGTCAATTTCAAGTACTTTGTAAGCTTCTTCCAATGAGTTTCCGCTTAAGTTCAGCATGGATTCCACTTCTTTGGGCGACAGTTCCATGCATTGTGCCACTTCTTTTAATGCTGCTATTTCCTCAGAGCATACGCTTCCGTCACTTTTGGCTATGTTTACCAGAAAGTCCAACAATTGCAGCCGTTGTTCGTAAGGCAGGTTCGCGGCAATCTGTGCACCACATTCATGGATGGTATTTTTAAATGCCATCGGGTTTTGACGCTCCATCTGTTTGCGCTGTTCAAAAAGATTCAGCAAAATCTGTTCTCCTTGGATGACTGCCTCTTCGCCGAAATTCATTCTTAAGAATTGGCGTACATATTCCATTTCGCTGTGCATGATGCGTCCGTCTGCACGGATGATGTAAGACGCCATAACCAACATGGAGAATAAAAAGCTATTCCGCTGGCCTTCGTCATAGTTTCCGGCTTCCGCCTGTCCTTTTTCGTATGTATTGCCAAAAAGTCCGTTGTTTCCATCCAGCAATGAGCCTAAGGCAAATCCGGCCAAAGCTCCCAGTGGTCCCATAGTCATGAATCCCAGAATACCACCAATCCATTTTCCTGCTCCCATTATTCTTTTAATTTTTTCGTTTTGGATGCAAAAATAAACAATCTTGGATGAAAAAAGTCTCTTTGCCGCATTTTTTACTATCTTTACCAGTCAAATTAAAAATACTATGTTTCAGAAACTTGTAGCAATAGAACCTGTCAGTCTGGTTCTGTCAGCAGAAAAAGCGTTATATTCTTTTGCAGATGAGGTTGTTATGTACTCTGATATTCCGGCGGGGGATAATGAGATTATTGCTCGGATCGGAGATGCGGATGCTGTATTGTTAAGTTATACATCACAAATAAACCGGTATATTTTAGAGAGATGTCCGAATGTCCGGTATATCGGTATGTGTTGTTCACTATACTCTCCCGAAAGTGCGAATGTGGATATCCGTTATGCTAATGAACGCGGTATTACGGTGACAGGTATTCGTGACTATGGTGATGAAGGGGTAATAGAATATGTAGTCAGCGAACTGGTGCGTTGTCTTCATGGATTCGGTCAGAAGCCGTGGGAAGGGATTCCCCGGGAGATTACCGGCTTGAAAGTGGGTATTGTAGGCTTAGGAAAATCTGGTGGTATGATAGCGGATGCAATGAAGTTTTTTGGTGCGGATATAGCTTATTATGCCCGTAGTGAAAAAAAAGAAGCCGGTGCGAAAGGTTATCGTTTTATGCCTTTGAATGAACTTTTGACATGGAGTGAAGTGGTATGCTGTTGCTTGAATAAGAATACGGTTTTGTTGCATGAGGCGGAGTTCAAGGCACTTGGAAATAGGAAGATACTATTTAACACAGGATTGTCACCTGCGTGGGATGAATCTTCGTTTACCCGATGGTTGGAGGAAGATAATCTTTGTTTTTGTGATACATTAGGAGCATTGGGGAGTACGGCATTGCTTACCCATCCGCATGTGCGTTGTATGCAAGTATCAACCGGCCGTACCCGCCAGGCGTTTGACCGCCTGAGCGAGAAGGTGCTGGCCAATTTGTCAGAATACAATGGGTGAAGTGATATTGAGCAGGGTGTTCACTACAGACCATCCTGCAATCTCTGATGTGGCGCTGTACACTTCTACTACTGCGTGTACTTGTTCATTTTTGATTTCCACTTTTTGAGTATCACCTGTAAATCCAGGGGTGGACTGTATGGATACCTGCATATTGTCCGGTCCTACGGAAGCCAATGAGGCTGCGACAGATACATTTACTTTGGTTGGAAAAACATTTATTGCCTCTGTTGCATTGCCGGAAAAGACAATGCGTCTTTCCTGTTGCAGCTCTTCCTTGTAAACCGATGTGCCTTTCAAAGCATCAGGTCCTTTTTCATTGAAAAAACGAGCTGTAGCATTTCCCATCAAAGAGGTGGTTCTTAATACATCAAATCCTCCGGTGGCCCCGGATACCAAGTAAACCCGTGTATCGTTTGCCTTGGCCGTTTCTTTGACTTTCTCATAAAAAGAGGTGTCTGCCAAAGCTCCTATGGATAGGGTGATAATGGAAGTTCCGTTTTCCAAGGTGGGTAAGGCCAGTTCTTTCATTGCGGCAGGCGAGGCTGATTCCACCAGATAATCAGGTTTTAATTCCAACAGTTCTTTTAAAGTGTGACAGGCTGCACACATTTTTCCGTGTTGCCTCATTTTATTCGCAATGTGTTCGGCCTTTGATGCCGTACGCGAATATACGCCTACTAATTCATAGTCGGGCAACATTCCTTTGACAACTGCGTTTGTTATAATTTCAGCAAGTCGTCCACATCCTACTATAACCAATCTATTCATAGAACAAAGATAGTGATTTTCATCATATAAACCTATTTTGTGGAAAATGGAATTTATTGTGATGTATTTCTTGTTCTATGGGTATGTCTGTCCGAGCTGTTTTGAAATGTTTGCACTTAGTAAATGGCAAAGTATCTGAACTTCGATGAAATGGGAAGAAATGAAAATCTACTCGTGAAAAAGAGATGTCTATGACGAATCTAAAATGAAGATTTAAGGTAAATCTAAGGTCGTTTCTTCTTGTTTTTATGAATAGTTTGTTTACTTTGTGCCAGATAAGTAAATATAGAAATCAAATGAAAAACAAACAACTATTATGCGTTTTATTCCCTTTGTTGGTGGCGTGTACCGGGCAACGCCATCAACAGCAGGTATCCAGTGAGTCAATCATAGAAGAAGCGGTGCGGAAGGGAGAAGTTCTGAAAGGGGAGATTGTTCCCATTGATACGGCTCTGTTCCGGTATGCCTATCGTATGCGTGTACAGGGTGACAAGGCGGTGATATTGGATTTGCACAATGCCGATTACTATTATCATGTATTTACTTATCCCGATTTTCAATATCAGTCTTCTTTTGGAAAGCGTGGGGAAGGTCCGGGTGAGTCCATTTATGCGGCGAATATCCGTTTTGCAGGGCAGGACACGGTGTGGGTGCTTGATGACGGCAAGGGCAGGATGTATCAATATAGCGGTATAGCCGGGGGGAAAACTCCCAAACAGGAAAAGGATATTTTGTTGGATAAGCGCTTGTTCCGTTCCCTTGATTTTGATTTGAAGGATGCCTCTACTGTTGTTATCCCCGATTATTCCGGTGAGAACCGTTTCAGTTGGGCTTCACTCTCTTCCGGCGAATTGCTTCGTAAATCCGAGCAGATACCTGTGTCCGATCCGGAACTGTTGAGAGAAAGTGCGCCTGCTGTGGCTCAAGGCTGGAACAGTTTTGTATCATTCAGTCCTGATAAGAAGATATTGGTTTCTGTCACTCAGTTTGGAGATAGGCTCGATATTTATAGCATGGCTTCACAAAAGCATATAGGAGAATTGGGTGGGGATGGTGAACCCCAATTTAAAGTGAGTCCTGAAGGGTATGGACTTCCGGCGGGGAGAATCTGTTATTATGATGTGCAGGTGACTGACCAATACATTTATACCATTTATGACGGTCGTAAATTTAAGGATATTATGAAGTTGGCCGATGCCTATCAGCAGGGTGGTAAAATATTACGTATATCCACCCACGAGGGCGATGTGGTGAAAACCTATGTATTGGATCGTCCTATTGCCGGTATTTATGTAGATGAGGCTGCCGGTATGTTATTCGGTTTGGATGTCAATGCTGACGAGCAGATAGTGAAATTTCCCCTTGAATTGGAATAGAGGAAGTTTTGAAAAGAAATCACCGTGTTATCCTATAATGGCGGATAATTTATTGTAGTGTATGGTTGGAAAAACATAAGTTCGTTTTCCGAAAAGAACCGGATCTTTTTTGAAAAGAACAGGGCCTTTTTTAAAAAGGTTCTAGTGTTTTATGAGCTGGACTGTCTGCTTATACCAATTTAGAATTCATGCGTTTTTTCTTTCAAATCCTTCATCCTTATGTAAGATGTTAGTTCTTAGCTGATTATAATGACGGATTTGTACCCGGAAAGCTTCAGCCAAAAAAAATCCTTCAGGGTGAAGGAATATGGATGATTTTCAAGTTTGCTTTCATAGAGTTTAAAAGTGAGAATTATCTGTCACACTGTCACAGTACTAATTATTTTGCTGAAAAACAGGTTGTTAAGATGTGACAGATAGCGTGACGGAGAGTGTGACAGATAAAAGTCTGTCACAGTGTTATTGTCCTGCACTGCATTGTCCTGTGGCCTATAATGAATCAGAATATAGTAACGAGAATCTCTTTGTTTCCCGTGTATTACAGTGTGTTCCACTGTTTGGTACAATTAATTTTATATGGTGGAATATTTAGTTTTACCTTGATGAAATAAATTATTCCACCTTAATGAAACAACTCGTTCCGCTGTGAGAAATGCTTTGTTCCTGCTGCGGTGGGTTGGTGATTTTAAGTAAGATTGTATACCTTATGTATGCTTATTATTGGAAATAGGAGCTATTCATTCGTTTGAGGAGATAACCAGTCGGTATCCTCCTTTTTCTGTCACTATCTGATATTCGGGAAAGTCCTTGAGTGAGGATTTAAGGGTGGAGATATGACTATATATTTTATTTTCGGGATTGTTATCTTTCGGCCAGAAAGCATTTTTAATATCTTCTTTAGTCAAAAGATGCTTGGGTGTTTTGATAAACAGTTCCAGCAGATTGAAATCTGCCGGTGCTATGTGGCAAAGCCGGTCGCCAATATATAGTTTCTTGCTTTCCAACTTTAAAGTCATTTTCCCCAATTGTATGTAGTCCGGATTGTCAGGAATTTCTTCACATGGTATGCAGTCCGGATTGGCGGGAGTTTCTTTTTCCTGTGGTTTTTTCAGAAATGACAGAGACACCCATATCAAGACAATGAAATAAGCAATGATACTCCATAACACTTTTGGAGTGGTATGTTTTACTATTTCTGTCCAATGAATCATAGCCCATGCCTGTACGCCGGCGGTTCTTTTAGCGTCTATTGCTTGTACAGGGGTGACAAGAGCTTTCTGGAAAGAGATTGAATCATTGTCACTGAATACCTTTTTCTTGTTGTAGCGGTAAATGATTCCCGTCTTAGCGGCGGAAACTCCATTCTTTTCCCATTCTTCTTGGAAGATCTTATTGAGATTGTCAGGATTGACAGGGATAATCCTTGTCATCACATACTGGTTGGCCAGTTGGGTAGCCAGTGACTCATGGGTGCTGTCTTCAAAATAAATGATTTCTAGACTATCACCGTATTCTATTTGGACACCTTTTACCTTTCTGCCTAAAGGGCGATAATGAATAAGAATCTTGTTTAAGCGTTCTTGATAATCAATATTGATTGCTTCACGTAGGCTGTCCTTCATTGTTATCAGAACATTTGTTTTTTCATCTTTAAAAGCAACATAACATAGCAGGATGAATACAATCCATCCCAATGCAATAAAGCTAAACTTGAATAAGTTTGTCGGTATTTTCATGTTTCTTGTTCATGTTAGAGATTGCAAAGATACGCATATTTATAAAAAAGGAACTTATAAGTTAAAAAAAGAATATGATTTAATTGGATGAACCTTATGATTTGGAGATCAGGGCATTAAAATAATCCTTCCGATGAAATGGGGATTTTTTGAATCTTAAGAAAACTTTAAGGTCACCTTAAGATCAATTTAAGGGAAAAAATTTGCGTGCCCGATAGATGTTCTCTACCTTCACACAAAAAATGATAAACCAATGAAAAAAGTATTTGTGTTATTTACCGTTGTTATGCTAATGGCGGTAATGGCTTGGGAAAAGCAATCCGGAAAGCCGGTAGAGAGTGAGTTTCTTTTAGATAATGTGGAAGCATTGGCTGCAGGAGAATCCGGGTATGATACATGTCTGGGCAGTGGGAATGTGACTTGCAGTACCGGAGACAAAGTGGAATATGTGCTTATACCTTTTGGCCTGGATTAATCAATGAGATACCTTTGTCTATTACTATGTGTTTTTGCTCTTTTTTCCTCCTGCAAGGAATTCCTACCCATTCCATCTTTACTATTCAAGGGAAGGATACAGTGGACTTTTCTTTAGCGGATGCGGATTATAAGGTAGTGACTTATATCGATTCTGTAGGCTGTACCAGTTGTAAGTTACAATTGCCTCGCTGGAAGCTGTTTATGCAGGAAGTTGATTCAACGTTGAACCGTCTGGTTCCCTTTGTCTTCTATTTCCACCCGAAAGATATGAAAGAACTACGTTATATCACCCGTCGTGATGCATTTATCTATCCTGTTTGTTTCGATGAAAAGGACGATTTTAACCGATTGAATCACTTTCCGGATGAAATGACTTTCCAGACATTTCTATTGGATAAAGACAACAGGGTGGCGGCTATAGGCAATCCTGTTCACAATCCAAAGGTGAAGGAACTTTATTTGAAAGTATTGACAGGTGGTGAAGTTGTAAAAGCGGAAACACCGATAACGAAAGTCAGTCTGGACGTAACAAGCATAGACTTCGGTTCATTTCCTCAGTCGGAGAAGCAGGAACGCAAGTTCACACTGACCAATACGGGACAGCATGTACTGGTGATATACGATGTCATCACTTCCTGTGGATGTACCAAGGTAAACTATAATAAGGAGGGTGTTCGTCCGGGAGAAAAAGCGGAACTGACCGTGATTTATGAAGCCGAAAAGGCTGAGCATTTCAGTAAGACGGTTACCATTTATTGCAATGCAGATAATTCTCCACTTCGTTTGAAGGTAACGGGGAATGCTGAATAAAGGATGAAGTATGAATCAATGGGAGTAAAAAGCGGATGGAAAGAAATTCATTTTCTTTGCCGAAAGTCGATTCTTTCCACCCTGTGGCTCTCTCCTAAAAGAAAAGGAGGTTAAGTCCGATGTAAAAGTAGTGTAAATAATCAGAATAAGCAAGCGGTATTTTTGTTTTTTCTGCGGTGGAGTTCTTTCCGAGAATAAGATGAAAATATGAATAATAATAATTTTTTTTACTAGAAATAAGATGAAGAAGAATATTTTGAAGGCAACTTTGGTTGTTGCGTTTGCTTTGATAGCAGGAATGAATGTGTATAATGCTCAGCAATCGGATGTAATGTCTGATTTGGCTTTGGCTAATGTGGAAGCGTTGGCTAGTGGTGAATCTTCGACAACAAATAGATACCAAACTATGGGGTATTGTGCACCATTAAACATGAATTATATGTGTACTTCAAGACGAACTGCAGAAAGTTGTCGAAGGCCGTGCAGATAAAATGAGAGTATTATGATATAAATTTGAAACAGCTCCAATTCATATACTCCATTGGATTGGAGCTTATTTTAACTTTAAATTCTATATAATGAAAAAGTTGATATTAATATTTTTCCCATTTCTTTTTGTTTCATGTAGTGTAAAACATAAAAAAACATTTGATTATATTTTTAATAAAACTGAAGCAATCACACTTGAGCAAAGCAAATTGACTTTGAGTAAGGATATAACCGTTCTCAGTTTTTCAGATTCTAGTATGGTCGATCGTAATTCATCTATAATTAAAGTTGACAGTGGTTGGATTGTATATTCAAAAAATTCAGAATCATCTATACTTAGCTTTACTAGTGATGGACAGTTTTCCGGTTATATCGGACACAGGGGAAATGGCCCTGGTGAATATACTAGCGTCTATGATGTCGTTGTTAATCAGAAAAGTAAAGTTTTAGAGGTCCTATCAGATGGAGGAATTTTTTGTTATACTTTTGGGGGAGATTTCTTAGACAAGAAGGAGGTTACTTATCCTGCGTTTTCTTTTGCCATAGATGATAGGCAGAATTATTGGTTTTATGTAGGTAACAACACCACGTATGGCGATGCTAAAATGATTTGTACAGATGAAAATATCGCCAATGTGGCATATTATCTTCATCAAAAGTCTAATATGCTTCCGATGGTAGAGAATAATTTTGGAAGAAATGGAGAATGGTTGACGTTTCATGAGTCGCTAAATCATGATTTGTATACGATAGAAAATGGGAAATTGGACTTATCATATGCTATGGACTTTCCTAATTATAAGCTGCCTAAGAAATTACATGAATTATCGGGCATGGAAGTTATAGAAGAATTGCAGCGTTCTAACTATGCATCTATTATAAATTATTTGGAAAATCATGATTATATATTTTTAAATGTTTTATTGAACAATGAAGGTGAACGAATCCCAGAGGTTTATTATTGGATTATTAGTAAGAATTTGCAAGAGGAAGTTATCATCAAAATTGATGGTGGAATTTCTGCAGAATCCTATTTGTTTAATACTCAGTATTTGTCTAATGATAATAAATTATATTGTTTGGGGTATATATGGGAAAATAAGGATGTGGAATCCTTTGAGGAAAATTTAAATCCTTCTGTAGTAGCACTTGAATTTAATGAACTATTTAGTAAAGTACGATGACAAATATAGTATCTTTATTTTATTGTAAGTGTGAATCCTTATTCTCTCCTTTTCTGAAAATAAGATGAAGTAACTAATTATTGAAACTAAAAATATCAATTGAGTCTGATTTTTCAGACTGGTTGAAATGTAGTTTTACTCAGGTACATAATTTAATTCCTGTGTTTTAGATTGTATCAGATAGCGGGAAGAATAAGGTGTGTTTTGAGTTTAGTTTTAATTTATGTTTTCGCAGGGGTAAATTATACTATTCCACCAAATTAACAAATGAATAATATTATGTTCTTAGCAAGACTCCTTGTCCTTTTTTCATTAGTATGTATCTCTTGTGCCCACTCTTCTTTTGAGCAGAAACAATTGAAACATGCTTTAGATTTTGCTACTTCTAATCGTTTGGAATTGGAGATACTGCTTCAGCATTATACCTATGATTCTTTAAAATTGGAAGCGGCTAAATTTTTGATACGGAATATGCCTCATTGCTATTCCTACCAACAGGGAGGTGAAATGGATAGTGTGAAGCGTGTACGTACTTATTATAGTCCTTTCGGACAAATAGACCAGACTTATGCCAGACGTTGGGGGCATTATACCTATCGTAATCTTCTTAAAATATATGATGCCCATATTATCACAGCCGAATACTTGATAGACAATATAGACCGTGCTTTTGATAATTGGCAGAAACGTCCATGGAACCGTTCTCTTTCATTTGAAGATTTTTGTGAATACTTGTTGCCTTATCGTATAGGGGATGAACCGCTGGAAGAATGGCGTGAACTTTATGAAAAGAAATATGGATATTTATTAGATTCCATATATAAAGGCGGCGATGTGGTGGAGGCCGCGAATTTGGTAAGCAGGCATCTACAAGAACCTGTCTTTATTTATTGTGAAGACTTTGAACTGCCTCATATCGGTCCCAGATATTTATTCAGCCATCGATATGGTAGTTGCGTGGATGCGGCGGATATAGTGACTTATGCATTTCGGGCTGTCGGCATTCCTTGTATGGAAGATACGGATGCCAGAGGGGGACATGTGTGGAATGTTGTTCGTGACACGACAGGGCGCGATGTACCTATTTGGTATATAGCTTCGGAGGCTGTAAGGGGGAGTAGGGATACGGGAGGGTATAAACGTGGCAAGGTTTACAGGCCCATGTATGGTTTTCAAGAAGAAAAGGCAGCACATCTGGGAGATGATTGGAAATCAATGCCGCTTTTATTCTATCACCCTTATATGAAAGATGTCAGTTATGCATATTATCCGGATACGTTACGCATACTTACCGGTATTCCTGATGATGAGGTTTGTTATCTGGCCCATTTCCACGAAGCGCATTGGTGGAGTTGTGCCTGTGCACGCTCGGCAAGCGGCAAGATGGAAATACCTAATCTAGAATCGGAACTGGTATATCTTCCCATGAAATATACCAAAGGCAATTATTATCCTTCCGGCTTCCCCTTTTGGTTTGCAGGTGGAGAAATAAATACGTTTCTTCCGGATTGGGAGAAAACAGTAAAGGTTCGTTTGTATAGAAAATATCCGGTATATGGTTGGTTGCGCAGCTTTATGGGCCATGTGGTGGGAGGTACTTTTGAGGGAAGTATGACGAAAAATTTTGAAGATGGAAAGACATTATATGAGATAGCGGATACTCCCGTGATAGCAAGGAATAGAATCTTTCTGAATAAGTCGGTTAAGTGCCGTTACATAAGATATAAGGCTGACAATGATAAATGTGCGGAACTGGCGGAAATGACATTTTATGCCAATGGAAAGGCTGTTTCTCCGATAGCGGTTTGGGGGAGTCCTACGGAAAAAGGAAATATGCATGTGCTGGCAAAGCACGTGGCGGATGGTGATCCTCTTTCTTATTATCTGTCTTTAGACAAAGGAGGGGAGGTTGTTGTTGATTTGGGCCGTGTCGCAGTTATAGATTGCCTGGAGTATATGCCCCGGAATGATGACAATTTTATTTCTCCGGGTGATATTTATGAGTTGTTCTGTCATGCCGGTACTGAAGGATGGAAGAGTTTGGGAAAACAGCGGGCTGATACTACCTGTTTGGACTGGATTGTGCCTGACAATGCATTGTTCTGGTTACGCGATCTGACCCGTGGGCGTGAAGAACATATTTTCTTTATGCAGAACAGGCGGCAGAAATTTCCAACCTTTTAAGATTTAAAATGAGGTATATAAAGAAATACATAGGCGTTTTATATAACTTGCTGGTTTGTGTGACCGGAGGGAGTTTGTTAATGATGATTATTTGGTTGTTATTACAGATATTTGTTTTTGCCTCATTTGCCATACCTTCTGACTCCATGGAGCCGGTTCTGATACCGGGTGACTATGTGCTTGTCAATAAAATGTTGAAAGGACCACGTATATTCAGCCTTGGTGATGCCCGGCAACATAAGCCGCTACACATCGATCGTTTGAAGGGATTCAGTGAATTTCAGCGCAATGAGGTATTGGTCTTTAATTTCCCTTATCCGGAACGATGGGACAGTATAGGGTTTAACCTGATGCTTTATTATGTAAAGAGGTGTATCGCATTGCCGGGTGATACTGTTGAAATAAGGGACGCCCGATATAGGGTCAGAGGTTATGATAAGGAATTAGGAAATATAGTTTCACAAAACAGTTTGGCGCATTTTTTGGAGAAACCGAGGAATGTGGAGAAAATGATACAGGAAAATTGTTTTTTTGCTTATCCCGGTGATACCATCTTAAAATGGAGTATTAAAGATTTTGGTCCTTTTTATCTTCCTTCCCGTGGGGATACTATTGTGATGGATGATAAACATTATTTGCTTTATCGCAATCTTATAGAATGGGAGCAACAAGATAAATTAATAGCAAGTAACGGACATTTTTATTTAAATGGGCGGGAAGTGGAGCATTATGTTTTTATGCACAATTATTATTTCATGGGTGGTGATAATTGTTATAATTCTCAGGACTCGCGCTATTGGGGGCCTTTGCCGGAGGAATATATTGTAGGAAAGGCGACATTGATATGGAAGTCTAAGAATGGAGTGACGGATGAAATACGTATGGACAGGATATTTAAAAAGATAAAGTAGTATGAGAGTTTGTGGTGTATATTTTGTTTTTGTAATTCTTCTTTCTGCTTGTACGAATGGAGTAAGTCATTTGGATATTGCTTTGCAGCAGGCTAAACATAATAAAGCGGAGTTGGAAAAAGTGTTGAAGCATTTTAAACATGATAGCTTGAAATACCGTGCTGCCTGTTTTTTGATTGAAAATATGCCTGGTAAATATTCAATACTCCCTTATGATTCGTTGGATAGATATAAGAACTTTTTGAAGATTATCCCACAAAATGATCCTATAAGTTGGGATGTGCGATATTCTAAGATTTGGCATGGATTTGATTCTATTTCTAAACGACAGTTGGCAGGTTTTAGTAAGATTGAAGATATAAAAGTTATAACGGGAGATTATTTAATAAAAAATATTGAATATGCTTTTAAAATATGGGAGAATGGAAAAATAAAAGATTACTGTTCATTTGATGAATTCTGTCATTATATTTTGCCTTACCGTATAGACCATGAGCCATTATCGAATTGGCGCGAGGAAGGTTTTCAAAAGTTTGGTCATTTATTGGATTCTTTAATGTCTCCACGAGAATTGGCCCTTCGTATCATAAAATTAGGTGGAATGCGTTATAATATAGGAATGACTAAATATCCTTATAAACAGTCTTATGCTGAAATGCTACAGACCCGTTGGGGTACTTGTGATGATATGGCGGCATTTTTAGCTTTGTCTTTACGTGCCATTGGAATCCCTGCTTCTATTGATTATGTTCCGGCATGGGCTAATAGGAGTTCTTCGCATTGTTGGAATGTGGTGAAAGATGCTACTGGTGATTTTATAGAAGTGGGATATGGCCCTGAAGGAAAAAATGAAGTTGTATACAAGATTTCTAAGATTTATAGGAAAAAATATGATATTCCACTATGTGATGTTACATCCGAATATGCTATGCCTCTTTCTGATTTAACCTTTAGAGTGCCTTCACAGAAAGATAAACAATTAATCAGTCTTTGTACTTTTAATAATCATGACTGGGTTCCTGTTGCTTTATCAAAGGTGATGAATGGAAGTGTTTTGTTTGAATCAGTCGGGAGAGGAATTTTATGGGGAGATAATCAAATAAGAACTTATTTAAACGAAGGAAAGGGGATTGTTTTCTTAGCATTTATCAGCCAAAATGGGCGGTTGAATAATAAACCTATAGGGTTTCCTATAATTCTTTTAGAAGATGGAACCATAAAAGAGCTGTGTGCTAGTACAGAAAAAGAAAGTATTATACTTTACCGTAAATACCCATATTATGGAAGTAATAATGCAATAATACATGATAGTAATGAAATATGTGTCGATAATGAATATGAATTGTTCTATTGGAATATGAAATGGATTAGTTTAGGGCGAAAATTAGCAGTCGACAATAAACTTCATTATGATGATGTGCCTAAAGGCGCTTTATTGTGGTTAAAAAATCATACTCAAGGAAAAGAAGAGCGGATTTTTACATACGAAGACGGGAAACAAGTTTGGTGGTAGAAATGGAAAATAAATGGCTGAAATATGGAATAGCATTGGTGGCAGGCATACCGGTTGCGTTGTGTCTCAGCGTGGTGTGTTGTAGTACGTCTTCACTGTCATCCGATATTTTGGCGGATGACTGGCGGTGGATGTATGCCTGTGGAGTTCTTTCATCGGCAGCTTTTGCCCTGTTGATATTTCTTTTTCCGGCACGGATTAAGGAATGTCTTTCGGCTGTCGTTTCATGGGTGTTTATTCTATACGGAGGAATGGAAGCCGTGTGGGGCATCCGTCAGGTGGTATATGGCTTTACCTATTCCAACCATTCCCTCTATGCTTTGACCGGTTCATTCTATAATCCCGGTCCTTATTCAGGCTACCTTGCCATGATATTCCCTATCTGCCTGTATGAATGGTTAAAGCGGAAAGAGGGTAAGAAAACCATACCTTATTATGTTGCTTTAGCTGTCATGCTATTGATTCTTTGTGTGTTGCCTGCCGGAATGAGCCGCTCGGCATGGATAGCTGCGGCGGTCTCTTCCATTTATGTTTGTGGTATGCACTATAAGATGGAAATTCAGCATTATATCAGGCATCATCGTAAGCAGGCAGTGTCTTTTGCCATAGTAACCTTTATTTTGGGCGGTATAGCATTGGGTGGCATTTATCAAATGAAAAAGGATTCGGCAGACGGCCGTCTGTTTATGTGGAAAATTGCTGCCCAAGCTGTCAGTGAGCACCCATGGACAGGATGCGGATGGAACAGTGTTCCGGCTGCTTACGGACAAGCGCAGGAGAATTATTTTGCAGCCGGAAATTATACGGCAACGGAGGAACTTGTGGCAGGTGCTCCCGAATATGTTTTCAATGAATATCTGCAAGTAGCCATTGCCTGGGGAATACCTGTGCTTTGCATCGGGTTGTTGATACTAGGTGGGAGCATGTACATAGGTCATAAACAAGGCATCTATGGACTATGCGGCGCATTGCTATCTTTAGCGGTATTTGCGTTTTCTTCTTATCCATTACAATTTCCAGCGTTTGTTTCGGCTTTGATTATATTAGTATTAGCTTGCGGTATCCGTGTTCTTCCTTTAGAGAAAGTTTGGCCTCGCATTTTATTTACTGTTTTATTGTTAATCGGAAGCTATGGCTGTTTCTGTAAATATCAGCAGAAATCCAAGACTGTAGAAGCTTGTAAGCAATGGACCAAAAGCCGTATGTTTTACCACTCGGGAGCTTACCGGCAAGCGGTGGAAAGCTATGCTGAAATTCAGAAAGAAATGAAAGGGAATGCCCGCTTTATGTTTGAGTATGGCCATGCCTTGCATAAACTGCATGAACCCGAACTGTCTAACAAGGTACTGAAAGAGGCCTTGAAAGTGAGTGGCGATCCCATGATACTAAATATTATCGGGAAAAATGAACAGGACATGAAGCACTATGATAGTGCGGAATATTGGTTTATGCGTGCTGTCCATCGGTTGCCCGGAAGGATTTATCCTTATTATCTTTTGGCCAATCTATATGCGGATCCGTTTTTTTATCGGTGTGACAAATTGGAGCGGATGGTACAGACGGTATTGGAGAAAGAACCGAAAGTTCAGTCTACCGCTATCAAGCAGATGAGACGGAAAGCACGGGAATTATTAAAAAAAGTACCCGAAAATTAGTTTTTTCAAAATAAAAAGTTTTTATTTGTTATAGATATCACAAAATATGACCATGAAATTACACATATTTGCATCAGGCTTATTATTAGCCGTTTCTTTCACTGCCTGCTCGGGAGAAAAAAAGGAAACAACGGAAAAAGAAGGGGTGGAAACAGTTCTTCCTTCTTTACCCAATGAGGTGACGGTGATGCCGCTGAAAAAGCAGGTTTTCAATCATGAATTGATCAGTAACGGGAAAGTGACGGCACAGGATTATGCCGACCTGTATTTTCGTACCTCGGAAGTGGTGGCGAATATCTGGGTAAAGAACGGGGATATAGTGCGGAAAGGTCAAAAAATAGCCCAATTGGATTTGTTTAAGTTGAACAATACGTTGGTACAGAATAAAAATAGTTTGGCACAGGCTACCCTGGAGATGCAGGATGTGTTGATAGGACAAGGATATGCTCCCGATAATCTGAAGGTGATACCTGCTGATGTGCTGGAACTGGCAAAAGTAAAAAGCGGGTATGAGCAGAGCAAAGCTCAATATGAATCTGCTCAATATGATATGGAACAAGCTACGTTGACTGCTCCTTTCGATGGAGTGATTGCCAACCTCTTTGAAAAGAGATATAATATGCCCAAAACTTCCGAGCCTTTCTGCCGGGTAATCAATGCCGGAAATATGGAGGTGGATTTCACCGTACTTGAAAATGAGCTGCCATTGCTGAAAGTGGGGGATAAGGTGGAGATTACTCCTTATGCATCGGCAGCAGGGGTGCGCCAGGGAAGTATCAGTGAGATTAATCCGCTGGTGGACGAGAATGGAATGGTACGGATAAAGGCGCGAGTGAACGGGAGTAATAAATTGTTCGACGGCATGAATGTAAGGGTAAGCGTGAAGCGTTCTGTGGGCGAACAACTGGTTATCCCCAAAACGGCGGTTGTACTACGTTCCGGCAAACAGGTGGTATTTACACTGAAAGAGGGTAAAGCTATGTGGAACTATGTGCATACGGGATTGGAGAATATGGAGGAATATACTGTCACAGACGGACTGGAAGAAGGTATGGAGGTGATAACTACCGGAAATGTGAATCTGGCTCATGAAGCACCGGTGAGGGTAATTAAAAATTAAAGGTATGGTTAAGTTCTTATTGCAACGGCCCATTGCGGTGCTGATGGCTTTTACCGCCTGTTTTATTGTCGGGTTGGTGACCTACTTTTCGCTACCTGTATCTTTGCTGCCCGATATTGCCATACCGCAGATTACCATACAGGTAACGGGCGAGAATTCATCGGCACGCGAACTGGAGAATACGGTGGTTACCCCTGTGCGCAGACAGTTGCTGCAAGTGGCCGGACTGAGAGAAATAAAAAGTGAAACCCGTGACGGGGCGGGTGTGATCCGTCTGGAATTTGACTTTGGAGTGAATACCGACCTGGCATTTATAGAGGTGAATGAGAAGATAGATGCCGCTATGAACAGTCTTCCCAAGGAAGTGACACGTCCCAAGGCTATCAAAGCAAGTGCAACGGATATTCCTGTACTTTATGTCAATATGACTTTGAAAAACGACGGTGCTTATCAGGAAACCGACGAGCAACAATTTCTGGAGTTGTGCGAATTGGCGGAGAATGTGGTGAAACGCCGCATCGAACAGTTACCCGAAGTGGCTATGGCGGATATAACCGGAGTGCCCGGAAGGCTTTTGCAAATTGTTCCTGATAAAGATAAACTGGCCATGACAGGTATCAGTGTGGAGGATATAGAGAATACACTTTCCGCCAATAATGTAGAGCCGGGAAGTATGCTGGTGAGGGATGGTTATTATGAATATAATATTCGCATAGCTACCCTGCTTCGTACCCCGGAGGATGTGAAGAATATCTATATCCGCAAGGGGGAACGTATTATGCAGTTGAAAGAGCTCTGCAAAGTAGATATTGTTTCGCAAAAAGAGATGGGACGTTCCGTAGCCGGAGGAAAAAGGGCGGTGACGCTGGCCATTATCAAGCAGAGCGATGAAAATATGGATGTCATGAAAGAGAAGCTGAAAGAAACAACCGATTATTTTGCTTCTCTATATCCGGATATTGAATTCAGCGTAAGCCGTAATCAGACGGAATTGCTGGACTATACCATTTCGAATTTGCAGCAGAACCTATCTTTGGGTTTCTTGTTTATCTTTATTGTAGCCGTGCTGTTTTTGGGGGATGTCCGTTCACCGTTGATTATCGGCATCAGCATGGTTACTTCTATTGTAATCACATTCTTTTTCTTTTATTTCTGTCATGTGTCGCTGAATGTGATATCACTTTCGGGCTTGATTCTGGCAGTAGGTATGATGATAGACAGCGCCATTATTGTAACGGAAAATATTTCGCAGTATCGTGAACGGGGGTATTCTCTGAAACGTTCGTGTGCCGTGGGCACGACGGAAATGATCACACCGATGCTCAGTTCGTCCCTTACAACCATTGCGGTATTTGTGCCTTTGATATTTATGAGTGGCATAGCCGGAGCTATTTTTATGGATCAGGCTTTTTCTATCACGGTGGGATTGATGATATCTTATATTACGGGTATTATGTTGCTGCCCGTATTGTATCTGTTGTTTTATAAGGTCGGTATCCGCAGTAAGGGATTTCTTTCCAGACGTTTTGACAATCTGCTGAAAAATGAGTGGCTGGAAAGCTTTTATGATAAAGGGATTGACTGGGTGTTCTCACATAAAAAGCTTTGTGTGACCGGCACGCTGGCAACCCTTCCACTGTGTGTGTTTCTTTTTTATGTAATGGAAAAAGAGCGTATGCCGCAGATTGACCAGAATGAACTGGTGGCAAGGATAGAGTGGAATGAGAATATCCATGTGGACGAGAACAACCGCCGGGTGGATGATTTAATGAAACAGGTGGACGACCGGGTAACGGAGCATGCTGCTTATGTGGGTATGCAGGATTATATATTGAACGGGGGCAGTGAACTTTCGTCTACCGAAGCGGAACTTTATTTCAAGACGGAAAAGCCATCCGGAATCTATTCATTGCAGGAATTATTAGAGAAGGAGATAAGAGAGAAATATCCGTTGGCTGTGGTTACTTTCTCACCTCCCGAAACAATCTTTGAAAAATTGTTTGTGACAGGAGAAGCGGATGTGGTAGCGGAACTCCATACGGCGAATAAGTCGCAGGCACCGGATGCGGAGCATTTGCAGCGGTTGGAAAAGGAAATTACGCGGGTGGCGGGTAATATTCCGACAGGCATCGCTTTCCGGAATCAGATGAATCTGATAATCAATAAAGAAAAACTGTTGTTGTATAACGTATCATATGATGAATTGACGCGGGTGCTCCGCACGGCTTTCAAAGAAAACAAGGTTTCCGTTTTACGCTCTTATCAGCAATATCTGCCTATCAGTATTGCCGGAGAGGAAAAGAGTGTAAATAGTGTATTAAGTGAAACTTTGGTGCGGACGATGGCGGATGGTAACGGAGAGGTGAATCATATTCCTTTGAATAATCTGGTGACGGTAGTGCCCGCCGAAGATTTGAAGAGTATTACGGCGGGAAAGAACGGAGAATATATTCCTTTAAGTTTTTATGATGTGAAGGATGCACCGGAACTGATGCGGAATGTAAAAGAGGTGGTTAGTGAGGAAAAGGAATGGGAAGTGGATTTCTCGGGTAGTTTCTTTTCGAATGAAAAAATGATGGGGGAATTGACAGTGATTCTTTTTGTTTCTTTGTTGCTGATGTATTTTATCCTTTGCGCGCAATTCGAGAGTTTCCTGCAACCGCTGATTGTCTTGATGGAAATTCCTATTGATACGGCTTTTGCTTTGCTGGCATTATGGGTTTTCGGTCACACGTTGAATTTGATGTCTGCCATAGGCATTATCGTGACTTGTGGTATTGTGGTGAATGACTCTATTTTAAAAATGGATGCCATCAATGAATTACGGAAAGCGGGGATGCCTTTGGTGGAAGCCATTCATACAGCGGGCAGGCGCAGGTTGAGAGCGATTATCATGACTTCGCTGACAACTGTCTTTGCAATGGTTCCGTTGCTGTTTACCTCGGATATGGGGTCGGAGATGCAGAAACCTTTGTCTATTGCCATGATTGGCTCTATGGTGGTGGGAACTTTGGTCAGCTTGTTTATCATTCCTTTAATATATTGGTTTATTTATAGAAAACATGACAAAAATGAAGTACATTAGCATATGGATGGTGGGGTGTATGCTGTTGTCTCTCGGAGCAAAGGCGCAGCAGGTGGTGAAGCTGGATTTGCAACGCACGATAGAGATTGCGAATGATAGTTCCTTGTCCGCTTTCAGATATCAGAATCTTTATTTGTCGGGATATTGGGAATATCGTACTTACAAGGCGAACCGTTTGCCGAGTCTTACGCTGGATCTGACTCCGGCTAAATATTATCGCTATATCACCCAGCGTTATGATTCGAATGAGGATATGGATGTGTATCGTGAACAACAGATGTTCAGCGCATCGGGTGGATTGAGTATCAAACAGAATCTGGATTGGACGGGCGGTACTTTCTATATTGATTCGGAACTGGACTTTATGCGTAATTTCGGTGACTCAAAGTCTACACAGTATTCCAGTATCCCTGTGCGTGTGGGATATCAACAGAGCCTGTTGGGATATAATGCTTTTCGTTGGGACCGGAAAATAGAGCCGTTGAAGTATGAAAAGGTGAAGAAGCAATTCATTTATAACACGGAAATGGTTTCAGAAGAAGCGGTGACTTATTTCTTTGCGTTGGCTATGGCACAGGCGGATTACCGCTTGGCGGAGGAGAATGTGGCGTCCAGTGATACCCTTTATAGCATCGGACTCCAGCGTCATAAGATAGCAGCCATATCACGTGCCGATTTGCTGACATTGCAGCTGGACAAAGTGAATGCGCATAATACGTTGCAGAATGCGCAGATTGCTTTGAAACGCGCTATGTTTTCATTGGCTTCCTTTCTGAACCTGGATAAGAATACTGTGATTGAATTGGATATACCGGGACGTCCCACAGGAAAGATGATTCCCGTAGATGATGCGTTGATGCGGGCCAAAGAGAATAATCCTACTTTCCTGGAACAACGGCAGAATGTGCTGGAAGCGGAACAGAATGTGGACAAGACAAAGAAAGAATCCCGTTTCAATGCCAGCTTTAATGCCAGTGTGGGCTTTAACCAGGTGGCGGATAAACTGGGAGATGCTTACAGGCATCCTTTGCAACAGGACTTGGTTTCTGTCAGTGTTTCTATTCCTTTGATTGACTGGGGGGTGAGAAAGGGTAAATATAATATGGCGAGAAATAATCTGAATGTGGTGAGGATTGCCGCCCGTCAGGAAGAACTGAGTGTGGAGGAAGAGGTGATTATGACGGTGAATGATTTTAATATTCAGCAGAGTTTGATTGCGAGTGCGGAGGAGGCTTTGGATCTTGCCGTAATGGCATACGAGCAGACACGCCAACGTTTTATCATCGGAAAGGCGGATGTGAATAGTCTTACTCTTTCGTTGAACCGCCAGCAGGAGGCGCAGAAAAATTATATTTCGGCTTTGCAGAATTATTGGTTGAATTATTATAAGATACGTAAACTGACGCTGCACGATTTTGAGTCCGGTTTTTCCCTTGCGGACAAGTTTGATTTTAATACAGGAATTTATCGATGAGTAATCCGCGTAACCTCTCCTCGTTTACCTTGATAGTGACATTTGTCTGCCTGTCACTGATAGGGGTGGTATTAGTACCGCTGTTGCCGGTTAAGCTGGCGCCGTCGCGTACCTTGCCCGGTCTGACTGTTTCTTTCAGTATGCCCGGCAATTCGTCACGGGTTATTGAGGCGGAGGTTACCAGTAAACTGGAGGCGATGATGGCCAGAGTAAAGGGAATCAGGAAGGTGAACTCTACTTCGGATAACGGCAGCGGCTCAATTTCTTTGGAACTGGACAAGCATGCGGATATTGACGTTACCCGCTTTGAAGTGTCTACCATCATCAGACAGACCTGGCCTCAGCTGCCCGAGGGGGTGAGTTATCCTCAAATCAGTACGCGACGTTCGGATGATAAGGCATCCAGACCTTTTATTACTTATACACTGAATGCGCCTGCCAATCCTATTTTGATTCAGCAGTATGCGGAAGAGAATATCAAGCCGGTATTGGGACAGTTGAAGGGGATTTATAAAGTGGAACTGAATGGAGCTACACCTATGGAGTGGCAGTTGGAGTATGACAGTGACCAGCTTTCACGTTTGGGAATCACACTGCAGGCTGTGCAACGGGCCATTAACCGCCATTATGAAAAAGAGTTTCTGGGGATCTGTTCTATTGAAAAAGGTGCGGAGGGCAGAGAGTGGATCAGACTGGTACGTACATCTACTGAAAAAGAAATGGAATTTGAACCGGGAGCCATTCAACTGCAAGCCGAAGATGGAACGATGGTTATGCTGGATAAACTGATAAAGGTAAGGCATGTGGAAGAACGACCGCAAAGTTATTACCGGATAAACGGGCTGAATTCTGTCTACCTGTATATCACGGCCGAGGAAACTGCCAATCAATTAAATTTAAGTGGGGAAGTGAAGCACCTTATGGGTGAGTTGCAACAGAAGATGCCTCCGGGCTATGAGGTACATATCAGTTATGACGCTACGGAATATATTCAGAAAGAATTGGATAAGATTTATTTCCGTACCGGACTGACCGTATTGATTTTATTGCTGTTTGTAGCGTTGATAACACGAAATCTGCGTTATCTGTTCCTGATTGTGACCAGTCTGGCGGTTAATATATCTGTTGCCGTCATTCTTTATTATGCATTTGGTCTGGAAATGCAGCTTTATTCATTGGCGGGTATTACCATCTCATTGAATTTGGTGATAGATAATACGATAGTGATGACAGACCATATTCTGCATCGCCGCAATCTGAAGGCGTTTGTTTCTGTACTGGCGGCCACGCTGACTACTATCGGGGCATTGGTTATTATTTTCTTTCTGGATGAGAAGATACGTCTGAACTTGCAGGATTTTGCAGCGGTGGTCATTATCAATCTGGCAGTATCTTTGTTTGTTGCATTATTCTTTGTTCCGTCCATGATTGATAAAATAGGTTTGGAGAAGAAAAAGAGAAGAAAAAGAAGACGTTTTCTGCTCAGACCCACTTTTATGAAACGGTTGACTGTCTATTTTACCCGTTTCTATCAAGGGGTGATTTATTATTTATGCCGTTTCAGGGTGATAGCTTGCCTATTATTGCTGCTGGGGTTCGGTCTGCCTGTATTTATGCTGCCCGAGAAGATGGAAGGAGAAGGTAAATGGGTGGAATATTATAATAAGGTATTTGATAATCCTACCTTCAAGGATAAGGTAAAGCCGGTAATCAACAAGGCTTTAGGTGGCAGCCTCCGTCTTTTTGCGGAAAAAGTATACGAGGGAAGTTATTTCAATCGTGATGAAGGTGAAGTGGTGCTTTCCGTTTATGCTACGTTGCCTAATGGCAGTACATTGGAGCAGATGAATGTGCTGATTAAGAGGATGGAAACTTATCTGAGCGATTTCAAGGAAATCAGGCAGTTTCAGACGTATATCTATAATGCGCGTCAGGCTAATATCCAGATTTATTTTACAAAAGAAAATCAGCGGAGCGGATTCCCGTATACTTTGAAAGCTAATATAATCAGTAAGGCACTGACTTTGGGAGGTGGTAGCTGGAGTGTATATGGTTTGCAGGATCAGGGCTTCAGTAACGATGTGCGTGAGAGTGCGGGAAGTTTCCGTGTGAAACTGTATGGATATAATTATGACGAACTTTCTTATTGGACAGAACAGCTGAAAGAGAAGTTGTTATTACACCGTCGTATTAAAGAGGTTACGGTAAATTCGGAGTTCTCTTGGTGGAAAGATGATTATAGCGAGTTCTATCTGGATTTGGACAGGTTGAGGATGGCGAAAGAGCATATTACAGCCACGCAGCTGTTCGCCGCTTTGCGCCCTGTTTTCGGAAGGGATATTTATTGTGGTAACGTGTTGTTTGACAGTCAGACGGAGCAATTGAAACTTTCATCGGTTCAGGGACAACGATATGATGTATGGGGATTGGTCAATATACCCTTTTTTATTGATGGCCGTTCTTATAAACTGGCTGATTTCGCTACTGTCCGGAAGGGACAGTCACCTCAGAAAGTCGCTAAAGAAAACCAGCAATACCGGCTTTGTCTGCAATATGAATATATCGGTTCTTCCGAACAAGGAAAAAAACTGTTGAAGAAAGACTTGGAAGAATTTAATAAGATATTGCCTATGGGATATACAGCCGAAAATGAGCAGGATTACTGGTCATGGAATAAGAAAGATAACAAGCAATACGCATTGCTGTTGATTGTAATCGCCATTATTTTCTTTACGACGGCTATTTTGTTTAATTCCTTGAAACAGCCTTTGGCTATCATTTTTGTTATTCCGATATCCTATATCGGCGTATTCCTTACGTTTTATCTTTTCGGACTGAATTTTGATCAGGGGGGATTTGCTTCTTTTGTATTACTTTGCGGTATTACAGTAAATGCCAGTATTTATATTCTAAATGAATATAATGCGATAAGAAAAAGGTATCCTCTGTTATTACCGGTACGTGCCTTCACCAAGGCATGGAATTCGAAAATTCTGCCTATCTTTCTGACGGTCGTTTCTACTATTCTGGGATTTATTCCTTTTATGGTGGGAGATGGAAAAGAGGCTTTCTGGTTCCCTTTGGCAGCAGGTACTATAGGCGGGTTAGTTATGTCTATACTTGGAATATTTTTGTTTCTGCCTATATTCTCATTGAAGAAACAAAAAAGATAATAAAGGTTTTACTTTTCTTTTTCAATAGAAGTGTTTACTTTTGTTGTTACAAAAAAACGTTGAATAAATATTATCTAATACTCGCTAATCATGTTGACTCAAATTATTAACGGCAAGATTTTTACTCCGCAAGGTTGGCTGGACGAAGGCTCTGTACTGATACGGGATAATAAAATATTGGAAGTGACTAACTGTGACTTGGCACTGATCGGTGCAAAATTGATTGATGCTAAAGGGATGTATATTGTACCCGGATATGTGTGTATGCATGCTCATGGCGGTGGTGGTCACGATTTTAATGAATGTACGGAAGAGGCGTTTCGCGCAGCTGTAAAAGCGCATCAGAAGCATGGGGCGACCAGTATTTTCCCAACTTTGTCTTCTTCTCCTTTTTCAGAAATCCGTAAGGCGGTAGCTGTATGCGAAACCTTGATGAACGAGAAGGACAGTCCTGTGTTGGGGTTGCATGTAGAAGGCCCTTATCTGAATCCGAAAAGAGCAGGTGAGCAGTTTGCCGGGAAATTGAAGAATCCTGATAAAGAGGAATATACTTCTTTATTGGAAAGTACTGACTGCATCAAGCGTTGGGACGCTTCACCTGAACTTCCGGGCGCGTTGGAATTTGCCCGCTATTTGAAATCAAAAGGTATATTAGTGGCTGTGTCACATACAGAATCGGAATACGAGGGGATAAAAGCTGCGTTTGAAGCTGGGTTTACTCATACTGCCCATTTCTATAACGGTATGCCGGGATTCCATAAATGTCGTGAATATAAATACGAAGGGACAGTGGAAAGTGTTTATCTGACAGACGGAATGACCATTGAATTGATTGCCGACGGTATCCATTTACCTGCTACTATTCTTCGGTTGGCTTATAAGTTGAAGGGAGTGGAAAAAACTTGTTTGGTTACGGATGCTTTGGCATATGCCGCCGCTGATGGAATGGAAATAACAGATCCTAATGTGATTATAGAAGATGGTGTATGCAAAATGGCTGATCATTCTTCATTGGCAGGTAGCATAGCAACCATGGATGTATTGGTACGGACAATGGTAAAAGCTGGTATTCCGCTGGCCGATGCCGTGCGGATGGCTTCTGAAACTCCGGCACGGATTATGGGAGTGGATGACCGGAAGGGGGCATTGCAGAAAGATATGGATGCCGATGTGTTGATTTTGGATAGAGAACTGAATATCCGGGCGGCTTGGGCTATGGGCAGGCTGGTGGAGGATACGAATACTTTGTTTTAAAATAGAAGATAAAGGGAGAATTAGTATCCTTATTGTGTGGACAAGATGCCTTGACTGTTTCGGAAAACAATCAAGGTATCTTTTTTTCGGGTTTAACTCGTCATTATCAAGAGGATTTGCTACATTTGCAACTTGTTAAAATGAGAACCAAATAATAAAAAACGATATGAACGGAGATTTTAGAGAGGATTTGAAGAGAGCCTGTGAAGTGATGCAGAAGGGAGGAGTGATTCTTTATCCTACTGATACTATTTGGGGAATAGGTTGTGATGCAACTAATCCGGAGGCGGTGAAACGAGTTTATGATATAAAGAAGCGTGCTGACAGTAAGGCGATGCTTGTATTGGTGGACAGTACGGTAAAAGTAAATTTTTATGTTAGTGATGTACCTGCGGTAGCTTGGGATTTGATTGAGTTTACCACAAAACCATTGACTATTATTTATGATGGGGCACGTAATCTGGCTGAGAATTTGCTGGCTGAGGACGGCAGTGTAGGTATTCGTGTTACGGCTGAGGAATTCTCCAAACAACTTTGTTTCCGGTTTCGTAAAGCTATTGTGTCGACTTCTGCCAATATCAGCGGTCAGCCTTCACCTGCCAACTTCAGTGAAATCAGTGAAGAAGTAAAACAAGCTGTAGACTATATTGTGGAGTATAGACAAGATGAAGTGGGGCATTCCAAACCATCCAGCATTATCAAACTGGGTAAAGGGGGAGAAGTGAAGATTATTAGAGAGTAAAAAAAAGGAATGGACGCAATTATAGACGAAAATAAGAAAAGTTGGTTACAGCGCTTTATCTTATGGCGCGAAAAGAAGATAAAAGAGAAACACTTTATTCTTATATTAAGTTTTCTTGCTGGTATTTTTACGGCATTGGCCGCATGGTTTCTGAAGTTTCTAGTAGAATGGATCAAGGAATTTCTGACTGAAAATTTTGATTCTACAGGAGTCAACTGGTTGTATTTGGTGTATCCGGTTTTTGGTATTTTTCTTACCGGATTGTTCATTCGTTATATTGTGAAAGATGACATCAGTCATGGGGTGACGAAAATATTATATGCCATATCCCGTCGCCAAAGCCGCATCAAGCGGCATAATACATGGTCGTCTGTGATAGCCAGTGCCATTACTATTGGTTTTGGTGGTTCCGTAGGTGCAGAGGCTCCGATTGTGCTGACCGGATCGGCTATCGGTTCTAATTTGGGAAGTGTATTCAAGATGGAGCATAAGACCCTGATGCTGTTGGTGGGGTGTGGTGCGGCAGGTGCTGTGGCCGGTATTTTTAAGGCTCCTATTGCAGGCTTGGTTTTTACTTTGGAAGTCTTGATGATTGATCTGACGATGGCATCATTGTTGCCTCTTCTTGTTTCCTGTGTCACGGCAGCTACTGTTTCTTATATTCTTACCGGTCCCGATGCCATGTTCAAGTTCCATATGGATGAACCGTTTCTGATGGAGCGCATTCCTTCGGCAATTCTGTTAGGCATTGCGTGCGGATTGGTTTCTTTGTATTTTACGCGGGCTATGAATTCTGTGGAGAATATATTTCGTCGATATAGTAATCCGTATATCAAGCTGGCTATAGGCGGTGCAATGCTGAGCATATTGATTTTCTTGTTTCCTCCATTGTATGGTGAAGGATATGATACTATTAATTTATTGCTGAATGGCGTAACCAATCATGACTGGAATACAGTAATGAATAACTCTATCTTTTATGGGTTCGATAATTTGTTACTCGTTTATTTGGCCATGATTGTACTTTTCAAAGTCTTTGCTTCCAGTGCAACGAATGGCGGTGGTGGTTGCGGGGGAATTTTTGCTCCCAGTTTGTTCTTGGGGTGTATCACCGGGTTTATCTTCGCTCATTTCTGTAATGAACTGCATGTAGGTCCTTATATCCCGGAGAAAAATTTTGCCTTGTTGGGAATGGCGGGATTGATGTCGGGAGTAATGCATGCTCCGCTGACTGGTATTTTTCTGATTGCAGAACTGACTGGCGGGTATGATTTGTTCCTTCCGCTGATGATGGTATCTGTCAGCTCTTATCTTACCATTATGATATTCGAGCCGCATAGTATTTATTCTATGCGTTTGGCTAAGAAAGGTGAATTGATAACGCATCATAAAGACAAGGCCGTATTGACTCTGATGAATATTGACAGTGTGGTTGAAACTGATTTTGAGAAAGTGCGTCCTGATATGGATTTAGGTGAAATGGTTAAAGTCATTTCGCAGGCTAAACGCAATTTGTTTCCGGTAGTGGATGTCAATGGAGAACTTTTGGGCATTGTGGTATTGGATGATATCCGTAATATTATGTTCCGTCAGGAATTATACCATCGTTTCAAGGTGGAAAAATTTATGATTTCTCCTCCGGCACGGATCAATGTTACTGATTCAATGGAAGAAGTGATGAAGAAGTTTGATGATACAAAGGCCTGGAACCTGCCTGTGATTAATGAAGAGGGAAAATACAAAGGGTTTGTTTCCAAGTCCAAAATATTTAATTCGTACCGGCAGGTGTTGGTTGATTTCTCTGAAGATTAAATAATGTAAGTATATGGAAAAGAAAGATTTGCGGATCGTATATATGGGTACTCCCGATTTTGCGGTGGAGAGCCTGAAAAGATTGGTTGAAGGAGGCTATAATGTAGTAGGTGTGATAACTATGCCCGACAAACCGATGGGACGACATGGCAGTGTGCTGCAACCTAGTCCGGTGAAAGAATATGCTGTTTCTCAAGGTCTGAGGATACTTCAGCCGGAGAAATTGAAGGATGAGGCTTTTATAGAGGAACTCCGGTCTTTACAAGCCGATTTACAAATTGTAGTTGCTTTCCGTATGCTTCCCGAAATAGTATGGAATATGCCGCGTTTGGGCACATTTAACTTGCATGCATCTTTATTACCTCAATATAGAGGAGCTGCTCCTATAAATTGGGCGGTGATAAACGGAGATACGGAAACTGGTATTACGACTTTTTTCTTGAAACATGAGATAGATACCGGTGAGATTATCCAACAGGTGCGCGTTCCTATTGCTGATACGGATAATGTGGAAATAGTACATGATAAGCTGATGTATTTGGGGGGAGATTTGGTTTTGGAAACCGTGGATGCTATTTTGAATGGAAGTGTGAAACCTGTTCCTCAGGAAAGTTTGATCCGGCAGGAAACGGAGTTGCGTCCGGCACCGAAAATATTTAAAGAGACTTGCCGTATAGACTGGAATAAAGGTGTGAAGCAGATTTATGACTTTATTCGCGGGCTGTCTCCTTATCCGGCTGCATGGACCGAACTGTGTGTGGCTGATGGAACACGTCAGGTTTTAAAAATATATGAAACGGAGAAAGTTTTTGCTTCACATGAGATGAATATAGGCGATATCCGTACGGATATGAAGACCTATTTTCAGGTGGCTGTAAAAGATGGTTTTATTAATGTGCTTACTTTGCAGCTGGCAGGAAAGAAACGTATGAATGTGGCTGATTTTTTGAGAGGCTACAGAACTTCGGATAATAATAAGGTGGAATAAATGATAAAGGCTGTATCGAAAGATTTTCGGATACAGCCTTTTCGTTACAATAAGACAAGGAGTTGTTAAGAATCATTTAGTTTTTGTGTTGGATATACCTTTCTGTATGAACGGAAAGTTTGTAGATTTACTTTTATTATAACTTACTGTAACGGTTTCTTCGCCATTGTTAATGGTATTCATTTTTATTTTAAATCCTTGTAGCTTACCCTCTTTATATCCGGGAACATCCAATAAAGGGAAGGATACATAACCGGAACTCGGATATTCCTGTCTGTCACCTTCGGCATTGTGGCGTAATTCTACGGCCATATATCCGTTTGCGTCAGGAACAGTTCCTTCTGTGGCTACAAGGCTGATCCGATGTTTGATATTAGAGTTGAAACCTAATATTTGGAACATAAGGGTCAGGTGTGTCTTACCCATAATGGGAGTGATGAGGTTGATTCCATCATGTCCGTAAATATCTTCATCGTTTTCTTTTAGTGTATCCATTGGTTTGGTTAAGATCTTCTGCAAGTAATCTATAGAAATAAAAGGTCCTTTCTTACTTGCATCTCCGGTCGGATTGGCTGCATTTATATAGGTATAAAAAATACGTTGTCCCGGATTATTTGTTTCAAAACGTGTTAATTTATCGGGATTCACTACGTATGCGATTCCATCATTATCGCTTTCTATCACTGCTTCACCGGGTACTTCACTGGGAGTTACTACGGTTGCTAAAGCGGCGTTAAAAGGCATTTCTGCTTGTATGTCGTAGATGTCATCATCATAGTCATTCAGGCAAGACTGAGTAAATGGAATCAGCATTACCATAATTATTACAAGAACTGTCGCTTTATATTTTCTCATATTTTCTGTTTCTAGAATTGTTTCTATGGCTTAAATGCGAAGATAGTAAGTTTACTGCTTGTAAAAATGTTAAATCTGCTTAAGCAAAAATTTTATTCTTCCGGATGCAGTATTTTTGCAGTCTTATCATTTATCCAATAAAGAAGTGTCACAAACAATGAATGAAACAGAATTGGTGGAACGTTGCGGCAAGGGTGATAACCTTGCACGCAAGCAATTGTATGAGCGTTATGCCGGGCAATTGATGGCCGTTTGTGTTCGTTATACAGGTGATAGGGAAGTGGCACAGGATGTCTTACATGATGGATTTTTGAATATATTTCGTTCATTCAGTCAGTTTACTTATAAAGGAGAGGGGTCATTGAAAGCATGGCTGACACGTATTATGGTAAATGAAGCACTGGGCTATCTTCGCAAGAAAGCTTCTACAAATCAGGAAGTGATAGTCGAAGAGTTGCCCGATGTGATAGATGGAGATGAGGATGATTTTGAGCAAATACCCCAATCTGTTTTAATGCAATTCATTAAAGAGCTTCCGGATGGATATAGAACGGTCTTTAATTTATATGTATTAGAAGAAAAGGGACATAAGGAGATTGCTGAAATGCTAGGAATTACAGAACATACTTCATCATCTCAATTATACAGAGCCAAAACCTTATTGATGAAAAAAATAAATGATTATAGAAAGAGGATATAGGAATGAAAGAAAAAGATAAATGGATAAAAAATTTCCGCACCCGGATGGAGGGCTATTCGGAACCGGCTCCTGCTGATCTTTGGGAACAGTTGGAAAAGGAACTGGATACGGTTCCGAAAGTAATTCCGATGTGGCGCCGCTGGCAGGCTGTAGCAGCTGTTGCCTTGTTAGTGGTTGTGTCTTCATTGACCGTATGGTTTTGGCAGTCACCTTCTGCAAACTATTTGGAGAAACAGTCGGCAGAGTTGAATGTAATGCACGAACCCGATGAGTTGGCGCCGGGATCAATCACTCCTGAGCAACCTATGGCCTTGGTAGTTCCTGCTGCCCGCTCTGGGAAAAAACAACATGTAAAAGTTGGTGGGGTTGCTAAGGCAGAGGCATTGGCTGCCGAACAGGAGGTTTTGCTAAATAAAGAGGTGGAAGAGATACAAATAGAGGAAAATTATATTGAAGAGCAGAAAGAGGAATCTGTTATAGTGGAACAAAAACAGCAGAAACAGGCCGGCAGATCTTCCTATTCGGCTGCCAAAACGAATTACGCTTACGTGGCTCCTCATAGAAAGAAGGACAGAAACTGGTCGGTAGGACTTTCTACCGGTAATGGAACCTTTTCATCCTCGACTAGTATGGATGGATATTTGCCTTTGCCTAATGGCACAAGGAATGCAACAATGAATAGCGCTTATGGAGTGGAAACAAGGGCTGAAATTGATAAGCTGGTTCAGTTCAATAACTTGTCGGAAGGAAAGGATGCGCAGTCTGATATAAAATATCGTATGCCTGTTACTTTTGGAGCTTCCCTTCGTTTTGATTTAAGTGATGATTGGGCTGTAGAAACCGGGGTGACTTATACCCAGCTTTCATCCGAAACACGTTCGGGAACCGAAAAAAACAATTATGGTTGGGAAGAGAAACTGCATTATGTGGGTATTCCTCTGAAAGTGAACCGGAATATATGGAGTAACAAGCGGTTTGAAGTGTATGCCTCGGCAGGTGGAGCGGTAGAAAAATGTGTGTCTGGAAAGCGGAGCATTATCGGCAGTGTTTCTACATCAAATGCAGGAAAAGATGAACAGTTTTCGGGAGGGGAGGAAAATGTCAAAGTGAAACCTTTGCAATGGTCTTTGTCCGCAGCGGCAGGTGCGCAGTTTAAGATTACGGAGAAATTGGGTATTTATGCGGAGCCGGGAGTTGTTTATTACTTTGATGACGGCAGTAATGTAAATACGATTCGCAAGGAACATCCTTTTAATTTTAATATACAGTTGGGTGTGCGGTTTACTTTGCCGAAATAAAATGAACTTTTTCACTGTTCTTATATAAAATATGGTTATCTTTGTTCTGTATAAAAAGAATAAGAACAGTGAACCATGAATAGACCTCTGATATCCCCTTCTTTGTTGTCTGCCAATTTTGCTAATCTACAGGCAGATATAGAACAAATAAATCGTAGTGATGCCGACTGGCTGCATATTGATATAATGGATGGTGTGTTTGTACCGAATATTTCTTTTGGTTTTCCTGTATTGAAATATGTAGCCGAGTTGTCTGAAAAACCTTTGGATGTACATTTGATGATTGTTAATCCTGAGAAATTCATTAAAGAAGTGAAAGATTTGGGAACAATGATGATGAATGTGCATTATGAAGCCTGTGTACACTTGCATAGAGTGGTGCAACAGATAAAGGATGCCGGAATGAAAGCGGCTGTCACATTGAATCCTTCTACTCCTGTAGCTATGTTGGCCGATATTATCCGTGACGTGGATATGGTGTTGCTGATGAGTGTGAATCCCGGTTTTGGTGGTCAGAAATTTATTGTACATACCCTGGATAAGGTGAGGGAATTACGTGAATTGATAACGAATACAGGTTCGCAGGCATTGATAGAGGTTGACGGGGGAGTGAACCTGGAAACCGGCAGACAGCTTGTAGAGGCTGGAGCGGACGTGCTGGTGGCAGGAAATGCTGTGTTCAAAGCTCCTGATATGTCAGACATGATACATCGGTTGAAATCTCTTTGAGCTTAAAACCAAAGTGCGAAATATAGCGGCTGTAAAGCCTTGTTCCATGTTCCGGTTGACTATACCTCTAGTCGCCGGAATTTTTGTATCCGATCATTTTTTTCAAGGCGCCTTGCCTGTGCTTGTTTCTGGCACGGGAATATTGGGGTGCTTGATTGGCTTGATTGTATTGATGAAATGGCAAGGCTACCTTTCCCGATGGTTATTTGGAGGCATGGTTTTTATGTTTCTATTTTGTGTAGGGGCATTGTTGCTACAGCAAAAATGGCAACGGGTGGACTATGAATGGTCATCAGGGAAGAATATGTATCAAGGGGTGATAGTGGATGTTCCGCAAGAAAAGGCAAAAACATATCTCTGTAAATTGCGGATAGATAAAGAAATGTCTGAGAGGGGGATGGTTCCTGTTAATCGTATGATACTAGTCTATATTATGAAAGATAGTCTTTCTGTAAATTTACGATGTGGAGACCATTTGAACTTTTATACACGTATCTCGACTCCTGAAAGAGAGGTGATTCCGGGAGAATTTGATTATGCGGCTTATCTTTTCAGACAGCAAATTAGCGGAACGGCCGTAATCTTTCCGGGGTATTGGCAATGGACAGGCAAGAAATCGGCATTGACATGGAAACAGCGGGCAGGTGTATGGAGAGAGAAAATACTGGACAGTTATCGGAAGTGGGGATTCTCGGGAGATGAATTTGCCGTATTGTCGGCTTTGACTGTTGGCTATAAAGAGGAACTGAGTGAGGATTTACGTGAAACTTATCAAGTGGCGGGAGTGAGCCATATCTTGGCTTTGTCAGGAATGCATATAGCTGTTTTGTGGGGATTATTGTGTTGGATATTGCGTCCGCTGGATAGAAGTTGCCTGCTGCGATGGGTAAAGTGTGGCATTATTGTGTTGTTGTTATGGACATTTGCTTTTTTAGTGGGCTTGCCTCCCTCGGTTATACGGGCGGTGGTGATGTGTATGTTAATGACAGCGGCGCGTGCGGCAGGAGAACGGACTTTGTCATTGAATACCTTGTCTGTAGCGGCATTCTTTATGCTGCTTTACAATCCTTTTTATCTTTTTGATACCGGGTTCCAGTTGTCATTTCTGGCTGTACTTTCAATTTTGTTTATTTATCCTGTCATTTCCCGGTGTTGGCGGGTGCGTCACCCTGTACCTCGTTATATTTGGGGGATAGTGGCAGTTTCGCTGGCGGCACAGTTAGGGACAGCTCCCGTGGTTATTTATAAATTCGCTTATTTTCCTGTTTATTTTTTACCGGCCAATCTGATAGTGGCACCTTTAGTGCTTGTTATAATTTATGGAACGGTAGCAAGTTTTGTCTTGTCTCCTTTTACGGTATTGCATATATGGGTGGTAAAAGGATTGAACGGGGTGTTGCGGTTGCTGAATGACAGTATGCAATGGGTGGGGGATTTGCCTGTATCACATTCCGGCGATATACATTTGTCTTTGCTTCAGGTTGGTATTCTTTATGTATTATTGTTTGTGGTATTATCTTATCTGTTATCTCCTTCACGGAAATCGTTGATTACTGTTTTGTGTGGAATCAATCTTTTTATAGGATTTTCAGGTTGTCTATATTATATGAAAGAGGAGTCTTTTCAGTTAATCCTGGCCCATTCGCAAGTAAAAGTTTCCCCTCAAAAAGATGTTTGGCAACAGGATAGCATTTATCATTATAAAGGTATGAATATATGTGTTTTGGTGGATAACCGCTGGCGGAGCAGATCGGTTGATAGTTTGTTGGATATTGATTATATGTACTTGTGTAAAGGTTTTAAAGGAAAAATTGCCCCATTACAAAAAATATTTAAAATAAGGAAGGTCATACTGGATGCTTCGCTCGGTGGGTATAGATTGAATTTGTTAAAGGACGAGTGTAGAGGTTTGGGATTGGATTATATTGATATGTCTCCGAAAGGTTCTTACCGTATTCTTCTGTGAATAAAGAATTAATTTGTAAATTTGCCATTTCAAAAGAAAAAGATTGAATATGTTATCAAAAGTAATTGCACAGGCTAATATAGACCATGCCGAAAAATGGTTTGAAAGAGCTGATAAAATAGTTATTGTTACCCATGTGTCACCGGATGGTGATGCCATTGGCTCCTCGTTAGGATTATGGCATTTCTTGGAATCACAGGAAAAGACGGTGAATGTCATTGTTCCCAATGCTTTTCCGGATTTTCTGAGATGGATGCCGGGAGCCAAGGATATAATCCGGTACGATAAATATACTGAATTTGCCAATAAGCTGCTGAATGAGGCGGATGTGATCTGCTGTCTGGATTTCAATGCATTGTCTCGTATTGATGCGATGGCGGATGCTGTGGCTCAGTCGCCGGCACGCAAAATGATGATTGACCATCACCTTAATCCGGAAGCCTTTTGTAGAATCATTATTTCTCATCCTGAAATATCTTCTACATCGGAATTGGTTTTCCGGTTGATATGCCGTCTGGGGTATTTTGAGGATATCACCAAGGAAGGTGCTGAATGTATTTATACGGGGATGATGACCGATACAGGTGGCTTTACTTATAATTCTAATGACCGTGAGATTTATTTCATTATCAGCGAACTGCTTTCGAAAGGCATTGATAAGGATGAGATTTATCGTAAAGTTTATAATACGTATTCTGAAGGGCGTTTACGCCTGATGGGATATGTGCTGTACGACAAGATGCAAGTATTTCCTCAGTTCAATTCGGCATTGGTTTGGCTGACAAAAGAGGAGCAAAGTAAATTCCAGTATGTAAAAGGAGATACGGAAGGGTTTGTGAATATTCCACTTTCCATAAAGAATATTATTTTCTCCGTATTCTTGCGTGAGGATACGGAAAAGAATATGATAAAGGTATCTCTGCGTTCTGTAGGTGCTTTCCCTTGTAATAAAGTGGCTGCCGAATTTTTTAATGGAGGTGGTCATCTGAATGCATCCGGTGGGGAGTTTTATGGAACAATGGATGAAGCCATCGATCTGTTTAAACAGGCTTTGGTGAAGTACGAGGAACTGCTTCTGGCAAAAAAATAGTTATTTTAGTATAATTGCATACAAACAATATAAAAGTTAGGGGCTTATTTATTAATTTTGCCCGAAAATAACAGAACTTAGAATGAAGAAATTAGGTATATTGTTCGCATCTGTGTTTCTTTTAGGGCTGGTCTTCCAGTCTTGCAATAATGGAAAGACCTATGCTGAAATGAAAGAAGAAGAGAGAGAAGCTATCAAACGATTTATTGAACGGGAAGATATCAATGTGATCAGCTTTGAACAGTTCCAGGAACAGGATTCTACGACCAATGTGGATGAAAACCAGTTTGTCCTTTTCTCGGAAACAGGTGTTTATATGCAGATTGTGGAAGAGGGAAACGGAGAGCGTTTGAAAGACGGTCGTTATGAGATTCTGGTCCGGTATGTGGAGGAACAGATTACTTCGGATGGAATAGATTCTTTGTCTTGGAATACAGACTATGGGAATTCTCAAATGGTTTATCCGGATGCTATGATGCTGACAAAAAGTGGAAAATCTTTTTCAGCTACATTCACCTCCGGTATAATGTATACAGTTTGGGGTACACCTTATGTACCTTCAGGATGGTTGATTCCATTCAATTACATAAAGGTCGGCAGGGAGATTTCCGGTCGTTCTAAGATCAGACTGATTGTACCTCACAGTGAAGGACAGTCTGACGCTTCTGCTTCTGTCTATCCTTGTTACTATGAAATAACTTATCAATTAGCACGATGACATTAATTAAATCAATATCCGGAATTCGTGGAACCATTGGTGGGCACGTGGGGGAAGGTTTGAACCCGCTGGATATAGTGAAATTTACATCAGCTTATGCAACGCTGATACGTAAAACAACCACAGTAAAGAGTAATAAAATTGTAGTAGGACGTGACGCACGTATCTCCGGTGAAATGGTGAAGAACGTGGTATGCGGTACTTTAATGGGAATGGGGTTTGATGTGGTGAATATCGGACTGGCATCTACACCGACTACAGAACTGGCTGTAACCATGGAAGGAGCGTGCGGTGGCATTATTTTGACTGCCAGCCACAATCCCAGACAATGGAACGCTTTGAAGTTGCTGAATGAGCATGGAGAATTCCTGAATAAGGAAGAAGGAAATGAAGTGCTGCGTATAGCAGAAGCGGAAGCGTTTGAGTTTGCCGATATAGACCACATCGGAAGTTATCGCGAAGACAATACCTACAATCAGAAACATATAGATAGTGTTTTGGCTTTGAAATTGGTAGACGTGGATGCTATCCGTAAGGCCAATTTCCGTGTAGCTATAGATTGCGTTAATTCAGTTGGCGGTATTATTCTTCCTGAATTGTTGGAAAGGTTGGGAGTGAAGCATGTAGAAAAGCTTTATTGTGAAGCGACCGGTGATTTTCAGCATAACCCGGAACCTTTGGAAAAGAACCTGGGGGACATTATGGGATTGATGGCCAAAGGCGGTTGTGACGTGGCTTTCGTTGTAGACCCGGATGTTGACCGTCTGGCTATGATCTGTGAGGATGGAAAAATGTATGGCGAAGAATATACATTGGTGACCGTGGCAGACTATGTATTGAAACATACTCCCGGAAATACCGTTTCTAACTTGAGTTCTACCCGTGCTTTGCGCGATGTGACCCGTAAATATGGCTGTGAATACAATGCTTCGGCTGTAGGGGAAGTGAATGTGGTTACCAAGATGAAAGCGACTCATGCTGTGATTGGAGGTGAAGGAAATGGTGGAGTAATCTATCCTGAAAGTCATTACGGACGTGATGCATTGGTGGGAATTGCTTTATTCCTGAGCCATTTGGCGCATGAAGGGAAGAAAGTCAGTGAACTGCGTGCTACTTATCCTCCTTATTTCATTGCCAAGAATCGCATTGATCTGACTCCGGAAACGGATGTGGACGCTATTCTGGCCAAGGTGAAGGAACTGTATAAGGATGAAGAGATAAACGACATAGACGGTGTGAAAATAGATTTCCCGGACAAGTGGGTACATTTGCGTAAGAGTAATACCGAACCTATTATCCGTGTGTATTCTGAGGCTGCAACCATGGAGGCGGCAGATGAAATAGGCCAGAAGATAATGGATGTGGTTTATAGCCTGGCGAAATAAATACATTATTAATAGATAATTAGCCGTATTGAATGAGATTATATTTCGTTTGATACGGCGTTGTTTTTTAATCAGATAGAAATAAATACTATGAGAAAAAGCCTTTTATTTGTTTGGGCCTGCATGGGGCTGGTTTGTTTGATGAGTGCTTGTAAGACATCGGTTAAAAGTAAAGAATGGAAGCTGGTATGGGTAGAGGACTTTGATCAAAAAAACAGTTTTGACGAATCGGTATGGACTAAGATACCTCGCGGAACATCCGATTGGAACAACTATATGTCTTATTATGATTCATGTTATGCTATGCAGGATGGGAATCTGATACTTCGTGGAATAGCCAATCATACTCAGAAGAATGATACGGCTCCTTATCTGACCGGTGGTGTATATACCAAAGGAAAGAAACTGTTTACGGGCGGAAGAGTAGAAGTATGTGCCAGGTTGCAAGCCGCTAAGGGGGCATGGCCGGCTATATGGATGCTTCCCGAAAAAGCGGAGTGGCCCAAAGGAGGAGAGATTGATATTATGGAACGGTTGAACCATGATCATATTGCTTATCAGACTACTCATTCATATTATACGCATATATTAGGTATAAAGGATAATCCGCCTCACGGAGGCATCAATAAGATAAATCCTGAGGAATACAATATCTATTCGGTAGATATTTATCCGGATAGTCTGGTGTTTGCTGTCAATCATCGTCATACCTATACTTATCCGCGCATTGATACGGACAAGGAAGGGCAGTTCCCTTTCTATCAACCTTACTATTTATTGATAGATATGCAGTTGGGTGGCTCATGGGTTGGTGCTGTGGATCCGAAAGAGTTACCTGTGGAAATGTGGGTGGACTGGGTGAAGTATTACGAGAAACGCTGAATGCTGTTTGTCGGGAAACGGGGGGCTGTTCAATGTTGAACAGCCCCCCGTTCTGTTTAATTATCAGGTAAAACTGCCGGTATGTATGGGATGTTTATCATCTTCTCATAGAATACATGTTTTCAGCCTAATGAGTATGTTGATTTTCTCCGTAAGCATTCGGCCTCGTGCGTGTTTCTCTCCAAGTTATAATAAAGTCAAAAGCCAGACGAAGCATGTCTGGCTTTTGACTTTATTATAGCTTTCCTGTTTATCCTTTCCAATTAAATGGCAGTAAATCGGTGTAATCGTTTTTCTCTTCTCTTTCTTTCTCCTGTACCCTAATCAGCACGTCCTGCATCCATAGTTTTGGGTTCACCTTATTTTCCCTACAGCATCCCATCAGTGAAAAGAAAATTGCCGCTGCATGTGCTGCCTCATGTGATCCGGAGAAGAGCGTATTTTTTCTGTTTAAAGTCAACGGCCTTATAGAACGCTCCACCGGATTATTGTCAATGCAGAACTGTGCGTCATTGACATATCCGGACAGTTGTTCAAAGCGTGTGTACA
>ENA-OZVX01000080-OZVX01000080.1-human-gut-metagenome-genome-assembly--contig:-NODE-80-length-35940-cov-10.453393_pt1 | contig 35940 bp, 36 predicted proteins | sample MGYA00243452_ERZ654059 | MGnify/ENA primary metagenome ERZ654059 (study PRJEB26926, sample SAMN06165061) | human gut metagenome | biome: ENVO:00009003; feature: ENVO:2100002; material: ENVO:00002003...
TACGAGATTCCTCTACGTCTCGTGGGCTCGGAGATGTGTATAAGAGACAGAAAAGCAACTTCCCGCCGTTCTTTGTTATTGGAAGAATACGTCATCAAGACGTGTGGTATTTTCTTCTTCTATCTCTGTCAGACGGTCTTTACAAGGATCGAAATCACCTGGAATATCGAAAGTCTCGTCTTGAGAGTAGCCTAATGTCTTGTCGGCATAGACTTTCTGCATATAGATGCCCCAGATAGGCAATGCCATAGAAGCCCCCTGGCCGTCGCGCATCGTATCGAAATGGATGTCGCGTTCTTCACCACCTACCCAGCAACCGGATACCAACGAAGGAGTGAAGCCCATAAACCATCCGTCGGAGTTACGGTTGGTAGTTCCTGTCTTACCTCCCATATCAGCCTTGATGCCATACAAGCGACGAACACGTCCACCCGTACCTTCATTAATTACGGCACGCAGCATAACGAGCATCTTATAAGAAGTAGATTCACTAATGACTTCATTCACTTGCGGCGTGAAGTTGGCTATGACGTTACCATCATTGTCTTCAATACGGGTGACAAATAGCGGAGCGGTACGGATACCTTTATTGACAAAGGCCGTGTACGCACTGACCATCTCTCCTACCGAAATTTCACATGGTCCAAGACAGAGGGAAACGGTAGGCTGTACATCCTTATTTAATACACCGAATGAGTGTATCAGGCGAACCAGGTCGTACGGGCTGAGTTTGCTCATCAGGTAGGCTGAAATCCAGTTATTGGAGTTGGCCAATCCCCATTTCAAGGTCACAATTTCTCCATAATGTGACTTGGAGCTGTTACGGGGTGACCAGGCTTTTCCGTTCTCATCGAAGAGGGTCTGCTCTACATTACGAACTTCATCACATGGCGAGAAGCCATTCTCCATGGCAAGCGCATACAAATAAGGTTTGATGGTTGAACCTACCTGACGACGGCCTACCATAGCCATATCATACTGGAAGTAGTTGTAATTAGGTCCTCCCACGTATGCTTTCACATGGCCCGTAATCGGGTCCATGGACATGAAACCTGCACGCAAGAAATGTTTGTAATACTTGATGGAGTCAAGCGGAGTCATGATTGTATCTTTTTCTCCATCCCATGAGAATACGGACATTTCATATTTGGTGTTGAATGCTTTCATGATTTCAGCTTCAGAGCATCCGTCAGCTTTCATGGTACGGTAACGGTCGCTCTGACGAATGGAGCGATTCAAAATCTGTTCCACTTCCTCCGGTGTCAGCTGATTGGTGTAGGGAGCTGTCTTACGCCCTCTCTTTTCCTTGAAGAAGCGAGGCTGCAGGTATTTGGCTACATGTTCATAGACAGCTTCTTCGGCATACTGCTGCATACGGGAATTGATAGTGGTATAAATCTTCAATCCGTCTACATACAGATTGTAGTTAGTACCGTCTTTCTTTTTATTCTTCGCACACCAGCCATACAACGGGTTGGTTTCCCAAGCCAAAGAATCTTCATAATATTTCTGCATCTGCCAGCCACGGTAATCGCTCCGGTCCGGTTTACGAGCGGTCATTACGCCACGCAGGTATTCACGGAAATAGGTAGCCAATCCGTCTTTATGGTCGACAGGCTGAAATTTCAGCACCAAAGGAAGTGCCTGCAAAGAATCACATTCTTCCTGAGTAAGGAAGCCAGCCTTACGCATCTGGTCGAGCACGGTATTACGACGACCGCGGGAACGTTCGTTAAAACGACGGGGGTTATAGAGAGAAGGGTTCTTACACATACCTATCAAGGTAGCGGCTTCTTCTATTTTCAAGTTTTTCGGGTCTTTGGCAAAATACGTCTTAGCCGCTGTCTTAATACCTACGGCATTGTTCAGGAAGTCGAACTTATTAAGATACATGGTAAGAATTTCTTCCTTTGTATAATAGCGTTCCAGTTTTACCGCAATCACCCACTCGATAGGCTTCTGCAACAGACGCTCCATTACATTGTCGGCTGTCGGTGAATAGAACTGCTTAGCCAACTGCTGGGTAATGGTACTACCTCCACCGGCATGTTTCTGCATGAAGATTCCACGCTTGATAACCGCACGCATGAAAGCACGGGCGTCGATACCGGAATGGTCTTCAAAACGCACATCTTCAGTGGCCACCAAGGCATGTACCAGATGGGGAGAGAGGTCTTCATAGCCCACATACACTCGGTTTTCCTTACTAAGCGACCAAGTTCCCAACAGTTTTCCGTCTTCAGAAATAACCTGAGTGGCAAACTTCAGATTCGGGTTTTCCAGCTCTTCTACCGGGGGAACATACCCTATTTTACCTTTTGCAATGGCCGTAAAAACGATGGCAACTGCGGCAATGCAGATGAACACAAAACCCCACATTGCATATATAAATATCTTTCTCATACTTTTATTATATTCATTAATTAGACTTTTAAGCCGCAAATTTACAGAAAATCTCTGGAATATCCGCCGAATTGCAGCAGATTAACGCAACAGAATTTGATAATTAGGGAGTTAGAAGAAAAACGCAGAAGTTGGGCAGACAGTTGAAAACCGTCTTAAAGCAGATTAAAGCAAAAGAACGGTTTCCTAATCATTACCCGATGAAAGTGCAGATTTAACAGTTCCTGTTTCATTTTGCGGCGTTCTGCGCAGTTTTGCTTATCAATAGGTAACTCGTTGATTTATAGTTTTGCAACCAAAAAGAAACGAGTATGGCAAGAAGCACATTCAAGGTGCTGTTCTACGTGAACGGCAGTAAGGAAAAGAACGGAATTGTCCCCATCATGGGACGAGTTACAATCAATGGTACGGTAGCACAGTTCAGCTGCAAGCGGACTATCCCGAAAGAGCTTTGGGATGCCAAAGGGAACAAGGCAAAGGGCAAGAGTATGGAAGCGAGGGAAACCAATCTTGCGCTTGACAACATCAAGGCTCAAATCATCAAGCATTACCAGCGTATATCCGACCGTGAAGCCTATGTAACGGCAGAAATGGTACGCAATGCCTATCAGGGATTGGGCGGTGAGTATGAAACGTTGCTCGGTGCTTTCGACAAGGAAAATGAAGTGTTCAAGAAGCGTGTCGGAAAAGACAGGGTCAGGGCTACCTATATGGCAAGGGTACGGGCAAGAAACCATGTGGCGGCATTCATCAGGTCACATTACAAGCGGAACGACATCTCCATGCCTGAACTTACGCCCGACTTCATCAAGGAGTTCGCCGTGTTCCTTTCCAACGAAGCCGGACTGCACAACGGTTCGATATGGGAAAACTGCATGTGGCTGAAAGGTGTGGTGATGCGGGCGCATTTCAACGGACATATACCGAGGAATCCGTTTGCCCAGTTCCATATAAGCCCGAACACGAAAGAGCGTGAATATCTGACGGAGAATGAGTTAAAAACATTGATGGAATTTCAGTTCAAAGACCCCAAGAACTCCTATCTCCGTGATATTTTTGTTTTCGCCAGTTTTACCGCCCTCTCATTCGTGGATATAAAGGAATTAAGCAACGACCAGATTGTGGAAGTGAACGGTGAGAAATGGATTATTTCCAAACGACACAAGACGGGTGTACCGTTTCAGGTGAAGCTGCTGGATATTCCCTTGCAGATAATCGAGCGTTACAAGGCTTTTCAGGAAAACAATCTTGTATTCCCCAATCTCAACTATTGGTCAATATGCAAGCGTATGGGAAAGATGATAAAGGAATGCGGCATCACCAAGAAAATCAGCTTTCATTGCTCAAGGCACGGATTTGCGACCCTGGCTCTCAGCAAAGGGATGCCAATCGAGAGTGTCAGCCGTATTTTGGGGCATACGAACATTGAGACTACGCAAATCTATGCGAAGATAACCGTACAGAAATTGGATAATGACCTCACGATGCTGGGCGACAAACTGAGCAAATCATTCGGAAACGTGAAAATAGCTGGGATATGAAACGGGAAATAATCACAACGGACAGCTATGGTAGAATTACCATACCATCCGATACAGGTAATATATGGATGAATGAAATGGAGCTGGTGGAGCTGTTCGGGGCAATCGCCCCGACGCTCCGTGCCGCCATCCGTGCCGTGTACAAGTGTGGAGTTTTGAATCCTCTTGAAGCAGAAAAACGTATCAAGCTGCCCAACGGCTATTATGCGGACATGTATGCCCTGCCGATGGTGGTGGCACTCGCTTTTCGCATTGACACGTCAGGTGCCGCAACGGTTCGCAATGCACTGCTGGAAAGATTGTGCCGACGAAAAGAAAAACAAGTCCTGCTAGTGTCAATGAATAACAGAATGCCGTATGAATGTTAGGGTGAACTTTTTATGTTCAGCCACTACAATACCTATGCGGACATCAAGCGGCGGAAGAACGAGAGCCGGACGTATTTCTTTGACAGGGCGGCGGAACGGCTGAACCGCAGGATGATGCGGGACGAGGAGGCGGAACGGAAGAGGCGGTGAAGCAAGAAAATAAGCGATAAGTCCGCCTTGATTTATTACGAAAAAAATAAAAAAAGTTTCTACTATATTTGTATTATCAAATATAAATTGTACTTTTGCAATACAATATCGCCCTTAGGTGGAAAATACTAAGGCTCGCCACCCCTAAAAAGGTGGCTTATTTTTTATATATACAATTGGAATATGGAGCAAAAACAACGCGTTATAGTCTATATTGATGGATTCAATTTCTATTTCGGACTGAAGAGCAATGCTAAATGGAAGAAATATTATTGGCTTGATATAGTCAAGTTGTTCGAGATGTTCATGCCCCGAATCAGGAGCTTGTTGCCGTCAAGTATTTTTCGGCAAAGCCTGATGATATAGACCAAATTCTTCGCCAGAATGCCTTTTTTCAAGCCAATAGAGAAAATCCAAAATTCAAGTTGATATTGGGTAAGTATCTGAAAAAATCTATAACCTGTTTCAAATGCGGAAATGTTATTCATACCCATGAGGAAAAGGAAACTGATGTACGAATAGCCACACAGATTGTAGCAGATGCCTATCAGAAGAATTGTGATATATCCATTGTAGTATCAGCTGATAGTGACATGATACCTGCTATCGAACTTGCAACAGAAGCTTGTCAAAAGGTTTTTGTATATTTCCCTCCTTACCAGTACTCCAGTAATCTTGCTACTATGGGTATGGGTAAGCCTATCCATATGAAACAATATGAAACTCGTTTCAGGCAATGTCTTTTACCTGATGTGGTACATCTTGGAAAGGCAAACTTTGATTTACAGATACCTAAGAAATGGAAGGCTTTTCAGTCAATCTGAATCAGAAATACGCGTTATAAAAAAGGAAAATCCGTAATACAGTCTGGAATATCCAGTCGTATTACGGATTTTTCTTTTCGTCTATGATATTTCTATTTGTTCTGCAAGAGGTATTGCAGTTCGGGGTCGGACTGTATGCGCTGCAACTCGTCAGCGACAATCTGCCGGACCTCGGCACGGATACGGTTGTAGTTATCCTAGTTCATCTCCTTCATGCGGTCGTTGCCGCCGGCATCTGTAAAGTCCGTGATGACGGGTATAGACCGGTAAGCCTGTTCCTCACGCTTCACTTTCTCGGCATCGACCACAATTGGATGATTAATGGTTTAATCTGACGTAGTGACGACATGAAGTCATTGAATCTGTAAATCAGTACGTCAGTCAATCTGTAATTATCTGCAACAACCAGTCCCCGAAGACGTGCATATTCCACGACTTCGGGCTTTTTTATCTCCTTTTACCTGAAAGAGTAACCCGTTTATACTGCATTTTCTTTTGGCATGACCTATTTTGCGCCGTTCCGCATAGATTTGCGTATCAAGATTTTACCGACACTTCCGTAGCTTTGCAACCATGTTTAACCCGTTGCCGACAGAATGTAGGCAGCACTAAAACCTGTATCAAGAACATGAAGAAAAAAATCATTTGCGTAGGTACAACTCTCTACAAGATTGTGAACCAGTCCCACATTGACGGAGGCTATATGAAGAAGGTACTCTCACAGGCTTTTGGAGACAGAAAAGCCATAGCTCATTAGGGCATTTTCTTTACGCAGTGCAGGCACCGCTAAAAATGCCCCAATGAGCCAACGGGATTACACCCCTCTGGACACCCCCGTTTGCCATGCGGCATGACCGCAGCAGACGGGAACCAACAAACCAAATTGTCAAACCTGAAACGAAAAACAAACATGGGATATATAAGCATTCAAATCAACAAAGCGAAAGGCTCGGCTGACACGGGCGCATCCGACCACATAGAACGTAAGACCATACCCAAGAACGCAGACCCTACACGTACACATCTCAACCGTGAACTGGTGGAGTTCCCTGATGGAGTGTCCGACCGTACCGAAGCGATAAGCCACCGTATCCGTACGGCAGGCATCAAACGTAAGATAACCCCCGACCAAGTGCGGGCAATTAGAATCGTGCTTTCGGGTACGCACGAGGATATGATGAAAATACAGGACGAGGGCAGACTTGACGAATGGTGTGATGACAACCTGCAATGGCTGCACTATACCTTCGGCAAGGAAAATACAGTTTCGGCAGTCCTGCACATGGATGAGCACACACCGCATATTCATGCCACGGTCGTACCAATAGTAACAGGAGAGCGAAGGAAAGCCAAGAAAAAGCAGACGGATGGTAAACGCTCGTACCGCAAGAAAGCCAATACCGTGCGTCTGTGTGCTGACGATGTATTGACACGTGAGAAGCTGGTAACATATCACGATAGTTATGCAAAAGCAATGGAGAAATATGGCTTGCAACGTGGTGTGCGTGGCTCGGAAGCACGGCATACGACAACCGCCCAATACTACCGTGATTTGAAACGACAGACGGGTGAACTTGAAGCCAATGTGCAACAGTTACAGACAGAGCAGCAACAGGCAGAGCAACAGCTTGACGAGGTAAGGCAGGAAGTCAAGTCGGAGAAACTGGAAGCTGCTAAGACGGAAGCGAAAGCCGCATTCGTGGCAAAGGTCGGTTCTCTTTTGGGCGGTGGTAAATTGAAAGAGCTGGAAGCCAACAACCGCACCCTGCAAGGCGAGGTCGCCGCCCGTGATGAGAGCATCAAGTTGTTGCAACAGCAGATGCAGCGGCAGCAAGAGGAACATAACCGCCAACTTATGGAATTGCAAGTCAAGCACCGCAGGGAGATGGCAGATAAAGAAACGGCACACCAAGAAGAAGTGTCATTCCTGAAATCCATCATCCAAAAAGCCAAGAAATGGTTTCCGCTATTCCAAGAATTGGTGTACATGGAGAAGTTCTGCCTTAAAGTCGGCTTCAACGAACGGCAGACCGCCACGCTCATCAGCGGCAAGCCGTTGTTCTATGAAGGCGAACTCTATTCGGAGGAACACAAGCGGAAGTTCACGACCGAAAGGGCTGGTTTCCAAGTGGTGAAAGACCCGAAAGACAAGTCTAAACTTGCACTTTCCATCAACGGGCAACTGATTGGCGAATGGTTCAAAGAGCAGTTTGGCAGGCTGTTTTCATCCGTTAAAAGGACGGTTGAGCCGCTCAGGAAAGGCAAGGGCATGGGATTATAAACAATGCCAACGGGAGGATAGCAAGTTTGTGTTTTGGGCAGACCAAAACCGCTTGCTGCCCTCCCGTTAATCATTCATATAGAATCTTTATCTTAAAATATTTAAATTCCTCAAAGCCTTTTCTATTCCATTATCATCCACTGCTCCGGTAACATACTTTGCAACAGATTTTACTGCCATTGAAGCGTTTCCCATGGCAATACCTATTCCGGCCCTACGAAGCATAGGAATATCATTCCCTCCATCCCCAAACGCTAAAGATTGGGACAAATCCAAGTCGAAATATGCGGCAAAATCTTCCATGCCTGTTGCTTTATTCACCCCTTTAACATTTATGTCAGCAAAATAAGGATGCCACCTTGAAGCGGAAAGATTGGGTAATTGGGACATAACAACTTTTTCGGTATCTGCATCCAGATAAAAGCAGAACTGGCAACATGTATGCTTTTCAAAATATCCTTTTAAATCAACGATACTAGGAACAGGATGTTCTACTATTTTTGCCGCATCTATTACGGTCGAATTCAAGCGGTTCACGAAAACTCCTTCATTCAATTCCAAAGCCATTGGAAAATGAAACTTCTCGGAAAGAGCCAATGCTTTTAAGAAGTCTGCACTGGAAATTTGCTTTTGTGAAACAATTGTTCCGTCTCTTAATACACATTCTGACCCATTCAGGGCGATGACAGCATCGTAAGGGACTTCTGCTATTTCTTGAATATTCTTTGAAGCACGTCCAGTAGCTATTATAATTTTATAACCTAAGCTACCGGCTTCTTTTAATACTTTGATTGTAGAACAAGGAACGCTGTGCGTTTCAAAACTCAATAAAGTCCCGTCAATATCTAAAAATATAGCTTTTGCCATACTCTTCTTCCCCTTATTCTATACCATCTCTTGCAAATGCTTTATCACTCGGCAAGGGTTTCCTACCGCAACACAATTTTCAGGAATAGAACGGGTCACTACACTGCCTGCTCCGATGACACTGTTCCTGCCGATAGTGACTCCCGGCAACAGGACGGAACCTCCGCCAATCCATACACCGTCCTCTACTCTGACGGGCAGAGCGTATGTGCGGCATATTTCTTCGCCTTCAGACCAATCCTGCACCATGCGTTCGTTTACTTTCGTGGAATGGGTGGCTGTATATATCTGCACATTGGGAGCAATCAACACATTGCTGCCAATATCAATGCGGTTGTTGTCCACGAAAGTACAATTCATGTTGATAATCACTTTGTCGCCTATGAAAATATGTTTCCCGTATTCACAATGGAAATCAATATCCACATGCACTCCTTTTCCCATGCGCCCGAACATCTCACGCAACAGAGCTTGCTTACGCTCCGTGTCGGCGTAATCCGCAGCATTGAATTGTGCCAACAGCCGCCTTGTGCGCAAAATCATTTCCATTATTTTCGGGTCTTTACTTCCAATAAAAGGTTCGCCCGCCAAACATTTCTCGTATTCCGTTTTCATTTTATCAGCCCTTTCGTTTAATCAAATTCTACCTGCCAATTTTCATCCCGGTAAGCTGAAAAGCACATTGCTATTTGCTCCTTGTTATTCTTTTCTTCAGCCAATACCGGTAGTTCATCTATCCCGAAATAACCGCTCTCCACGGTTTCCATATTCGGTTCAAAGTTCCCACCCAACACCTTGCAGAGTACAAATACCTTGCACACGTTGTAAGCGTATGGAGGTTGGTTGCGTTTGTTCCGGTCTTGCAAGGCGATGATGCGAATGGCTTCTACATCCAACCCAGCTTCCTCCCGTACTTCCTTGACGGTATTTGACCGGATGGTCTGCATGACATCTACCCATCCGCCCGGCATAGACCAAGTGCCATTTTTTTCCTTTACCAACAGAATCTTATTATCCTTGAAAATCGCCGCACGGGTATCGAGTTTTGGGGTCTGAAATCCTGTTTCATTGCAAAACAAATCTTTCACTTGTTCCAAAGGCAGCCTGCCCTGTAAACTCATTATCTCGGCTGCGATTTCCCGGACACGCTCAAAACGTTCCTTGTCAAATGGGTCTTTTGTATAAGTCAATCCCGCTTGCGCAATGAACTGAAGCTCTTTTGCCCATTCCAGCCATTGATGTTCCTGCTTTTGTTTATCCATAATCTTTGCATGTCATTTAATTAGGCAAAAATAGGAACAAGAAATCATTTCTCGTTTACCCTACGTTAAAAAACGCCTATTAGCTCTGATACGGCTCAATGATTGTTGTGTAATGCCCAGAAACGAAGCTATATATCCCAACTTCACTCTTTGAAAGAGTTCGGGACATTCTTTGGTCAAATATTCATAACGTTCTTGGGCAGACCAGTTCAAACGCTGGATGTGAATATCTTGTAGGCGAAGGAAGTTTTCTTGCTGCAACACCCGCATCCAGTTTGCAAGGTCCATGTACGACCGATACAACTTATCCAATTGTTCTACTGATATGGAATAAGCTGTAGTTTCTTCTAAAGTTTCCACATATTCAAAGCCAGCTTTGTGGCGGTATAAATCCCATGAGCCACAGGCGGCATCACCTTCCTTAGAGAACCATGTCGTTATTTGTGTTCCACCGTGCAAAACATAAGAGCGTGTAATGCCTTTTTCAATGAAATAAACCTTTCTATCCAGTTTCCCGGCATGGATAATAATTGTTTTTGCCGGAAATACGCATCGCTTAAAAAGGCATACCAATGCCTCTAATGCTTCATCCGAAACCGGATAATACGTTCTTATCTTTCTGATAATGCTTTCCATAAAAATATTCTTTTTGCAAAGGTATAAAATAAGAGTGGCAATAAAGACAAAATATCCTCTTGATACTTATTCCTTTTTAATAAATTATATGCAAGTGGAATGTTTTCTCAATTTAGTTTTATATTTTTGCGGTCATAAAGAGTTACCCAAATAAGCAAAGCGATGCAGACCACGGCAATTAGGACGGTTGCCAACTCATTACCCCAAAACGAGGTAATTCTCCTAACTCTCTTGATTTCAAAGAGATATATTCCTAATACAGATTTACAAAAAATCTTTGTAACAAAGACTTATTTTCCGCAATATCCTCTTAAATGCGAAAACGTAGTCCGAAATATCCTAAAAACAGTGGGATTTCTATTTTTTTTACCTACCTTTGAACTCCGGTATTATAAAAGTAATCAAAAACAGCTAACATGGAAAATAGAAGTTTAGTTACTATCGCCGAACATTCCAAAGAGAAAATCATGTATCTTCTGGAAATGGCAAGAGAGTTTGAAAAGAAACCTAACCGCCGCCTGCTGGCAGAAAAAGTAGTTGCCACTCTGTTCTTTGAACCATCTACCCGTACCCGTCTGAGCTTTGAAACGGCAGCCAATCGCCTGGGAGCAAGAGTCATCGGATTTACTGATCCGAAGGTGACCAGTTCTTCTAAAGGAGAAACGCTGAAGGATACCATTATGATGGTGAGCAACTATGCAGACATCATCGTAATGAGACATTATCTGGAAGGTGCTGCACGTTACGCCAGTGAAGTGGCTCCGGTGCCCATCGTAAATGCCGGAGATGGTGCAAACCAGCATCCTTCACAAACAATGCTGGATTTATACTCCATCTATAAGACTCAAGGTACACTGGAAAACCTGAACATTTATCTGGTAGGTGACTTGAAATACGGAAGAACGGTTCACTCGCTGCTGATGGCTATGCGACACTTCAATCCTACTTTCCATTTCATTGCTCCGGACGAACTGAAGATGCCGGACGAATACAAGCTGTATTGCCAGGAACATCACATCAAATACGTGGAACATACTGATTTCACGGAAGAAACCATTGCAGATGCAGACATTCTGTATATGACTCGTGTTCAGCGGGAACGTTTCACTGACCTGATGGAATATGAAAGAGTGAAAGATGTGTATATTCTGAACAACAAGATGCTGGAACATACACGCCCGAACCTGAAAATCCTCCACCCGCTTCCTCGTGTGAACGAGATTACTTACGACGTGGACGACAATCCGAAAGCTTACTATTTCCAACAGGCCAAGAACGGTCTTTATGCCCGTCAGGCCATCCTTTGCGATGTGTTAGGAATTACACTCGACGAGGTAAAAGCTGATACTGAAAAATAATCCGGAAACTATTCAATTCAAGTAACTATGAGTGAAAAGAAAGAATTACAGGTGGCTGCGCTGAAAAACGGAACAGTCATTGACCATATACCTTCCAATAAGTTATTTACAGTCGTATCCTTGCTGGGACTGCAGGATGAAGATGCCAACATCACAATAGGCAACAACTTTGAAAGTAAGAAATTAGGCAAGAAGGGAATCATCAAAATTGCCGACCGCTTCTTTACGGAAGAAGAAATCAGCCGCTTGTCGGTAGTTGCTTCCAAAATCAAGCTGAATATCATCCGCGACTATGAAGTCGTAGAAAAGAAAGAAGTGGAAATGCCTGACGAGCTGAGAGGCATCGTGAAGTGCAACAACCCGAAATGTATCACCAACAACGAGCCGATGCAAACATGGTTCCACGTTGTCGACAAGGAAAAAGGCTTGTTGAAGTGCCATTACTGCGAAAAAGAACAGCAGAAGGATAACATCAAACTTCTGTAAACCATGAAGCAGGACTGGAAACCAGGTACAATGATTTATCCTCTTCCGGCGGCCTTGGTTACATGCGGCAGCTGCGAAGAAGAATATAACATTATCACCGTAGCGTGGGTAGGTACAATCTGTACCAACCCACCTATGTGTTATATTTCTGTCAGACCGGAACGGCATTCCTATCCTATTCTGAAAAAGAATATGGAGTTTGTCATTAATCTGACCACCAAAGATATGGCTTTTGCCACAGACTGGTGCGGAGTTCGTTCAGGCAAAGACTACAACAAGTTCCAGGAAATGAAATTAACTCCAGGAAAGGCAGCCATGGTGCAGGCTCCTCTCATTGAAGAGTCGCCACTCTGCATTGAATGCCGGGTAAAGGAAATCGTCGCTTTAGGTTCACATCACATGTTTATTGCGGACGTAGTCAACGTGAAAGCAGACGATAAATACCTGAACTCGGAAACCGGCAAATTTGAACTGGCTCAATCTAACCTACTGGTTTATGCCCACGGGGGATATTACGAATTAGGAGAGAAAATCGGCAAGTTCGGATGGTCGGTAGAGAAAAAGAAATAACTGATTTATGATAAAAGAAGCCCTATTCACCCTCATTGGAAGCGGTGTGCTGGCAGTATGTGAGCTGCAAGCACAGGCCGTAACTACGCCCATGGTTACGCTGAAACAGCCGCGCTTCAACCTGGGAGTGAAAGCCGGCTTCAACTCTTCCATGTTCTTTACGGATGAGATTTCAATTAACGGCAAAGAACTGGAACTTGCCCAAAATAACTATAAAGTAGGTTATTTTGCAGCGGTGTTCTGCCGCTTCAACATGAAGAAACACCACTTCATACAACCGGAATTTTCCTGCAATATCACTCAAGGAAGTGTTTCTATTCCCAGCACATTAGCCAACTCGGAAATTCTGAAGGAGAATGCCCTTATCAAGAAAAAAATGACGACACTTGACCTGCCCATTCTTTACGGCTATAAGTTCATTGACGTACATCCGTATGGAATGGCATTTTTCGTAGGTCCCAAGGTGACATGGGTATGGGAGAAACATTGTTCAACCGAATTTACAGGCTTCCACCAACAGGAAATAAAGGAAGAGCAATATCCGTTCCAGTACAGCGGAGTCGTGGGACTGGCCGTCAACGTATCCAACATCTTCTTTGATTTCCGTTACGAGGTGGGACTTCATAACACCATCCGTTCTATCACTTATAACACCGACCTGACCGAGGCTCCGCATAATGAAGGAAAAATTAAGCTGGAACAACGGAAAAACATTCTGAGTTTTTCGGTCGGAGTTATTTTCTAACAGGATTTTTCACTTTAAAACAACTATATCATGAAACGAGACGATTCTATTTTTAGCATCATTGAGAAAGAACATCAGAGACAACTAAAAGGTATTGAACTGATTGCCTCAGAAAACTTTGTAAGTGAACAAGTCATGCAGGCTATGGGTTCTTGCCTGACCAACAAATATGCAGAAGGGTATCCTGGAAAAAGATATTACGGAGGATGCGAAGTGGTAGACCAGAGCGAACAGCTGGCCATCGACCGTATCAAGCAGATTTTCGGAGCTGAATGGGCAAACGTACAGCCTCACTCAGGTGCACAGGCCAATGCTGCCGTATTCCTGGCAGTATTGAATCCGGGCGACAAGTTCATGGGTTTGAACCTGGCACACGGCGGACATCTGTCTCATGGCTCTGCAGTAAATACTTCAGGTATTCTGTACACTCCATGCGAATATAACCTGAACAAAGAGACGGGTCGCGTAGATTATGACCAGATGGAAGAAATCGCCTTGAGAGAGCATCCGAAGTTAATTGTAGGCGGAGGTTCTGCTTATTCACGTGAATGGGACTACAAACGCATGCGTGAGATTGCTGACAAGGTAGGCGCTATCCTGATGATTGATATGGCACATCCGGCCGGACTGATTGCTGCCGGTTTGCTTGACAATCCGGTGAAATACGCACATATCGTAACTTCAACTACCCACAAAACGCTTCGTGGTCCGCGTGGTGGTATCATCCTGATGGGTAAAGACTTCCCTAATCCATGGGGAAAGAAAACTCCGAAAGGCGAAATCAAGATGATGTCACAGTTACTGGATTCAGCTGTATTCCCCGGCATTCAGGGTGGCCCGCTGGAACACGTCATTGCAGCTAAAGCCGTAGCATTCTACGAATGTATGCAACCGGAATACAAAGAATACCAAATTCAGGTACAGAAGAACGCCCGTGTATTGGCTCAGGCTTTGATGGATCGTGGTTTCACCATCGTATCGGGAGGAACAGATAATCACTCTATGCTGGTAGACCTGCGCAGCAAATATCCAGATTTGACAGGAAAGGTAGCTGAAAAAGCGTTGGTAGCAGCCGACATCACTGTCAACAAGAATATGGTACCGTTTGACACTCGCTCTGCATTCCAGACATCAGGTATCCGTCTGGGAACTCCGGCCATTACGACCCGTGGCGCCAAAGAAGACTTGATGTACGAAATTGCAGAAATGATTGAAACCGTACTGTCAAATGTAGACAACGAAGAGGTTATCGCTTCCGTACGTCACCGCGTAAATGAAACGATGAAAAACTATCCTATATTTGCATATTAACTAAACGACTAAAAACGAAACAAAATGAAGAAAATGAATTCTATGGCTATCTTACTGAGTGCATGCTTGGTATTTAGCGGGTGTGGTATGACAAATACAGCCAAAGGTGGAATGATTGGTGCAGGAAGTGGAGCTGCCCTGGGAGCATTGATCGGAGGTATCGCCGGTCACGGAAAAGGAGCTGCCATTGGAGCGGCTGTAGGTGCTGCCGTAGGTACAGGTGCCGGTGTACTGATTGGTAAGAAGATGGACAAGGCTGCCGCACAGGCAGAACAGATTGAAGGTGCACAGGTAGAGCAGGTAACTGACAACAACGGATTACAAGCCGTAAAAGTGACTTTCGACTCCGGTATCTTGTTTAATACCAGCAGTGCTACATTAAGTACTCCTGCCAAATCTGCATTGAGCAAATTTGCCAACAACGTGCTTAACCAAAACAAGGACATGGACGTTGCCATCTACGGATATACTGATAATACCGGTTGGAAAAACAGTACCGCAGAGCAGAGCCGCCAGAAGAATCTGGACCTTTCACAAGAACGTGCCCAGAGTGTATCAAGCTATCTGTTAGCCTGTGGCGCTTCTTCCAGCCAGATTAAGTCTGTTACAGGTATGGGTGAAGAAAATCCCGTAGCCGACAACTCAACTGCTGCAGGCCGTCAGGAAAACCGCCGTGTAGAAGTGTATATGTATGCCAGCCAGCAGATGATTCAACAGGCTGAAGCTGGAACTTTGCAATAAATCGAATTTTCATAGTAACAAACATCCTTATGCCGGGTCTTTCAGACTCGGCATAATTTTCATCCCCACATCAAACACTAATGAACAGAAAACGAATTCTAAGATACATACGTAATCTGATTATCTTTTTCTTTGCATCTACCATTCTTTCCGTCGTTGCCTTAAGATTTATTCCGGTCTACATCACTCCCCTGATGGTGATACGAAGTGTAGAACAACTGGTAAAAGGTGAGAAAGTGGCCATGAAGCACAAATGGGTACCTAAAGAAAAAATATCACGTCACCTTCCGATGGCGGTCATTGCCTCTGAAGACAACCGTTTTGCCAGCCACAACGGGTTCGACTTCAAGGAAATCAGCAAGGCTATTGAAGAAAACAAAAAGCGTAAGAAAGCCAGAGGAGCAAGTACCATCAGCCAGCAGACAGCTAAGAATGTATTCCTATGGCCCTCCTCTTCCTGGGTAAGAAAAGGATTCGAAGTCTATTTCACGGTACTGATTGAACTGATATGGGATAAAGAAAGAATCATGGAAGTTTACCTGAACTCCATCGAAATGGGAGATGGTATATATGGAGCAGAAGCCGTGGCGAAAGCTCACTTTCACACCACGGCCTCTCAACTCACTCGCAAACAATGTGCACTTATTGCAGCCAGTCTGCCGAATCCAAGAAAATACAATTCCGGAAAACCCAGCCCTTACATGTACAAGCGTCAGCGGAAAATCATGTATCTAATGAAATGTGTTCCTACATTCCCGGAAAAAGCCGAAAAGTAAGGAGACTTCTCGGGGCTAAGGCTCCGGATCTCCTTTCAAAATCGGAAGTGTAATCTTATATTTCACTGCTAAAATACGGGCTACAAACACGGTTACTCCACCAATAATCTGTGCAAGTACGGATTCCATGTCCAGCATCAGACAAATCCAGTAAACCAGTCCGCCAATCACACAAGCCATGGCGTAAATCTCTTTACGGAATATCAGCGGAATCTCGTTGATAAATATATCACGCAGCACTCCTCCAGCCGCACCGGTAATACTACCCATAATAATGGCAATCCAGAACGGATAACCCAGCGCATACGCCTTACTGAATCCTACAACCGTAAACAAGGCCAGACCAATGGTATCAAAAATAAAGAAAGTATTATTCAGGCGAATGACATACTTTCCGAACAAGATGACAAAGAACATAGCGAAAGCCGTACAAATGAGATACATCGGGTCGGTCATCCAGGCTGGAGTCACATCCAGCAAAACATCACGAATGGTTCCACCACCAATAGCCGTAGCCAGTCCCACCACATAAGCGCCAAACCAGTCAAACCGCTTTGCCGAAGCAAGGCGTATACCACTTATGGCAAATGCAAAAGTCCCCACAAAATCCAGTATCGTTACAAACGAAGGCATCTGAAAAAAAACATCCATAGCAAATATTTTACCAAGTATAACTCAAACCAAAACTAAGCAATTCCTGCAACTGAAAATAACTTCTACCTTCTTCACGAGTCACCCCGTCGTCAAATCGGCCGTGAACGAACAGCTTCGTAGAAAGATACTGATTAATGGTAAAGGTAAAGGTATTTTCCCATTCACCCAGCACTTTCTCGTAATTGGTCGTATAAGACAAGCGGGACTCCCACATCAGGATGGAGAACATTTTCCATTTCAATGTAGATTCCAGACGAGAACCCCATACACTTTCCCGTTTATGACCGGCTTCGATGTTAAACTTTGTAGGGTCTACCCTGTCGCTGGCTACGCTGTACAAGGTGTAGTTTATCGGATTTACCAGCACAGACAAATTGCACACGCCATCCTTGATAAACTTGTAGTCCATACCGAGACCGACGTTCAATTCGGCCGGTGAGAAGAAAGCAGAAACCAAGTTATCGGAGTTGGTCTCGTAGTTTGAGAAGAACTGCGTCTTGAACTCAGCCGACAAAGTATAGTACCATGTACTGAAGGCCTTGTAACCCAATTTAGAACTCAAGCGAAGCAGGTCATTGTTAGCCTTATAGCTGTGTACGGTATCCGAAGGTGCCGTGATAAAGCCCAATTTCCACTCAATCTTGTTTTCAAACTGGATACGCTGTCTGTCATCATAATTCGCCTGCCAGGTGAAGCCGGAAAGCAATGATTTGGTACTTTCACCACCCTTATACCAGTTCTTCGAAATGTAGTTCTGTGAGAATTGCAAATAACCATTTCCACCAAAGGTCCAGAAATTCGGCTTGATAACCAGCAGGTCTTTTTCTGTCACCCGGTTCGGAAGCTCATCATTCTGCATCATGTCCAGCAGATTCTCTTTCCGCGGCTGGTTTACAAGCACCTCACCGTATATCGGTTTCAAGCCTTTCAAATTCTCCTCATTTTGCTTCACCAAACTGGGGTAAGACAGATAAAAAGAAAGCAACTGCCGATTTACCGCCTTATCCACCTGCACAGAATGACGCAAATCGGCCACCTGAGGCAATTGCGCATCCAGCACATTTTCTTTTATAAAAGGTATCTGCGGTTTCCAGTCAGAGATACTGAAGGCCTGCTCTATCGGTGCCTCATAATAAGTAGCCGGCATCGACAATTTATAGTAATCCGGATTCGGACGGATACCCGTTATCAGCAGATAAATATCATCCCAACGCTCCAGCTGGGCGTTATACTCCCGACGGAAATTCTGCATCAACCGCCAGAAATTCCGCACCTCCAGTGGAGGAAGTTCCACCTTTTTCTTTACAGCCGGAACTACTTTCTTCTGTGCTGCATTCTGCAAGCTGTCTACAGGAGCTGTTACATTCAAAGAATCTACCGCATTTTTTAGTGTATCCGATTTTATCGCATCCGAAGACACTTCCATTTCCTGTGCGGCCAACCCACCGCACACCATAAGCAATACCAAGAAAAGACTCGTCTTTTTCATTTTTGTCATTCTTAAAATCTTGTGCAAAAGTACGATTTATTTCTAAAAGAAGTTAGCTTTCACACCTACTAATTGTACTTAAAAACAATTTTCTACCCACCTTTGTTTAAAATTTCATTTGTACATCCATCGGAAAACGTAAGGATATTTAAAGTTAAACGTGGTTTTGCTCTACTTACTTTTGCGGGTTCAGCTTTTTTTTATAATTTTGCAAACTTGAAGAAGTAGTTCTTCCATGTCGGTAGAAATATTGCTCACCGGCATTTTGACTGTCACTTTCTTAAGAGAAAAGAAAGCAGGCAGCATTAAACTGTTGAATTTAATTTTTAAATATTCATATTGTGGCAGAAACAAAGTATATTTTCGTAACAGGTGGTGTAGCCTCTTCATTAGGAAAAGGTATCATCTCATCATCTATCGGTAAGTTGCTGCAAGCCAGAGGCTACAGCGTAACCATCCAGAAGTTCGACCCGTATATCAACATCGACCCGGGAACCCTGAATCCCTATGAACACGGAGAGTGCTACGTAACCGTAGACGGACATGAAGCCGACCTCGACTTGGGACACTACGAACGCTTCTTAGGCATCCAAACTACCAAAGCCAACAACATCACTACCGGACGCATCTACAAGAGTGTAATCGATAAGGAACGCCGTGGTGACTATCTTGGCAAGACCATCCAGATTATCCCTCACATCACTGACGAAATTAAACGCAATGTCAAATTGCTGGGCAACAAATATAAATTCGATTTCGTCATTACAGAAATCGGAGGAACTGTGGGCGACATCGAATCACTTCCTTACCTGGAAAGTATCCGCCAGCTGAAATGGGAATTAGGAAAGAACGCTTTGTGCGTGCACTTGACTTATGTACCTTATCTGGCTGCTGCCGGTGAATTGAAGACCAAACCGACCCAGCACTCTGTAAAAGAACTGCAGTCTGTAGGTATCCAGCCGGATATCCTGGTACTTCGTACAGAACACGAACTCAGCATGGGACTGAGAAAGAAAGTTGCTTTGTTCTGTAACGTAGACGACAACGCCGTTATCCAGTCAATGGACATGCCGACCATCTACGAAGTGCCTTTGCGTATGCAGGAACAGAAACTGGATGTAACTATCCTTGAAAAGATGGGACTTCCGGTAGGCGAAACTCCTACCCTCGGTCCGTGGAGAGACTTCCTGAACCGTCGTCACAATGCCACTGAAAAGGTAAGAATCGGACTGGTAGGAAAATACGATTTGCAGGATGCATACAAATCAATTCTGGAAGCCCTTTCACAAGCTGCAACTTATAATGACCGCAAGGCCGACATTCACTTTATCAATAGCGAGAACCTGACCGACGACAACATTGAAGAACACCTGAAAGACATGGACGGTGTCATCATCTGCCCGGGATTCGGACAGCGTGGTATCGAAGGTAAGTTCGTAGCTATCAAGTACTGCCGTACACACAACGTACCGACATTCGGTATCTGTCTGGGTATGCAGTGCATTGCCATCGAATTCGCACGAAACGTACTGGGATATGCCGATGCCAACAGCCGTGAAATGGACGAAAAGACTCCGCACAATGTAATCGACATCATGGAGGAACAGAAATCCATCACGAACATGGGTGGTACCATGCGTCTGGGAGCTTACGAATGCGTTATCGACCCGAACTCCAAGACTTATGAAGCTTACCAGAGTGAACACATCCAGGAACGTCACCGTCACCGTTACGAATTCAACAACAGCTACAAGGAAGAATTCGAAAAGGCGGGCATGAAGTGCGTAGGTATCAATCCGGAATCTGACCTGGTGGAAATCGTAGAAATCCCGACCTTGAAATGGTTTATCGGTACACAGTTCCATCCGGAATACAGCAGTACGGTATTGAAACCACATCCGTTGTTCCTGTCCTTCATCAAGGCAGCTATCAGCAAATAAACCAAACATAACATTGTAAAGAAATAGAAATGGACAAAAACACGTTAGTGGGCTTTATCCTGATTGGAGCGGTTATCGTGGGATTCGGTATCTACAACCGCCCCAGCCAGGAAGAAAGAGCACGCGCACAGCACTATCAGGACTCTATCCAACAGGTTATCAAGCAACAACAGGAAGTTCAGGAAAAGCAGGCTGCTGCAGCCATTGAAGCCGCACGCCCTGACAGCACTTCCCTCTTCTTCCAGGCCGCACAGGGTACGGAACAGTTTACCGTACTGGAGAACGAGCTAGTTCAGCTGACATTCTCCAACAAAGGCGGACGAGTAAGCAAGGCCCTGCTGAAAGAGTATAAAGACCAGAAGAAGCAGCCTCTCGTTCTGTTCGACGGCGAAGATGCTTCCATGAATTTCAGTTTTGAAGGAAAGAACGAGAACATTCTCAGCCAACAGATGTATTTCGAGGCTACCAATGTGACCGATTCTACCGTGACCATGCGACTGAACGCAGCCAACGGCGGACACTTGGACTTCAACTACCGACTGCTGCCCAACTCGTATATGGTAGACCTTACCGTTCAAGCCAGTGGCATGCAGAATTTCTTCTCTCCTTCTACCAAGAGCATGAACATCGAATGGAAACAGCGTGCCCGCCAGATGGAGAAAGGTTACAACTTCGAACAGCGTTACACTTCATTGACCTACAAGCCGGTGGACGACAGTTTCGATTACTTGAGCGAAACAAAGGATGAAAAAGAAACCATTTCTGAATCACTCGACTGGGTAGCTTTCAAGAATCAGTATTTCTCCTGCGTGTTCATGGCAGAGCAGAACTTTGACAACGCAACGCTCGAATCTAAAATGGAACAGCAAGGAAGCGGTTACATGAAGAACTATGCAGCCGACATGAAGACAGCTTTCGACCCGACAGGTGCCAAAGCTTCACACATGCAGTTCTACTTTGGTCCGAACCACTTCAAGACACTGCTGGCCAGCAACGACTTGAGCTTTAAAGATAAAGATCAGGAACTGGAAGACCTGGTTTACCTGGGATGGCCGATTATCCGCCTGATTAATCGCTGGTTTACCATCAACTTGTTCGACTGGCTGTCAGGCTGGGGACTGAGCATGGGTATGGTTATCCTGCTTATGACCATCATCGTCAAGGTACTGGTACTCCCTACCACCTGGAAGTCTTTCATCTCATCTGCCAAAATGCGTGCCCTGAAGCCGTATGTAGATAAGATTAACGCCAAATATCCGAAGCAGGAAGATGCCCTGAAGAAACAGCAGGAAACCATGGCCCTCTATCGCCAGTATAATGTCAGCCCGATGGGTGGCTGTCTGCCGATGTTGTTGCAAACTCCGGTGTTCATGGCCCTCTTCTTCTTCGTGCCGAACGCTATCGAGTTGCGCCAGCAGGGATTCTTGTGGGCTGATGACCTTTCAGCTTACGACGACCTGATCAGCTGGAGCTACCACATTCCGTTGTTAGGCAACCACCTGAGCTTGTTCTGTCTGCTGTTCAGCATCACTACGGTGCTCAACCAGATTATCATGATGAAACAGCAGGATATGGGCAACAATCCGCAGTTGGCTGCCATGAAATGGATGATGTACATCATGCCTGTGATGTTCTTCTTCATCTTCAACGACTATGCATCCGGATTGAGCTACTACTATTTCATCTCCGGTCTGATTGGTATCATTACCATGTGGATTATGCGCCGCATGACCGATGAAAAGAAACTGCTCGCCCAGCTGGAAGCCAACAAGAAAGAACCTTCACAGCAAAAGGCAAGCGGACTGATGGCTAAACTGGAAGCCCTGCAGAAAGAGCAGGAACGTCTACAGAAAGAGCGTCAGGAACGCATGGGAGGTAAGAAAAAATAAAAAGATTATCTTCATACCGCAGAGCGCCCCTCAATGGCATACAGACAAGCCATCGAGGGGCGCTCTTTTTTCTGCTACATTCCTCTTTTTCCATTTATTGTCTTACCTTTGCAGAAACAAAGGTAAAACCATGAACTACTTTTCAAAACTCTATACCCGATGGCAGCATTTCCTGCACAATGAAACATTGAAGCAGAAAGTATATTCCATCGTTTTTGAATCAGACACACCGAAAGGAAGGCTGTTCAACATCATATTAATCAGCAGCATCATTGTCAGCGTACTGATGGTCATACTGGAAAGCATGCACTTGTTTTCTCCTACAGCCTACTGGATATTGCGACTATTGGAATACCTGCTGACTCTCTTCTTTACCATAGAATACCTGGCCCGTATTTACTGCCTGAAAAATCCCCGGAAATACATATTCAGCTTTTTCGGGCTGGTGGACCTGCTGGCCACCCTGCCGGTTTACCTGAGCTTCTTCCTGAAGGGTGCACACTACCTGCTGGTCATCCGGGCCTTCCGGCTCATCCGGATATTCCGCATCTTCAAACTATTCTCTTTCATCAGTGAAGGCAATCTGCTGCTGCGCTCCCTGCGCATCAGCGCACCGAAAATATCCGTATTTTTCTTTTTTGTCCTCATCTTGGTTACCTCCATGGGAACAGTCATGTACATGATTGAGGGCGACGTACCCGGGTCTGAATTCAACAACATTCCCAATAGTATCTACTGGGCCATTGTCACTATGACCACCGTAGGCTATGGCGACATCACCCCTGTTACCCCGGTAGGACGATTTCTGTCGGCCATCATCATGCTCACCGGTTACACCATTATTACCGTACCTACGGGAATCGTATCAGCAGCCATGGTAAGCCAGCAGAAAAAGCAGGCAGAACGCCAGTGTCCGCACTGCCACCAGACAGGGCACGACGCAGAAACCGTCTATTGCAAATACCGCGGAAAGGAACTCGAGAGTGACTCAAAAAGAAAAATCCACAACGAAGAATTTTAATCATTAAACCATCAAATAAACACATGAAAAAAACAGATTTTATGACTATGACAGCAGCCATGATGCTCGCCACATCGGCCTGTGTAGGTCCTGAAAAAGCCGCACAGACAGATGGCCCCATCATCGGCAAACAGGAGGTTACGGTAAAAGACGGCCGTATGACCCCTGAAACACTCTGGGCCATGGGACGCATCGGAAGTTCCTGTGTATCGCCCGATGGCAAACGCATTGCCTACACGGTGTCTTACTACAGTGTGAAAGAAAACAAGAGCCACCTGGTAATCTACGTAATGAATGCCGACGGTTCAGACAACCAGTTGCTCACCACTACAGCTGCCAGCGAAGGAGAACCTGCATGGATTAAGAACGGCAGCAAGCTTGCTTTCCTGGCACCCGATGCCGACGGTAACAGCCAGATTTGGGAAATGAATCCCGACGGCAGCGAACGCGTACAGCTTTCTTCATTTGCCGGGGGAATCGACGGATTCAAGTTCTCACCCGACGAGAGCAAGGTGCTCTTCATCTCACAGGTGAAATACGGCGAACGCACCGTCGACAAGTATCCTGACCTGGACAAGGCCAGTGGAATGGTGATAGACGACCTGATGTACAAGCACTGGGATGAATGGGTACAGACCGTACCGCATCCGTTCGTGGCTCCATTTGCCGGAAATAAAGTGGGCGAAACAACCGACATCCTGGCCGGCGAACCCTACGAATCGCCGATGAAGCCTTTCGGTGGCATCGAACAGCTTACCTGGAGTCCTGACTCCAAATCCATCGCATATACCTGCCGCAAGAAAACCGGACTGGAATATGCTATTTCTACCGATTCGGACATTTACCTGTATAATCTGGAAACCAAGCAGACCCGCAATCTCTGCAAGGAAGACTCTACCGACAAGAACATGGGTTACGACACGAACCCGCAGTTCTCCCCCGACGGCGGATTCATTGCCTGGCAAAGTATGGAACGCGACGGATACGAAAGCGACCGCAACCGCCTTTGCGTAATGGATTTGAAAAACGGCAAAAAGACTTACGTTACAGAAGCCTTCCAGTCGGGCGTAGACAGCTACTGCTGGGCTCCGGACAACCAGACACTCTATTTCACCGGTGTATGGCATGCCACCAGCATGATTCACCGCACAAACCTGAAGGGTGAAGTGGAACAGCTTACAGAAGGCATGTACGACTATGCCTCTGTAGAAATGCTGGGCGACGGACAGCTTCTCACCAAGCGCCACTCTATCAGCGAAGCTGACGAGCTGTTCACCGTCAATCTGAAGAAGGCCAACGAGGTAACCCGCATCACGCAGGAAAACGACCACATCTTCAAGCAGCTGAAGTTAGGTAAAGTAGAAGCCCGCTGGACAAAGACCGTCGACGGTAAAGACATGCTCTCGTGGGTAATCTATCCGGTAGACTTCGACCCGAACAAAAAATACCCCACCCTGCTGTTCTGCGAAGGTGGTCCGCAAAGCCCCGTGAGCCAGTTCTGGAGCTACCGCTGGAACTTCCAGATTATGGCTGCCAACGATTACATCATCATCGCTCCCAACCGCCGCGGTCTGCCGGGATTCGGCATGGAATGGCTGGAAGAAATCAGCACCAATTACGGCGGACACTGCATGGACGACTACCTGACCGCCATCGACGACATTGCCAAAGAACCGTACGTAGACAAAGACCGCCTGGGCTGCGTAGGTGCCAGCTTCGGAGGATACTCAGTGTACTGGCTGGCCGGACACCACAACAATCGTTTCAAGGCCTTCATCGCACACGACGGCTTCTTCAACATGGAACAGCAGTATCTCGAAACCGAAGAACTCTGGTTCACCAACTGGGATTTGGGTGGCCCGTACTGGGACAAGAACAACCCAGCTGTAAAGCGCAGCTATGCCAACTCTCCTCACCTGTTTGTCGACAAATGGGATACTCCTATCCTCTGCATCCACGGCGAGAAAGACTACCGCATCTTGGCCTCACAAGGTATGGCCGCATTCAACGCTGCCAAACTGAGAGGCATTCCTGCCGAACTGCTGATTTTCCCGGACGAAAACCACTGGGTATTGAAACCGCAGAACGGTATTTTGTGGCAACGTACTTTCTTCAACTGGCTTGACCGCTGGCTGAAGCCACAGAAATAAGTCACACACATCCGGACGCCTTAAAAAAAGATTTTTTCTATTCCATTGAATCTCAAACGATTTTAAAAATCTCCGAAAAAATCTTACAAAAAAAGAGCGTCCGGATTTGCATATTAAAATAAAAAGCCATACCTTTGCATCGCTTTTGAGAGAGACACTTCGGGGTGTAGCGCAGTCCGGTTAGCGCACCTGCTTTGGGAGCAGGGGGTCGTGGGTTCGAATCCCGCTACCCCGACAGAAGTCAAAAAAGTAAAAGTTATTACATTGTCCGGGGTGTAGCGCAGTCCGGTTAGCGCACCTGCTTTGGGAGCAGGGGGTCGTGGGTTCGAATCCCGCTACCCCGACAAAAGAAAAAGACTTTGATAATCAGTGATTTGATGCTGTTTTCAAAGTCTTTTTTATGTAAAAAATCTTCATTTTATTGCTTAAAAAAAAGGAATTTTTGCCCATCAATGGACACAAAAACTTATCCAAAACTTATCCTTTAATTTTAATCAGTATGGCAACTCTCAAACTAACAATTTTCAAAGCAAAAGTTTTAAAAGATGGCAGACATAAAATTAGAGTGGCCGTTTGCCATAAGTAGGAAACTTGCTACATTATCACTCGGTTTATCATAGATAATCTCTCCCAGTTCAAGAACGGACAGGTGGTAAAACGCCCGGATGCCGCAATGATAAATACAAAATTGCGTAATCTTCTCAATAAGTATCAGGAAAGATTGGACAAGATAGATAATCCAGGTATCTATTCATGTACACAGTTGAAGGATTTCATCTTAAGGGAATCTGTGGATACACAGGGGGAATCATTTAAGTCTGTGTGTGATGCATATATTGAGGAACTGTTTAAAAACAGTAAAACCAACTATGCTAATATGATGAGGGAAAGTGAGGCTCATTTCTTGAAGTTCCTGCGTGGGGATGTACGACTTGTCGATATTACCCCGGAACTTATAGAGCAATATGCAGCGTATCTTGAAAAAAAAGAATTGGAGCCGGGCGACATTGGGGATAGTAATGAGAAATACGCGGACAATCATAAACAGGGCGATAAAAAAGAGAAAGGTTTCATATAATGTACATCCTTTTGTAGATTATTCTATTCCGCAATCTCCTGTACGCGATGTCAGTATCAGGCTGGAGTCTTTGTCCAAGATACTTAATGCTGAGGTTGACAGTAATTATCTGTCAGTAGCCAGAGATTTGTTCTCTCTTTCATTTTATCTCGGAGGTATTAATATGACTGACTTGATGGATATGGATTTTAGAAACTCTAGGTATATACAATACTCCCGTAAGAAGATTATGGGGCGGACTTCCAATGCAAATGTAATTATATTGCCTGTTCACGAGAAAGCAGCCTGTATTATAGCAAAATGGATGAACCCAAGAACCGGTAAGCTGGATTTTCATTATAATTTCACTTATAAGAATTTCTCTCGTCATATATCACGAGGAATAGCGAAGCTTGCAAAGGAACTTGGGATAAAGGAACGTGTGGTTTACTACTCCGCCCGGAAAACCTTTGCATAATTAGCTTCAGAACTAGGGATACCTGATGGAGTGATAGACTACTGTTTAGGGCATTCGGACAAGAGTAGGGGAGTGATACGCTATTACGCTAAGGTAAGGGAGAAACAAGCGGAAATAGCCGTCAATCGGGTGATTGATTATGTGGATCATCCGGAGAAATATAAGGAGTTTTTGGAAATGAGAGCAGACATCATGCTGATGAAGTCCTAACCTAAAAATCAAGCGGTTATCTATAAAAGACGGCCGCTTGATTCGTTTACTGAATAATAAAAGAATATCATTTACTGTTTTCAATATTTGCTCTGATTTGTTTCAAAATCAGAAACGGCCCTCCCATCTTATAGTTCCCTAAGTTTTGTTTTGCTTGCATGATACAGCTTTCAATAGTAAGTTTCAAATTCGGGGTAAAAGCCGCTTTGTTAATCTGCATTTCTTTTGGAAGTTCATTGGGAATTATGCGCCACTGACAGCCTGTTTTGAGAATATATAGAATCGCCTTCATGATGTTTCTGAGAGAATGTTTTCGCTTCCTTTCTTGTAGATTTATAATTTTTTCTATAACTTGCCACTGTTTATCAGTAAGGTTGGTTAAGTATTGTTCCATAACTTTAATCGATTGGTACTCATAAGATTATGAATAATTAATACGCTGATTTACAATGTGCTATCCGCTGTGGTAACGTTTGTTTTTGATAATTTTTAAACAACTTCTTAATTTTGACTTTATGAATACAACTCTGAAAAACTACCTTTTTTCATTCATCCTTTTATTTTCCAGTGTTGCATGGATTACGGCACAGCCTGTTCGAGAAACGACCCTTCTGAACAGGTCTTGGCGTTTTATCCTAGGTGACCCGGCACAGGCTGCTTTTGTTCATTTTGACGACAGCCAATGGCAGCCGGTAGGTTTACCTCATTCGTTTAGCCTACCTTATTTTATGTCAAAGGATTTTTATACCGGCTATGGTTGGTATCGTCGTCATCTTGAAATGGATCGGAGTGATTTGAAAGGACTTGTATTTCTAGAATTTGATGGCGTGTTTCAAGAAGCAGAAATCTTTGTCAATGGAAAAAAAGCGGGAAATCACCTCGGAGGATATACGGGCTTTCAAATTGAGATTACGCCTTATTTGCAGTGTGGAAATAACCTCATAGCCATAAGAGTGAATAATCTATGGCGGGCTGATATTGCTCCTCGTGCCGGTGAACATACATTTTCTGGAGGTATTTATCGAAATGTACGTTTGGTACGAAAAAGTCACCACTACATTGATTGGTGCGGAGTGGGTATAACTACACCTGATCTTGAAGCTCGAAGCGGAACATCCACACGTGTAAAGGTAGAAACCGATGTCGTAAATGCCGGCAAGAAAGCCGTCAACCTACGTTTGGTTACGTGCATCTTTTCACCGCATGGCAAGGTCCTGGCAAAAGTGGAAAGTGATAGTATGCTGGCGGCCGGGCAACGGCTTTGCTACAGCCAACTGACCCCTGAAATAGAGCATCCACAACTATGGTTTCCAACAAGTCCCACGTTATATAAGGTGGAAAGCAAACTCTATATGGGAAAACAACTCTGTGACGCAACAGTTGAAACTTTTGGCTTTCGCTGGGTGAAGTGGACTGCCGACAGAGGTTTCTTCCTGAATGGGAACCATCACTACTTTCATGGAGCAAATGTGCATCAGGACCAGGCTGGATGGGGAGATGCTGTGACTGAAGCAGCCCAAAGACGTGATATAAAAATGATGAAAGAAGCCGGATTCGACTTTATCCGCGGCTCGCATTATCCTCATTCGCCAGCTTTTTCACAGGCTTGCGACGAAGAAGGTATGCTCTTTTGGTCAGAAGCTCCATTTTGGGGGATAGGCGGTTATCGGGGTGATGGGTATTGGGATTGCAGTGCCTATCCCGTTACACCGTCCGATACGGCAGCTTTTGAGCAAAGTGCGTTACGGCAATTGGAGGAAATGATACGTATTCACCGGAATCATCCCTCTATTGTGGTATGGAGTATGAGCAATGAGCCTTTCTTTTCAGAGTCGTCGACACTGCCCGGAGTGCAGCGGCTGCTACACCGTATGGTTGAACGTACCCATCAACTTGATCCTACCCGCTTGGCTGCCATCGGAGGGGCTCAGCGTCCATTGGGCGAAAACCGCATTGACCGTATTGGCGATATGGCTGGATACAATGGTGATGGAGCTACACAGCCCGATTTTCAGCAGCCTGGCATTCCATCGATTGTGGCCGAATACGGTAGCGTTACCGCTGACAGACCGGGAAACTATGCTCCAGGATGGGGGGACCTTGCTGCCAACGAGGCTTGGCGAGGGGTGTCGTGGCGGAGCGGACAAGCCATTTGGTGCGGATTTGATCATGGAAGCATTGCTGGCAGTGCTTTAGGCAAAATGGGTATTGTCGATTATTTCCGTATTCCCAAACGTGCATGGTATTGGTACCGTCGTGCTTATCGAGGTATTGAACCACCTGTTTGGCCTATACAAGGAAAACCGGTAGCGCTTCGTTTGGAAGTCATTGGTAATAAGGAAGTATTGGCAGACGGAACGGATGATGTACAATTGCTTGTAACCGTGGTTGACAGCACTGGACGGGATTTGAGTAACAATGTTCCGGTTGATTTGTGTGTCACGAAGGGTCCTGGTGAATTTCCTACGGGAAAATCGATTTGCTTTCGTGCCAACAGCGACATTCGGATTCAAGACGGGAAAGCTGCCATTTCGCTGCGTGCATACTATTCTGGTAAATGCATCGTAGAGGCACGTTCACCCGGTTTGAAAACGGCTACCGTATCTATAGACTTTATAGGTGCACCAGCCTTTTGTCCAGGCCAATCGGTGGAGGCTGTCAATCGTCCTTATACCTCGTTTATTCGTGAAACGACTGCTTCTCTTCAACGTTTTGGACGCAATAATCCAACATTTTCCACTTCACATTTGGATGGATATGATGCCGGAATGGCCACGGATGAGTGTGATTCTTCATTTTGGCAGGCTGAATTGACAGATGATGCACCGCGTTTGACCATAGATACCGAAAAGATGCTTGAGGTGAAACGTTTACGTTTTGTTTTTCCACCGATCAATGTAAATAGACATTTCACGATTGAAATATCCAATGATCGACAGCATTGGCAAAGTCTTGCCAAAGTTGTACTTCAGGGAGAACAAACCATATATGAGTGGAAAGTCGACACAGGGACGTCAACACCGCGTGGGCGTTTTGTGAGTATTTGTTGGGATGAACCGGAAACAGCTATGGTTGGTGAAGTTGAAATCTATGGCATCGTTTGCCGTTAAACAGTGATGTTATTTATGATTAGTCTGTTAGATGGCAGTCTGTCGATAAGAAAAAGGAGGTGTGTCAATAACGACACCCTCCCCAACTTTTATTATGAGATTGGCTTCTACTCCAAAATCACAGGGCAAAGATAGGAAAATAGAATATATGGCACATTACTGGATGGTATAATGTGCCATTTTTATTCATTAAGCTGATTTCTTTTTGGAATCCAAAAGCTTAGGAAGGTAATCTAAAGCTTTCGTATCTCTTGCGGAGAAATATTTTTCTGCGTGTTTAGGAATCCACTCTTCATCCACATATTGAATAAAAATAGGCAAAAGGGCATTTTCATATTGCCTTGCATCTAATTCCATTCCACTCGGGAATTTATGTTTGTAAGATTTGTACTTGCCTGCTAATTCAGAATAGTTAAGCTTTAAATAGGTAGCAAAACATTTACCCACGCTCACATCTGGGCGGATTTCCTTTCCATCGAAAGCTTTGTTAGGGATTTCGTACCCAACATGATGGAATCTTCCGTAAAGTCTAACAAACAGTTCGTTTATAACAGAAAAATACCCTTTATCCACTCGATCCCAATTATCATTGTACCTTATTACAAAATTAGGGATTTCACTTCTGTCTATACTATAACGTCCGGTTTTCCTTATTGAAGGAATTACAACTTTAGTAATCCATTTGCAGAACTTCTTAGCAAATGGTTTCCTACTCTTGAATACTAAGGAATATAAACCACTCTCACTGATTAGATTAACTCTCCGATTTTGACCTGCCCTAAGTATTACTGAGGTCAGCTTTTCATCTTCATCAAGAGAAGACAAAGATTCGGTAGTGTTAGTCAACCCTAATAAATTACATACATCGGAAGCTACAAACCACGGTTCACCATTAATTTCAATAGTTAAAATATCTGTTGATACATTTGAAATGGAACTTCCATCCATTTCATCGTACTTAAAAATTAAATAATTCATTTCTTTCTTATAAACTTTTAAAAATATTAATTATCCCATCCATCCAACTGGGTATGGCAAATATACATTTTGTTGTCTACAAAAACAAGAAAATGTAATAATAAAAAAGGACAATTACCTTCACAGGCAATTGTCCTCATAGGGATAATATTTATTTATTTTTAAAAGTTTCAGACAATATTAATGTGTATGGAAATATTACCTTTCCAGTTGCATACTGCAAAGGTAATATTTTATTTTGAATAAATGTATGTTTACAGGCAAAAATAAAAGTGATTTTGCAAAAAAAATAGATGCAACCAAGTTTCTTAATAAAACGCCCCGACTCATCACGAGCCGGAGTAGTCCAATTTATAAATTTAAAGTTTTATGATGAAGATTGTCTTTTGCGCCAATGTTTTACTATTAGTATAACGACAATCAAAACGGTTACACAAACACAGACAAAACCGATTTGTTTAGGCAGCATGGATTCTTTTTTCTCTTTTACCCCTTCAGTCTTGGTTTCTTCATGTTTGGTGGAAGTAGCTTCCTTGTCAGCTTTCACCTCCGTACTATCTTTGGTTGCAGTTTCCTTCCTTTTATTCTTGCTGAAATCACCTTCCACATGACCGTCTGCCAATAACGGAGGTTTCCCGGTCAGGCTATCGGGTGGTTTTCTTGTATCATAGATACGGAAATCAATTACATAGTTGCCATTAGTGGTTATCAGCTCTCTTAAAGAAGTAGCAGACCCATGTATGATGTTGACAGATTCACGTGTACTATCTTTCTGTATAATCTTAGTGTCTGACTTGACAGATTTATGCGAGCTGCCACATGATCCGAACAGTAATAACAATGCTATCGCTATAAGCATCCAAATATAAAGACTTTGTCTCATAACTTAAACTTCTTTACATAAAAAATGGCAACCCCTAAGAATGATGGGATTGCCATTGAGAAAGTTCAAGCTCTTGGAAGCGTTGGAACTTATTTAAAACATACGTTTCTGAGATGGTGCAAGTATATGTTCCAAAAATTCTACAATCTTGTATGACTTGTTTTCATAAGCGTTATAAATCGGATTATACCTTTTTACTATCTTCATCTTGACACGTATGGCATCGCCTTTACCGAACCGTTCCCCCTCATCTATTTTCTTCATCAGGGCATCGTCCTTGACGATCATCTGAATCTTAAAGCCGTTATAAATAAACTGCCAGCGACTGCCCGGCTCAAAGTTAAGAGCTATGATAGTAAGGATTGCTTCTACGACTTCAATACATTCCGTAGGCATATCCTCTTTTTCAGAATCAAAGTCATCGTATATATACTTTTTAAAATCTTTCTTGTCGAAAACAACAGGATGTTCATCCCCACTGTCAACCACAAAGCCCTCCACATTCGCATCAGCATCAGCGGTTTCTATGGATTTTGATACAGCCTCTCTAACAACAGGCTGATTATATACCTTGACTATATTCTGATTGATTACGAGTTTATCCCCTTTATATATATTTATTTTAATAGATTCCAGCTCTTCCTTTGTTTTTGCAGGTTTACCTTTAAGCTTCTTGTAAGCAGCATACACACCACCTACCACCGCTCCTAAATCAGCAAGATAACCAATAGTATCTTTTGAAAATATCTGCTTGATGGCACTCTCCACCATAGATACATCTATGATAAATGAGCCTTTCTCGAAAGCATTAACTTTCAACTCTATATTTTTTGACCCACCACCAAGCACTTTATTAGCTTCCGAAATGACAGACTGGTAATGTATCAAAACATTTATCAAGGTATTGGCATCTATTTGATGTGCCTGACCTTCAAACTTTATCTTCATGATTGCTTTTTTCATTTGGTTATATAATGCAAATTAAATGATTTGGATTTAAAAACGCCAATCTTTTAACACAAAAATAACTTCTCTACTACAATCCCATCATGTCAAAGAACGCCTTATTGTTTTATATTATCCCCCCAATTTTATATCGTTGATACGGTTCATCCACCCCCGTTTGAACTTGTTGTTTGCTGGGCGTTTCCGGCATATATCCTCGATAAAATCAAACCGTGCAATCTTGATCTGGTCAAACAGTTCACGCGGATTACGGGAATTAACTGCGGCAATGGTCTTGGGACCTACAATGCCATCCACTGTAACACCAAGCAAGCGTTGAGGAATCTTAATTCCGTGCGCACCGGATGCCCAGACCCAATCAACCAATATATCAGCAACTGATTGCGATTTTATCTCATCAGCCTTCCATCTGTCCCAGTACATGGTTTTCAAGATTTCCGTCCATTCCTCTTTTGTGAGATTTTTCAATCTTTCAACTGTAGGCTTGGAATATCCTTTCTTTCGGCAATATGCCTCATAGGTTCCGATAGTCACCCCCATATTGGTAGCCCCTCCCAAATCGTCAGGGTCATTTACAAAACCGCCTTCCCATTTCAGTATAAATGGTGCAAGTTTTCTTACGTCAGCCATACTATTCATTAATTATAATTATTCGATTTTATTTTCTTTGAATTCCGGCAGGATATATTGTATATTAACCGCTGCTTCATGCAAAACCTTATGAAGTTTATCTTCATTCAAATCTGTTTCATCTGTAAACTCACAAAAGATATTTCCAACCCAATCTTGAGATGAATTAAGCCGTTTAATAGCGACGCTGTTGCATCCATTTGTTGATAATAGAGATTTGGCAACCTTATCCTTAACCTGGTTATCAATATCTGAATAGAACATGAAAAGATTCTTTGCGAGATTTTCTGCAAAAACGGCCACTTCACTCATGGGAAGTGATTGGATGTTTTCACGCATCCCGGCTATACCTTTTCGTTTTACCTCGAACTGCACCGAAAGAAAAGCTATATGCCCTAAAGGATGGGGTTGTACGATATATACCCTGTCTGCTTTCGTTTCATAAAGTACACGCCACAGCTCACCGAACACCTTGGCGGAGTTCTCGCTGCGGTGGTAACTTCTTCTTTCCTCTTCTTTTTTAAAATATTCCACTTTTAAATCAGTCAGTTTGTTTTTGGTATACTGATTATAGGCGAAATAAGCTGCCAGCAATGTTCCGGCAGCACTAATAATGTTTGCAATATCTATCTCCATCACATTCACCGTTTAATTGTTATATGATAAATTATTCATCCTGTTTCTTTATTCTTTAGCTGCCATGTCTTTTTTGAGAAAGCTGGCAGTTTTTCCAAAAAATGTATTGTCAATATGGTTTGTTTTACTATTTTTGTTAATTGTCTTTTAGGACTGTGACGGTTCATCCATGATCCTTCCGACATATTGAAAGTTCTATAAAGAAAATGTGGATCTATATTTACCAAATTGTTTAATCTTACTGTCCTGTTATCATTAGTCAGTATGATTTGATTATCCCGGTTGTCTGAGAAGATTGCCGGGATTTTTATATATATGCAAAATAAATCCATATCCATATTGCTTACTATTCATATTTCACTATCTTTGTCAATACTTTGTTGACCTGATTCTTTCAAAACTATTATTGATTGGATTTAACCTCCCCCCGTCAGACTGTGAAGCCAGACGGGGGATTCCATTATTCGACAGATAGACAATAAAAAAAGAGCCTGATGACAATATTTATTGCCATCAAGCTCCTGGTTACACTGCAAAGATAGTGAAAACTATTCCATATTCAATCCATATTGAAAAAAATAATCAGGAGCAATATTTCGATTATCCGAAGAATTTAAAGAGTCACTATATTAATAGAAAACAAATAGGATTCATGAAATCTACCGGTTGTCTATAAAATCAGATGTTCTCAAGCCTTTATCAGGAAACATCTTTACTTTTTTCCTTTTCCTTTGAACATTTTTCAAGTCACGCACAATGGTGCTGGAAAGTACCTCCGAATAAATCTGTGTGGTCTTTACGGAAGTATGTCCGAGCAGCTTCTGGACTGTTGTAATCGCAATTCCCTGATGAACCAGCAGGGTGGCACAGGTATGACGGCTCACATGGTAGGTTATCCGTTTTTTGATACCACATAACCCGGCCAGCTTTCGAAGCTGCTTATTCACTTCCGAGTTACAAGGCAAAGCGGCAAAACTACCTATATCCGGATAACGGTCAAGAATGCCCAATGCCCTGCTTTCAAACAGCAGATGTAACGGCAGACGGATTTCCACCCCTGTCTTGACGGATTTGAAGTACAGCCACCGCTTGCCGTTTATCCTAATGAAATTCTCAGGTGTGAGCTGGCAGAAGTCAGAATAGCGCAATCCGGTATAACAGCAGAACAGGAAGGCATCGAGCACATGGCGCATGGATTCCTCTTCCACCTCGACCGTTTCCAGCTTCTTCAGCTCGTCCGGGGTAAGAAACTCATGTCTGCCTTTCTCCTGTTTGATTTTGTACTTTCTGAACGGATAAGCATCTGCGTGCATATATCCCTGGTTGATTGCCTCATTGACCAAGGTACGGAGCTGTTTCATGTGCTTGGCTATCGTATTGACCGCATTGCCCTTTTCTCTCAAGTATTGCTCAAAATCACGAAGGAATGTATAGGTAAGATCCTTGAAGTCCAATCCGGAACGGAAATCATGCAGGACCGCCAGTGTAGAGTGCAGGTTGTCCTTGGTGGACTGCTTCTTGTCCGAATTG
>ENA-OZVX01000157-OZVX01000157.1-human-gut-metagenome-genome-assembly--contig:-NODE-157-length-23956-cov-4.992594_pt1 | contig 23956 bp, 18 predicted proteins | sample MGYA00243452_ERZ654059 | MGnify/ENA primary metagenome ERZ654059 (study PRJEB26926, sample SAMN06165061) | human gut metagenome | biome: ENVO:00009003; feature: ENVO:2100002; material: ENVO:00002003...
TACGAGATTCCTCTACGTCTCGTGGGCTCGGAGATGTGTATAAGAGACAGCTATACCTTTGTGTCTGCCCAGGTTTTCATAAATGAGTAAAAAGCCTGTACTGGCTTGGATTCAAGGGCGCTATGACGGGTGTACATCCACGTATCACGAGTCATGATATGACCATCGAGCGCTTTCAAGGTTTCCTTAAATAGGTTAGGGTAATCATTACCACAGCTTTGGGTGAGGATGGTGAAGCCAAGTCCTTGGTTGACGAGCTTCATACACGTATCGATGTCGTTTACCTCAATGGTGCGCATCGGCGGTTGTGAGTAGTGAGAATACCACCAATCATCTATAGTTTGTTGTAAATTCGGATCTGTTTGATAGTGAATATATGGCAGACGTGGTAAATTCTCTACGGCACAAGGTGTTTTGTTAAAGAAGCAGAATGGTTCTGACCAAATATGTTCTTTCGATTCTGTCCAAGTGTGAGCACCGCGGATGATGGCTGCATGTAGGCGACCTTCAAGGAAGTCATGGTATAGCTTATAGCTAAGGCCCGTATACATGATGATATCAATGTGGGGATAAGCCTCTTTAAAGGTGGATAAGATATGAGGAATATGATACTTTGCGAATACATTTGAGCATCCTAGGTTTAATGTACCGCGTGGTTCACTGCCCATCGCTAATAGCTCTTGGCGCACCGAAGTGTAGGAATTGAGCAAATCTTCGGCATAGCGTACAAGGCGCTGACCTTGGTAGGTAAACTCTACACCACGAGCTTGTCGGTTGATGATGGGACAGTTAAATTCCTTTTCTAATTTTTTTATCCGTTCACTCAATGCGGGTTGTGTCATAAATAGACGACGCGCCGCATAAGTAATATTATTTTCCTCTGCTAAGGTTTTTAAAATTGTACAATCTTTCGTGTCCATAAACTCTCCTTTACATATGTATTATTGTACTCTATCCCATAGAGTTGGTACAGATGAGGGGCTGCTAGTTCTATACAGATTAGATATGACTAAAGACTAGGTTCAGATTAGGGATACTAGATGAATACAAATTATTAAAGACTAGGTACTAGTAAGAGGAAGGGAACTTTCACCAATACACATGGTGAAAGTATAGTGTCTGTAAAGGTTTACACATGCCTGAAAGTAATAAAGGAGCAAGTCATGGTTGAGTTAATTTCAAATGGTGTATTTTTATATCACGGTACGGATATCGTTCCTGCAGATTCTAGTGCAGCCCTTGATCAGCAAGAAGTTTTTAATAAAGAGCGCGCCTATAAGGAAACGATGGCGTACCGTATTTTAATGGACCATCAACAACATGAAGGCGATCAAGATTTACGCATCAAATTCGATGCTTTAACATCTCACGATATTACCTATGTTGGTATTATCCAAACTGCTATTGCCAGTGGTCTCGATAAATTCCCAATCCCTTATATTTTGACTAACTGTCATAACAGTTTAGCAGCGGTAGGAGGCACAATTAACGAAGACGACCATGTATTTGGCTTATCCGCGGTAGAACGCTTTGGCGGCGTGTACGTACCTCCTCATCTTGCAGTTATCCACCAATACATGCGTGAAACAATGGCAGGCTGTGGCAAAATGATCCTCGGTTCTGACAGCCATACTCGTTATGGTGCGCTTGGTACTATGGCGATTGGTGAAGGTGGTCCAGAGCTTGTAAAACAATTGCTTGGTCGTACCTATGATGTACAACGTCCAGAGGTTATCGCTATCTACCTCGATGGTAAACCTAAACACGGCGTAGGCCCACAAGACGTGGCTCTCGCTATTGAAAAAGCTGTATTTAAAAATGGCTTTGTAAAAAATAAAGTTATGGAATTCGTAGGCCCTGGTATTGAACACTTATCCATGGACTTCCGTAACGGCATCGATGTAATGACTACAGAGACTACATGCCTTACAACAATCTGGAGAACAGACAGCAATACAAAAGAATTCTTAACACTTCATGGTCGCGGTGATGCGTACAAAGAGCTTAACCCTGGCGATGTGGCTTACTATGATGGCCTTGTAAAGGTTAATCTTGGTGAAGTGGAAAGCATGATTGCTATGCCATTCCATCCAAGCAATGTATATACCATTAAAGAGATCAACGAAGGCGGTCGCGACTTATTAGCAGAAATCGAACGCCAAGCTGTTGAACAATTAGATAACAAATCTTTGTCCTTACAATTGTCTGAAAAACACTTCGACGGTAAATTACATTTAGATCAAGGTATCATCGTAGGTTGCTCTGGTGGTTTGTACGAAAATATTATGCAAGCCGCAAATATCGTACGTGGTAAGAGTGTAGGTTCTGGTCGTTTCGCGTTCAGCGTATATCCTTCTAGCCAACCAATTTACTTAGAACTCATGAAAAATGGTGCCCTTGTAGACTTAATGGAAGCAGGTGCTATCGTACGTACTGCTTTCTGCGGCCCATGCTTCGGTGCAGGCGATACACCTAATAATACGGGACTCAGCGGTCGTCATGCGACACGTAACTTCCCGAACCGCGAAGGGTCTAAACCTGGCAATGGTCAAATCTCTTCTGTAGCACTTCTTGATGCTCGCTCTGTAGCAGCTACAGCTATTAATGGTGGCGCCTTAACGGCAGCAACAGATGTAGAATATGATGATGCAGTACCAGCATATCACTATGATGATAAACCGTATCAAAGTAAAGTATACAGTGGCTTTAATGAACCTAAAAAAGATGCGGAACTTATTTACGGTCCATCCATTAAACCTTGGCCTTCTATTAAGGCATTGACACCAAATGTATTGCTTAAAGTAGCTGCTTATATTGATGATCCTGTAACAACCACAGATGAATTGATTCCATCTGGTGAAACATCCTCCTTCCGTTCCGACCCATATGCATTGTCTGAATTTGCTTTGAGCCGCAAGGTTCCTGAATATGTAGGTCGTGCAAAAGTCGTTCGTGATTGGGAAAAATCTCGTCAAGAAGGTGACAGCGCAGCAGACTTAGTAAGCGCATACAAAGAAGTAAAACAAGCTCTTGGTCTTGGAGAAACTGTAGAGGATATGGCTACATCTACAGCAGTTTCTAGCATGGTATATGCTAATCGCCCTGGCGATGGCTCTGCTCGTGAACAAGCAGCATCTTGCCAACGCGTATTAGGTGGCGGTGCTAACATTGCTATTGAATATGCTACAAAACGCTATCGCAGTAATGTAATTAACTGGGGTATGTTACCGTTTGTAACTAGTGAAGAAGACTCTAAAACGATGGCAGTAGGCGACTATGTATATGTGCCAAATGTGCGTGACCAATTATTCTCCGACTCCGATGATTACAAAGCATATGTTATCAGCGGTGGTGTGAAGAAAGCAGAAATCACATTGCATTTAGGTCACCTCAGCGATGAAGAAAAAGATATTATCGCAGCAGGTTGTCTCATCAACTACTACGCAAATAGCAAAGCGTAAGTGGTGAACATAAAGGAGTATATTATGAACGGGTATAAAGAAATTCCTGTTACCTATATGCGCGGCGGTACTAGCAAAGGGGCGTATCTGTTAAAAGATACGCTTCCAACTGACCAAGCTGCTCGGGATCGTATGATTTTAGATTTATATGGCTCTCCTGATGCGCGTCAAATTAATGGTATCGGTGGTGCTGATCCATTGACGAGCAAGGTGGCTATCGTAAACCCTTCTGACTGCGATGATGCGGATATCGACTACACCTTTGGCTATGTCGGTATCGCTGATGCGGTGGTAGATTACGAAGGTAATTGTGGCAATATTTCTGCTGGTGCAGGGGTATTTGCTATTATGGAAGGCTTTGTGAAAGCAGTAGAACCAGAAACAGTGGTTCGTATCTTTAACACAAATACAAATAAGGTTATTGAAGCGCACGTGCCAGTCCAAGAAGGCAAACCTGTTATTGACGGTGATTTTGCTATCGATGGCGTACCTGGTACAGGTGCTCGTATTACATTATATTTCTTGGAGCCTGGCGGTTCTAAGACAGGTAAGCTACTACCAACAGGCAATGTACAAGACACAATTACATTGTCTGATGGTCGCACAATCCAAGTCAGTCTCGTAGATGCAGCTAATCCAGCTGTATTTGTAAAGGCTACAGACCTTGGTTATGAAGGCACGGAGTTACCGGCTTTCACAGAAACGGATGGCGGTGTATTACTCAATACACTTGAAGATATTCGCACTACTGCAGCTGTAATGATGGGATTTGCTCCATCTAAAGAGGCTGCTAGTCCTGCAGTTCCAAAGGTATGCATGGTGTCCGCACCACAAACCTATGTGGCAAGCGATGGTCGAACTATCAAGGGGAATAGTATAGACATCGTGGCTCGTACAAAGGCACTCGCTGTAATGCATAAAGCGTATGCTGTTACAGGTGGTATTTGTACAGCTACAGCAGCGCTTATTACGGGGACTGTGGCGAACGAAGTAGTGAGCGAACGTGCTAAAGAAACGAATCAAGTTACTTTAGCGCATCCATCAGGGAAATTTGATTTCGAAATATGTTTAACCAAAGATAAGGGTTGGCATGTGGAGAAGGCGGGCGTCGCTAGAACAGCGCGACCGATCATGAAAGGCATAGCTTATGTAAAAGGAGAGTAAGAATGAATAAGCTACTTAAAATTGCAATTATGTTTGCCATTCCTCTGGCAATGTGGTTCATTACACCACCAGAAGGTTTGAGCGTTGGAGCTTGGCGACTGCTAGGTTTCTATTTAATGGCTATCGTTGGTCTTGTTGTTAAACCTTGGCCAGCACCAATTATCTTGTTATTATCTATTGCAGGTTCTGCAATTTTCTTGAATGCTACGAAAAACGTATTGTCTGGTTATGCATCTACCACAGTATGGTTAGTATTCTCTGCGTTCTCCCTCAGTGTGGCGTTCGTAAAAACAGGCCTTGGCCGTCGTATTGCGTACCTATTGATTAAATCCTTAGGTCACACTACATTGCGTCTTGGCTATGTAACTGCTTTATTAGATCTTATTATTTCCCCAGTAACACCTTCCAACACAGCACGTTGTGGCGGTATCGTGTTCCCAATCATGAACTCTGTAGCAAAAGCGTTAGGTTCTGAGCCTGGTGAAAGCGCTAAAAAAGCTGGTTCTTACCTCATGGTTAACACATACATGGTAACTAAGGTAACAAGCTTGATGTTCGCTACAGCAATGGCACCAAACTTATTGGCTGCTGACTACATGAACAAAATCCTCGGTGTAGATATTAACTGGGGCCTTTGGGCATTAGCACTCGTAGTACCAGGTCTTGTAATGCTTCTCATTACACCTGCTTTGGTATACTACTTAGACAAACCATCTATTCAACACATCGACTCTCATGCGATTGCTGATGAAGGTTTGAAAGAACTTGGACCTATGTCTGGTCGCGAGAAATCTCTTATTGCTATCTTTATTCTTGCCTTAGTTGGCTGGGCGTTGCCTTCCATCTTGACGCAAGGCTTTGGCATTAAATTCTCCCTTGATGCAACAGCAGTAGCTATCGTAGCCATGGTAGCAGCGCTTGTAACAGGCGTAATCAAATGGGAAGATATGCTTGAATCCAAAGGTGCTTGGAACACATTGATCTGGTTCGGTGGTATCATCGGTATGTCCAGTGCGTTGTCCAAGGTTAAATTCTTTGAATGGTTAGCTGACTTTATGGGGACACACTTCAACTTCGGCGACAACCCGATGTTGGCTCTTATTATCATCGGCGCTATCAGTATCGCTGTTCGTTACTTGTTCGCTTCTGGTAGTGCGTATGTAGTTGCAATGCTTCCAGTATTCCTTACTGTAGGTAAAGTAGCGGGTGTAAACCCAATGGCGTTGTCCTTGTTACTAGCTGCTACAAACTCCTACGGTGGTGCGTTGACTCACTACGGCGGTGCAGCGGCTCCAATCGTATTCGGTGCTGGTTACAACACAGTTAAAAGCTGGTGGATTATCGGTGGTATCTTCGCTATCATGTGCTTCATCGTAAACCTTACAGTGGGCTACGCATGGTGGGAAATTCTTGGTATCCTATAATACCTAACTAGAGACAATAGTTATTCTATACATATAGAATGATCATCCCCTAGATAGTGAAAGTTTCTATACTTTTACAAACAACATAATAAAAGAGCTGTTTCGGAATCAGTACACACACATCTGAGTTCTGAGAACAGCTCTTTTTATTTGTTTATATAGTTTCTTTAATGCATTTGCACTATTTTCGTTGTATTACGGCATTACTTTAGTTTTAACGCAACCCATAGTGCAGCGCCGATAAAGGTAAGGCTACATGCCCAGAAAAGGGTTGTGAAGCCAAATTGAGCGGCTACAATGGAACCACCAAAGGAGCCTAGAAAGTAACCCATAGACAAACAAGACTGATTGTACGAGAATATTTGTCCCGTATATTCCTTAGGTGTTTTTGATGCTAAATAGGTATTGAGCGCAGGTAACATACCACCTAGCCCAAAACCTTGCAAGAAACGGATAAACCCAAGTACATACACAGAGTCCACATAGGCTTGCGGTATATTGAGTAGACCTACATAGATCATCGAGTAGATGAGCACCTTTCTAGGGCCTATACGGTCTACTAATTTCCCGAGTGGAGAGCTACTAAAGAATTGGGCGATACCCATGGCAGAGAACACAGCACCAGAAATAAAGGCTATATTTTCCGTATTGCTTGGTAGCATTCCTTTAATGTAAACCGTCATAATGGGGGAGATGGCGGTAACCGAAATGGCATACAGGAAGGAGGTTGCAGATAAAGCGACTAAACTAGAAAACTCAGGTAAGTGAGTTTTTAGATTTCTAAAGGTTTGCTTCTCAACAAGTGGCTTTGGAACATAGTTTTCATGTACCAGCATTGCCGTCAAGCCAAAAGAGATAAGCATAAGGGCCCCGATGATAAAGAAGTCATTTCGAATACCTACTACATCACTGAGATACCCTCCTACAAGCGGACCGGCTAGTGAGCCTGCAAGGCTAAAGGATCCTATAATCCCTAGAGCCCAACCTGTATGGTTTTGCGGTGTTTCTGACGCGATAAGTGTTACCGATGCGGGGTAAAAACCGCTTACTAACCCTTGCAATGTACGAACGAGGAACACACCTTCTGGTGTAGTCTGAAAGCCCAATAATATACTACATATAGCCATACCAAGACTAGAGCGTATGAGGGTAATCTTACGTCCCTTACGGTCTGCTAATCGGCCCCAGAAGGGAGCTGCTAAGCAGACAATGAGGAAGGTGATGCCCATGGAGGCACCGGACCATTGTGCTATCGATCCTGTATCGCTTAAGCCCATTTCATGGAAGTATAGAGGAAGAATAGGGCTTACCTGACTAACCCCGAGGGACATGAAGAATATGCAGAATGCGCAAATGTACACCGTTCGTTTCCACGTTTCCAAAGTATCCCTCCTTTAGTCTTTCTTTTTAACTTCTTCCCAATCGCTTAAGTCCGGCAGTTTATTGCTTGTTATAGATTCTTGAATCCAGTAGTTAATAGAGGTTAAGTTGCTAGAATCCCGTTCAAAGCCATATACGATCTCGTCTCCTATGTCGTCTTCTGTAGTGATATAGAGGCGAATGTGTAAGTTTTTACCTTTTCCGCGCTCGATGAAGTAGCTAATACCCGGATCGTCGAGGTTGGATGGGCGAACCGCAATGATATCGTACGTGCCATTGGCTACGCCTTCTAAGGCATCCTTAATCATTTGATTGGAAAGTTCATATTGATTGAGGTAGAAAATATCGTTGTCGCAAGTTAATACATATTCTCGAGGTGGCGTAGTATTTTTGTACTGTTTCTCCCAGCTTTCATCAATCACAGGCAATGTAGCATGATCATAGAATTCTTTAATTAAACGGAGACCTTCAGAAATAGACATCTCCTTAAAGTCTCTTATTTCATATATCGTAGGCTCCAAGGTTTCATCACATTCCGCAGGATCCTCGCTGTAGCCGTATAAATAGATATTACAAGTGTTCTTATCTTCATTGTGGAACATAACGATACTGTATACATCGTAAATTACGTTTTCTATGGATTGGCGATTATCGTAGATGATAAAACTGAGGTATTTTTGTGTATCCCATTCGCGTTCGATGAACGGCCAGTCGTATTTATTGGTACGCCAACCAGTAGTAGAGTCCTCGAAAATTTCTAATACATCTACGGAGTTTTGAGGCCATGCAGGTGGCATAGGATTACACGTTGTAGAAGATTGCGTTATCCCTTCTTTGTACTGATAATGTCCATCAACGAGTTCAAAGGCTTCTAATCGCTCAGATGCTTCGTCAGGAATTGCCAACGGCTCACCAGTGCCTAACCAATTATCGTTTCTTGTGTTGAGACGATTGATGCTTTCACGAGCATGCTCGTAGAACGTAACGGCTTGGTCTAAATCGGGTTCTTTTGTAATGGCACCAATTTCGTAGCAATAGCCGGCTGCTAGTTGCCATAGATGGTCCGCATAGTCATAACTACCGTATCTATCGAAACATTTGCTAGCCTTATTAACGCACTCTATGGCGGTTCTTATGGCAGGGGTATTACCTTTTTTGAAAGTAAATACATAAGCGAGATACGGCCAAATCGCATCGAGAGTGTAAATCGCTGGTTGTTGTAATAAGTGAGCGATGCGAGACCAGTCTTGGGACTGACCATCGATATTTAATGTGCGAAGAATGATGGCTTGCATGGTAACATAAGCATGGTCATTAAAGTCTAAATAATTTGGGCTTATAGCAGCACGCTCGTAATATCTGAGGGCCTTTTGAATATTCTGAGGGATTCTTTTGTTAGACTCACATGGTTTTGCATAGTACTCGGCAGCTTCACGCAAACACATGCCATTATTCATGGCGGCACCGCGCTCAAAATATTCGAGTGCTCGTTCATGCTTCCCGCGAGACTTACAAATATCGCCAGCTAAATACATCATGAGTGGCAAACCTGCTGCAGCCCCTTCAAAAATGACTTGCTCTTCCATCTTCCTATTATCTTGCTCTATATAGGTAATGCGCAAGTTGCGGTATGCAATAACAAGGCCTGCTTCAGCGGATTTACGCAACCATTGCTGAGCAATGGCAGTTATTTTATTTGCGAATCTACGTTGATCTGCTTGGGCAAACAAGCCTTTTAAGAAACGGACAAAGGAAGATGGTTCACCTTCATTAGCCACCTTTTGAGCCGATGGCAAGATGTGGTAATCCCCCCATTGGAATACATTGGCAATGGCATAGGCACAGTAGGAACAACCCTTTTGGGCGCCCTCATAGACGCGCTGGAAGGCTTGGTCCTTTGTCATAGGCAACTCTTTTTCAATCGTTGGTGTAAGGGCACCAGAGGTACGCATAGCTTGTAAAATAGCGATGGCACTGCCTTTGCGAATAGCTGTATGTAAATAACTATACGCCTTTGTGTCATCCTCAGGAAAGCCTGCTTCAATCCAGGTGAACTGAGGGCCAGAATAGACGCGTGCCAAAATAGCGTACACATCGCCAATACCAGGAATCTTTTGACCTTCCTCGTCAAGTTTCACAAGGGCGTCAAGCTCAGCCTTACCCTCCCAAGCGATATCTTTATTACATTGATGGAATATTTTATTGAAAGACTGCTGTATTTGATCAGTAAAATAAAAATTCATGCTCTCTCCTCCGCATAATAATCAGTAGAAGCTGATAACATATGTAATTTCAGTATACTATTAGTATTTAGAGGAAAACAATATAAATATTCTGAATTTGCTAGGGGAGTAGAGGGATATTATTTAATTACAAGTGACCATATTAGACGATTGATGAATCTAAGAATAAGGTGAAAGTTAAGATTTTCCTTGACTTTCATTCTATAGAAACATTATAATCAGATTATAATTTTATACTCGCCTAAAAGAAACCGATGAGGTGGAGATAAAAATAGGAAATGCACTCACAGAGAGCGGGATTAGCTGAGAACCCGTAGTACGCAGCTTATTAAATGGACCACCGAGGGCGCATGGAACAGAATGAACCTTCATTCCTAGTATGGTGCGACGTCACACGAGCGTTAGTCGTGAGGGATATGTTAGTATCCTGCGAAAGGGGAATGCGCTGCATTCAAACAAGGTGGTACCGCGATTTATAGCATAATACAATCATATTGTAATAATAGAACTATAGACTCGTCCTTGACGTTATATTGTCATGGGCGAGTTTTTTTATTGGCAAATGCCAGATGGAGGTTCTCATGATTTTCCCTAGTCTTGACCGTGTGAAAGCTATCGCACCGGGCTACGATATCGTACCTGTATATATGGAAATTTTATCCGACGTACGCACACCGATTAGTGTGTTGAAAGCATTAAAACAAGTGAGCAGTCATACGTACTTGCTTGAAAGTGCGGATAATAGTAATCATTGGGGCCGTTACTCCTTCTTGGGCTATGACCCTAAGATTGAGCTCTTCTGCAAAAATCATACAATGACTATCAAAGACGGTACAACGCGTACCTTTGAATGCTCTGACCCAGCTGCAGAAATTCGCAATATTTTGAGCCAATACAAAAGCCCTCGCTTAGAAGAATTACCCACCTTTACAGGTGGCTTTGTAGGCTACTTCGCATGTGAATACATTCGCTACATCGAGCCAACACTAGATTTCCCAACGCCAGATGATGACTCTGCTATGGTAAACGATGTAGACCTTATGCTCTTTGATAAGGTTATCGCTTTCGACCATTACAAAAATAAAATCTACTTGATTGCTAACATTAGCACAAACGATTTAGAACGCAACTACAACAAGGCTGAGCTTGAGTTGAAAGCATTAGCTGATCTCGTAGTAAACGGTAAAGAGGCGGATATTCCAAAAGGAATCCTTAAAACAGAATTCACTTCTGAATTTACAAAGGATGAGTTTGAAGCAGTTGTTAAAAAGACACAACACTACATCAAGGAAGGGGATATCTTCCAATGTGTTGTATCTAACCGCCGCGAAGCCGAGTTTGAAGGCAGCTTGTTAAATGCATACCGTGTATTGCGTACATTGAACCCATCGCCATACATGTTCTACCTATCTGGTGGCGATGTAGAGCTTACAGGTGCCTCTCCAGAAACATTGGTAAAATTGACAGATGGTAAGATGTACACCTTCCCAATTGCGGGCACAATGCGCCGTGGCAAAAACGAAGCAGAGGACCTTGCGATTGAAGAAAAACTCATTAACGACGAAAAAGAGTTGGCTGAGCATAATATGCTCGTTGACCTTGGCCGTAACGACTTAGGTAAAATCTCTAAATTTGGTTCCGTGAAAGTAGAGGCGTTACATATGTTGCAACGTTTCTCCCATGTAATTCACATTACATCTACTGTAAGCGGTGACATTCAAGACGGCAAAGATGCATTGGATGCTATCGGTGCTACATTGCCAGCCGGAACATTGTCTGGGGCTCCTAAAATTCGTGCTATCGAGATTTTACACGAACTAGAAAAAAGCCCACGCGGTGTATACGGCGGCGCTGTAGGCTACATCGATTTCTCCGGTAACATGGACGTATGTATCGGTATCCGCATGGCTATGAATAAAGGCGGTAAGGTCTATGTTCGCGCTGGCGCAGGTATCGTTCGCGATAGCGTACCTGCTAGTGAATACAATGAAACTTTGATTAAAGGCCAATCCATGATTTCCGCAATTACAGATGCACAGGAGGTAGAATAATGGTACTCCTTATAGATAATTACGATAGCTTCTCCTTCAATTTATACCAATTAGTAGGCTCTATCGATCCAGATATTAAAGTCATCCGCAGTGATGAATTAACAGTTGAAGAAATCCGCGCTTTGAAACCAGACTGTGTGATACTTTCACCAGGACCTGGCAGACCAGCTGATGCGGGCGTATATGAAGACCTATTGCGCGAATGCAAAGGTGAATTCCCAATTCTTGGCGTATGCCTTGGACACCAAGCCATTGGCGAAGTGTTCGGCGGCACCGTTTCCTACGCAAAACAAGTAATGCACGGCAAACAAAGCGTAGCAAAACAAGTACACCCATCCAAAATCCTAAAAGGCGTACCTGAACAATTCGAAGTAGCACGCTACCACTCCTTGGCAATCATTGACGAAACCATGCCAAGCGAACTCATCGTTACATCCATTACCGACGACGGCGAAGTAATGAGCGTAGAACACAAAGACTACCCAATCTACGGCGTGCAATTCCATCCGGAATCCATCATGACACCAAACGGGGAACAAATGATTCGCAATTTCCTAGAAAAATAGCTACTGTCTAATTTAGGTATTCGAGGGGCTATTTTTAAGTATTAACACGGTGAGGCAAAAATAAGGCCTCTCGGAACTCCGATGGCCACCCACCCCACTACGTGGGGCCGCCAAGTCGTTCCTTAAGACCTTATTTCCTGCCAACTCAATTTTGACAATATCTAATAATAGCCCCTCTACAATACATAACATGAACTGTAGATATATTTTTCTAAAAAATATGCGAACCAGAACCCCTTATCTAAGAAGTGGTGGTGCGCAGCACCACCATTCCCACCCCCTATAAAGGAATGACCTGTGCGTTACTCCATATAATGCGCAGGATCATTTGATAATAGTTTGTTTGAGGGATATCTATTAAATTGGTATGATTTTGTTGATAGGTTCGATTGGGTTATGTGTGAAGCCGACTTGGCGCCCCGCATAGCGGGGGGTGGCCTCTTGGAGGCTGAGGGCATGACCCAATCGGTACCGACTAGGTAGAATGGTATTAATTTAATAGATATCCTCAAAAGGAGATTTAAAATGATTAAAGACGCATTATATGCAGTAACGCATGGTCAAGATTTATCCTACGACCTTGCTAAAGATACTATGAATAAAATTATGAGTGGTGATGTAGCCGAGGTTCCTATGGCTGGTTTCTTGTGCGCATTGGCTGCAAAAGGCCCTACTGTTGATGAGGTTACGGCTTTTGCTGAGGTTATGCGCGAGAAGGCCGGTTCTGTGCCTCATGAAGGTACTGTTGTAGAAATCGTAGGTACTGGCGGCGACGAAGCGAATACGTTCAATATTTCTACTACATCTGGTTTCGTTATTTCCGCTGCAGGTATTCCTGTAGCAAAGCATGGTAACCGCAGTGTATCTAGTAAATGTGGTGCTGCTGACTTGATTGAAGCATTAGGTGCTAAGTTAGAGCTTAATGGTGAACAAAATGAGGCAGTCCTCAACAAAGCCAATATGTGCTTCATGTTTGCTCCTGTATACCACCAAGCTATGAAATATGCAGGCCCTGTACGTAAAGCGTTAGGTGTTCGTACTGTATTCAACATCCTTGGACCATTGGCGAACCCCGCAGGTGCTACTGTGGAGCTGATGGGCGTGTACGATAAATCTTTGGTAGAACCGTTGGCTCGCGTATTGGTTAACCTCGGTGTGAAACGCGGTGCTGTGGTACACGGCTTCGATGGCCTTGATGAAATTACGGCTACCAATAAAACGTACGTATGCGAAATTAATAATGGTACTTTCACAAGCTACGAATTCGATCCTAAGGACTATGGTTTCGAATACGCTGATAAAACAGAGCTTGAAGGTGGCGACGCAACAGTAAATGCTGAGATTACACGCCGCGTTCTCGGTGGTGAGCAAGGCGGTAAACGCACGGCGGTTCTCCTCAACGCAGGAATGGCGATTTACCTTGCTAAAGAGGGCTTTACATTAGCAGAGGGCATTGAAGAGGCGAAACACATGATCGATTCTGGTAAGGCTCTTGCCACAATGGAACAATTTGTGAAAGCAACCCAAGAGGTATAACCATTGATTTTAGATACAATTGTAGAGGCTACTAAAATTCGCGTAGCCCAAGAAAAACAGGTGGAATCGCCTGAGACTGTAAAAGCAGCGGCCTTAGCGTTACCATCTGATACAGGATTTCCTTTTGAAGCAGCCCTTCGCCAGCAAGACTTTAACTTCATTTGTGAAGTAAAGAAGGCATCTCCATCAAAAGGCATCATAGCAGAGCACTTCCCGTATTTAGATATCGCCAAAGAATATGAGGTTGCTGGTGCAGCAGCCATTTCTGTACTGACGGAGCCAGACTTCTTTAAAGGTGATAAAAAATACTTACAAGAAATCGCTAGTACCGTAAAAATTCCAGTCCTTCGTAAGGACTTCATCATCGATGAATACCAAATCTACCAAGCCAAGGTATGGGGCGCTAGTGCAATCCTATTAATCTGTGCATGCCTCGATGTGCCAACATTGACTAAGTTCCGTGAGTTAGCTGACTCTCTTGGTTTGTCTTCCTTGGTTGAGGCTCACGACGAAAAAGAAGTACAAATGGCTATTGATTGCGGTGCCCGCATTATTGGCGTTAACAACCGTAATTTAAAAGACTTCACCGTAGACGTACAAAATAGTGTACGCTTGCGCAATCTCGTTCAAGACGATGTGATCTTTGTATCTGAAAGCGGTCTAGAAACGCCAGAGGATATCCAAGTGCTGCGGGATAACAATATCGGTGTAGCCTTGATGGGTGAAACGTTTATGCGTTCTCCTAACAAGGTTGAAAAGTTGGCCTATCTCTATGGCCCCACATACTACACGCCAAAGGTTAAGATGTGTGGCATCTCTAAGGTGGAAACAATCCCTGCAGTAGTAGAGGCAAAACCAGATTACATGGGCCTTGTATTCGCACCAAGTAAACGGCAAGTGACGGTAGACCAAGCTAAAACATTAGTGGAAGAACTACATAAGCAATATGCAGATAGATACGATACAGATGTAACACAATGCAATGATGATACAGTACAAGCTGGAACAGTAGGGATTAAAGCATCAGAAAACGTGCAGATCTTTGAAGAAAATACTAATTCTGACGCTATTAAAACGGTAGGCGTTTTTGTAAATGAAACAGTAGATAACCTTGTTGCAATCGCAAATGAGGTTAATCTTGACGCAGTGCAATTGCACGGCGATGAAGATGAAGCTTTCATCCAAGCTCTCAAAGAGAAAATAGATGTAGAGGTTTGGAAGGCAGTTCAAATTCGCAGTGCTGCTGATGCAGAAAAATGGATTGATAGCAGTGCAGATATGCTGTTGTTTGATGCGTATCATAAGGATGAACGAGGTGGTACGGGCGAAGTGTTCGACTGGTCTTGCTTAGATGAGTTTGAACGTCCATTTATGCTCGCCGGCGGTATCGATAGTACCAATGTAGCACGTGCTATTCGTACGGTTAGACCTTATGGCATCGATATTAGCAGCGGTATTGAAACAGATGGCGTGAAGGACGATGAGAAAATTAAAGCTTTCACCAACATTGTGAGAACAATAGCTCACTAAATCACAAAAATACATAAATCTAAGATATAATAATATTTTAGACACATCCGATGGAATTCATCGATTGTTGAGATAGATACCAAAAGTAACGCCTTAGAGGTGTGTACAAGCAGGAATGGTATATAGAAAGGTAAGTTATATGAGTGAACAAAGACATGGTTATTTTGGCTCCTTCGGTGGCCAATTTATGCCAGAAACATTGATGAATGCAGTCATCGAATTGGAAGAGGCATACAACAAGTACAAAGATGATCCTGATTTCGTACGCGAACTTGAGGATTTACATAAAAAATATACAGGTCGTCCATCCCTTTTATACTATGCAGAACGCATGACAAAGGACCTTGGGGGCGCCAAAATCTACTTGAAACGTGAAGATTTGAACCATACTGGTTCTCACAAATTGAATAACGTAATCGGTCAAATGTTATTGGCAAAACGGATGGGTAAAACTCGCGTTATTGCTGAAACAGGTGCTGGTCAACATGGTGTGGCAACAGCTACTATCGCTGCGTTGATGGGCATGGACTGTGAAGTATACATGGGTGCAGAGGACTGTGAACGTCAAGCACTTAACGTATATCGCATGGAATTATTGGGCGCTAAGGTGCATCCTGTAACAACTGGTACAAGTACATTAAAAGATGCTGTATCTGAAGCGATGCGCGAATGGACAAACCGCATGTCTGATACACACTATGTATTAGGTTCTGTTATGGGGGCGCATCCATTCCCGATGATTGTTCGTGATTTTCAATCTATCATCAGCCGCGAAGCGCGTGAGCAAATCCTTGAAGCAGAAGGCAAATTGCCAACAGCTGTTATGGCTTGCGTAGGCGGTGGCTCCAATGCGATGGGCATGTTCTATCACTTCATTCCTGATGAAGGGGTTCGCCTTATCGGTTGTGAAGCAGCTGGTCGTGGTGTTGATACAGAGGAACATGCAGCAACAATTGCGAAGGGCTCTGTTGGTATCTTTCATGGTATGAAATCCTATTTCTGCCAAGACGAAGACGGCCAAATTGCTCCAGTATATTCTATCTCCGCAGGTCTTGATTACCCTGGTATCGGTCCTGAACATGCGTACTTGCATGATAGCGGTCGCGCTGAATACGTACCTGTAACGGATGACGAAGCAGTAGATGCTTTCGAATACTTGTCTCGCTTAGAGGGCATTATTCCAGCTATTGAAAGTGCTCATGCAGTGGCACATGCACGTAAAATTGCGCCTACTATGAGCAAGGACGATATCATTATTATTTGTTTATCTGGTCGCGGTGACAAAGACGTAGCGGCTATGGCGAAATATAGAGGGGTGGATCTTCATGAGTAAAATTAAAGACGCTTTCACAAAGGGTAAGGCATTCATCCCATTCATCAGCGCTGGTGATCATGGCATCGAGAATACAGAACGTTATATTCGCGTCATGGTGAAAGCCGGCGCCGACATGGTAGAAATTGGTATTCCTTTCTCCGATCCAACAGCGGAAGGTCCAGTTATCCAGGAAGCGAGCACACGCGCATTATCTACAGGCGTAAAAATTCACGATATCTTTGATATGGTGCGTCGTTTGCGTAGTGGAGATGATGCAGTGACAGTACCACTCGTGTTCATGACCTATTTGAACCCTATCTATGTATTCGGCCGTGAAAAATTCTTTACCCTCTGCGAAGAGGTTGGTATCTCTGGTGTCATCGTGCCAGATATGCCGTTTGAAGAAAAAGGGGAACTCGGGAGTGTAGCTAATAAACACGGCGTTGAAGTGGTATCCTTGATCGCTCCTACATCTGAAAACCGCATCGAAATGATCGCAAAAGACGCAGAAGGCTTTGTGTACTGCGTATCCTCCCTCGGTGTTACAGGTATGCGTAGCGAAATCAAAACGGATATTAAATCCATTGTTGAGACGATTCGCAAATATACAGATATTCCTGTAGCCGTTGGTTTTGGTATTTCTAAACCTGAACAAGCGGAAGCAATGGCTCGTGTATCTGACGGTGCTATCGTAGGCTCTGCTATCGTTAAAATCGTGGCAGAACATGGTGAACATGCAGACCAAGCATTATTTGACTACGTACAATCTATGAAACAAGCTGTACTAAAAGCTGACGCATAATAACAGCTACTGCATAATAAAATAGATAATACAATACATACTAAAAAGGACGTTATACATGTGTATAGCGTCCTTTTTAGGTTAGTTAGTTTAGTTATGTGTTATATGACTGGATAACCAGTTATGAAAGGGGAATGATTAGCCGTTTGTAGATTCGGAACGTTGATGTTGTTCACTGCGTTTAGCAGTGGCATTTTTATCATGTTTTTCACGTTCAGAAATTTTATGTTTTCTATATTTCTTTTGATCTGGTTTGAACCATGGATGAGCACTGCTGTCCACTGTGCCATCATCGTTCTTTACCATGCGATGGTTTTCACCAATTTGGAAGTGGTAATCTTTGGCTTGCGCTACATTAGCACCAATGCCTACTGTTAAGAATGCTGCCAAGCTGGCCATAGCTACTACTTTAGTCAATTTAGCGTTCATAAGTATTATCTCCTATACAAACTTAATTGCACGAATTTTAGTTGTAAAAAATATATTATTAGTATAGGTAAAATTAATGAAGAAGAAATGAAATGTTTGCCTTGATAAAGCATAGTATAATAGGATTATCTAAGTTTGTATCATATCTAAATATAGTAGGAGTTTTATGAAACAGAGAGTATATGAAATCCTCTATCGCGAGCTAGTAGAAAACTATGCAAATGGTAAAGGACGAACAACGACAGCCGATTTTTGGCTTACCATAAGTGCTATGACCTTTGTATACGGTCTAGTTACATTCATAGCAGGTCTTGCTACCTTCATTCCTTATGGATTTCTATATGCTATATCCTTAGGGGGCGGCGTATTGACTGCATTGACGGTATTATTAACATTGCCGACTATTATGCTAGTAGCAAGACGGTTGCGTGATTCTAATAATGATCCAACATTGATGATTCTTGTCTTTGTTCCTATTTTAGGATGGTTGGTTTTGCTCTACCTATTATGTAAACGGTCGGCTCCAACACAAGAAGTAAACGTAACTAATGAACAGATATCTGCAGAAACAAGTATAAAGGAAAAGAAATCAATTTCTGGTGTCTTCATCGTGGCTATCCTTGTTTTAGGTTGGGTTGCTAGCAGTGTAGGGACATCTATGATGGGGCATAATTATATGGTAGAAGAAACAGCCTTTGGTAATTTAGGACAAGGTGCTTTTACCAAAAAAGCAAACCGTTTACTACATAGTGATTCTGCTACAACAGAAGGTTATCTAGTTGTGAAAGAGTATTACCAAGCACTTGCGAATGGGGATTATCATAGTGCGTATCGAGAACTGAGTAGTCGTGAAATGGAACGATATGGCACCTTTGATCTTTGGCAACAGGCTAAGGCGAAGGAACAACGTTCTGCTGTGGAATCTATACAATTAGACTATGTGTCTAAAGATATTGATGATGATGTAATTGTGGATTATATCGGATATAGAGTGGACTTTGTAGATAAAAGACCATCTATGTTAGTACGTTTATATAGTGTGGGTAACGGTTGGAAAATCGTAGGTTTTGAAGAGTTTGAGGAGGACTAGTATGGCATCTGTAAATGTATATGATTTAAACTATACCGATGCCTTCGTGCTAGGCATCAAAAACTACGCCAATTTTAAAGGTCGTGCAAGCCGTAGTGAATACTGGCGATTCATGGCTGGAATGATGATGGTTCAAGGAACACTAGGGGTAGTGGCCATTCTTTGTAAAGGTATTGGTCTTTATAACTTCGAGTCTATTATTGATACGATTAGGTTGTTAGTCACTTTATTTTTCGTGATTCCCAATATCGCCATCACAACGCGACGTATGCATGATATTGGCCGTAGCGGCTGGACTCAACTGATTTCCTTTATTCCCATTATAGGCTTCTTTATATTCTTGAACTATGAATTGAAACGAGGCGATGAAGGAGAGAATGGTTATGGTGAAAGAACTGCCTATATACCTATTACTAGGAATATAAGTGAATCTACAGGGCTTGAAGCAACTCCATCTCGAAAACAAGACTGGGTTATGGGCATTACCATCTTTGTTCTTCAATCCATCGTCTTTGGTGATACTATCGGTGATATATTATGGTATGGCATTAATGCCAATGGCTATATATAGTAATAACCTGTATCAAATAGCATACTTATTATTTTATTTTATAAAAGTTTAACAACTCCTTTATAGACAATATAACACTTTGTAGTAAAATGAAATCAAGATGAATTTAAAAATATAGATATGGTTGCGTTACAACATATCTAAGTTACTATATGTGTTAAGAACAACAGGACTTTATGAGCTTCACTGTTTCCTGCTGTGAATGGAAGGAGTTTAGTATGAGACCTTGTCCCTATTGTGGACACGAGGTGTTAAAAAGTGAACGATACTGTCCAAACTGTGGACGTATTCGTAAAGCACCCATTTCGTTAGATAAATATAGTCTAGGCATGATTGAAAACTTTAAACAATGTTTTGTTTATAAATACGCTGACTTTGAAGGGCGTGCCAGTCGTAGTGAATATTGGAATTTCTTTTTGGTGTATCAATTGCTATTTGTAGCTATTTTATTTACTTGTGCATTCTTGAGCTATATCAGTCCGCTCTCTAGTGTGGTTGGCGTTGGTTTCGGGCTAGTCATTCTTGTACTTATGTCCGTCGTTATGGTCATCCCTAGCGTAGCTGTTGCAGTACGACGCTTGCACGATCAAGGCCGTTCTGGCGGACTTGTCTTTGTGGGCCTCGTTCCTGTTATTGGTACAATTATATTGTTAGTGTTAATGGCTCTTCCTGGTGAAAGCCATACAAACCGTTTTGGATTACCAACAGGGCACGTTATCCTTACAAAACAAATGGCTCATGAAATTGGCTTAATAGATGCTACACCTACCACAGGCCTTACAGCAGGATTACTATGTGCAATCTTTGTGCTGTGGTTCCTGGTAGATCGATTGCTAATGACTAGTGCAATGTAAAAATAAAATACATATACAAGTAACAGCCTCTTGCATGGTGCAGGAGGCTGCTCGTACTGGCTTTAAAGAAACACCATCTGAAAGCATGGATCAAAAAGCAATGATTGTGTGCATCTGCCTTTGGGTTCTAAATATTTGGATATCTTTTTTAGCACTATAATGTAAAGTCTATTTATATGAATATGCCACCTTTATTGGAACATAATAAAGGTGGCATATTTATGTGTTAATCTATAAATTTAAACTATCTATACAGTTGACAATTCCCCCTCATGAGACCTATAATTATCTATTATATGAATATTGCGTTGAAAAAGACGGCATGTCTCAGACGGATTTAGTAGAGACCAAACTCATGGGCTGAAAGGTTTGGAAATCTAGAGATTTGCGGATCACTTTGGAGCAAGCAGGAATCCTGCCGGTGAACACCGTTATATGTCTAAGTGGCTTTCACAAAATGAAGCCTAGTTATTTCGTATGCTCGGAAGATTCTAGCTTTCACAGAAGGTCAGTAGGGTGGTACCACGGATATTACGTCCGTCCCTTCGGGGGCGGGCGATTTTTTTATGTAAAAGGAGCACATCATGGATTACGGTAAGACGTTACATTTGCCTGAAACAGAATTCCCAATGCGCGGCAATTTGCCTAAGCGCGAACCAGAAATTTTAAAGTTCTGGGAAGACAACAAAATTTATCAAAAACGTTTGGAATTGCGTAAAGACGCAAAACCTTTCATCTTGCATGATGGCCCTCCATACGCAAATGGTAAATTGCACATTGGTCATGCCCTCAACAAAACGTTGAAGGACATCATCATGAAATACAAAACAATGACTGGTCATTATACACGTTATATCCCAGGTTGGGATACGCACGGTTTGCCAATCGAGCATGCGGTTATTAAAAACACTGGTCTTAACCGTCATGAAATGGCGCCTCTTGATTTGCGCAACAAATGTAAGGAATATGCATTAGAATGCGTAGAAAACCAAAAACAAGATTTCATTCGCTTTGGTGTATTAGGCGAATGGGAGCGTCCTTATTTGACATTGCGCCCTGAGTTTGAAGTTAAACAACTTGGTATCTTCGGCGAAATGGCAAAACGCGGCCACATCTATAAAGGTCTTAAAACTGTATACTGGTGTACACACTGCGAAACTGCATTGGCAGAGGCAGAAATCGAATACGCTGAGAAAAAATCCTTCTCCATTTACGTAAAATTCCCTTACGTATCCGAGAAAAAGGTAACATTGCCAGCTGGCGTGGATCCAAAACAAGCATACTCCGTTATTTGGACAACTACTCCTTGGACAATGCCTGCCAACGTAGCAATCTCTGTTAACCCTGAGCTTGAATATGGCTGGGTAAAAGTAGGCGATGAATACTACTTGATGGCTACTGAACTCGTTGATGCGGCTATGAAAGATATCGGTATCGAAGACTACGAAATCGTTAATCGCTTCTCTGGTGCAGATTTAGAATTGGCTGAATTCAAACATCCATTTGTTGAACGTAATGCTACAGTATTGTGTGGTGACCATGTAACACTCGAAGCAGGTACTGGTTGCGTACATACAGCTCCTGCGCACGGTGAAGATGACTTTAACATCGTTATGCGCTATAACAAGGAAGGCAAAACTGAACTTCCTATCGTATCTCTTGTTAATGAAACTGGTAACTACACTAAACAAGTGGACGACAACCGTTATGGTGATACTGAATTCCCATTAGCTGGTGTAGAAATCCACGATGCAGAGGTGCCTGTAATTAAAATCTTGGCGCACAACAATGCATTACTTCACAAATCTAGCTTGCGTCACCAATACGCTCACTGCTGGCGTTGTAAAAATCCTGTCATCTACCGTGCTACAGAACAATGGTTCTCCTCTGTAGATGGATATCGTCAACAAGCACTTGATGCAATCGACAATCAAGTACAATGGATTCCTAAATGGGGCCATGATCGTATCTTCAACATGGTTCGCGATCGTGGTGACTGGGTAATTTCCCGTCAACGTATTTGGGGCGTGCCAATTCCTATTTACTATTGTGAAAGCTGTGGCGAGCACATCATCAACGATGATACGATCAAAGCATTACAAGAAAAAGTAGCTGTAGAAGGCTCCGATGCTTGGTGGGCTCACAGTGCAAAAGAATTGTTACCAGAAGGCTTCAAATGTCCTCATTGCGGTCATGATGAGTTCAAAAAAGAAACAGACATCATGGACGTATGGTTCGACTCCGGTTCCTCTTGGTCTGGTGTACTTGAAGTTAACGACTTAGATGTACCATGTGCTATGTACCTTGAAGGTTCTGACCAACATCGCGGTTGGTTCAACTCTTCCTTGTTAACTGCAGTAGCTACAACTGGTAAAGCACCATACAACTCCGTATTGACTCACGGCTTCGTTGTGGACGGCGAAGGTCGCAAAATGTCTAAATCTGTAGGTAATACAGTGGCACCTAGTGACATCATCGACGTATACGGCGCTGACGTTATGCGTTTGTGGGTATCCTCTGCGGATTACCAAGCAGACGTACGTTTGTCCAAAGACATCGTAAAACAATTATCCGAAGTATATCGTAAGATTCGTAACACATTCCGCTTCTTGCTTGGTAACTTGGATGACTTCAATCCAAATACTGATAAAGTGGCTTACGCAGACATGTCCGAATTTGATAAATGGGCATTGTTGCGCTTAGAAGAAGTACGTCAAAAAGTTTCTGATGCGTACGAAAACTATGAATTCCACATGTTGTATCATGCAATTCATAACTTCTGTACAGTAGACTTGAGCTCCATCTACCTTGATGTAATGAAAGATACTATGTACGCTGAAAGCAAAAACAACGTAGCTCGTCGTTCTGCTCAAACAGCAATGTATGAAATCTTAAAAACATTAGTAGCAATGGTATCTCCAGTACTTTCTTTCACAGCGGAAGAAGTTTGGAAATACATGCCTAAAGAAGAAGGCATGCCTGAATCCGTTATGCTTCAAGATTGGCCACAAGGTCATCCTGAACACTTCAACCAAGAATTGGCTGATAAATGGAACCAATTGTTAGACTTGCGTACATCTGTACAAAAAGCATTGGAACTTGCTCGTCAAGACAAAACAATCGGTCACCCTCTAGATGCATCTGTTACAGTATACGCTGAAGGTGCTGCATTCGACGCATTGAACGCCCTTGGTGAAGAAGGTTTGGCTAAACTTGTTATCGTATCCGAAGCTCATATCGTAAACGGCGCTGCTCCAGCAGAGGCTGTTAAAGATGAAGAAACAGGCGTGGCTACAGTAGTTGCTGCATCTGAACGTGAAAAATGTGAACGCTGCTGGATCCACCGCGATACAGTAGGCCAAGACAGCGAACACCCTACACTTTGCGATCGCTGCGCAGACGTTGTAAAAACTCTATAATTATAGATACAATAGAAAACCCTTCTCTAATAGGCTTAGTTTGTTTTAAACTAATGTGCACTAGAGAAGGGCTGTCTCTTATACACATCTCCGAGCCCACGAGACGTAGAGGAATCTCGTA
>ENA-OZVX01000202-OZVX01000202.1-human-gut-metagenome-genome-assembly--contig:-NODE-202-length-20060-cov-18.572907_pt1 | contig 20060 bp, 18 predicted proteins | sample MGYA00243452_ERZ654059 | MGnify/ENA primary metagenome ERZ654059 (study PRJEB26926, sample SAMN06165061) | human gut metagenome | biome: ENVO:00009003; feature: ENVO:2100002; material: ENVO:00002003...
AAGAACTAAATTATAAACAATTGAAAATCAGCTGGGACTAAGTGCCCAGCAGTGATGGTAAATATCAATACAATGATGATTCATTGATGATAGTGTTGTCTTCCAAAAGGAAAATAGCCTTTGTCACAACCCATAAAGTAGATGATGATTTTAAGGATTTGTGTGAAGACATAATAGAGGATATTGGCTCTGTTAGTGATAAGTACGGATATAAGGAAAAAATTGGACGTCCAAGAAAATGGAAAGATAGATTAACTGGTATTTATTCGGTAAAAAACATAAATGATGTCAAAATGTGGTTTTGCAAGGATATTGCCATAAATGATGCTGATAATTTTAGGACATTGGATTTATTAGTATCACTTTTTATTGGTAGTATCAATGATGTAAAGAATATAACAACGGATGAACCTGATAATCTTTTAGATAAAGTCAAACACAAGATTCAGTTATTTGACGGTCAACAAACCCGTTTTATTTATGAGGAACTAGAAGCTGAAGGTAAAATAATCACCATACAAGGTTTGTCTGGTACAGGAAAAACAGAACTGTTAATGCATAAGCTAAAAGACCTGTATGTAAAAAATGAGAATGCTATTTTTGGCTTTACTTGTTTTAATAAAATTCTATCTAGAAAGTTGAAAGAGCGAATCCCCGAGTTCTTTAACTTCATGAAGGTGGAACAACAAATAGATTGGAACAGATTGTTATGTGTTAGCGCATGGGGGAACTATGGAAATGAATACTCTGGTATTTATAGATATATTTGTAATTTCTATGAAATAAGTTTTTATAGTTTGCGAGAATGTGGTTCTTTTGATGCGGCTTGTCAAAAGGCTATTGAACAGGTTAGGAGCAAAATCAAAAGCTATGGATATGCTTTTACCTATATGTTTGTTGATGAAAGTCAGGATTTTAAAGAATCGTTTTTCAAACTTTGCGAATTAGTAACAGAGAAGAAGTGTTTTATTGCAGGTGATATATTCCAATCGATTTTTGAAGAAAAGAAAAAAAATGCTATTCCTCCAAATTTTCTGTTGAGCAAATGTTATCGTACAGATCCAAAGACCTTGATGTTTGCACAGGCTTTGGGAATGGGACTTTTTGAGAAAGAAAAGTTGTGGTGGCTTGACAAAAATCAATGGGAACAATGTGGCTATAATGTAAAAATTGAAGGGAAACAATATACATTAACACGTGATCCACTAAGAAGATTCGAGGATGTTGATCTGGATTTTGAAAGTTTGAAAATTATAGGTACACAAGAAATAGTACAAGGTACGATAAATCTTATAAAAAAAATATATGATGAGTTTCCAACAGCCAAACCAGATGATATAGCTATTATTTTCTTAGATACAGACCAATATATTTATCAATCAGCAGGCAATATTGAACGAGCTATAGGATTAGAATTGGGTATTGAGTGTAATATTGCATATGAATCTAAAAAGACGGAAAAAGGGAAAATACTGATAAGCAATAAAAATAATGTAAAAGGTTTGGAATATCCTTTTGTGATTTGTATAACCAAAAAAATTCTTAAAGAAAAGAGTTATCGCAACACGATGTACACAATGCTTACACGTTCATTTATTCGTTCGTATTTGGTATTACCTAAAAGTAATGATAACGGATTTACCAAAGAAATGTATGATGGTGGTCAGTGTATCATGAAAGAAAAGAAGATAGTAGTAATCGAACCGACAGAAAAGGAACAAATAGATATAAAAGCTTGGATAAAAGACGGAAAACAGGCATTGTCGCTAGAAGATAGAATTAGCAATATATTTGAGGAATTAAATATTACAAATCCAAAGATTAAAGAGGCTATTAGAAAATCGTTAATAGGTATTCCTATAAAAAATAATAATGCCCAATTAAAAGAATTAATACAAGTATTTCTAAATACTATTGATAATGAAGATTATTTTGCGTAAAATAGAATCTTATGAGAATAAAAAGTTTTCACAAACTTTAAAACAGCATAAGGATTATACAAGGGTATTGCTTGAAATTACTAAGAAAATTCTTTCTAATAATGACTGTGTAAATATAGATGAGGAGTCTTTATTTTCACAATCGTATCTAAAATTGGTTATTGATAAGCAAAGTAGAATTTTTATTTATCTTTCTGTTGATAAGTTTTATTCTTTGGGGTATCCATGTCAAGTGGAGGTTGATATATTTACAAAAAAGGTAAATTGCGTTTATACAACTTCTGGTATCAATTGTACTTTGGAGCTCATATCAAATGCAATTTCTATACTCAATGATGTAAAATGTGATTCTATTATAGATGTGTATGAATCGAGAAATGAAGAGGATGATTTCTTGAATATTGAGGCTTACAAATTGTTGGAATATTTTTGGGCACATGAACCCTGTTATCTAAGATATGATTATGATCCGAAAAGTTGTAATGGTGCTTTGCATCCACTCAATCATTTGGATGTAAATATTTCTTTGAAAGGTTCTTATAAACTTGGATTAAAGTCAAAACTTTCCCCTTCTGAGTTTGAGGATATTGTAAATAAAAACACAGATTGTTATTATCTACTTGACAAGCTACCACCACATTTAATGACCTTGAAAGCTTATCAGAAAAATAAGAAGAGAAAACGGAAATAAGCAGTAAGTATTCAACAAAAGGCTGTGAATTATTTTTTATCCAGTCCATTCTATTTTTTGCCTTGATTCTGTGATGAGTTTAGCTTGTATTGAATTTTATATATATTATTTGTTTCCTTTGTGTAGGCTAGACAGTCTGTTTTCATAAGGTTATATTATGATGCTAACGACCATTGTTGAAAGAAAAATATGACAACCATGTGCACGATCCTTTATATGAGTATGACGAATACGAGAATTTGAATGAATATCTGTGCCACGGATGTCCGTAATACCAGTATGGTATCCTTTCCTGCCAGGAAGGTGATACTCAATATACTTGGGCGGAAAGTCCGGTTTAGTCAGTGGGATATATGCTCTTCAATCATCTCCTCATCCGAAAGGGTGTTATTGTACCTGAAGCTCAGGTTGATACAACAGTTTTCTATACCGTTCTCTTTCAGTGTCAGCATATCTACCATCAATTTGCCACTCTCCTAGTAATCTTATCTTTCCGACTTGCCCACTCTGTGAATTTGCAATTTATCTACACGAATTGAGGTGATTCCAGAAAAATGAACTATCTTTGTATAAGTATTCAAAGAGTCATATCCTTATCATTAACAATAAAAAGCATATGGGCGAAAGTATTAAAATTGTAAATTTTGGTCCTATTAAAGAGATAGAGATTGCACAAGTCAAACCGTTTATGGTGTTGGTTGGTGAATCTGGCAGTGGAAAAAGTACGATTATGAAAGTGCTTTCCTTGTTCCGTTGGATATACAAACGTATTAATCTTCGTTCATACTTACGTCATTCACAGGCTAAAGACCTAAGAGATCTTACCTTTTACATGAAGGATTTGTTGAAATTTTCAGGTATTGATGAATATGTCAAAGAGAATACCGAAATTCATTATGAAAATGATGGATGCAGGATATCTTATACTAAGGAAGGACTGATCACTCCTCGAAGAATTATTCCGCAAGACAAGTTGTCATTGAATAAGATCTGTTTCATTTCAGATAAACGGAATGAGATAGCGGATGTCATTGCGGGAAAGAGCAGATTAGAACAGACCGAGTCTTATTTTGAAGAGACATTGTCTGATTTTCGGACTGCTGCATCAGAAATAGAAACTTTTTCCATAGATTACTTGGGAATAGAAGTGAAACGGGTGAAAGAGAAGAATAAGGAACGGTTTGTCATTTCTGGTATGGATGGGGATGATGAATATACCATTAGTTTGGAAAATGCTTCTTCTGGTATTCAAACAGTCAGCCCTCTTGCCCTCATTGTGGAATATTATGCCAAGTATTATGATTCGGTAGATGGGATGAATAAATCCATTTTTCATTATTTGGCGGATACGGATGGTCTGAAACATTTCAATGCAATCATGAATGTGGGCGAGATTCTCCATAGCAATATATTCATACATATTGAGGAACCGGAACTGAGTTTATATCCTGAAAGCCAAAAGTCGTTGATCGATTTCTTGATTAGCCGTTGTTTCCTTATAGAACACAAAGACAATATGTTTTTGATGATGGCCACCCATAGCCCATACATTGTAAATTATCTAAATCTATTGATTCGACGCGCTGAGACCGGACAATCTGCTCTTGGACCTCAAATGAATTTTCACGACATAGAGGTGCTGGAAATAGCAGACGGATATGCCACTTCGCTCAATATTGAGGGTGAGCAGCATCTGATAGATACTCGCATCATGTCTGATCCTATAACGGAAATTTATTCCGAATACAATAAAATACGATAAGCTGATGGAATCTTTGATGAAAAAAGACCTCGTGGAGGTTATTAACCGGCAAAGAAGTGGTACATTAGATGAATACATCGCAGAGCCGAATGTTATAACAGAAGATATAGAAGATAAAGTGTTTGATATCGTGGATGGAAAAGGAACGACCGCCACTATCAAAAGGAATGTAGGGGAAGGTACAGCCACATATTTTAACGGGGATGAACAGCATGTCTATAAGCTACGTTTCATTCGCTATGAGGAGTATTTAAATCAATTTGAGGAATGGACAAAAGGTGTAGGACGAGCTGATTATATTGTGTATGATTGTTCCGGAAGCAATGCTCATTTTATCATTCATGAGTTGTCCGATGGCAAAATAGGCAGTAAATTATCAAAGGCGAGGACACAGTTATTTGCTACATTGCACTTATTGTTTGGTGCTCCACGTATTAAAGAATTTATAGAACGTTTCAGTAACAAAATGTGTATTTTGACGGCGGGTAGTGCCCCTGTATGTTCTCCAAACGGTATGGCAGATGGTTTTAACCAAATATACGAAATACTTCCAGATCCTATCCCAATCAATGCCAAGCTTATAACCAATCGCGGATTCAAGGCTTTTGAAACAAGAAATATAAAGTTATAGTATCGCTTGAAAATATTTGTGCAGCATGAAAGGCCCTGTCGTATATCTTTGTACGACAGGGCTTTTTAGACTTAATCTGATACCGATGCCATTTGATGACTTTTGATGCCATCTGATGACACTGTTTTTTTCGCCTTGGATATAAAGCGGTTCTTTGTTCCGTGGGACAATAGTAATAAATCCACAAAAATGATATGCCATGAACATACAGGAAGCAAAGAGTATCAGACTTGTTGATTTTTTAGCCGGATTGGGATATGAACCGGTGATACAACGTGGAAACAGCGTATGGTATAGATCTCCTTTCAGGACGGAAAAGGAGGCATCTTTCAAAGTTGATATCCATAAAGAACTGTGGTATGACTTCGGGCTGGGTAAGGGAGGGGATATTATAACCTTGGCTAAAGAACTTTACCATACACATGATATACGTTATGTGTTGCGTTGCATTGAAGGAAAAAGGGCTGTTCTGAAGCCGGTCGCTATTTCCTGCCCTTTTGAAGAGGAACAACCGGCTTTCCAGGATTTAAGGGTCAGACCTCTTGTCAACCGGGCATTGCTTGACTATCTGAAAGAGCGGGGTGTTGAGATGGAAGCAGCTCGGGAGGTATGCAAGGAGGCTCATTTCAAGCGGAATGGGAAAAGTTATTTTGCCATTGCCTTTCCCAATATATCCGGCGGGTATGAGATACGGAACAGGTATTTCAAGGCTTGCATCGCACCCAAGGATATCTCTTGTGTCACGCATAATCCTTCAGGTAGGATATGCTATGTCTTTGAAGGGTTCATTGACTTTCTGTCTTTCAGACCGGTTTTTCCACAGTTGGTGAAGGGGGATAGCCTTGTTCTGAATTCGGTCTGTAATTTGCAGAAGGCTTTCCCATCTCTTGCACGGTATGAACGTATCGGTTGCTGTCTGGATAATGATGCAGCGGGAAAGAATGCCGTGCTGGCGTTGAAGGACAAATATGGCAACCGTGTACATGATCTTTCACGTGAGTATGACGGATACAAGGATTTGAATGAATATCTGTGCCGCAGTTGCCCGTAGTACCTATTGCGAAGAGTATTATGGTATCCTTCCTGCCACATGGTCGATATTGAGGCAGGAAGGGAATACACAATATACTTGGGCGGAAAGTTCGGCTCAGTCAGTGGATATATATCCGTCAATTTCATCCTCGGGATCTTCCCTTTCATCTTCAGCCCATAAAGTCTGGTAAGTCTCATAAAAACGTTCGTAGTCTTCCAGTTTTAGATACGGAAAGGTGATGGAGTACATGCTATACAGGTCATCAGGAGTCAGTGTCGGATCCATTCTGAGCATGTCGTAAATATCTTCCTCGCATTCATAATGGTCGTCGAACATATCGGTGTAGGGATAAATCTCGGTACAGTCCTCGATGATATGCTCCACGAACCGCAGGCATTTTAACAGGTCCTTCTTTACTGTTATCTCTTCATCTGAGTGGGCGTTATAGTAGCCGCAACTCAGGTTGATGCAACTGGTTCCCAATCCGTTCTGTTTCAGTACCAGCACATCGGTCATCGATCCGCTGCTCTCCTTATACCCCCATCTTTCCGGATCGATTGCCTCTATGAACTGTTCCGAACACAGTTCCGAATAATAGATGTTTGTAATCAGGTCGGAATTCCCTTTCCTGTCGGGTTGCACCACAAATCTCACGTCACTGAAAAAAGACATGTGTGCGTGGGTGCTGCCGATACATCCCGTTTCCTCCTCCCTGAAAAAGACCACTTTGAGGACATCCTGCTTTTTCAGGCATTCCAAGCAGATGAATACTCCGTTCTTATCGTCCGCACCTAGATTCTCAAACCGTTTCCTGCCGGGTGAATAGCCGAAAATGATCTCCTTGGTCTCTATCGCCTTGAAATCCTTGGAATGGTTGCTATGCGCCACCTGGTCGATATGGCTGACCAAACAGGGATAGGTTTCACTTTTCCCTTTTATCACGTAGAGGTTGCCATGCCGGTCTTGTGAGACGGATATATCTCCGGGAAGTGTCTTGATATAGGAACAGAGGAAACGTATCATACTCTGTTCTTTTCCGCTCGGGCTGTAAATACTATACAGTTTCTTCAACAATGGAATATTCATGTCTTTCTTTTTTTGTGGGTTCATAACCATAGGGCAAGCCGGTCTCGGGATTGACCTTGTCAAAAGTCTCATCATCAAACGTCCATGCCTTTTCGTCTTCTATCAGTTTGTCCAATGTAACGGTACTGATGCTTATATCTTTATATCTGCTCTCCGTGTCTATCCATACCTGAATATGGGTGATATCCTCCTCTTCTTCAAACCACTTGTTGTCATATTCGGAATAGTACCAGTTCTCTTGCATGAAGGCTGTTTCTGCCTTTTCCATATACTTGTCACAACAGTAACTTTCTCCGGTGATCTCCGAAGACAGGGCATCTTCGCACACGATATCTTCATGGCATTCGTCACACTGGATACAATCCTCGTCATGATGGTATGCGTTTCTTGATTCTATCCAGGTGAAATCTTCCAGATGTTCGGAATCCACATAGATCTCTTCCCCGTTCTTATAGCACAGAGAGGTCTCCAAGCAATAATATTGGTGATACCCATCCCATTCGCTTCCATCCTCATCCCCATCCAGATTGCGGTTTGTGGGGTCCAGTTCATGGGAATAGTTTTCCGGTTCATAGTTGTAAGCCTTGTCTTTGTCGTAATCATACCATTTGAAGGAGTCCTGGTAAGACAGTGTGTCTTCCTCACTCAACCGGCATTTTATCTCAAACTTCCGGTCCCGTAGGGAATTCCCGTCGATGTCAACGAACGCATCCGCATCGCTGCATGACGCACCGACCGTCTTGTATCCGTCTATATATTTCCCTTGTATCAGCTTGTCGATAAGCAGCCTTTTTAATGTATTATCCTCATTGGAGGAATATTGCCTTTCCAGCAATCTCCATTTCCTGCCATCCTAGTCTGTCACATCCATAAACAGAATAGCTCTCGCCACGACATAATCCTGATTGTCTGTGATATAGGCAGCTTTGGCATTCACGGAATAGGTATAGAACGACGTTCTTTCCTTATCTGAATGAATATTTGTGCGGGAAGAACTATCTGCTCCATATCTAATAGATGTATTGAAAAGACTGCCTGATGATATACCCTTGTTTCTTTCCTGTCATATGTGGCAGGAGGAAACAAGGGTGATTTTTCATGTGGTGATACTATGTTAATAGTAGAATGTGGTCAGATGCGTTTTATGGTCTTTTACAATCTTTACTTCATGCATCTGTCCGTATATCTCACGCATGGATACCGGACAATCCATCTTTTCCCATTCTTCCGGGGAAATCCTCATGTCGGAATGCCTGAAACACAGCATGACCATTTCCTGAGAATCCTCTTCTGCGAATATGGTACCTTCATGGTCGTTGACAAACTGTTTGAGTCCATCCTCATCCTTACAGGATATTTCTCCGACGTACATATCCTCGCCCGGCCGGGTGTTTTTGCGGATATGGATTTTGAACCATTCCCGGCTTTCCGGCTGTTCGGATGCTGTACACTCCCACAAACCGACTTTCGCATCGTAGTAAACCTCCCCGTTTTCACATGCCCCGTAATGCCCCCAATGCTTGAAACGGCCGGTAGTCCATGCCTTGAACCTTACATCGCCTGCCTTTACCAACAGACACTCACCGCCATGCATATCGCATTTGATACCCTCTTTGTCACGGGACACGAATGGAACACGGGAAAAATCCCGGAGTATAATGTTATCTCCATATACGGCATCTATAAAGAACAGCCGGGAACGCTCACCATAACCGGAAACAAAGACCAGGTTGTCTCCTGTTCGTGGATACCGGTCGGAGCGTGTCTTTTCGATGTGTTCCACCATGGTATTCACTTTATCTATATCTTCCTGTACAAGTTCGTGTATCCGATCATACCAGTAGTTCAGGCGGATGAAAGTTTCTTTGCTATACTTGTTTGTTGTCAACAATATACCATATCCATTTGTGCCATATCCGTCATGCGGCATTCCTTCGGAAAGTCCGGATATTCCGCATAAGGGTCCTCCCTGAGCAGCTCCCGGTCATCCTCGTAATCCTTGTCGAAGTTATACATTGCAGCCTCCTGCACCGGTGCATACTGTGACGGAGCCGGTTGCATCCATTGCTTTCCGTCTATCTGCGGTTGCGGCATCTGTACCGGTTGATGGAACTGGATACCTTGCGGTTGTGGTGCAGGCTGCGCGTATTGTACGGGCTGCGTTTGCGGCTGTCCGGGATATACTGCCGGTTGAGGCGTTTGCGGTTGTGCAACGGGTTGCGGAGCCGGAGCAGGCTGTTCGGGCATGAACATCGGGATTTGCTCTCCGCTCCGGTATTGCGGTGCCGGGGCTGCCACCGGTTGCGATGCAGTTTGTTGTGGAGCCGGCTGTGGCTTGGGCATTGGCGGTTGTTCCATACCGAACAGGCTTCCCTCCGATGCCTTTTTCTGCACTTCCGCCATTTTATCGTCGATTTCCGCTTGCTTGTCCGGAAGTGCCAGCACCTTTGCCTGCTTGAGCCATGTCAACGCTTCGGAATAGCGTTTGCCGGTCATGGCATCCTCCGCCTTCTTAAGCAATTTTTCCATCTTTTCCCGTTTCTCGCGGACCTCTTTGGACTCTTTCTCCACCGCAGACCTGGCGGCTTTGCTTTGTGAGGCCGCCTGTTCCGCCTGCTTCTCGAACGTTTCCAGGTTGGTAAGGATGCCTTGCGCTTTCTGTAAAGGTGTGCCTACAGCCTGCAGGAAGCCTGCGTCCAGCTCTTCCGGCGTGCCGTTCAGGATGAGCGGAACGATGCGTTCCCCATCCTTTACTCCTGACCGTCTGGGAACAACGGCCACCGTCAGGTTGTTGTTTACTCGTCTGATGTTGATGCTCAGGTCTGTGCCTGCCGTAATCATTTGGTTGATTGCTTGAAAAAACATAATGGTAAAATTTAAAATGTTATACATAAGTTTCCTTGAAAAAATCCTTCAGGATTCTCTGCCTGTCCGGATTCGAGGCGATGCCTTTCAACGGTTCCAGATAGTAGCCGATACGTCTGGGCCCGTCTGTCGTACAGGGAGGCTGTCTTTTGACAGGTGTTGTCCGGTTTGTGGCAGGCCATGCAGCCGGCATGACCGGAGCCGAGGAGGTAAATGTGTAAGTTCTCATATCTTCTGCATTTAATGATTATACAAGCATGCCCATGACAATCAGGACAAGGATTGTTTTCAAGACAAAGGTGAATGTCCTGAAGGCGAGACGGACCAGTGTTCCGGACATAAGGAACAGGACAGACAGGTACATGGGAATGATGCCCTTGCAGTAAAGCAGGCATATTCCCGTAAGCAGAACCAGTGCGCCCACTTGCCTGCAGATGTTTTCGATGAGTTTCAGTTTCATGTCTTTAAATTTTTAAGAATGAATAATCCCATCGGGATATGTTTTCCCGATTTTATAGGCCTCCGGCCCTTGGATTGCCTTTTTGCGCAAGGCTTGGCAAAAGAAAATACCGCAGCGAAGCGAGGATGATTTTCTTTTAGCCGACCAGCCCCTGAAAGGGGCCGCCTTGCGGCAAAAACGAGGCAATCCAAGACCTTTGCCGCTTAAAAGCGGAAAAACGTATCTTGTACATATATAAAAAAGAGGCACAGACCCCAGTCTGCACCTCTTCTGTTCCGTACCTTCCGCCCGGCCGTCTATATGGAACCATGCGGCTGTCCATCTTCCGAAAGTTTCCGGAAAATCTCACCGGTAACCTCATTTACCGTTTCCAATACGCCATCCAGAAATTCTTTCTGTGTGAGTTCTCCCCGTTCAATCCGTGCCAGCTTCGCTTCCCAGCCGGAGGTGAGGGAGGCGTCAGCCACTTTCATTCCGCGTACCGTTTCATATAAAAGAAGACCTTTCGGGGTCGGGATAATGTATTTGCCCGAATACCGGATATATTTACGCTCCAGAAGCGTACGGATGATATTCGTGCGCGTGGATGCGGTTCCCAGACCGGTCTTGTCCATATAGTCCGCCAGTTCCTCATCCGTATAAGGGGCAGCGGGCAGCGATTTCCTGTGTATAAGGCTGCATCCCGTTACCGGCAGCTTCTCCTCCCGAAAAAGTTCAGGGGGTACGGGACAGAGGTCGTTGTCTTCCGCGACAAGCCGTTCCCTCTGAAAGATACCGAGCCACCCCGCTTCCAAAATGCGGTATGTACGGATTCGGAACTTGCGTGCGGCACAGACCGCTTCAACCGTCGTATATTCCACCTTGCAGGGCGGCATGAACGTTTCAAGCATCCTGCCGACAACAAGGGTGTAAACCAGCCTTTCCTCCCTGTCCAGTTCCCCCGGCTGTATGCCGGTGATGACAATGGCATGATGCTCCGCCGTGTCCTGATTTCCGGTTACGCCTTTCCTTGCAGCAAGGTCGATCATACCGGCATATTGACGGAATTCCTTACCGGACAGCAGCTTTTCCATAACCGGAGGCAACATGCCATACACGTCTTCGGGCAGCAGACGGCTGGAAGTGCGCGGGCAGGAGATCAGTTTTTTCTCATACAGGCTTTGGGTAATTTCCTGCACCCGTATGGCTGTCAAGTTATGGTAACGGTTCGCATCCTTCTGAAGCCCGGTCAGGTTATAAAGGGCAGGTGCGGTGATTTCCTCAGTCCGGCTGTTGACCGCCGTGATACGGGCATATCCTGCCGCCTTGCAGTCCTCGTAAAGTTCCAGGGCATCCCGGCGGTTGCAGAAATCTTCCACATGCCGCATCTTTATTATCTTCCCGTTCTTGCAGAGGCTGACGAATACGGGCCAGCTGTCTGCGGGAATGTGATTTTCCCTTTCCCTGTACCGTCCGCTTATCGCTGCCAATACAGGGGTCTGTACCCTTCCAAGCGAGTTGTTGCCGAAACCGACCGCCTTGCAGACGGCATAGCTCGAATTGACTCCAAGAAGCCAGTCGGCCTTGTTGCGGCTGTCTGCCGCCAAAAACAAGTTGTCGAACAGGCTGCAGGGACGAAGGTTTTCCATTCCTTTGGCAATGGCTTCGTCCGTCAAGGAGGAGATCCACAGGCGGAGGCAAGGTTTCCTGCATCCCAAAAAACGATAAAGATACCGGAACAGCATTTCCCCCTCGCGGGAAGCGTCGGTTGCCGCAACAATGGTGTCACACGCATCGAACACCCCGGCTATCACCTTCAACTGGAGCACCGCATTGATGTCGGGATTCCATCCCGTGTCCGTCTTTACATGCCGTACCGTCAGAAAAGGAGGCGGCAGCAGGGGGAAGTTCTCCCGCTCCACCCATGCCGTACCGGTATCTTTCGGCATCGCCAGGGAAAGCATGTTGCCGTATGTCCATGTTACCATGTATCCGTTTCCGCTCATATATCCGTTCTCTTTTCTGTCAGCTCCCAAAACCCTTGCTATCTCTCTGCCCACATTGGGCTTGTCAGTCACTATCGCTATCATATTCTTTTTCCTTTTGATGTTCCGTACCGTCAGGAACGGCACGGAACGTGAGTTATACTTATTGTTTCCCGGTCAAACTGCCGCCTCCTCCTTCTGACGGAGACCGTTTATTTCCATAACCGGTCTGCCGTTGCCGTCGGGTACCAGCTTCAGCGTGGCATCCATTGTCAGGCTGAGGACCGAAATATGGAGTTTCAGCGGAACGATGCCCGTTTCCTTTCCTTGCAGCAACAGTTCCATGTTGCCTTCCGCTTCCAGTTGTTTCTTACTGATACCTGCGGCCTTCAGACCGTCCCAGTCGATATCTTCCGTCTTATAAATATGACGGGTATTCTGATCCGTATTCATACGATTCGTTTTTTTAGGTTTGTATGATTGATTCTGTTTCTCTCCGGGCAGGTCTATACTGCCTGCGATGCACCCTTCTTCTGCTCCTGCTGCTGTCCCTGTGCGGTCTCCGTCTGTGCGGCACGGCGGGAAGTGTCCCTGCGGATGTCCGGATTTTCCTGAAAATACTGCAACTGCCCGGAATAGGGATTGACTTTCAGGTAGGAACTGAAGGTCTGCCCGTTGTTTTTCAGCCCTTCGACAAGCAAAGTCTTGCCATCCTGGAGGTTCGCTTTTTCCTGTGCCGTGAACACGTGCCCGTAAACCTCCGCCGGAATACGCGGTGCCTGCTGCTCGTTGAATCCGTTCGGCGTGCGTGAATACATCGTCCTGCCGGTATTCATATCCAGCTTGACGAACGAGGAGAATTCCTCCCCGTTGCGCCCGATCATGTTTTCCAGATAGACCGGCTGTCCCTTGCGCAGGGTTTCCCTGTCTTCGGCAGTCAGCTGCACGTTGCAGATTTCCTTTGGAATATAAATCTCTCCGGTTTCCGGATTGTGCCGCGTGTAGTTCGGGCGCCCCGTAACCTTGTCTATCGTTACAAAGGACGAGAAGGTGTCATTCCTGTTCCTGAACTTCATGTCTTCCACCAGAATGGTATGTCCTTCGCTGAGCATTTTTATCTGGGTGGGCGAGAGAGGCACGCCTCCGATGGAACGTTCGTTGAAAATCTGGTTTTTCGGAAAGATGAATTCCAGTCCCCTGCGCTCGGCACTGTACTGGAGTGTGGCATCGAATTCCTTGCCTGCTTTGGAAGTCATACCCTCCACTTTGACAGGCTGTCCCTCCTTCAGCAGCCTGATCTCCTCTGCGGTAAGTTTGACCCCGCTCACTTCCTGCGGGATGTAAACGTGCTCCTGACGGACGGCAACCAGCTCGTTGGTGCTCTTGTCGATGGAAATCAGACAGGGGGTATATTCACTGCCGCGCAGGTTGAGTTCTGCCACACGCCCCATGTTGCCGGTCTCACGCAGGTTCTTCTTGTCCTCCTCGTTAAAGTTAAACCCGAAATAAGGACGCTCCAACTGCGGTTCCTTGCGTATGCCGTGAATGGCCAGTCCCACCTGTCCGTCCTGTTGCGGGATGAGTGAGAGCCTTGCATCCAGTTTGGCTGTCAGCAAACCGGAAAGATGGATGGTCAGGGGCACCAGTTTGTTGGTCTTGTAGCCCTTCAGCATGGAATCAAGGAGTCCCTGCTGTTCCAGCGAAGCCTTTGAGATTCCGACCTTTTCCAACTCCTCCCAGTTGACCATGTTCTCATTATACCGGTAACGCGGTCCTTGCGACTCCTGCGCTGCCTGTTGAGCCTGGGGCTGCTGCTGTTGCTGTGCCGCCTGCTGTACTTCGCTCTGTTGCAGGGGTTCCTGCGGTTGTGTCTCTTTGTCTGCCATAGCTGTTTTTTCTTTTTGGTTTACACTTTGTTCCTTCTTGTTTTCTCTCGGACGGATTTCGTAGCGTTTGAGGAACTCTTTCACCGCATCCGTCTGCTTTCCCTCCGACAAATCCCTGATGGCCTGCTTGTTCACCTTGTAGTCGTGGTAGGTCATGCGGAGCAGGCGGAAATGGGTAGGTTCCTTGAGCTGGCTCCAAAAATTCTTGATGAAGTTTTCGAGAATACTCGAATTCTTGTCGAATTTCAGGAATGAGTTTTCATTCTTCTCGTCCGCCGGAACCGTCTTCGCTTTTCCGTCCTTGTCAATTTCACTGACAGCCTGTACACCGAATTTCGGATCGTTCTTGTTATGAACAAGCATCAATTCCGTAATCTGTTCCACCGGAAGAGCATCACTTCCGGCCTTCGGTTTCCGGGTCCGTTTGGGCTTTTCGTTCGGGGTCTTTTCTTGTGCCATACCTTTTCTTTTAGGGGTTAATGAATTGCTTTGACGCTTCAAAGGTATGGGGTATTTCCAAATAATATGCTGATTTTCAAAAAGGTGTCATCAGATGTCATCAAATGTCGTCAGATGTCATAAACATAACTGTTTCCAACGGCTAAACCGTGAACGGAGAAGAAGGGAAGTGAATAAACGGAAAGAGAGAAGATACGTGAGGCAGAAGGGAAAAAGCCTGCGCATCCGACACCAGAAAAAGAGCGGGCGGGCAGGCAAGACAAAACCATGCAGAACAGAGGGAGCTGAAGCCCCCTGTCTTCTCATGCCTTCCGCTTTTTTACAGCAAGACTTTCATAAGACCTGTATTCCGGCTGGATATGTGGAATTTCATGGATTATGAAACACGGCCTCTTCAAGCAGCCCATATCCTTTATCCATGCGTCACGTCGGTCGCAGTTTGCCCCTGTAATCGTTTTTCAAATCGAATCTGGATTGCCGCCGCATTCTTTTTCGTGAAAATTTTCCACGGCGAAGCCGCAAGGAAAATTTCCACGAAAAGATTCGGCAAATGCGGCCGGCAAGACAAATTCGATTTTCCTTTGATGAGGGGGAAAACTGTATCGCAAACAAACCTATCTGGAAATTCCGTGCAGGCTCATTCTCTTGTAAAGGGTCGGGCGGCTGATTCCCAACAAGGCCGCTGCCTGTGTCAGGTTCCCTTTAGAGATGGAAAGAGCCGTCTTGATCTGTTCTATGTTTCTTCTTTCATCTTTCTGCAAACACTTGTCTATCTTCTCTTTCCCCATGGGGTCAGAAACGGACTCTCCCGTATATTGGAGCCGTAAGGAATTGGGGGTAATCAGTTTTCCTTTGCATATCAATACCGCCGCATGAATGACCTGCTTCAGTTCCCGTACATTTCCCGGCCAACTGTATCCCAGCAGCATCTTCTTTGCCGGTTCGTCAAAATCCAAGACCTCTTTCCGGAGCAACCCGCAAGATTGCTCCCGGAAAAAATCCGCCAAAGGCAGTATGTCCTCCAGGCAATTATGCAATGCAGGTACGGTGATGGTAAAATCCTGAAAGCGATAAAGCAGATCCTTCCGGAAACGCTTTTCCGCAACAGCCTCCTGCAAATCCTCATTGGTGGCCGCAATGATGCGCACATCCATCAGCCTGTCCCGTTGTCCGCCTACCGGACGATACCGCCGTTCCTCCATGGCACGCAACAGCATCCGCTGCGTTTCTATCGAAAGGTTCTCCACCTCATCCATGAACAGGGTGCCTCCCTGCGCTTCCTGAAAATATCCTGCCTTTTCCTCTGTGGCTCCGGTAAACGCTCCCTTGACATGGCCGAAAAAGGCGGAAGGTGCCAGCTCTTTGGACAAACTGCCGCAATCGACCGTTACATACGGCTTGCCGGATCTGAGGCTCTGCCTGTGAATCTTTTTTGCCAGGTGTTCCTTTCCCGTTCCGGTGCTTCCCAATATCAGTACCGTCATATCCGTCGGCGCTACCATGTGAATGTACCGGTTCAACTCGCAAAAAGGGGTGCTTTTGCGTTCATAGATTACCTTGGTGAAAGCCTCGTTCACCGTCCTTATTTTTTTGATGACGGGCAGCAGCCTGGTTTCAACCAGCGGTTTGAGGATATAATCTTCCGCACCCAGCTTCATGGTATGAACCGCAGAATGTATCTCTTCATAATTAGTCATCATGATGAACGGGTGCATATAGCCGTTCTCCCTCATCCACTGCAACAGCGTGGTACTTTCCCCGTCAGGCAATCTTAAATCCGCCAATACGATGTCATCCTCACGGATGGATGTCCCAATGATCTTCTTAGCCTGTGCCAGCCTGTAAGTCCTTACAGTATCCAAATCCGCCTTCTGCAAAAAATTGCAGATATAATTACAGAACAAGACATTGTCCTCAACAACAATTACTCTCATAAGCCTTCTTAGCCTGTTGTGCCAAACATATTATTTCTTTTCCTTTATCCAATACCTGCTGTACAGTCCGCCCGAACTCGTCCACAGAAAACTCTCCCGAATCCTGAAGCAGTGCGAACAACTCACGCAGCGGCTTGCCGGCATGAATGATCTCCCATGAGCCTGTCAGATGATGTATCCATTCTTTCAGTGCCTCATGATCATTCTTTTCTGCACATTCAGCCATAGCCTCCATATCCTTCCTTGTCTCCCGAATCAGGGTATCCAGCATCTTCCTCCTGTTCCCATATTTCAGCAGGGCATCGAGGTCTATCTGTTCAGACTGCCTTTCACTTCCCAGACATTCCGTACATACCTGCAAAAGTTCTTCGGCGGAAAACGGCTTTTTCAAACAGCCCGAAAACCCTGCCGCATACAAATCCCCCGTATCGCAGTTTCCCGATGCGGTACTTGCGATAACCGGAATGCTCCGTGAATTTCCCACATTGGCCATGCGCAGGAGCTTCAACACCTCGAATCCGTTTGTCCGGGGCATTTTCAAATCCGTAATCAAAAGGTCATAACTACGGCTGCGGACATGCTCCATCAGATCACGCGTGTTCTCACATACCGTGCAAGCCACCCCGTGATACGCAAACATTTCCCTGATTGCCGCCAGCAAAACGGTGTCATTGTCCAATACCAGTACCGTATAGGACCGTACGGAAATCCGGCTCCTGCCGCTCTCCGCCATCGCTTCCTCTGCCACAGCCAGAGGAAAACAGACAGTGAACCGGCTGCCCAACCCTTTCCGGCTTGCCACTTCAATCCTGCCGTCCAACAATCCGACCAGACCTTTTACTATTGAAAGTCCCAGTCCGACCCCTTCTTCCGCAATCGCATTGGGAAGCCTCTCGAATGCAGTGAAAATGCGTGTCTGCTCCTCATCGTCCATTCCGGTGCCGGTGTCTTCCACGATAAGCGTCAATACGCCCTGGTCAAATTGTGTGCGAACCGTTACACTTCCCCGCTCCGTAAACTTGATTGCATTGGACAACAAGTTGCTTCCTATCTGTATTATCCTGTCCCTATCTCCTATAACAACCGCATCTCCGGCACTCAGCACGTTCAGCAAAAGGTTTTTTCCTGCCGCCAGCGGCATAAAATTCGTTTCCAAAATCTCGGTGACGGCACATAACCTGAACGGGACAGGAACGGCCTTTTCCCCGCCACTTTCCAACCGGAAAAATCCCAACAGGGAATTCAGCATGGAAGACATGTGTCCCGCCACCTGCCGTATGTTCCGGTTGTATTCCCTGCACTTCGACACTTCTCTTTCCGTGGAAAGCAATTCCGCATAGCTGCTGATAGAAGCAAGCGGCGCGCGCAAGTCATGGGTTACGGCCAGTATGATTTTCTTTCTTGCCTCAATCAGCTCCTCGTTTTCAAGAACAGTCTGCTCCAATTGACGGACTGTGCCTTCCAGCCTTTTTTTATAACGGTTTATACGCATCATATCCCGGTGTATCACCATATAGGACCATATCAGCAGCAAAACCATGAATGCCGTCAGACCGATGACCGTGGCAAATGACCGTTTCCCGGCTTCCGCAACTTCTTCTTCCTGTCTTTTCAATTCCGCTTGTACCGTTCCGTCCATATTCTCAATCATCTGCCGCAACTGCACGTTCAGCCTTCTGTTCATCCCATCCAAGCTGTCCGTCCGTTCTGCCAGCTTCCGGGCATACGCCTGCTGTCTGCCCACCACGCTCCGGTTAAGTTCATGAAGCATGGAGGCGGCAGAAGGAGAATCCGCCTTGTGGCGTTTTGCGAACAACCTCTTCAGGAATCCCCCTTTGGGGGCATTTTCCCGTTCACTCTGTCTGGCAATGGCCGGAATCTGCGCTGCAATTTCCCGGTCGGCTTCCTCCTGCCTGTGTACCCAATATATGATTTCCCGCATATACCGTTCTTTGGCTCTCCACAAATTACGGATGCTGTCTGTATGTGAGCCGGAAGAGGAGTACCTCAAGCTACACAACAGGCTGTCAATGTGCCGTCTCCGCTTCTGAAATAATAAAAAATCCTGCTCACTCCACTCCATAAAGGTTTCACAGAAGAAAGAAAGCCTGAGCATTTTCACGTATATATCATTTATCTCATGCTTTTTCCGGTTAATCATCCGTACTTCCATTTCCCTGGCCTTAGTCTCTTTCCATTCGCAGATGCCAACGTAAATAATACCACTTATGACTACAATCTTGGCCATATATCCTACCGCTATTTTGGCGAGAAGCGGTTGCAGGCGCAAAGATTTCAACAATTTATTCCTATTTTCCAATTATTCACTTTTTAATTCATTATATTCTATTAAAATTATTTGCAAAATAAACCGACCAGTCGGTTTGTTTTGCAAAGATAAGCCTTTTCCAAGAATAATGAAAAAAAACAGGTTCCAGCAAGTAAAGTTTTATCATTTATCAGTCTAAAAGACAACGGAATGAACTGAAAGGGAGGAAAAGGAAAGGAATGCGAGCCTAAATTTCCGAGAACATCCCCAAGAAAGTCTTACCAATAGAAGTGTTCAATGCCTGTCTGCTGAACGCCTTGGCATCCTTCAAACTTATTTTATGACCATAAGCCACATTGGAAAGAAAGTCCTGTTCCCGGATAAGGAGTTGCTGATACATTTGTGGAAATTCGTCCATATATTCATGGGCGGAGGAAACAAACTGCATATAACATATCAGGAGATTGCCATTCAGATGTTCGGGAAAACTGTTTATCACCCGTTCTATCGGATTCCTGTATTGCCTTAAAAACTCATTCCAATCCTTGTCAGCCAAGGAATACATTTCACAAGAAATCTGCGAGTCGGGGAAAAAACGCATCCTGACAACCGCATCAATCAGTTTCTTTTTGGAAGGAAAGTAGTGTATGACAGCCCCTTTGGATTTATGCACGGCAACAGCCACATCACAGAATGAGGTCTGCTTCATTCCTTTTGTGATGAATAACCTGTATGCCTCCTCTATAATCCGCTGTTTCAAATTCGGGTCCATCCTACTGCCTATATTATAAAAAATAGCACAGACGCAATCAACATCCAAACATGGTAGTGGAATACCTAGAGACGAAACTGACGCGCCTGTGCTATATATTTTAATATAGCGCAAGCTGTCATATTCCATCTTGTCTCTTTGAAATTTTCCACTTTTCGTTTGGAAGATGATATATGATACTATACTATGTCGTTTTAACAGCGCAAAAATACGTTATTTATCGTTTATTTCCAAATTTATACGACACTTAATAGCACTGTTCCATAAGAAAAGCGTCCGCTTTCAGGGACAAGCAGCAGTATTTTTTC
>ENA-OZVX01000206-OZVX01000206.1-human-gut-metagenome-genome-assembly--contig:-NODE-206-length-19710-cov-4.890359_pt1 | contig 19710 bp, 19 predicted proteins | sample MGYA00243452_ERZ654059 | MGnify/ENA primary metagenome ERZ654059 (study PRJEB26926, sample SAMN06165061) | human gut metagenome | biome: ENVO:00009003; feature: ENVO:2100002; material: ENVO:00002003...
TCAGAAACAAATAGCCGTGCGAAAAATAAGCTATCGAGCTTATTTTTCACACTAAGCCTCCATTGATTTCTGACTTTGCAAATTATTATCTCTTTTTTTGGGGATATTATGTATAAACAAAATAGAAGCATTAGAATATGTAAAATTACTTTTACAGGAAATTATTGCATATGGCATCTTACTTTTTATTGGAAAGTATATAATTTTTTACACATGACAGATTGCTTTTTATCCAAAAACATGTTATTTTTTCATGAGTGTTCATAATAAAAACTCCTGTCTGGCAGGAACGGGATTTTAACATAACAGTTGAACAACTATAATGATCAATTTCACTGATAGAAAGGAACTGCACCATGGCAGTCACAAAGGAAATTTTATCTTTAGCGGTGGAGACCGGAGATGCTCTTCTTCGAAATGGCGCGGAGGTGTACCGTGTGGAAGATACCGTAATGCATATCTTAGAGGCATATGAAATTGAAGAATATGACGTTTATGTGCTCTCAAATGGAATTTTTGCGAGTGCAAATGAAAATAAAGATGATGCGTGCAGCATGATCCGTCATATCCCGCTCGGTCAGACACATCTTGGGCGTATCGCAGCCTTAAACCAGCTTTCGAGGGAAATCTGTTTCCACGAATGTTCCCTAAAAGATGCGTGGACACGTTTAGATGAATGTAAAGCGATTCCCACCTGCAGTAAATGGACGGAAGTCTTTTTCTGCGGTCTTGGAAGCGGCAGTTTTTCATTTCTGTTTGGCGGAACTCCGTTAGACGGCGTGATAGCATTTATCGCCGGCGCACTTTTAAATATGGTGTTAAAAAAGTTTTCACAGCGGAAAACTTCAAAATTCATCACCAATATTTTCGGCAGCGCACTTGTGACACTCGTCAGTCTGATCACTTTTTCCATTGGACTGCCGGTTTTGTATGACAAGATCATCATCGGTGCGATCATGCCGTTAGTGCCGGGGATCGCCTTAACGACTTCAATCCGCGATTTCTTTAACGGCGATTATCTCTCCGGCGCGATCCACATGATCGATGCGGTTCTCACCGCTTTTTGTATTGCGGCAGGTGTCGGAACTGTCATGACGATCTATAATCTTATAGTAGGAGGTATTTTGTAATACTATGTTTATCCAGTTTATTGTCAGTATGATCGCAACGCTTTCTTTTGCCGTGCTGTTTTGTGCACCAAAATCAGAACTTCTCTTCTGCGGACTTACCGGTGCGATCGGATGGATCGTCTATCTGATCTGCCTGCAGTTTGACACCGGAACCGTCATTGCAAACATGATCGCAACACTTGCCCTCACGGTCTTTTCAAGGGTGGTTGCCGCCCTGCGTAAAAATCCGGTGACCGTCTACCTGATCGCCGGTATTTTCCCACTGGTGCCGGGGGCTGGTATTTATTATACTTCCTATTATTTTATCATGAATGACATGAGTGAATTTTCACGTTACGGAATGGAAACAATCAAAGTTGCCGGAGCGATCGTACTCGGTATCATCTTCGGATTTTCCCTGCCGCAGGCATGGTTTAACGCACTGCAGCACCGGACAAAACGGCAAAGCAGCCATGCCTGATGCCAGCATCGCAAAAGAACTTACAGAAAAACAGAACGGATCCCCTTCTGCTCTAATTGATTCTCAAATACATCGCAGATAGACCGGTCAAACTCCCTGATATCCGTTACCGTTTCGTCCATGATATATTTTCCGCTTTCAATACGCGCCATTTCTAAAACATCATTGAGAAGGGATAGCAGATATTCACTGGAACTTTTGATCTTGCCAAGATAGTCCTCCCGTTTTTCCACGTCATCCCCATATATTTCTAAAAGATCAGTATAACCAATGATGGCGTTCATCGGCATGCGGATGTCATGGGACATATTAAACAAAAAGGCTGATTTTGCATGGCTTGCTTCCTCGGCTCTCTTTAACGCCTACTCTAATTTTTGACGGCTTTCCCTTTCCTCTTCGACAATGTCATCGATCGGACGGTAGCCAAGAATGATCTTGTAGCTGTCATCATCTGAATAAAGACGCACTGCCCGCACTTCAAAGTATTCCATTCCTGCACGGTTCGGCAGTGTTCTGTGCCGGTATACAAAGCTCTCATGATCATCCAGATATGCCATCAGATTCCTGTTGTCAAACATTTCCATAAAGCCCGGGGCCGACTCTTTCACGACAAAAGTATTATAAGAATGCCGTATCCATTGAGAATAGCATTGTATGCTGCCAGACTGGAGTTCTTCGGCAGCACAGTGGGAGAATGATTTTTTCTTGATGACAGTCATGATATCTGCCATCAGGTCGCATAAGTATGCCGCAGTGTAGTCAATGCACAGAGCGTCATAAAAATGTCTTTCCTGTTCAGATTTATCAAGTGCGTGCTGTAATTCGACAAGCGTTTCGCGTACATTGGCATCCTTGTCTTCAATGTGCCTGACCTTGTCAATGGTTATATTTAGCATTGCAGTTTTCTCCCCGGGTTTATACTATCTTAAGCTGTATTTTACCTTCCCCCGCAGGCAAAGTCAACCTGGTGTGCTGTCCGTTTTACGCTCTATATCCCTTTTCTTTTGAGCATACCGTAATGCATTGTATCTGGTGTGTAGTTTTGGATTTTTATCTTATTTGCAAGTCAAACAGTCAGGATTTTACCGTTAAACAAAATATGATATCTCATTGCCATATCCTGTACCCAGTTCACAAAAGGATCCCAGCCATCGTTTAACACCTCTGCGCGAAAAACAATCTTTTTCTTCTCAAGATTTATCACAATCCTCTGTTTCTTGTATTGATCCAGATAGAAAAATTCTATGCTTTTTATATCACTCCACGGTATGCTTTTTTTCCTCAAAAAATGGATTACCTCTAACAAATATCCTGTACAATACACTTTATAACAGCAGTAATGCGCCAGCACATAAACGCCATAGATGTTAAAAAATCCCATACAAAACAGTGGAAAAATTCCATCTCTGCCTTGAAAAAATTCTATCATCACCTGTGCATCTTTGTTTCTCTCATGCAAAAAAGATAATACAAACATCATATCCAGCGCAGTAACTGCAATCGGGAGCATGTAGTATCTGCTGCTACACCGCAATACCTGAAAATTACCTTCCCCGAAACATTCCTTTTGGTTTTTTCGCCGAAAAATATATTTTTCAATTCTTTCAAAACATTCAATCAGTATCAATCCGACTATGTTTATTCCGACCAGACTTCCCGTGCTGATCGCAAAATCTTTTATCAGCTTCAAATTCGACTCTGCGTCATCACTGAGCAGCATACAGTCAACAGCAAATAAAATATTTGAAATAATGAACAGAAGGAAAAAAAGTATAATCAAATCTATTGTTGAAGTTTCGCTTTTGTCTTTCATTTGTGAGTGTCCTTCCTGCCTTTGCATACTAACTGTTTTCTTTCCAATTTCATTGTATTGATTATATGCAAAATCAATCATAAAAACAATCGTATTTTTTTACGATTGATTTTATGACCGTTTTCAATCATATCGAAATCTTATCCACGCGGGGAAAAAAATCCTTTCGATATTTTTCAGGGGTTGTGTACAACACTGGGGCAACAGTTGACGGAAACAGCAGTTTAGCTATAAAATAGATAACAGATGGAGGAAGCTGCGAGCATGAAATTAAAACATAGTATTTTAGGGTTACTTTTACTTTTTACCCTGATACCGCTTGGTATCTTCGGAATATTTTCCATTTATGAAACGAACCGCAAGATTGATGAGCTGACGGAGCAGAATGTGCGGGCGATCAGCGAAAATCAGGTGATGAATATCAAAAACTTTACGCAGGACCGCAATAACGAGATGGACATGATCGCGAGTTATCAGCTGACGCAGAACGCGATCCTTTACAGTCTAAGGGAAAATGAAAGCCCTCTGGCACGAAACTATGTAGACAATCTGCTGAAGGAACGCAAAAAATACAGTATCTTTGTAGCGAGCATCTCTGTGGTAAACCGGAATTTTCATGTGGTCAGTTCAAGTGAAGAGTACGAACCGGGCACTGTCAGTGCAATGAAAGATGTCGATCCTAAATATCAGACCGGCGAATTTATTATCGGTGACGTGTATGAGCGTATAACAGATGACGGCAGGAAAAATGTCGTGCCCGCCTATACCGGCGTCTATTATAATAATGAACTGATCGGCTATGTGATGGAGGAGCTGGATACGGCATATTTTGACGACCTGCGGCTGAATATGGACACTCTTGCAGATGGAACTTTCTATCTTCTCGACGGCAATGGGGCGATCATCACGGCAGGTGACACAAAAAACAAGAGAAGCTTAAAGACATTTGTCTCTAAAAGTTCCGACCGCAATGATTTTCAGAAAAAATGGGATGCGATCGACCATGAGAAAAATCCGTCCGGTTATGTGCGCTACCGCTATCACAGACAGGATTATATTACATATTATTCCGACGTGGAAAATACCGGCTGGGGCATCCGTGTGACTGAAAATCTGAGTGCACAGAAGCAGACCGGCAGAACCTACGGTGTGCTGATCGCGCTCGGTCTTTCTGCACTCATTATCGGCGTATTCTGTACACAGTATTTCATGACAAAGAAAATTTTCGCACCGATTACCCATATTCTGCAGGTATTTGCGCAAATCAGGGAAAGTGAGGATTATTCCCTGCGTGTCCACATTCAGGAAAAACATGAGACAGGTGAACTGACTGCGGGTATCAACGAGCTGTTAGACTATGTGGAACAGGCAGACCGGAAAGAAAAAGAGCGTCAGCAGAAACTTTTACAGATGGCAGAGAACGACCCTCTGACCGGTATCAAAAATAAAAAAGCGATTGAAAAAGAGATGCTTTCGATGGTGCAAAGGGCGGTTGAAAGCCATGAACAGATCACATTCGGCTTTGTCGATATCGATGATTTCAGGGATTATAATACCAATTACGGTCATCAGGAGGGCGATGCTGTCATCCAGTTCGTAGCGCAGACACTTAAAGAAAACATACACGGTGCAGTCGGCAGGATCGGAGGGGACGAGTTTGCATTCTGCTATGCCGGTGAGTTAGAACCGGAACGCATCCGGCATAATGCCGACAAAATTCTTGAGATTCTGCGCACGCAGCATGTAAACGAACAGACCGGCGAGGTGCTGCCGGTGCCGTGCAGTATCGGCATTGTCATGTCCCAGGGCGATACGCTTGACTATACACAGCTAATCCGCAGGGCAGATCTGGCAATGTATCAGGCAAAAGAGAACGGCAAGAATACATTTGTCCTGAACGTGGACTGACAGGCAGGCTTTCCAGTGTACTGTATCAATGATTCAGTACACTAGCTCTGCTGCCCTGCGATCTTTGCCGCCAGCTCTTCTAAATACTCCCACCTGTCCATCTTTTCTTCTAACATTTTCTCTGCGTTTTCTTTCTCCTCAACCAGCTCCCGCAGCTTTGCTGCATTGGTGGCATTCGCTGCCATCTCGTTATCTAAATCTTCCAACTTCTGTTCGAGTGCTGCAATATCATCCTCGATCGTCTCGTATTCTTTCTGCTCTTTATAGCTGAATTTCAGTTTCTTTTTTTGCTTCCAGGTTGCAGTCGAATCATTTTTTTCGATCACACTTTCTTCGGATTTCTGGTTTTGTGAATTACCCGATATATCGGCACCAGCAGACCGCGCCGCAATGTTTCCACCCGGTGTCCTGCCCTCTGCCGCAAGTCGGTTTACATAATCTGTATAGCCGCCTTCATATTGTTTCAGTTTTCCGTCTCCCTCAAAGGCAAAGATACGTTTCATTGTCCGGTCGAGGAAATAACGGTCATGCGATACCGTAACAACGATGCCCTCATAACGGTCCAGATAGTCCTCTAAAATCGTCAGCGTAGCTATATCAAGGTTGTTTGTAGGCTCATCCAGCAATATAAAGTTCGGGGATGTTGCCAATACCCGGAGCAGATTTAATCTTTTCTTTTCCCCGCCTGACAGTTTTCCAATCGGACTGTACTGTTTTTCCGGTGGAAATAGGAAACGCTCCAATAAAACAGATGCAGATATGACTCCGTCCACAGTCTGGATATATTCTGCCGTATCTTTTACATAATCGATCACTCTCTGATCCGGGTTCATATATGACAGATCAATTTCATTTTCATCCTCATTTTTTTCTGAGGCTATTTCCTGCGCATAATATCCCATTTTCACAGTCTGTCCGATAATGACCTGTCCGGAGTCCTGCGGAATAATACCTGCAATAATTTTCATCAGAGTAGACTTGCCACAACCGTTTGGTCCGATAAATCCAACTCTGTCTCCCTTCAAAAAGATATAAGAAAAATCCTCGATCAGTTTTCTGTCTCCATAAGCCTTGCAGATATTTTCCAGCTCCACGGTCGTTTTTCCCATTCTTGTAGAAATAGAACTTAATTCCATCTGTGAATCCTGCGCCGGATTTTCACGATCTCTCAGCTCTTCATAACGCTGGATGCGTGCTTTCTGTTTTGTAGAACGTGCCCTTGCTCCCCTTTGTATCCATTCCAGTTCCACACGCAGGATCGACTGACGTTTTCGTTCACTGGCTGTTTCCATTTCCTGACGCTGGGTTTTTAGTTCCAGATACCCGGAGTAATTCGCCTGATAACTGTAAATTTTTCCTTTATCAATCTCCACGATCCGGTTACACACACTGTCTAAGAAATACCTGTCATGTGTTACCATGATAAGCGCACCTCTCCATTTTTTCAGATAATCCTCCAGCCAGTCTGCCATATCATTATCTAAATGGTTCGTAGGCTCATCTAACAGAAGAATATCTGCCGGGGAAAGAAGTACCGATATCAATGCCAGACGCTTTCTTTGTCCACCGGATAATTGTCCCGCAGGCTGCATGAAATCTTTAATTCCAAGCCGGGTCATCATTGCCTTGGCATCACTTTCAACAGACCAGCGGTTTTCATCCGTTACATTTCCTTCCAGCACACATTCCAGACTGCTTTTTTCCGGTTCGAATTCCGGATGCTGCGGCAGATAACGCATGACCACATGGTTAGCCGTCGTGACGGTTCCCTCGTCTGTCTCCTCTTCCCCCATGATCATCCGTAGAAGTGTTGTCTTTCCGGTTCCATTGACGCCAATGATACCGACTTTCTCCCCATCCTGCAGCGAAAATGACGCGCCATCAAATAACTTTCTTTCGGTATAGACCTTTGTCAGATTCTCTATATTAATCAGATTCATGTATTTCCTCTTTCACTTTATTTTATAGCTCATGATACACCATATAAATTTAATATAACTTCAATCCACTGCGTACCGGCTCACTCGTCAGATCCACACCCAGTTTTTTGAAGATCTTAATATCCACCTCGGAAAGCATGACCGACGTATGCACCTGACAGCCACGGAGTGCAGGGATCTGCTCAATGGCGCATTTCGCATTTTCATTTGACACTGCTGCAAGAGATAACGCAATCAGAACCTCGTCCGTATGAAGTCTTGGATTCTTTCCTCCTAAGAAACGTACTTTCAGATCCTGAATCGGCTCAATTGCCTCCGGGCGGATCAGCTTTTCATCATGTGCAATTCCGGCTAAATATTTTAAAGCATTTAAAAGCAATGCTGCTGATGCTCCAAGGAAATCAGACGTTTTTGATGTAATGATCGTTCCATCCGAAAGTTCGATCGCTGCGGTCGGAACACCCAGTTCCTCCGCACGCTTCTTTGCGGCAACGGTAACTTTTCTGTCGTCTGTTGTAATCTTCGCCTGTTTCATTAGAAGCTCGATCTTGTAAACTTCATTTTCGGTCGCTTCTTCTCTTACCAGCTTATTCACTGCGGTGTAATAACGTCTGATAATTTCCATTTTAGATGCCACGCAGCAGGCTTCATCATCGATGATGCAGTTTCCTGCCATATTTACTCCCATATCAGTCGGCGATTTGTAATAGGTATTTTCACCGTATATTCCCTCAAAAATTGCATTTAAAACAGGAAATATTTCTATATCACGGTTGTAGTTTACCGTGGTCTTTCCATATGCTTCCAGATGGAACGGGTCAATCATATTCACATCATTTAAGTCTGCTGTTGCAGCCTCATATGCAAGGTTGACCGGGTGCTTCAACGGAAGATTCCAGATTGGGAATGTCTCGAACTTCGCATAGCCGGCTTTGGTTCCGCGAATGTTTTCATGATAAAGCTGTGAAAGACAGGTTGCCATTTTTCCGCTTCCAGGCCCCGGCGCAGTAATAACCACAAGCGGTCTTGTCGTCTCAATATAATCATTTTTTCCAAAACCATTCTCGCTTACGATCAGTGGAATATTCGACGGATACCCCTCGATCTTATAATGCTGATATACTTTGATTCCACGTTTTTCGAGTTTTTCCCGAAACTGCACTGCACCATTTTGTCCGGCAAACTGTGTGATGACCACACTTCCGACATAGAGTCCTTTTTTCTCAAACTCTCCGATCAGACGGACAACGTCCACATCATAAGTAATGCCAAGGTCTCCACGCACCTTGTTTTTCTCAATATCCGCCGCACTGATCACAATTACGATTTCTGCAACATCCGAAAGCTGCATCAGCATCTGAAGTTTACTGTCCGGTGCAAATCCCGGCAATACTCTCGACGCATGGTAATCATCAAATAATTTTCCACCAAATTCCAGATAAAGCTTATCACCGAACTGACTGATGCGTTCTTTGATATGCTCCGACTGAATTTTTAAATATTTGTCATTATCAAATCCTATTCTCATCTTAATCCCCATTCTTGCGTGTGAAAAATCTTATTTTTCACACGCACTATCCTCTTATGTTTTATTTCTCTCTCAGACACGGAATATATTATACTATATAATCCAGTCAAAATACACGTTTTCTTTTTCCTTTGTTCATTATAAAAAGCTGCCTAATGATATTATCACTATCATTGGCAGCTTTTCTCCTACACATTCATTTTCACTTTATACCTGTCTCTCTTATTTGACCACAACTTTTATTTTTTGTGCACATCCGTTTGTTGCATATACATATATAGAACAGGATCCTTTTCCTTTCGCGGTGATCTTACCATTTTTAGATACCACTGCCACTTTACTGTCTGATGTAGCATATCGGAATTCCGATATATGATTAATGATCGGACGTTTCTTATTCTTCTTGACAATCGAAGCTTTTACGACAGCTTTTTTCCCTTTTGCCAATACATAAGAAGTCTTTTTCAGTTTAATGCTTTTTGCATCTGTTACTGATTTATTCTTCTTTCCTGCTGCATGTATCGTGATCGATTTCGCAACTGTTACTTTTTTGCCATCAACCATCTTATATGCAAGAACATGACATTTTATATTTTTTTTCTGATTGATTCCTTTCTTTTTCAATTTGCTGATCTCAACAGATAAACTATCCGCTGCCTTTACGGACTTTACAACCTTTTCCTTATCTTTTCCGCAGTATGCCATATAAACATCATAACCATCTGCATCTTTAACTTTTCCCCAAGTTACCTTGACCGTCTTTCCTGCTTTCACATTAAATTTCGAATTTAATGCTGCGTCTTTTGCCTCTGTCCTTTTTACTTTTACCGGTTCACTTTCCGTATTCTTTTTATCTGCAGCCTCAGCTTCTTTTTTTCTTGTTTCACTTACATATTTGCAGACACTACAGGTATATCTTTCCGCACCTGCTGTTCCATAAACATGAGCTGCTTCATCCTTTTTTTCTGTGATGTGTTCACACGTGGCAGCATGCCAATGGGAAGTATCATTGCTGCTCCACTCATCCCTAAATGTGTGCCTGTGTTCTACCCATTTTGCATAAAGAGTCGTGTCGGCAGTAAGTGCCTGTCCCGGCCGCGCAATCGTCGTAAAAGCTGCATCTGTATACCAGCCGACAAAATCATATCCATCTTTCGTCGCAGCTGGCAGCGGATCAGGCAGGTTCGTCTGCCTTTCTTCTGCTATCTGACTGCCACCGTTTGTATTATAGGTAATCTTGTATTTAATGTTAGCATTTTCTACGATCGTATATGGCGTATTTTTTAACAATGGGCCGAAGCTGTCAAGATTAAAATACCAGTTAAACTCGCTATACCCCACCTTATCCGGATGATCCTTATGGGCTTCCGTAGCCACCACCTCAGAGCGTTTCATATCTCCAGTACCGTAATCCGTGCCCGTCGTAATCCATATCATATTGCACTTTTTACAAACCACAATCTGTCTGTCTACCGTTAACTGAACCCCCCTGTAAACCACATCTCCAGCTTTCAATTCGGCAGGATCAATCGTTCCTGTTGTATATTGTGCTGCATGTACCTGTGTCGTTCCCATTGCAGCAAGCATCAAAAATGCCATCATCATTGATACAACTACATTTATGTACCTGCTTCTGTGTAACTTATTCATCCTTTGCATCTCCTTTTCTGCTAATTTTCTACCAGATAATCCCGTTTTTCAAATCCGAGCATATGTGCAAGTACACTGGTTGGGAAAATGTGAAGCTCTCTGTTTAATTTTGTCACCGAATCATTATAAATCAGTCGGCTGGTCTGCACCATTTTTTCATAACACTCTACCGCGTCCATACATTTGATGTATTCATTTTCATCAGTCGAACCCGGATATTCTTCTAAAACCGTCTGTGTCCGGAAAAGCACCTCGTTTATCACACCTTCCTGGCGCAAAACCTCCTCCGGTGTGGAAGTTTCCATAATGATACACCGTTTTTCATTTACTTCATCTGTAAGTGTCTGTGCCTCGTATCCTGCATATTTTTTTGTAAAATCAAGCAGGGAAAGTAACGCATCAAACCGTGACGAAAGCTGCACTCCAATCTGATTCATGGAATGATTGATATTTTCATCCATGATCGCTAATTTTTTCCGTACAGAAACAATCCATATGGCAAGCAAAATCACAAGCAAACAAACAATTACAGAGATTTCCATTCAAATACTCCTTTACTGTACAAAATATACTGCATTGTATCCGGAAGTATCGGACAATGCTACAATTGTCAGTCCGTCAAAATCTGCAAACACGCAGGCGTATACCAGATCTGTGCCGTTATTGTCAAATGTTAAACGCACACCTTCATCCTCATAATGATATTCACAGACACCGTCTAACGTTCCACCTCCCTGTACCATCTGTACAGTGGAACCATCATCGCTAAACACGATCTCCAATTTTCCGCCATACTGCTCTAATGCAGCATCATAATCGTCCTGTGTCATTTGCACACCACCAAGGTTACCCCCACAGAAACTCCAGGTTGTTCCTGCTAAGTCCGGCATCTCTAAAATCGGCACATCAAGCAGGCAGAATAAGTCTTCGGTAGAATCTGTTTCCACATCTTCGCTTTGTGCATCTGCTGCCTCTGTGTCCACAACAATATCTGCTGCATCGGTCTCTGCCACATCGGTCTCCGCATCAGTGCCAGTATCTGCCACATCTACATCTGCCTCTGCGTTTGTCACTGTGCCATCAGCAGTCTCCTCGGTATTCCCGCAAGCGGTAAAAGAGAATGCCAGCATTGAACTCAACATAATTGCTAAAATTTTTCTTTTCATAATTTTTCTCTCCTTTGTCATTTGTTTTTCATTTCTCTCTGTTGACATTAATGTACCGTATTTTGTGCTACAGCGGATTAACTTGTTCTGAATCGACTATAATGTGCACTCAATCGACATCCTTTTATTTTTCATCTGTAGTTTCGTTATTTCTTTTAAAGTGCAGCAAAAAGCTGCACCTTATAAAGAAACGCGTAAAATAAATTTATTATCTTCTACCAGAAAGCTGTACATACCGCCATACCTGTCAACAATTGCACAAATACTGCGTACGCCGATTCCATGCCCCGGCCGGTCGGTAACCGGAACACCGTTTTCAAATACTACTTCTTTTCTGCATGGATTCGTGACCTGAAAAAAGAACCTCCCGTTCTTCTCATACGCTAAAATATCTATCGTTCCCTTCTGCTCCTGTGCGGTACACGCATGGAGTGCATTTTCTAACGCATTTGATAAAAGCACACACAAATCTGTCTCCGAAACCGGAAGAATATATGGTACCACCGCTTTTATGTTCATTGTGGCACCAGCACTTTCCGCCCTTCCTGCAAAAGAGGAAAAAATAAGATTGACCATCTCATTCTCACAGTAATTTTTTACCCTGCCTGCCTCAATCTGCGCACATACTTCATGAATGTAGCCTTCTGCCTGTTCAATTTTTCCATTCTCGATACATGATAACAGATGCTGCATATGATGTCTTAAATCATGCCGGTAGGTACTGGCATCTTTCTGCGACTCCCTCAAAGCCTCAATCTCGCGGACCGCCTGGGAAATCTGGAGATTCAGACAGCTCTGCATCTGCTCAAGTTCATTTTTCTTCCGCTCCTCCTCCGAAGTACGAAGCACAAACACCAGATAAGCAATACAGCAGACGAACGGCATAAATTCCACTGCCGCCGGTATGCCTTCTGAAAGTAAATCCGTATAAACTCTCGTCAGGTAATCAAAGCCGTAGCCCAATGCCGGAATCAACCCGAACTGAAGCTGTATTGACACGGGATAATTTGATATTGCCCGCACCGAGGGTGCCACAAAGCGCAGTAAAAGAAATAATAACGGCAGTGTAACAATCAGTTCCGTCACATTTTGCACCGTTTCACTGTTCACAAACACAGCCATTATAAAAAGTGCCACCCACCTGCGAAGCTGACAGCAGAGATAAGCGGTCAGCACGGAAATCACTGTCCACAGACGTTTTTTCGTTAAAATGTAAAGGGCAATACACATCGGGACATGTGTGATCACAGGATAAAGATAACGGATCGTCGCTGCCCCGGCCAACAGATACATCACGCCCTGTATGGCAAGCAGCACAAAAATACTTCCAACAAGAAATTCCCGTTTTTCTTTCGTCCAGTGAATATCACAAAAAGCCCCGGACAAAACCATGCCGAATATCCCGACTGCTGCACCATTTGTTACATAAAGAAGATTCATGATAAAAATACCTGCTTTCTGTTAAACGCATACTCGAGATATTTATTCTTTATCTCCGAGCATTTCCCATGCGGGATTGGTATTTCTGCAAGACTTATCAGTTTAATTGCACGGTAAGAAATATTCTGTATATAATCCATATTTACCAGAAATGACCGATGTGGCCGTAAAAAATTGCCATAAGGCTTTAACTGCAAAAATAAATCGTCTAAACTGCCAACACTCTCAAATACTTTTCCATTTCCGAGATGAAAAAAGAGCGTCCGTCCTATCACTTCACAATATTCTAACTTTTCAAGGTCAATTCTTGTAATTCCTTCTTTGCTCCGCAGAATCAGACTGTTTTCCTGTGTCTTTGTGCACTCTGCAAGCACGGAATCCATCAGCTGGAAAAAACTTTCCTCCCAGACTGGCTTTAACTGATAAAAATATGCCCCGACCGTGTAAGACTGTACTGCAAACTCCGGAGATGAGGTAAGAAAAATAATTTTCATATTATTATCATACTGTCTGATTTCTTTTGCAGTCTCAATTCCGTTTTCCCCCGGCATTAAAATGTCCAAAAATAAAATATCGAAAGAAAACCCTTTCTCAATCGCGGCCAGTAACTCTAAGGGACTCTGAAATACCGTACAGGTAAGGTCTTCGTCTCTTTCTTTTTTATATTTGTCCAATAAGATACCAAGTTCTTTTAATATCTCTAAATCATCATCACAAAATGCTATTTTCAGCATAAACTTTCCATCAACTCTTTCCATATTCCTCTTTGGCAAAATGCATTCTTCTGATATAGCGCAGACACTCCGTCTCCGGCATCGGTTTCCCGTAATAATATCCCTGGATCATATCCACACCAAGCGCCTCTAAGGCATCACTCTGTTCTTTCTTTTCCACGCCCTCCATGATCAGTGGGAGACCGAGTTTTTGTATCGTCTTTATTTCATTTTCAATCACGATTTTTGCAGTTGGATTTTCAAAATAGGACCAGGTCATGTTTTTATCAATCTTAATTTCCCGAAATGGAAAACGGATCAGATAAGAACAGTTCGAATTGCCGCTTCCATAGTCATCCATCGCAAACCCCATGCCAATTTTGCCAAACTCCTGCATGTGCCATAACATCAGCTTTGGTGCCTCAACAGCTGTCCGCTCCGTCAGTTCCAGCGTGATCATATGTGCCGGCACATAATAACGCTCTAACAATGGCAGTATGCTTTCTTTCAGATTCCGGTTCAGACACTGCGCTGCAGCAATGTTCACATGGATCGTCCGTATTCCAAGTGATGGGTTCGGAAGCACATGTTTTGCCAGAAAACGACAGCACTCTTCAAGTACGATCTCACTGATCTGTGTGATCGTTCCGTTTTGCTCCGCCAACGGAATAAACTCATCCGGTGGAATGGCTCCAAGTTTTTCATCCTTCAGACGCACCAGCGCCTCTAATGATACAACACATTTTTCTTTCAGGGAATAGATCGGCTGATAATATACTTCAAATCTGTTTTCCGTAATTGCACGATCCACCGCCTGCTCTACCTTATTTCTGCGGTAATAGTCTTTTTTTACGGCTTCATCCACCTCAAAAAAGACCTGTTTCCCTGAATTTTGTGCCGCTTCCAGCAAATATCCATACAGTGCCCTGTACTCTGCCAGAGAACAAAAATCTCTCGGATAATGCAGGGTGATCATGACCTCGTTTAAAGAAATCGAATTGCCAGACACATGAAAATCCTGTTCAAATCTTTTTTTGATCTGCCCCTTTATGTGTTCTTCTTTTCCCTCATCCAGCAGGATGGTAAATGTATCCTCCGCATTGCGAGACACACAGAACTTTCCACACAGTGCGGTAAGATAATGTCCCACTTCGGCAAGCAGCCGCCTGCTGTTTTCATATCCTAAAAGCATTTCGATATGATGCATCTGTCTGATATGTACCACAAGAAATACTTTTTTCCCGGATTGCTCCGTTACATTTTTCATCTGGATCAGAAATGCCTGCTCATCACTGGTTCCGGTTTCACTGTCAATATAAGCAGACGGATTCTGCATTGCCATATAGATCATCAGAATAAACAGCATATTTGCCGCACTGGTAAGCAGCATTTCTTTTCTCTCATACTGAAGCACCACCATAAGAACTGCCACAATACTGTATAAGATAACGATTACCTTGATCCGCGTCTCAATACGCGCTCTCCCCCAAAATATAAGAAGCAGGTTCATAAAAAAATAGTATCCAATATACACATAGCCAAACCATGCAAAATTTCCCTGATAATAGCTGCCATCTTTAAAATAAAAGAAAAAACCCATCCACGGTGTCGCTAAAAGCATGATCTCGAAAAAGAAAAACGGGACTTTTCCCATGTATTTTATCATTCGACCTGCTACTCCGGAAAGGCTGCATACCTCTTCCATATAGCGGAACATCAGATAAGAAGCCGCTCCCTCTAACGCAAAAAAAGCAAACGTAAACAATTCGTTCCAGATTAATGGAACGATTGCTGCATTTGCCAGTCCAATACATGATAAAATATTTGCGATACACTCGCCAAGACACACCCCAAGCAGTCTGCCAAATACTTTTGACTTAACCGTTGGAAACTGTCTGATCAACAGGAAATGACCGCTGATAACCACAAAAATGACGAGCGACATAATCTCGAAGTCATAATTATACTGCACCCGTCTGCTCCTCCTGTGCTTCTTTCGCCTGTATAATTGCTTCATTTAGCTGGAGCATCTTTGCATCCAGCATAGAAACAATATCGGAACATTCTCTTAGATCCCTGCTGATATAGCCGGGTGCATTTCCCTCAAATTTGTAATAGATCTTATGCTCTAAGCTTGCCCAGAAATCCATCGCCATCGTCCGGATCTGTATCTCCACCTTGGTATCGATCACGCGGTCCGATAAAAATATCGGAACAGTCACAAGCATATGATAACTTTTATAACCGCTCTCCTTTGGATTTTTAATATAATCCTTGATGGAAATAACAGTCAGATCATTCTGTTTTCCAATCATCTCTGCAAGCTTATAAATATCAGAAGTAAAAGAGCAGACAATACGGATACCTGCAATGTCATTGACATAATTGACCATGTTATCGATCGATGACTCATATCCGTAACGCTTTAACTTTTTCACAATACTCTCAGGCGTCTTGATCCTTGACTTGATATATTCTATTGGGTTGTACTGATGTACCTGCTGAAACTCATCGTTTAAGATTTCAACTTTTGTGCGTACTTCCTTCAATGCGGAATTATATAAAAAAATAATCGTATTCCAACTGTCAACGCCCTCACTTAAGGTGAATGGCTTTTCCATAAAAATCCTCCTTGTTTTGCGGAGTAAAATGCAATTTCACGCATATTATTCCTGTAATGACTACTGTTTACAGTATACCATACTTTCCTCATTATGGTGGATTTATTTCTAAACTTTTATGGATTTATAAGTCCAGCCTCATATCGCCTTCTTTGATCCAGCCGATCTTACGGAATAACACACTAAAAAGCCATGATAAAACGCCCGGCAGAAGAAAGCTTACGAAAATCAGTCCGATCCAGTCCATCGGTGTAATGGCAGCTTTGCTTCCCGCCTCAATATCTGCGATCCATCCGGTATAAACACCGATCTGTCCGACCAGTCCACAGGTTCCCATGCCGGATGAAACTGCTGCACCGTTCATCTGTAAGTGAAACAGGCATGTTGCAATTGGTCCGGTGATCGCGGATGCTAAAGTTGCCGGCAGCCAGATACGTGGATTTTTTACGATATTTCCCATCTGAAGCATCGATGTACCGATTCCCTGCGCAAACAGTCCGCCCCATTTATTTTCGCGGAAACTTGCCACTGCAAATCCAACCATCTGTGCACAGCATCCTGCAAGTGCTGCCCCTCCTGCAAGACCGGTCAGTCCAAGTGCTGCACAGATTGCTGCGCTGCTGATCGGCAGTGTCAGTGCAATCCCGACGATCACAGATACAATGATTCCCATGAAAAACGGCTGCAGCTCGGTTGCCCACATGATCGCATTACCGACTGCACTCGCTGCCGCACCGATCGCCGGAGCCCACCAGATAGAAAGCGCGACCCCGACAAAAATGGTCACAAACGGAGTGACAATAATATCGATTTTTGTCTCTTTGGAAACTGCTTTTCCAAATTCTGCTGCAAAAATTGCAACCACAAGTACCGCAAGCGGCCCGCCTGCCCCGCCAAGTTCATTTGCCGCCGCACCGACTGCCGCAAGTGAAAACAGTACTAAAGGCGCTGCCTGCAGTGCATATCCGATTGCGATCGCCATGGCCGGTCCGACTGCCGCTTTCGCGTAAGTTCCGACTGTCACAAGAATCGGAATATTAAGCTGCGTTCCAAGTGTACTGATGATCGTTCCGATCAAAAGCGATGCAAATAATCCCTGTGCCATCGCACCAAGTGCATCAATCAGGTAGCGTTTGACGGATATCTCAATATTTTTCCTTTTACAAAATGCCTTTACTTTTTCCATAATTTCTCCAATCCGGAGTTTCTTACTCCTCTTTGCTGTGTTTTCATGTGGTTAACATGTGTCTTGTCAGCTTGTGACAGTGTAGCACAGAGGGGAGAAAAAAGCAAGGGATGTTGTCCCTTGCTTTTTTATGTCATGCAGTACTCTTATTCCGTTAATAACTTATGAACAGTTGTAACAAATGTTTCAACAACACCTATTGCATTTTCCACATCCTGCCGGTTAATATCATACAAATCTCCCGTCTGGTGATTTCTATCTGCCTGATGTGCTATCTTGTTTCTGCGTTCAAACAAATCTGTCAATGCTCTTGCCAATTTGTCTGCTGGTTTCACTCTGCTCTCCTTGTCATAAAACATTTCATTTGCTATTTTATCAAAAAAATCTTTTCCAACAATTAATGATAACTGCCCCTTAATCTCTTTCGCACTCATATATGTTTTTGATGCATGGTAAGACACAATTACCGCGTCAATCCACCCTGTATTTTCGGGATGCATAACAGCATCCATTACCTTATCAATCGGCACCTTTAAATCGGAATATCCCCGTGTTTTATCCCAGTGATTATTATACATTTGTACCATCGCATAAATTCCAAGACAATGCATATAATAATCCAGTGCACTTTCCAAAAACACAATCTGTGACCGATAAATATCTTTTACTGCTTTTTCTTCATGAACGTTATCTAATTGTTCTGCAATATGAAACTTTTCTTTTACCGTTTCCACATTTTGCAAAACTGTTCATACATTTCATCAAGTTTTGAAACGTGCATATCCGGCACTAACATATTTCTGGAATTTTCATTTCTGGAACTGAGTCCTAGCTTTCGTTCCAAATTTATTCACCTCCCAAAACTTCGATCAAACTGCTTCCCTTTAACGGAATTGTCGAATATCGACCATTGATATATCCTTTTTTTATATTGTCATCCTTTCTGACATTTTTCAATTCCACTAAAGAATAATACTCTGTCGTGCACAACCCGGGATTTCTTTCTGCAAACCATATTTGATCTCTGCGGAATAAATCCAGATCCAACAAACTTGTATCATGGGAGGAAAAAATTAATTGTGGATTTTTTTCACTTTTCCAGTTTTTAAATGTGTGGATTAATTCATCTACAAGTGCAGGGTGGAGACTAGCTTCAAGTTCATCATAAAATAACACTTTTCCATTGACTAGCACATCTATAAACGGACATAGCAATTTAAAAAGTTTCTGTGTTCCCTGTGACTCCTCATTGATATTCAAAATATAATCTTTATATACAAACTTTACTTCTATTGTCTGCAATGAACCCATACCAGTTAACATCTGGACCTTATTTAATAATTCAAGCGGCATATCCTGTGTTGTCAATTGTCTGTTTTCTATTTTTACCTGGATATCCTTAATTGGAATTCCTATTTTTTGCATGAACACAACTAATATTTGTTTCATACCAGAATTTGTCCGAATCTGTTCTGCAGAGTATTCAAACCAATTATCAGGTCCAATTCCATGAACAATCAATTCTTCTTTAAAAAACCTGAAAGGATGAATGATTTCCTTTAAACTGCACCACGCTTCTGCCGTAGTCAGAAATAATTTATTACTTTTTGTCTTACTCTCCAGTTGAGACAGTTCTTTCTTATACTTTATTCCATATGAAAACTTTGTACCTTCACGTTCAAATATCTTCGCCTGTCTTCCAGATGGAAAATGATACAAATACTCATCCAGAAACTCAACATCATTCATGGAAAATCCATACGCATAACGTATTCCATCCACAACAAACTGAATATCAAACGCTGTCGGTTTCTCTGCTGAAAGTTTATGTGGTGTTCTCGGAATCTTATCTCCTTCCTGAAATTTCACACATTCCCTCACCAAAAAGCCTAGATACCCTACCGCATCAATCAATGTACTTTTTCCAGCACCATTTGCACCATATACAGATGTGATTCTTGACACCCGGTAATCATCAAATTCATACAATTCTTCCTGATGTGATTTATCACTTCCTGCAACCATGGAAAATACTATTTTCTCCTTAATTGCCTTATAATTACTGCATGAAAATTCAAGTAACATATCCCACACCTCCAATCACATTATATGTTTCTAAATCTGTCTCTTATACACATCTGACGCTGCCGACGAC
>ENA-OZVX01000210-OZVX01000210.1-human-gut-metagenome-genome-assembly--contig:-NODE-210-length-19620-cov-5.345719_pt1 | contig 19620 bp, 14 predicted proteins | sample MGYA00243452_ERZ654059 | MGnify/ENA primary metagenome ERZ654059 (study PRJEB26926, sample SAMN06165061) | human gut metagenome | biome: ENVO:00009003; feature: ENVO:2100002; material: ENVO:00002003...
TACGACAATTTTGAAGTGTTTGAGCTTTTGTTGGATGCTTCCTACGGAACAAAGTTTCAGGATTTTGTGGAACGGCTTGTCGAGATCGAGACAGAATATACTTATAAGTATATGGACGTCATTCATTACCGGACAGAAGATGGCGAGGTGATCACCGAGGATTTTATCCATATCATGACGAGGGCATTATTTGAGAGTATGTTTGAGGTGGTACGCCATAAAATGACGAAGGAGAAGGCACTCCGTTATATGGATATGCTTGAAAAATACCATTATGGAGGCTGGAATGCAATTCTGAAATGGGAGTAAGAGATGGGCTGTACATTTCTGGTAACAGGATGACAGCCTTCTAAAAAAATCATTGGTTAGCGAAAACTAATTTCAAGTAGTGATGTATAACAAAAACTAAAAATGGAAAGGGAGTCTTTGAGATGGAAAGTGATGCGAAGTTAAAAAAACAAAGTTCTTTGGCAAGGCTTTTTGAATATGCCGGGAATTATAAATATCTGACGATCCTCTCGTGGATATTTTCTGTGGTCAGTGCCTGGATTGCGCTGGTACCGTTTTATTATATCTGGAGAGTGATAAAGGAAATTTTAGATGTGGCGCCTCATTATGAAAATGCAGGGAATCTTGCAAATTATGGGTGGCATGCAGTCGGTTTTGCAATTCTATCCATGTTTCTTTACATTTGCGGACTGCTTTGTTCCCATTTGTCTGCGTTTCATGTGCAGGCAGGGATACGTTCACAGCTGATGCACCATATCATGACATTACCGATGGGATTTATGGACAGTGACGGAAGCGGTAAGATCCGTAAGATTGTCAACGAGTCGAGTGAAGCGACAGAGACCTATCTTGCACATCAGTTACCGGATCAGGCGGGCGCCATTGCAACGCCGGTCGGTCTTCTGGTTTTGCTCCTGATGTTTGACTGGCGGCTTGGACTGCTAAGTCTGATCCCGGTAGTGGCAGCATTTTTAATTATGGGCAGCATGACCGGGCAGCGCATGAAAGATAAAATGACAGAGTACCAGAATGCACTTGAAGAAATGTCGAGTGAGGCCGTGGAATATGTCCGCGGCATTCCGGTCGTAAAAACATTTGGACAGTCGGTATTTTCATTCAAGCGTTTTCGCGACTCGATAAAGAAATATGAAAAATGGACAATCGCTTACACAAAAGAATTAAGACTTCCGATGACCTTTTATACGACGATCATCAATGCGGCATTTGCTGTTCTGATCGCAGTTACTTTTTATGTGGTCAGAGGCGGGGAGAGCGACACGTTCTTATTAAATCTGATGTTCTATATTATCATCACTCCGATCATTACAGTCACTTTAAATAAAATCATGTATGCAAGTGAAAACCAGATGATCGTTGAGGATGCGCTGACCAGGATCGACAGTATTTTAGAAAAGAAGCCGCTCACAGAGGCAGCAGGAAAAGCGGATCCGAAAGATATGTCCATTACTTTTGAAAATGTGTCTTTCCGTTATGAGGATGCCGCAAAAGATGCATTACATAACATCAATCTTAAGATCCGAGAGGGCGAACATGTCGCATTTGTCGGGCCGTCCGGTGGTGGAAAGTCGACACTTGCAAGCCTGATCGCACGTTTCTTTGATGCAACAGAAGGGAAGATCAGGATCGGTGGCGTGGATGTGCGTGATATCCCGTCGAAACAGCTTATGGATATGGTGTCATTTGTATTTCAGGACAGTAAACTTTTGAAGATGTCTGTTTATGAAAATGTCCGCATGGGCAGGAAAGATGCGACGAGAGAGGAAGTTATGGAAGCATTAAAGAATGCACAGTGCGAAGATATTATCGAAAAATTGCCGGATAGTATTGATACGGTGATCGGAGCAAAGGGAACTTATGTGTCCGGCGGTGAAGCACAGCGTCTTTCGATTGCGAGGGCAATGTTAAAAAATGCGCCAATCCTGATCTTAGATGAGGCGACCGCATTTGCTGATCCGGACAATGAGGCGAAGGTGCAGCAGGCATTTTCAAAATTATCCACAGGAAAAACGGTCATTATGATCGCACATCGTCTGTCCTCCGTTGTGGATGCCGACCGGATCTGCGTGTTAAAGGACGGAGAGATCGTGGAGTCAGGAACGCATAAAGAACTGTCAGAAGCACAGAAACTGTATGCTCATATGGGGGATGCATACAATAAATCGGTTCGTTGGAAAGTGGGGGAATAAAAAATGTCATTCAAAGAAAAAATACAGCATAAATATGCACTTTCAGAGCAGGGTGCGAAGGATATGATAAAAGCATTTGTTTCCGTCACGATATCGGATATTGTGCTGATGTTTCCGGTAGGAATGCTTTATTTTCTGGTAAAGGATTATATGGGAGGAACACTTGGTGGAAGAGGCGGGTTTTATCTTGCAGGCAGCCTGATCTGTCTGGCATTGATCGCAATTACTACCTATATCCAGTATAATGCAACATTTTTTGCAACTTATGTGGAGAGTGGTGTCAGACGCATCACACTCGCGGAAAAACTGAGAAAAATACCACTCTCGTTCTTTGGCAAAAAAGATCTGTCGGATCTGACCAGCACGATCATGGCGGACTGTGCGACGATGGAGACGGTTTCTTCCCATGTGATACCGGAACTGATCGGAGCATGTATTTCTACGGCACTCGTGGCATTAAGTCTCTTTTTCTTTGACTGGAGAATGGCTTTAGCGGCGCTGTGGGTGCTTCCGGTTTCATTTCTGATCGTTGGCTGTTCCGGTAAAGTACAAAACAGTCTGAGCAGAAAACAGATGAAATTGAAAATGGACTGTGCCGACGGGATTCAGGAAGGACTTGAGACGGTCCGTGATCTCCGCGCCAACAATGCACAGGATGATTATATGAAAGGTCTGGATAAAAAAATTAAAGCGGTCGAGAAACATGCGATCGTGACAGAACTTGGCATGGCGGTATTTGTCGCAAGTGCCCAGATGATCTTAAAACTTGGTATTGCAACGGTTGCCCTGACAGGGGGAATCCTTCTTGCAAAGGGAAGTATCGATGTACTGACATTTTTCATGTTTTTGCTTGTTGTATCAAGAATCTATGATCCGATGCAGATTTCCCTGCAGAATTTAGCGGCAATGATCAGCGCAAATATACAGAGCGAACGTTTAGACGAGATCCTCTCCCATGAAATTCAGACAGGAACAGATCAGTTAAGCCATAAAGGATATGATATTACATTTTCAAATGTGAGATTTTCTTACGACAGAAAGGAGTCTGTATTAAAGGATGTAACATTTACTGCAAAACAGGGTGAGGTGACGGCACTGATCGGACCATCCGGCGGTGGAAAGACGACCGTATCAAGACTTGCGGCTAGATTCTGGGACATTGAAAAGGGAAAGATCACAGTTGGAGGCATGGACATTTCAAAGATCAATCCGGAAACTCTGATGTCACTGTATTCCATTGTATTTCAGGACGTCACACTTTTTAATAATACGATTATGGAAAATATCCGTATCGGCAGACAGGATGCGACGGATGAGGAAGTCATTGTCGCTGCCAAGTTAGCACACTGTGATGAATTTGCCCAAAAGCTGCCGGACGGCTGGCAGACGATGATTGGTGAAAACGGATCAGAACTCTCTGGCGGAGAACGTCAGAGAATCTCGATCGCAAGGGCGTTTTTAAAGGATGCACCGATTATCTTATTAGATGAGGCGACCGCATCACTGGATGTAGATAATGAGACACTGATCCAGGAGGCATTGTCAAAACTGATCCGGAATAAGACAGTTCTTATCATTGCGCACCGGATGCGAACGGTTGCAAACGCAGATAAGATCGTTGTGTTAAAAGACGGTGTGGTTGCAGAGGAAGGCACACCTGATGAGCTGTCCGGAAAAGATGGAATCTATCACCATATGGTGGAGACACAGATGCAGGCGGCAGGCTGGGTACTGTAGTTCATGATAAAAATACCGCAAATGCGATTTTCACATTTGCGGTATTTTCAGGTTTCATCACTTATTTTTTCTTTTTCTTACTTTTCTCTTTTTCAAGTTCAGCTTTTTCTTTTTCGAGTTCTTTATTTGCGCGATTTGCTTTTTCTTTTAATTTGGTCCTCCAGCTCTTTTTACCTTCCGGTTTTTCAAGAGGTCCGCGTACACCGGTAACTTTTGTGATATAGATACCACTCACGGTAGCTTTCACTTCTTTTTTGACCGGTATGTAATCAAATACAGATTCATCGGCGATCAAAGACATTACTTTTGGTCCAACCTTTGCTTTTACGATTGGAAGTTTGGTACGGCGCATCATCTTCGGTGTCTGGTCGATCACAACCTGTGGAAGACCGGATTCGGTAATGCGCATTCGCTTCTTATCTATAATCAGCATGGATACGGTCTGTGCGGCAGCGGCAAGCTGCTCATCCTGTTCAGCTTTCTTTTTCTGTGCTTTCTTTCCGAGAAAATAAAGGACAATCAGTCCGATGATTAAAACGGCTAAGATAACCAGCAATACAATAGTAACTGGGCTCATAAATAATCCTCCATATATTTACTTTTTAGAACAAAACTCAGAAAATATTGTAGCATTGATTTTTGGAAAAAGCAAGGTGTGTGTATGTTATATCTGTTTTTATACACTGGATTTTTTGTGCAAAACTTACAAATATCATTGGAATATCGGCTTTTTAATGACATTATAAGAACAGTATGCTAAAATCCAGACAAAGCATGATATTCTGAAATCATCTACATGGTTATAGACCATTCTTTTATCATAGTGAAAAATGTATAAAAAGTTATACATTCAACTTAAGAATTTCCAATGCTTTTATCATTCACACATATAAGCAGGGAGAATTCTTGAAAACCACGAATTGCTCCCGGATTAAACAAAGGAGGAGAAATGAATGGGGACGGTTGATATTGTAACAAAAGAGTATATGCGGGAAAATGCTATATTTGCAGATGCGTTTAATTATCTTATCTATGGTGGAAAAAAGGTGATCGATCCGGCAGGACTTACAGAGATTGACACTGCTACATCGGCAGTGGGTAAAAAAGATGCACTGCAAAAATACCGTGATGTTTTAAAAGCAGCAGTCATCAAACAGGATGAAAAGATGTCGTATGTTTTATTAGGGGTTGAGAATCAGACAGATGTCCATTATGCAATGCCGGTCAGAAACGCTATCTATGATGCCTTACAATATGGAAAACAAGTGTCAGATATAGCGGCAGGGCACCGACGGAGCCAAAAAGATTATTCAGGAAAAACCGGTGGAGAATATTTATCGGGATTTTTAAAGGAAGATCACATTAAACCAGTTATCACACTTGTGATTCATTTTGGGGCAGAGGAATGGGACGGACCGTTATCTTTACATGAAATGATGCCGATAAGGGATATGGAAATTTTAAGTTATGTGGAGAACTACAGGATACACCTGATCGATCCGGCAAAACTTACGGAAGAAGAACTGAACAAATTATCAACAAGTATGAGAGAGGTTATGGGATATATCAAGTACTCTAATAATAAAGAAAAACTGCTGGATTTTTTGAGGACAGATACCCATAAAAGTATAGAAATGAATGCAGCCAGAGTTATAAAAACCATCACGAAGACACCAATTAAGATATCAGAGGAAAAGGAGGGGATAGAGATGTGTCAGGCGATTGAAGAATTAATTGCGGAGAGCGAAGCGCGTGGAGAAGTTCGTGGCAAAGCAGAGGGAATGATAGAAATGTGTCTCGAAATGAACATACCGAAAAAGGGTATTATAAAAAGATTGCAGGATAAATTAAACATATCTATGCAGCAGGCGGATGAGTATTTTAGAATGTATGGAACAAAAAATGATTAAGAGATTATATATCTGAAAAACATAAAACGGGCAGGCAGGAGTTTTCGTATATGAACTCCCACCTGCCTGTTTTTCTTATCTTGCCAGAATATCAATGATCTCCGCAATATACATCGTGTGCATATCATGATCTGCATACCATTTTTGCGCAATCTCTGGCATCAGGAAGGAATCCTCAGTCAGTCGCGTTGCGGACATTTTCTCACACAGCAGGATCATATTTCCCTCATCGATGAACGGAATGCTGTGGCGGGAGGTAAGGGTTAAACCGGCGGCTGAGATCTTATCGTTTTCGTCGCGGCCGGAGTGACTTCCACAGTAATTTAATGCATCACGGTATTTTTCAGATAAAAAGCTGAGAGAAAAGAATTCATTTTTGTCGATCAGTTCTTTGGTGTATCTTGAGTCACGGACAAATACAAAGGCAACGTTTTTGCCCCATAAGATGCCGACACCGCCCCAGCTTATGGTCATGGTGTTTGCTTTGTCTTTGGAACCTGCGGTGAGCAGCGCCCATTCTTTTCCAATCTTTGTAAATGGATCAAATTCCATCATATCTGCTGTCATAGGTTGAAATGTATGCATAACGTAATCTCCTTATATTTATACGAAATATTTATATGTTGGTTTTATTATAAAATTCCCTGGTTTAAATGACAAGAGAAAATTGCGGTTGTTTGCGGGGGCAGAGTGAGCCGTGTACGGAAAATTGACTTTTCATAAGTGTTGTACTATGATGGTTGCGAAAATTGTACAAAACAAAGGAGGAAAATCCTGCCCAATGTGTTGGGCATTGCTCCTGCAAGGGCACATGCTATGCAAAGGCGGCATAGCAGGCATTTTGCTCCGCAAAACAAAGGAGGAAAATCCTCTGCTCCTGCAAAGGCAGTCGCATTTTCCTTCGGAAAACAAAGGAGGATTTATGAAAATCACAACGAAACAAATCACAACAACAGCAGTGTTACTGGCAATCTGTATTGTGAGCCAGTTCTTTAAAAACACAAGTGTGTACATCACAGGACCGATCATCAATGCATGTCTGATCATTGCGGCACTGGGTGCAGGAATGGCATGCGGAATTATTTTATCTGTGATCACACCGGTCACATCATTCCTGATTACAGGAAGCCCGATCATGTCAGCGATCCCGGCGATCATCCCATGCGTTATGATCGGAAATATCATTCTTGTAGTTGCAGTTAGTCTGATTGCAAAGAAAATCAAAGGCAATGCAGGTCTGATCGCAGGTATGGCAGCCGGCAGCATTGTAAAGGCATTATTTATGGGAGTCGTGATTGCACTGGTTCTGATTCCGACCCTGCTTCCGGAAGCAATGGTTCCAAAGATGGCAGTGTTCCAGACAACATTTTCCGTGACACAGCTTATCACAGCAGTAATCGGAAGTGTGCTGGCATTTATTATCTGGATTCCTTTAAAAAAGGTAATTGCAGAGCAGAACTAGTACATTTCAAAGGCAAAAGTTACGGGATGGTTTTATGACAGCATCATAACGCATGATTATAAAAAATAAATATTATTATGAGTTTAAGTAATGATGAATATAAGCCTTTGGAATAATCTTGACACTCAAAAAAGAAAGTATCATAATGAGGGTCAGAAAAAAACGATAGAGAGTCGGAGGCATATGTTATGGATATCAGATTTGAAAAAAGAGAACATTTAAAGGAAAAACCAGATCAGAAACATCTTGGATTTGGAAAATATATGACAGACTATATGTTTGTTATGGATTGGACAAAGGAAGAGGGCTGGAAAGATGCAAGAATCGTTCCGGAAGGACCGATCACCATGGATCCGGCATGTGTAACGTTACATTATGCACAGGAAACATTCGAGGGTATGAAAGCATACCGTACTGCAGAGGGTAAGATCCAGTTATTCCGTCCAGAGATGAACGCAAAGAGAATGATCAACTCTAACGCAAGACTCTGCATGCCGGAGCTCCCGGTTGATATGTTTGTTGAGGCGGTAAAAGCACTGGTAAAGGTAGAAGAGGACTGGGTTCCATCAGAGCCGGAGACATCTCTTTACATCCGTCCGTTTATGTTTGCAACAGAAGCTGCACTCGGCGTACATATGGCATCTGCTTATAAGTTTATGATTATCTGCTGCCCGGTTGGCGCTTACTACGCAGAGGGAATCAACCCGGTTAAGATCTTAGTTGAGGATGAACTGGTTCGTGCCGTAAAAGGTGGTACCGGATTTACAAAATGCGGTGGTAACTACGCAGGTTCTATTTTAGGACAGGTTAAAGCAGAGAAGATGGGATATTCCCAGGTACTCTGGTTAGATGGTGAACATCGTAAATATGTAGAGGAAGTTGGAACCATGAACATCATGTTCAAGATCGCAGGCGAGATTTACACAGCACCGATCGAGGGAACTGTTCTTCCGGGTGTCACAAGAGATTCCATGATCCATCTGTTAAGAGACTGGGGTTATAAAGTAAATGAGACCAGACTTTCCGTAGATGATCTGATGAAAGCCGGACATGACGGCACGCTTGAGGAAGTATTCGGAACAGGTACTGCAGCAGTTATCTCCCCTGTCGGAGAACTCCGCTACAAAGATGATGTTGTAACGATCAACGATTTCAAGATCGGTGAACTGACACAGAAATTATATGATACCTTAACCGGAATCCAGTGGGGCAGACTGCCGGATAAATATGGCTGGACAGTAGAGGTAAAATAAGTAGTTGCGTCAGGGTTTCCGATGAAAAAACAGGTTGCACGCACTACGGGCAGACTGATTGTTATGAAAAACACCATGGACATGCAAAATCGCATGTTCGTGGTGTTTTTGGTTATACTAAAAATAAGTGACAGGTCAGGTGTCCTGTGTTAATATGGAACAGAAAGAACGGAATGTAACACGCCAGACCGGCGTCGTTCTGAAAATGGAGGACGACTATGAGTAAAACATTAGAACAATTCGAGCAGTATCTCGATAAAATGAAAAAATATGAACATATCAATACGCTTCTTTACTGGGACATGAGAACCTGTGCACCAAAACTGGGGCAGGCAGGACATATCGATGCACTGACTTATTTTTCAACCGAGAGCTTTGCGATGTCGACTTCGGATGAACTTTACGGCATGTTAGAGACCTTAAAGACACCGGAAGAATTTGCACAGCTGTCAGATACCATGAAATTTATCGTGACACGCATGCAGCGCGATATGGAAAAAGACAGACGGATTCCCAAAGACCGTTATGAAGTGATGGTCCGTGAGCAGGCAGAATCCGGAAATGCATGGGAAGATGCAAAAAATGCATCTGACTTTTCCATTTTTGCACCGCATCTGGAGAAAATGATTGCACTTACCAAAGAAATGGCAGGTTACACGGATCCGGGCAAAGAAGTTTATGATGTATTGTTAGATAAATATGAAGAGGGAATGGATTCTGCAACGATTGACCGTCTGTTTGGTGAACTAAAGGAAGCGCTGATTCCGCTTGTGAAAAAAATACTTGACGCAAAACAGCCGGATGATACAAAATTCCATGTTTATTTTGATCCGGATGATCAGAGAAAAGTGCAGGATCTTTTGCTTTCCTACATCGGATTTTCCAAAGATGCCGGTGCAGTAGGAGAGACAGAGCATCCTTTTACACTGAATTTTTCTTCCAAGGATGTCCGGGTGACAAATCATTATTATGAACATGATCCGATTTCTGCCATGTTTTCGGCTATCCATGAGGGTGGTCATGCGATTTTTGAACAGAATGTCAATCCGGAATATGACAACACGGCTGCAGGAAGCTGCCGTTATATGGGCGTGCATGAGAGCCAATCCCGTTTTTATGAGAATATTTTAGGGCGCAATAAGAATTTCTGGATTCCTGTCTATGAGAAAGTGCAGGAGCTGATGCCGCAGATGAAGGACATTTCGCTGGATGAGTTTTACCGTGAGATCAATCATGTCAGAAACAGCCTGATCCGTACCGAGGCAGATGAGGTGACCTATTGCTTCCATATTATATTGCGTTATGAAATGGAGAAGGCAATCTTTCGTGACAATGTACCGGTTGCGAAACTTCCGGAACTCTGGAATCAGAAAATGAAGGAATATTTAGATATCACTCCGGCAAATGATGCGGAGGGAATCTTACAGGATATGCACTGGTCAGATGGTTCCTTCGGCTATTTTCCAAGCTATCTGTTAGGAAGCATCTATGACGGCATGTATTTAGAGGAACTTGAAAAAGAGTCAGGGCCGGTAGATGAGATCTTAAAAGAGGGCAGAATCAAAGAAATCACAAAATGGCTGAATGAAAAAATCCACTGGTATGGCAGCACACGCACACCAAAAGAAGTGATTGCAAATGTGTGTGGAAAAGAAGTATCAGCAGAGCCATTGGTGCGTTATTTTGAAAAAAAATATGCCAGCGTTTACGATTTAAAATAAATGAAGCAGAATCGTGTGAAAAATGAGATTTTTTACACGCAGGAATGGGGACTTATATGAAAAAACAGGGAATTATTTTTGATATGGATGGCACACTTTGGGATTCAGCCGCCAATGTGGCAGAATCCTGGAATGAAGCGATCCGTCAGGATGGAAGGTTAAATAAGGCACTCACAGAAACCGATATCAAGGGTGTTATGGGAAAGACCATGGATGTGATCGCAAAACTGTTATTCCCGGAAATTTCTGAGAAAGAGCAGGAGACACTTTTAGCGGAGTGCTGCAGGATCGAGAACGATTATTTAAGAGAACATGGCGGAGTGCTTTATCCGGATCTTGAGGATACATTCAAAGAATTAAAAAAGACATATGAACTTTACATTGTAAGCAACTGTCAGAAAGGTTACATTGAGGCATTTTTGGATCATTATCATTTCTGGGATTATTTTTCCGATATCGAATGTTACGGAAATAATCTTTTACAGAAAGGTGATAATATCAGACTTCTGGCAGACCGGAATCATTTAGACGAAGCGGTCTATGTGGGTGATATCCAGGGAGATTATGATGCCAGCAGAAAAGCTGGCGTTGGATTTATTCATGCCGCATACGGTTTTGGAATCGTACCGGAAGCACAGTATAAAATACAGTCATTTTCAGAACTTGTGACAAAACGGGTGGCAGAAACATATTTTAGAGGATTAATATGACAAAATTACAAGAACTACTAAAACAGATCAACCGGAAGCATGTGTATATCCAGACGCATAATTTCCCTGACCCGGATGCCATTGCGAGTGCGCTTGGGATCCAGGAGCTGTTAAAGCACAATGGAATTTCTTCCACGATCTGTTATAAAGGAAAAATAGACCGTTACAGTACCGACAAGCTGCGTGAACTGATGGAGATCGAACTTTTGAATGTGGAGGATCTTAGTACCATTTTGACAGATGAGGATGAAGTGATCCTTGTGGATGCACAAAAGGGTAATTCAAACATCGTTGACATTACGGGGGACGAGATCATCTGCATCGATCATCATCCGGAAAATGAAAAGTTTCCATACCGGTTTAAAGACATCCGGCCGAAAGTGGGAGCATGTGCGACGATCGTTGCACAGTATTTCTTTGAAAATAATATCCCGATGGATAGAAGAATCGCCACGACTCTGACATACGGTGTACGGATCGATACCAATAATCTGAGCCGTGGAGTGTCAAAACTCGATATTGAGATGCTCTACCGGATGTTTGATGAATGTGATTATGAGGTCATCCATATGTTAGAAAACAGTAATCTGTGTTTTGATGATCTGATGGCATATTCGAGTGCGATTTCAAGTATTGAAGTATATGATGACATCAGTTTCTGCAATACTGGTAAGGATTGTCCGGTCATTGCAAATATATCCGATTTCATGCTTGCTTTAAAAGAAGTGTCATTTTCCGTCGTGTATTCGAGAAAGTCAGATGGAATCAAACTTTCCGTGCGCAGTGAAAAGAGTATGCTCGATGCAGGAAAGATTGTGGCGGAGGCACTGAAAGGAATTGGCAATGGCGGCGGCCACGCATCGATGGCTGGAGGATTTGTGCCGTGTACGGGCAGCGACATGGATGTAAAACTGTTAGAGGCACAGATGAAGGAGCGGTTTTTAAACGTGATCGCAGATGTGAAAAAACGTGCTCTGTGAAAAGCATGAAGCCCTCTTGACATTCTCACTTTCCGAGTCTATACTAAAGACTAGATTTTTGGCAAAAGGCAATGACGAAGACAGTAGTTCATCAGGAAAAGCAACAGAGAGCCGGAGCAGGTGGAAACCGGTGCGAGTATCTGCTGAATGAAAATCACTTCTAAGCCGCAGTCTGAAATGGTCAAGGCAGATCACTACTGGGATTTTCCGTGACAGAGTAAGCGCTGACGCATTTCCTGCGTTACAGGGAACGTGTATCCGGAGTTTATCAGTTCCGTGTACATTTGTATATCAGGTGGTATCACGAAGTAATTAAGCCCTCGTCCTATATACAGGACGAGGGTTTTTTTCATTCATAGGAAATTACGTCCTATGAATGAAAAAGCCCTCCGGGCGGGATGCGCACTTCGCGGAGAAGAAGTTTGCTGTAAACAGCACCGCTCGGGCGCGAAAGAGTCGCGAGCGACTCTTTATTAAATCAATGGAGGTTAACAATGTATAAGAAAGTTGATGCGAATCTGAATTTCGTAGACAGAGAAAAACAGATCGAGAAGTTCTGGAATGACAATGACATCTTTAAGAAGAGCATGGAACACCGCAAGGAAGGAGAGACCTACACCTTTTATGACGGCCCGCCAACTGCAAACGGCAAGCCGCACATCGGACATGTGGAGACCCGTACGATCAAAGATATGATTCCGAGATACCAGACCATGAAAGGAAAATTCGTTCCGCGTAAAGCCGGCTGGGATACACATGGACTCCCGGTAGAACTTGAGGTTGAGAAACTTCTTGGCTTAAACGGAAAAGAGCAGATCGAAGAATACGGTATGGAGCCTTTCATCAAAAAATGTAAGGAATCCGTATGGAAATACAAAGGAATGTGGGAAGATTTCTCAAAGACCGTTGGTTTCTGGGCTGATATGGACAATCCATATGTTACTTACGATGACAATTTTATTGAGTCCGAGTGGTGGGCATTAAAAGAAATCTGGAATAAAAACCTTTTATACAAAGGATTCAAAATCGTTCCTTACTGCCCGCGCTGCGGTACCCCGTTATCTTCTCAGGAGGTTGCGCAGGGTTATAAGACGGTCAAAGAGCGCTCTGCAGTTGCACGTTTTAAAGTAATCGGAGAGGATGCATATTTCCTTGCATGGACTACAACTCCTTGGACACTGCCGTCTAACGTCGCACTCTGTGTGAACCCGGAAGAGACTTACTGCAAAGTAAAAGCGGTTGACGGATATACCTATTATATGGCAGAGGCACTGCTTGACACGGTACTTGGCAAACTGCCTGACAAGGATGCACCAGAGGGAACAAAGGCATACGAAGTATTAGAGACTTATAAAGGAAGCGATTTAGAGTACAAAGAGTATGAGCCGTTATTTGACTGTGCAAAAGAGATCATTGAAAAACAGCACAAAAAAGCGCATTACATTGTATGTGACACCTATGTAACCATGACAGACGGTACCGGTATCGTTCATATCGCACCTGCATTCGGTGAAGATGATGCCGCTGTCGGAAGAAAATATGACCTTCCATTCGTACAGCTTGTAGACGGAAAAGGTGAGCTGACCAAAGAGACACCATATGCCGGTGTTTTTGTAAAGAAAGCAGATCCTATGGTATTAAAAGATCTCGATGAAAAGGGACTGTTATTCGATGCTCCGAAGTTCGAGCATGAATATCCGCACTGCTGGAGATGTGACACACCGCTCATCTACTACGCAAGAGAATCCTGGTTTATCAAAATGACTGCAGTCAAAGATGACCTGATCCGCAACAACAATACTGTAAACTGGATCCCGGATTCTATCGGAAAAGGACGTTTCGGTGACTGGCTTGAGAATATCCAGGACTGGGGTATCTCCCGTAACCGTTACTGGGGAACACCACTTCCGGTATGGGAGTGTGAATGTGGACATCAGGAGTGCATCGGAAGCCGTGCAGAACTTGCAGAGAGAAGCGGAAATCCGGAGGATGCAAAGGTAGAACTTCATCGTCCGTATATTGATGCAGTTACCTTCAAATGCCCGGACTGTGGCAAAGAAATGCACCGTGTACCGGAGGTTATCGACTGCTGGTTCGATTCCGGAGCAATGCCATTCGCACAGCACCATTATCCGTTTGAGAATAAAGATGTTTTTGAGAAACAGTTCCCGGCGAAATTTATCTCCGAGGCAGTTGACCAGACAAGAGGATGGTTCTACTCTCTGATGGCAGAGTCAACCCTGTTATTTAATAAAGCTCCGTATGAGAACGTCATCGTTCTTGGACATGTACAGGATGAGAACGGACAGAAGATGAGTAAGTCCAAAGGAAATGCGGTTGATCCGTTTGATGCATTAGAGACTTACGGCGCAGATGCGATCCGCTGGTATTTCTATACAAGCAGTGCACCATGGATTCCGAAGCGTTTCAGTGGTAAGCTGGTACAGGAAGGACAGCGTAAATTCATGGGTACCCTGTGGAATACTTATGCATTCTTCGTGCTGTATGCAAACATCGACCAGTTTGATGCAACAAAATATACCTTAGATTATGAAAAATTATCCGTTATGGATAAGTGGCTGCTGTCAAAATTGAATTCCGCAATCAAGGGAACGGATGAGAACCTTGCAAATTACCGCATTCCGGAAGCTGCAAAGGTACTTGATGAGTTCGTGGATGACATGAGTAACTGGTATGTCAGAAGAAGCCGTGACCGTTTCTGGGCAAAAGGCATGGAGCAGGATAAGATCAACGCATATATGACACTTTATACTGCATTAGTTGAGATCTGCAAGGCTGCTGCACCGATGATCCCGTTCATGACAGAGGAGATCTATCAGAACCTGGTGCGTTCCATCAACACAGAGGCACCGGAGAGCATCCATCTGTGCGACTTCCCGGCTGTCAATGAGGCATGGATCGACAAAGAATTAGAGAAAAATATGGATGAGGTCTTAAAGATCGTTGTTATGGGCCGTGCATGCCGTAACTCTGCGAATATCAAGAACCGCCAGCCAATCGGAAATATGTATGTCAAAGCACCGAATGTTTTATCGGAGTACTTTGTAGAGATCATCGAGGATGAGCTGAATGTGAAGAAAGTAAACTTTACAGAGGATGTCAGTGCATACACAAGCTATACCTTCAAACCGCAGCTTCGTACCGTCGGACCGAAATACGGCAAGTTCTTAGGACAGATCCAGAAAGCACTTGCAGAGTTAGACGGAAACAAAGCAATGGCTGAATTAAAAGCAGACGGTGTGCTTGCATTGCCGACAGTCAGTGATGATGTAAAATTATCCGAAGAAGACCTTCTGATCACAATGACACAGATGGAAGGTTATGTAACGGAAGGTGATAATACCGTAACCGTTGTGCTTGATACCAACCTGACACCGGAGCTGGTAGAGGAAGGATTTGTCCGTGAGCTGATCAGTAAGATCCAGACAATGCGTAAGGAAGCCGGATTTGAGGTTATGGATAAAATCTCCATTTACTATCATGCAGATGAAAAAGTAGCCGACATCTTTAATAAGTACGGAAATGACATCATGGGTGATGTTTTAGGTACTGAAGTTGTAGCAGAAGCTGATTCTTTTGACTCCGGAGAAAACGGAATTTACTGCAAGGAATGGAACATCAATGGGGAAAAAGTATTGCTTGGAGTCAAAAAAGGAGAAAACTAGATGAAGAAAAATGTTTTCAACAAAGAAGCGTTTATTGAGGATGTAAAAGAAAATGTAAAGAATCTTTACCGCAAAACGTTAGATGAGGCGTCACAGCAGGAGATTTTTCAGGCAGTTTCCTACACGGTAAAAGATGTCATTATTGATGACTGGCTTGCCACACAGAAAGCGTTTGACAAACAGGATCCAAAGATGGTTTACTACATGTCCATGGAGTTTTTAATGGGTCGTGCGCTTGGCAACAACATGATCAATTTAAAAATGTACAAAGAGGTCAAAGAGGCGCTTGAGGAGATCGGTCTGAACTTAGATGAGATCGAGGATCAGGAGCCGGATCCGGCACTTGGAAATGGTGGACTCGGACGTCTTGCAGCCTGCTTTATGGAATCTCTGGCAACCTTGGGATACGCAGCTTACGGCTGCGGTATCCGCTACCGTTATGGTATGTTCAAACAGAAGATCAAAGACGGTTTTCAGGTGGAAGTGCCGGATAACTGGTTAAAGAACGGATATCCGTTTGAACTTCGCCGTCCGGAATATTCCTATGAGGTGAAATTCGGCGGTTATGTCCGTGCGGAAGTGACGGAGGAAGGAAAGACCCGTTTCGTACAGGAAAATTACCAGTCCGTTTTAGCAGTACCTTATGATATGCCGATCGTAGGTTACGGCAACCATGTGGTAGATACCTTAATGATCTGGGATGCAGAGCCGATGGAGTGCTTTGAGTTAGATTCCTTTGACAAGGGAGATTACCACAAGGCAGTAGAGCAGGAAAACCTTGCCCGTAACTTAGTTGAGGTACTTTATCCGAATGATAACCATATCGCAGGAAAAGAACTTCGTTTAAAACAGCAGTATTTCTTTGTATCTGCAAGTGTACAGCGTGCGCTGGCACGTTACAAAAAACATCATGATGATATCCACAAGCTGCCGGAGAAAGTGACATTCCAGTTAAACGATACACATCCGACCGTAGCAGTGGCAGAGCTGATGCGTATTTTACTCGACGAAGAGGGATTAAGCTGGGATGAGGCATGGGAGATCACAACAAAGACCTGTGCATATACCAACCACACGATCATGGCTGAAGCACTTGAAAAATGGCCGATCGAGATCTTCTCAAGACTGCTTCCGCGTATCTACCAGATCGTTGAGGAGATCAACCGCAGATTTATCTTACAGATCCAGGCGGAATTCCCGGGCGATAACGGTAAGGTTGCCCGCATGGCAATCGTTTACGATGGTCAGGTAAAGATGGCACATCTTGCAATCGCAGCAGGATATTCCGTAAATGGTGTGGCAAAACTCCACACAGAGATCTTAAAGAACGAGCAGCTTCATGATTTCTACGAGCTGTTCCCACAGAAATTCAACAACAAGACGAATGGAATCACACAGCGTAGATTCCTGATGCATGGCGATCCGCTTCTTGCAGACTGGGTAAGTGAACATATCGGTGACGACTGGATCACAAATCTTTCCCATATTGAGAAGATGGCGATCTATGCAACCGATAAAAAAGCACAGCAGGAGTTCATGAATATCAAATATCAGAACAAACTGCGTCTTGCAAAATACATCAAAGAGCACAACGGCATCGAAGTAGATCCGCGTTCCATCTTTGATGTGCAGGTAAAACGTCTGCATGAATACAAACGTCAGTTGCTGAATATTTTACATGTCATGTATCTGTATAATGAATTAAAAGAGCACCCGGATATGGATTTCTATCCGAGAACCTTTATTTTTGGTGCAAAGGCAGCAGCAGGCTACAAGAACGCAAAACTTACGATCAAACTGATCAACAATGTGGCGGATGTTATCAACAATGACAGAAGCATTAACGGCAAGATCAAAGTCGTATTCATTGAAGATTACCGCGTATCGATTGCAGAGTGGATCTTTGCGGCAGCAGATGTCAGTGAGCAGATTTCTACTGCAAGTAAAGAGGCATCCGGAACCGGTAATATGAAGTTTATGTTAAACGGTGCGCTGACGCTCGGAACGATGGATGGTGCAAATGTTGAGATTGTAGAGGAAGTCGGCAAAGAAAATGCATTTATTTTCGGTATGAGTTCCGATGAAGTCATTGCACATGAGAGAAACCGTGACTATGATCCAATGCAGATCTTTAATACGGATCAGGATATCCGCAAGGTACTGATGCAGCTGATCAACGGATTCTATTCACCGAACGATCCTGAGCTGTTCCGTGACCTTTACAACTCACTGCTCAATACACAGTGTACGCAGTTTGCAGATACCTATTTCATCTTAAAAGATTTCCGTTCTTATGCAGAAGCACAGAAACGTGTGATGGAAGCGTACAAAGATGAGGAAGGCTGGGCAAAGAGTGCAATCTTAAATATCGCACATGCCGGTAAATTCTCCTCTGACCGTACAATCCAGGAATATGTGGATGATATCTGGCACTTAGACAAAATTACCGTAGAGGTATAAGAAAATCGTATAAGATAGCAGACTGCCTGTTTTAGCAGGCAGATATGTGCACAGAAAAAGAAACCCGGCTTTGGGGTCATGTACCTTAAAGCCGGGTTTTTACATAATAATGTTTTTTTTAATATCTTAGTTTAAAATCTTAATACTTCCTAAAAGTGGAAGCTCTTTTTCTTCATCTTTGCAGGCATATACTAATCCCATGATCCAGAAAATAAAGAATACAATGGAGAGAATGCCGCTGACAGCCCATCCACAGATCGGAATGCGCGAAATAATAATGCTGTTGATCAGTGATGCAAGGTATAACACCAGTGACTGGTTTAAATGAAATTTTGCACCCTCTTTGTCACCGGCGCAGAATGCAATCAGCCAGCCGATAAGCGTGATGTAGGAAACGATTCCTGTTGTTTTTTTGTCCATAAGTAAACCTCCTCGAAAATTTAATAACATTTGTATTCTAACACTCCTATCAGCAAAATGCAAAAAATATAGAGAAAAAAAGAAAATTTTGCAGAAATTAAGGAAAATGTAAAGTAAATCTTTTGAAAATCTTTATCTTTTTCTGCGGGCGTTCTTTGCATTCGGAAGGTAAGATAATACACAAAGGAGGATAAGAGCAGAAATAATTCAGGTGTGCCGGAAATAACATAAGATTTGTTTCATTTTGATAAGGTAAATGATATACTGATAGGAAGTGTGGCAAAAAGGAATATCTGCGGCACAGAAAGAAAAGGGGAGAAGTGTGAAAATCTTTCACACAGACAAAAATAATGGAACAGTACAATATTTTAATCGTAGAAGATGACAAAGAGATCCGTGATGGAATCGAGATATTTTTAAAAAGCCAGAATTATAACGTTTATAAGGCGGCAGATGGTATAGAAGGTTTAGAGATTATTGAGAGTAAGGAGATACATCTTGCGATCGTTGATATCATGATGCCGCGGATGGATGGTGTCACAATGACATTAAAACTCAGGGAACATCATGATTTTCCAGTCATTATGCTTTCTGCAAAGTCGGAGGAGACGGACAAGGTCATTGGGCTTAATATCGGTGCGGATGATTATGTGACCAAACCGTTTACACCGTTAGAGCTGATGGCGCGTGTCAATTCCCAGCTCAGACGTTACACAAAATTCAATAACAGAGGGCAGAACAAAAAAGAAAACGACAGGGTGCATGTCATCGGCGGAATCGAACTGAACGAGGATACGGTAGAAGTATTTGTGGATGGAAAACCGGTAAAAATGACACCGATTGAGTTTAAGATCTTAGCACTTCTGATGAAAAATCCGGGAAGAGTTTATTCGGCGGACGAGATTTACGAGCGTGTCTGGAATGAAAAAGCGATCAATACGGATACGATTATGGTGCATGTGAGAAATATCAGGGATAAGATCGAGATCAATCCGAGAGAACCAAAATATTTAAAGGCTGTCTCTTATACACATCTCCGAGCCCACGAGACGTAGAGGAATCTCG
>ENA-OZVX01000216-OZVX01000216.1-human-gut-metagenome-genome-assembly--contig:-NODE-216-length-19336-cov-10.922048_pt1 | contig 19336 bp, 16 predicted proteins | sample MGYA00243452_ERZ654059 | MGnify/ENA primary metagenome ERZ654059 (study PRJEB26926, sample SAMN06165061) | human gut metagenome | biome: ENVO:00009003; feature: ENVO:2100002; material: ENVO:00002003...
TGCATCTGATTTACCGCAAATATTTTGCGGACCCCTGCCCGGAGAATATGCCCATCCTTGAGGATTTGTACAACGCCCTACTCCAACAGGACGAGAAAGAAGCCCACCATGTTGCCACCGCACTGGAGATCTACGTCAAGGGCAGTCTGAACCTGTTCAACCACCGCACGAATGTGAACGTCAATAACCGCATCGTCTGCTACGACATCAAGGAACTGGGCAAACAGATGAAGAAACTCGGTATGCTCATCGTGCAGGATCAGGTGTGGGGGCGTGTCACGGCAAACCGCAGCAGCGGCAAGTCCACCCGGTATTATATGGATGAGATGCACCTCCTCTTAAAAGAGGAGCAGACCGCCGCTTATTCCGTGGAGATCTGGAAGCGTTTCCGCAAGTGGGGCGGTATTCCCACAGGGCTGACCCAGAACGTGAAGGACCTGCTTTCTTCCCGTGAGGTCGAGAATATTTTTGAAAATTCGGACATGATCATCATGCTGAATCAGGCGGCGGGCGATAGACAAATCCTTGCAAAGCAGCTCAACATCTCGCCCCATCAGCTTTCCTATGTGACCCACTCCGGCGAGGGCGAAGGGCTGCTGTTTTTCGGCAATGTCATCCTGCCCTTTGTGGACCGTTTCCCCACCGATCTGGAACTCTACCGCATTATGACCACCAAGTTGGGTGAAGTCTCGGAGGGCGCACAGAAATGAGTGAGCCGAAACTGAACATCAAAGAGGAAACGTCCGCAAAAAAGACCCGTTCTCCCCCGAAAAAAGCCAAGGTAGAGCAGTCGGTGCCCAGAAAGAAAAAGCTGAAAACCGATGCAGATAAAGCTGCGGAAAAGGCACAGCATCTGCGATTTGGCAAGGCCGAACTGACCCCGGACGAGTTGAGCCGGTTGAGCAAGGCGCAGAAGCGGGAGATGTACGCTGCCCATGCCGCCCGGTCTGCGGTGCATCACGAAGTTGACCAGTACGAGGATGAAAACGTCGGTGTGCAGGCGTTGAGCGAGGGCGAAAAGGTGGCAGGAAATGTCCGGGACGTTTCCAAGAGCCGCTATGCCCGGAAGCTGAAAAAGAAAGCCAAAATGCAGGGCAAGAAGGGCGCCAAAACCGCAAGATCTTCTGCACAGGAGCCGACTGCGGCACAAGATGCAGGCGCATCCAGCACCGGTGAGGGCGGCTCCACCTGGCTTTCACGCTGGAAACAGCGGCAAGAAATCCACAAAAGCTACTATGCCGCCGCCCATTCGGGCACGGCGGCGCAGACCGCAGGCGGCAATGCGGCATCCAATGGCGCATCTGCTGCCCGGTCAGGCGTGGAACAGGCGGTGGAGAAAGGCAAAACTGCCGTCAGCACTGCCGTAAAGGGGCTGATGAATGCCGCCAAAAGCAACGCGCACGTTCTGGTGATCGTGGGCGTTTTTCTTTTGCTCATCCTCATGGTGATGTCCGGCTTTTCCTCCTGCGGCATTCTCTTTTCCGGCGGCACACAGGTGTCCGGGCAGACCATGTATTCTGCCGAGGACAGGGATATCCGGGGCGCAGAACAGGACTACAAGAAACTGGAGAAGGAGCTGGATAAAAAGATCAAGCGCACCCCTACCGACCATCCCGGCTACAACGAGTACCAGTACCACCTTGACCCCATCGAGCATGACCCGTGGCAGTTGACTTCTTTTCTCACGACCCTGTATGACGATTACACCCGGTCGGAGGTGCAGGGCAAGTTGAAGGAGACCTTCAAGAAGCAGTACAAGCTGACCACATGGGTAGAGGTGCAGACCCGGTATATGACTGTGTGGGTCATGACTCCCGCAGGAATCCCAGTCCCCACGCAGGTGCCCTACGAGTACCGCATCTTCCACACCAAGCTGGTGAACCGTGGCTTGGAAGTGGTCATTCGGGAAGAACTGGATACTGACCAATGGAAACGGTACGAGATCTTTCAGGACACGCTGGGTGGTCGGCCTTATCTGTTCAACGGTGGTCTGCCGCCCGGTGGCTCCGATGGCTCCGGCACACCCGGCATCGACTATCAGGTTCCGGCAGAACCCCTGACGGATGAGGAGTTCGCCGCCATCTACAAGGAAGCCCAAAAGTATGTGGGCACACCCTACGTCTGGGGCGGCTCTACCCCGGAAACCGGGTTTGATTGTTCCGGCTACGTCTGCTGGGTTTATAACCAGAACGGCTATGATGTAGGGCGCACCACAGCCAACGGTCTTTGGCAGAAAAGCCAGCACATTTCCGAAGCCGAAGCAAAGCCCGGTGACCTTGTTTTCTTCGAGGGAACGTATGATACACCGGGGAAAAGTCATGTGGGCATCTACCTTGGAAACGGCAAGATGGTGTCTGCCGGAGACCCCATAAAGTATGCTGATATTCACTCGTCCTACTGGCAGAAATACCTGTCCGGTTTTGGGCGACTTTCAAAATGAAATGGAGGGTTCAACTATGAGCGAAAAATCGGATAAGCTGCGGGCGATGCTGGAAAAAGAGAAGGAGCGCCGCATCAAGCTGAACAATCGCATTGCGGTTTTGGAGCGTCGCATTCAGGAGGAAGATTCCGCCGAGGTCAACGAGATGGTGCGGACTGCAAAGGTCACGCCGGAACAGCTTGCTGCCCTGCTGCGGCAGTCCGCAACCGCCACCCCGACCCCAGCTGCGCTGTCTGCTGTGGGTGCAACTTTTGAGAAGGAGGTCGATGCAGATGAAGATTAAGAAACTGGGTGCGCTGTTGGTATCGGCGGCACTGTGCGCTGGCATGGCGGCTCCCGCTTTTGCTTTTGAGGGAGAAGCTGCCCCGGTGGAACAGCCGATTCTGCCGGAAGTGATGGAGGAAGATGTTGTCACCATCACGGACGAAACCTCTGGTGCCCTGACCCCGGAGGGCAACCTGACGCTGGTGGACGATTACCACACCAACTACTCCGATGGCAGCGGACAGCAGTTTATCACGCTGGTGTCGAAATCGGGAGCCACCTTCTATCTGGTGATTGACCGCAACGCCAAAGGGCAGCAGACCGTCCACTTTATGAATCTTGTGGATGAAGCGGACTTGCTGGCCTTGATGGATGAAGATACTGCCGATGCCTATACCGCTGAAAAAGAAGCAGCGGCGCAGGCGGAACAGGACAGGCTGAAAGCCGAGGAAGAAGCCAAGAAAGCCGCCGAAGAAGCGGCATCCGGCGAGGAACAGCCCAAGGAAAACAAGGTCACAAAGATCGCATCCGGTTTTCTGGGCGTAGTCGTGCTGATTGCACTGGCGGCGGGCGGCGGCTTCTACGCTTTCACAAAGCAGAAACAGAAAAAGCAGGCAGAAAAAGAAGCCCTTGACCCCGATGCAAACTACACCGAGGACAAGGGCGATTTTGAGATTCCGACCGATGTGCCGGATGAGGACGAAGCCCCGGACGAGCAGGACACCGAACCCATCTGATTTCAAGGCGGCGTTTGCCGCCTTACATATTGCAATCAGAAACAGATTGGAGGGATTCTTATCGCAAAATTGATCGTGGCAGAAAAACCGTCCGTTGCTATGTCCTATGCAAAGGTTCTCGGTGCAACCAACCGCAAAGACGGTTATCTGGAGGGCAACGGCTATCTGGTAAGCTGGTGCGTTGGTCATCTAGTGGAGCTTGCCCCACCCAATATCTACGATGCCAGATACGTCAAGTGGAGCATCGCAGACTTGCCCATTTTGCCGGAAAGGTGGCAGTATCTGGTATCTTCGTCCACCAAAAAGCAGTTTGGTATCCTGCAAAAGCTCATGCACCGCCCGGATGTGGACAGCATTGTGAACAGTTGCGACGCAGGGCGCGAGGGAGAACTGATCTTCCGCTTGGTGTACCAGCAGGCTGGGTGCAAAAAGCCCTTTTCCCGTCTGTGGCTGTCCAGCATGGAGGAATCTGCCATCCGGGAAGGCTTTGCCCACCTCAAACCGTCAACTGAATACGATGCGCTGTACAACGCAGCACTCTGCCGGGAACGCGCCGACTGGATGGTCGGCATCAATGCGTCCCGGCTTTTTTCGTGCCTGTACGGTCAACCGCTGGCGGTAGGGCGTGTTATGACCCCGGTGCTTGCCATGACGGTAGTGCGGGAAGCTGCTATTGCCGCCTTTGTGCCGGAGAAATTCTACACGGTAGATCTGGAACTGACCAGCGGCTGCACGGCATCCAGCCGCCGCATTCCTGAAAAAGCCGTTGCTGAAAAGCTGATGGAAGCCTGCCGAAAGGAGATGGTGGCAACGATCCAGCGCATCACTCGCAAGGAAAAGTCCGAAAATCCGCCGCCGCTGTACGACCTAACCACCCTTCAACGAGATGCCAACCGCTTGCTGGGGTACAGCGCACAGCAGACGCTGGACTATGTGCAGAGCCTGTATGAGAAGAAACTTACCACTTATCCCCGAACTGATAGCTGCTATATCACCGACGATGACGAGGAAATGCTGGAAGAACTGACCGAGGCACTGGAGGTTTTTCTCGACATTACCCCGGAAGATGTGGATGAAGCTGTGCCCCGGACACGGCGCACCGTCAACCGGGAAAAAGTCACCGACCACCACGCTATCCTGCCCACTCGCAGTATGCTGCAAGCCGATCTGGACGCATTGCCCAAGGGGGAGCAGAATGTCCTGAAGCTCATCATCGCCCGGACGCTGATGGCGGTGAGCAAGCCCTTCCGGTATCTGGAAACCCTGCTGACCACCGAATGTGCCGGGGAGGAATTTACCGCCAAGGGAAAGGAGATTTTGGAAGAAGGCTGGAAAGCGGTGGAGCGCAAGGTGCTGGCAGACATCCTGAACCGGAAGCAAGAACTCACCGCCCTGCCCAATGCAGCGGAAAACGAGTGCGGCATCCTCAACGCCGAACTGAAAGAGGGGCAAACGTCCCCGCCGAAGCATTTCACCGAGGACCTTCTACTTCATGCGATGGAAACCGCCAGTGCAGACAGTATGCCGGAGGGTGTGGAACGTCAGGGCATCGGCACCCCGGCCACCCGCGCCGCAACTATTGAAAAGCTGGTGCAGAAGGGCTTTCTGGAACGGAAGGGCAGCAAAAAGACCAAGGTGCTGCTGCCCACCGACAAGGGCAAAGCCCTCATCACCGTGATGCCCGAAGAAATCCAATCGCCGGAAATGACCGCCGATTGGGAAACAAAACTGCTGCGAATCGAACGTGGCGAAATGGAGCCGAGCGAATTTATGACCGAGATCAATACGATGATTACCGAACTGGTAAAGAACACGGAAATGAAAAAAGGAGTGAATGCGCTTATGAAAAACAAGATTATTGGTATCTGCCCGAACTGCGGTGCAAATGTTGTGGAGCGTGAAAAGGGCTGGTTCTGCGAGAACCGGGAGTGCCGTTTCGTGCTGTGGAAGGACAATGCTTTTCTGAAACGGCTCGGCAAACGCATGGACGCTCATGTGGCGGACAAGCTGCTGCGGGATGGTCGGGTCCGCCTGAAGGACTGCAAGAGCGCCAAGGGCAAGACCTACAACGCCACCGTGCTGCTGTCCTGTGAAGCGGATGGCCGCAGCAAGTTCAGTCTGGAATTTGAGAATGGGGGCTGCTGATGGAGCAGAAAAAAGAAGCCGTCTACCTGATTAACGATGAACGCTATCTCCACCTCCGGGAAAACGGTGCAGGGGTCGGCTTTGCGACCTACAACAAGGTGACCGGTGAGCCGCTGGAAAGCGGGCAAATTTCGGAAAAGAACCTGCCGCCCGATGGACGAAACACTATCCCTGCCGCCCGGAACTGGTATCTGTTTGAACTTTCGGACGATGACCGCAAGGCCATCCAACAGGAAAGCGTAAAGATCCTCGAAAACATCCCGCAGGCGGGCATTGGCAGGCGGCGTATCTGGGAGCCTGAAACGCTGCCGAAGGATATTCGGCTCATCAACAGCCACTATGATGACCTCTATCGCATTCCAGATGGCGGCGTGATTCAGGTGGATTACCCGGATGGGCGCAGTTTTACGGCACGGGTGGAGCATCTGGATGATTATCACTTTGACATGGGCGGTCTAGGCAATGTGTTCCACATCTGCCAGTTTGCCGAAGTCATGGAACGAAACCATGCAGACTTCTACCCTGAAATTCAGACACAGGACGAGCAGGCCGCATGGGAACTGGGGGGCAAAGGTTATCTTGCCATCCAGCCCTGTGAGGATGGATGGGACTACACCATTTACCACAGCGATTTTTCCGTGATGGACGGCGGGCAGTTGGATGCCCCGGAACTGACCATTCAGGAAGCCCGTGAGCAGATTCTGGAAGCGCACCACATGGAAAAGGGGCGGCGGCTGTTGCAGGACTACGATGCCGTCATGAATAAAGTTGCGGAAGCCGAGGAACTGAGTGCAGACCATCGCCCTTCCACACTGGAAAAGCTGGCAGAACTGGCAAGTGATACGTCTGCGCCAAAATCGTCTGCACGGTCTGCGCCAGAACTGTGAGGTGGACAATGCAGCAAAAATGGAACCAGAGTTTTGACGGCGAACCCATGACGGACATCCCGCAGAAATTTCTGAACGCAGGATGCGATGTTTATATGGTGATGCAGCTGCGGCATGACGAAAAAATCCTTGATGAAAGATTTGCTTCTATGCGGGAGTTGAATCGTCGAGGCAAAACGCCCGACCCGGAGCATTACGAGGTCACCTACTATGCTGATCTGCCCGCCATGTGGCAGGATGTGCCGAACAACGAGGTTTTGGAAGAACTGTTTCAGGTGTTCAACCTCTCCCGTCCGCAGGATTTTGAGGGACACAGCCTGTCGGTCGGCGATGTGATTGCACTTAAACGCAATGGCGAGGTGTCTGTGCATTATGTGGACAGCATCGGCTTCAAAGATTTACAGGGGTTTCTGGACAAGCAGCCGGAACGCCCTTCGGTGCTGATGAATCTCAAGGAAAAGTGCGATGCCCCGGAGTGCAATCCCACCGTCTGCCGGAAAGCGAGGGCTGACCATGAACTTTAACCATGAAGAACTGATGCTGATGATGCTCTACAACACTGGCACCCGACTGGGGCTGGTGCAGGAGTTGCGACTGATGCAGTGCTACCTGATGCCCGACGAAACCGCCCTGCGAGAACTGTCTGAAAATGTGATTGATAAATTGAAGCTCCTGACCGATGAGCAGTTTGCAGAGATCGAATTTCCTATGGACTGATTTTTGCCGCCTACGGGCGGCGTACATATCCTCTCTTGCTCCGAAAATTTTTCATAACCCGCAAGAATGTGGTCTTGATAGTACACTTCAATTCATGCTATACTAAAATCAGTTTTATTGTACGGACAAAAATAGAAAGCGAGGCTTGCCAATGGACACCACAAAACGCTCTCCCCTTGACCGCCTGCTCTTTGCCACTTTTCTGAAAGGCCGCACTTCTTCTCGTGATATATGGGAAGAAAAGGGTGATATGACCCCCGAAGATAATCAGAAGATCATCGAGGAGACCAACGAGATCATCACTGATGATTCCACCTATCCTTATCTCAGTTATCTGACCAACCTGCTTGCGAAATCCAAACCCTCCGGTGATGCTGTCAAAAAACTACATGAACACATTGACACTATCGCAAAAGGATTGTATGAGGACAGCACCGACGTGTTCCGTGCGCTCCTTGCAAAACTGATCGAGCAACCGGAAGAAACGCAGACCTTTGAACGTCTGCTGGAGATGGCAGAAAAGTTTGCCGCACGATACGAATAAAACGCCATAGATTCCATAAGCGAGTGACCTGAAAAGGCCGCTCGCTTTTTTGTTTACAACGAGATTGAAGGGAGGAACGCTATGCCAAGCAAAACCGAAGAATACCTTGCCCTTGCCCAGCGCACGGCAAACGGTCTGACCCGGTATTGGGAACACTGGACGGATTATTTGACTACGGCATCCCGGTTGTATAAGTACAGCTTTGCCGACCAGCTGATGATCTACGCCCAGCGTCCTGATGCGACTGCCTGTGCGAGTTTTGACATCTGGAACAACCGTATGAACCGCTATGTGCGCAGAGGGTCTAAGGGTATCGCCCTGCTCGACCAGTCCAGCAGTGTACCCCGGTTGCACTATGTCTTTGATGTGAGCGATACCGGGGTGCGGCGCAATTCCCGTGACCCGGAGGTGTGGCAACTTAACGATGACCTGTTCCAGCCGGTATCGGAAATGCTGGCGCGGGAATACGGTATTCACCACGAACGGCTCAGTCAGCAGATTGCGGACATTGCCGGAAAGCTGGCAGAATCCTACTGGGATAACAACAGCTCCGACATTCTCGGCATCGTTGACGGTTCGTTCCTGATGGATTATGATGAAGCCGGACAGGAACTCCAGTTCAAGAGTGCCGCCGCAATCAGCATCATGTACACCATCTTGGAACGGTGCGGTTTTGAACCGGAGGGTTATTTTGACCGGGATGATTTTCAGGCAATTTATGATTTCTCGACCCCGGATGCAGTCTATGCACTGGGTGCGGCAGTCAGCGATTGCAGCCGGGATGTGCTACGGAATATCGAGCGCACTGTCAAAACGACCATCCGCCGCCGCAATGTAGAAAGGAGCCAGCATGAATATGATGAACAGGAACGTGACCTACTCGACCGTCGGGGATTACCAGCTCCCGAACCTGACCTTGAACCAGCCGCAGAAGCCGCTGGGCCGGTACGGACGGATGCGCCGGATGTACCTGATGGAGAATCGCCCGGTGCTGTACAACTCGATGCTGCTGACCGGGAAGCTGCATCCGCACCTGCTGGAAGTGGAGCAGGCAGCGGAGAACCAGAAGCAGCAGATGATGACCGAACTGCTGAAGCAGAACCCAGCCCCGGACAAAGCGAAGAACCAACTGATGTGGGTGCAACACATGAACAGCCTGAAAGCACAGGTGGAAGAAGTGATCCTGATGGAACTGATTTACAACTGAGTTTTTTCAATCTCAGCATCCCTACCGAAGCCCAGCAAATTGAAGCAATCGACCGAGCGGAGAACGAGAAATCGTCCTCCGCTTTTTCCTTGTCACAGGCAGAGATCGAACATGAACTGCGCAAACACGGCTCCGGCTTTCAGGATGGCAAGCAGCGAATTATTGAGCTGTACCAGACCCAGCCTGACAAAAAGCTCCGTGCCAAGGCACTGGCAAAGGAGTACGGCATCGGCGGTCATTCCCACGATTATCTGGATGGCAGTAGCGGATTTGTGAATTACGATGGAAAAGGCTTGGAATTTGTCCACTACCCGGATTATCAGAAAATCCCGTTGAGCTGGATACAGGTGGAAAAGTATATCGACCTGATGATTCAGTCTGATCGGTATCTGACGGATGCGGAAAAAGAGCAGCGTACTGTCAGACAGGAGGCTGAGCGTCAGCTCCCGATGCTGGACGGCACGGTTGCCGCAGAGTACACTGCCCTGAAAGAGCAGTATCCTAATACTCTTGTGGGCTTTGAACTGAACGGCAACTATCTGTTCTATGACAAAGATGCCGTTGCTGTGGAGCAGATTCTGCATACCAATCTTCTGTCACAGGAAAATACGCTCGGCAAGGTCAAGGTAACTGGCTTTCCGAGTGAGCAGTGGGTAGCAAAATCCAAAAAGCTGTGGGCAGAGGGCAATAACGTCTATCTGGCTGGCTTGAACGAAGATGGCTCCCACCACCAGACAAAATATCTCCGGGAATCGGATTATTTACCGATTGGCAGCATCGTCAAGCTGGATGACCGGGATTTTCGGGTGGAACACGTTAATTTTATGTTCAAATCCGTCAGCTTGCAGGACATGGAGCTGACGAAAAACAGACTGCCCATTTTCCGCAACGAGCATCTGCCGCACATCCGGGAACTGTACGAAGAACAGCAGGACGCAGCCATTGAGCTGGTTCCCGAAAAAGAGGTCAGCTATAAGGTCGGGGACGAAGTTGTAGTAGACCTTCCCACCAGAACAATTGAAGGAACCATCGGCTATGTTGGTGAAACCGATGTGCGCATCGACACCAGTGCGCACGGTCATTCTTGGGATAACGAGGTCATCAACCGGCAGCAGTTTGAGGAGGGACTGCGGCAGAAGGAGCCGGATGAGCCTGAACTGACCGATGAGGAACTGGATGAACTGCCGATCTCTGCGGTGATTGATGGCGAAGTTCAGACTTTCCCGAATGCCGCAGCCTTGGATGAAGCCCTCCACGCAGAACCTGTGCCTGAACCCGCTGGGAATTTTCACATTACTGATGAGCATCTGGGCGAGGGCGGTGCAAAGCAGAAGTACGCCCGGAACATCGAGGCCATCAAAACGCTGTTCCGTCTGGAAGAAGAACACCGTGGTGCTTCTGCCGAGGAGCAGGAAGTGTTGGCGCAGTATGTCGGCTGGGGCGGTCTGGCAGATGCCTTTGACCCCAACAAAGACAACTGGGCAAAGGAGTACACCGAACTGAAAGGAATGCTTTCGGAGGACGAGTACGCCGCCGCCCGTGGGTCGGTGCTGAATGCACACTATACCAGCCCCACCGTTATCCGTGCCATCTATGATGCAGTAGAAAAAATGGGATTCCGTAGCGGCAATATTCTGGAACCCAGCATGGGTGTCGGCAACTTTTTCGGGATGCTGCCGGACACCATGCAGGACAGCCGCCTGTATGGTGTGGAACTGGACAGCATCACCGGACGCATTGCGCAAAAGCTGTACCCGCAAGCTGACATCACGGTAGCAGGTTTTGAAACCACCGACCGCCGGGATTTCTATGACCTTGCAGTGGGCAACGTCCCGTTTGGCAATTATAAAGTTGCAGACAAGGCATATAACAAATTGGGCTTCAGCATCCACAACTATTTCTTTGCGAAAGCCATCGACCAAGTGCGTCCGGGCGGCATCGTGGCGTTTGTGACTTCTCGCTATACCATGGACAGCAAGGACAGCACCGCCCGCAAGCACATGGCAGAGCGTGCCGACCTGCTGGGGGCCATCCGTCTGCCCAACAATGCGTTCAAGGCGAATGCCGGAACCGAAGTGGTTTCGGACATTATCTTTTTGCAGAAGCGTGACCGCCCCATCGACCATGAGCCAGACTGGGTGCAGCTTGGCAAAACGGAAGATGGCTTTGCCATCAACCAGTATTTTGTAGACCACCCGGAGATGGTGCTGGGGCAGCTCACGATGGAAAGCACCCAATATGGTCACGACCTGACCGTTGCACCCATCGAGGGCACCAGCCTTGCAGACCAGCTTGCCGAGGCGGTACAGCACATCGAGGGTAATTACACTGCGGTGGAGATTGCTGCCCCGGACGTCGCAGATGCGGAAGCACAGCGCAAAACGCTGCCCGCAGACCCGACTGTGAAGAATTTTAGCTATACGGTCGTTGATGGCGAGATCTACTACCGAGAGAACTCTATCATGACGCAGATCGAACTGTCCGACAACGCCAAAGGCCGTGTAGCTGGTATGGTGGAGTTGCGGCAGATCGTCAACGAACTGATTGACCAGCAGTTGAACGACTTCCCGGACGAGGACATTAAGGCATCGCAAGCAAAATTGAACGCCGCCTACGATGCCTTTACGGCAAAATACGGGCTGATCAACGACAAGAAAAATGCCCGCCTGTTCGATGATGACAGTTCCTACTATCTGCTCTGCTCACTGGAGAATCTGGACGAGAATAAAAATCTCAAGTCCAAGGCAGATATGTTCACCAAGCGGACGATTCGGCCAGAGCGTGTTGTCACCAGCGTGGATACCCCCAGCGAAGCGTTGGCGGTGTCCATCGGGGAGCATGGCAAGGTTGATCTGCCTTATATGGCAGAACTGCTGGGCACACCCGGTAACTGTGAGCGCATCACCACCGAATTGTCCGGCGTGATTTTCAAAGACCCAGCTGCGGATGCTGACGACCCGGAAGCGGGCTGGCAAACAGCGGACGAATACCTTTCGGGTAATGTACGCGATAAGCTGCGGATGGCACAGCTTGCTGCGGAAAGTCACCCGGAATTCAAGGTCAATGTGGACGCACTGACCAAGGCGCAGCCCAAAGATTTGGAAGCATCTGAAATTGATGTACGTTTGGGTGCCACTTGGCTTGCCCCCTCCATCGTGCAGCAGTTTATGATGGAAACTTTTCAGCCGCCCTATCGTATCCGCTACAACAATGCCATCACCGTTCGCTACTCCCCTTACACTTCCGAATGGCGAATCAGCAATAAATCTGCTACTGGCTTCGGGGACATTATGGCCACCGAAACCTACGGTACACGCCGAGCCAACGCTTACAAGATTTTGGAGGACACCTTGAATTTGCGTGATAGCCGCGTTTATGATACCATCGAGGAGGATGGGAAAGAAAAGCGTGTGCTGAATCAAAACGAAACCACCCTCGCCCAGCAGAAACAGCAGGCCATCAAGGATGCTTTCGCTGGCTGGGTCTGGAAAGACCCTCAGCGGCGTGCCTTATTGGTGAAGAAGTACAACGAGCTTTTTAACAGCACCCGCCCCCGTGAATACGATGGTTCCCACATTCATTTTGTGGGCATGAACCCGGAGATCAATTTGCGAGAGCATCAGCGCAATGCGGTTGCCCATGTGCTGTATGGGTACAACACCCTTTTGGCGCACGAAGTCGGTGCCGGCAAGAGTTTTGAGATGGCGGCTTCCGCTATGGAACTGAAACGTCTGGGCTTGTGCCAGAAAAGTCTTTTTGTCGTGCCAAACCATTTGACGGAACAATGGGCCAGCGAGTTTTTACGTCTGTACCCCCATGCGAAGCTGCTGGTTACCAGCAAGAAAGATTTTGAACCCGGTAATCGAAAAAAATTCTGTGCGAGAATTGCGACCGGTGATTATGATGCAGTTATCATCGGACACAGCCAGTTTGAAAAGATACCCTTGTCCGCAGAACGACAGGAGCGTCTGATTCAGGAACAGATGGATGAAATCGAGGAGGCCATCGAAGAAGCGAAAGCACAGGTTGGCGAGCATTTCACAGTAAAGCAGCTGGAAAAGTTGCGCAAGTCTCTGAAACAGAAACTGAAAAAGCTGCAAGGCGCAGACCGCAAAGATGATGTGGTTACGTTTGAACAATTGGGCGTAGACAGGTTGTTTGTGGATGAAAGCCAAAACTATAAGAACTTGTTCTTATATACGAAGATGCGGAATGTGGCCGGACTGAGCACATCTGAAGCGCAAAAATCCTCCGATATGTTTGGAAAATGCCGCTACCTCGATGAGATCACCGGAGGGCGCGGTGTTATTTTTGCGACAGGCACCCCTATCAGCAACAGCATGACCGAGATGTATACCCTGATGCGCTACCTCCAGTACAACACCTTGCAGCAGAAAGGGTTGACCCATTTTGATGCGTGGGCATCCACCTTCGGTGAGACGACCACGGCCATTGAACTTGCGCCCGAAGGCACCGGCTACCGGGCAAGAACAAGATTCGCTAAGTTCTTCAATCTTCCTGAACTGATGGCGATGTTCAAAGAAGCAGCAGATATCAAGACCAGCGACCAGCTTCATCTCCCAGTGCCTGATGCAAAATTTGAGACGGTGGTGGTCAAACCTTCGGAAATCCAACAGGATATGGTGCAGGCGTTGAGCGAACGTGCAGCCGAAGTCCACAGCGGTTCTGTTAACCCCTCTGTGGATAATATGTTGAAAATCACGTCGGATGGCCGCAAAATCGGTCTTGACCAGCGGTTGATGAATTCCGCTCTGCCCGATGACCCCAACAGCAAGTTAAATGCCTGCGTCAACAACGTCCTGCGCATCTGGAACGACACCAAGGAGCAGAAGCTGACCCAGCTGATTTTCTGCGATATGTCTACTCCCAAGGGGGACGGTTCGTTCAACGTCTATGATGATATCCGCTCCAAGCTGCTCAACGCCGGTGTGCCTGAACAGGAGATCGAGTTCATCCACAACGCAGATACGGAGAACAAGAAAGCAGAACTTTTCTCCAAGGTACGCAGCGGACAGGTGCGTGTGTTGCTGGGCAGCACTGCAAAGATGGGAGCTGGCACCAACGTCCAGACGCTGCTTGTGGCGGTGCATCATCTGGATGTGGGCTGGCGTCCGTCTGATATGACCCAGCGCAATGGCAGAATCATCCGTCAAGGCAATCAAAACAAACAAGTGTACGTCTATAATTACGTCACGGAATCGACATTTGACGCCTACCTCTATCAGACCCTTGAGAATAAACAGAAGTTTATCTCGCAGATCATGACGAGCAAATCGCCTATGCGATCTTGCGATGATATTGACGAACAGGCTTTATCTTACGCAGAAATCAAGGCTCTGTGTGCAGGCGACCCTCGCATCCGTGAAAAGATGGACTTGGACGTGCAGGTAGCAAAATTGAAGGTGCTGCGCGGAGACTTCCAGAATCAGAAATATCGTCTGGAGGATAAGCTGCTCAAAACTTTCCCGGAGGAGATCCAGAAACAGAAAACCCGCATTGCTGCTTTACAACAGGATTCACAGATTGCAGCAGCACACCCGCAGGACAAAGAAAACTTCTGCGGCATGACCATCAAGGGCATGGTGTACGATGACAAAAAGGCTGCGGGCGAACGGCTGCTGCTGGCTCGGCAAGAGATGCCCAATGCTGATATGATGCTGCTGGGCACCTACCGTGGGTTTGAACTGAACATCCGGTTCGACAGCTTCAAGAATGAGCATCAGGCCGTACTCCGGGCAGAGTTGAGCTACCCGGTGTCGCTGGGCGATGATGCGCGCGGCAATATCACTCGTCTGGACAATGCCATCGACAATTTCGCTGACCGTATTGCAGATGCCGAAAATGCTCTGCAAAACCTTGAACAGCAGAAGCAGGCCGCAGAGATCGAAGTGGCAAAGCCCTTTGCACAGGAGAAAGAACTGGCCGAAAAGTCTGCCCGCCTTGCTGAATTGAACGCCTTGCTGAACATCGACCGTGACCGCAGTTCCTCGCAGGATGCTCCCGAAGAAACCGAGGAAACCGAAACACCTGCAACTCGTCCGTCTGTGCTGGCTGCACTGGGGGAAAAGACCAATCAGCCGGAACCTGTCAAACCGTTCCGCAGCTATTATGATAAGGATGGTGATGCACGATGAAAGAAAAGCGGGATGAAACCATCATCCTGCGCTTGAGCAAAACAGAAAAGAACCGTATCTATGAAAAAATGCTCAGCATGGGCATCCACAGCCTGAGTGCCTATATCCGCAAAATGGCATTGGATGGCTACTGCCTGAACCTCGACCTTCCACAGCTGCGCCGAATGGCTTATCTGCTTCAGAATTGCAGTAACAATCTGAATCAGGTGGCAAAACGTGCCAACGAGTGCGGCAAAGTCTACGCCGCCGACATGGAGGACCTGCGGCAGCGGCTGGACGAGTTGATTGAGATCGGTCGGCAGATCCTCTCCCGGCTGGCAGAACTCTAAATTTTTCCCCGCAGTTGGAGGACTGCGGGGGTACATAAGGGGTGACATCCTTGCAAGGGGTGTGGAGATGCCTTTATAATAAAGTTGAAAGGCAGGTGCTTGATATGAGGTTCATTTTTAAGATGATTGTTTTCCCGTTTTGGCTGCTTACTGCTTTCCTTGCGCTGATGCTGAAATGGACACTGAACCTGTCGGCGTTCGTACTGGCTCTGCCCATGCTGTATATTTTCGGCTGCGGTCTTTATACGCTGTACTGCCGGGAGTGGCTGCAGTTTTTGATCTTGCTGGTGGCAGAGTTTGGATGCTTTGTGTTGATTTTCATGGGCGCTTTGATTGCAGATGCAGCAGAGCGTTTTAGTGGCTGGGTTGCCGGATTGTGAGGGATGCTATGGAAAACCAGAAATTGGAGGATTGCTATTATGCGCACAGCAGCACGATTTTTTCTGAAATGCTGGGTGAGGATGAAAACTATCAGCGACTGAAAAACGCCAAAATAGCGGCTGAGAAAGCCTTGCAGAGCGTCATCAGCCAAGAATCATGGAAGCAATACCTCGCCTTAGATGAAATCTGCAACGAGTTGGAATGCGCCCGATATAAGGCAATGTATCTGGCGGGTGCTGCCGATTACGAAAAAATATCCAAATGATCTTGATGCCGCCGATGTGCGGCATTTTCTTTTTTTAGGGAGGTGATGGAACTGGCTGCAACACGGTTGATTGCCATGCGCAAAAATAAGGGGAAGTCCATTGCCGCCTGTCTGAATAACCACACCAGCTATATCCAAAACCCAGACAAAACCGAGCAGGGTGAACTTGTCAGCAGCTATCAGTGCAGTCCCTTGACAGTAGACGAAGAATTTATGCTGACAAAGCGACTTTATGAACAGACCACCGGGCGCAGGCAAAAAAGCGATGTGATTGCCTATCAGGTACGGCAGTCTTTCAGGCCGGGAGAAGTGACACCCGAAGAAGCTAACAAGATTGGCTATGAATTTGCCGAGCGATTTTTGAAAGGAAAACACGCCTTTATCGTCGCCACCCATACTGACCGTGCGCATATCCACAATCATATTATTTATAATTCCACTGCGTTAGATGGTACACGGAAATTTCGGGATTTTTACTTTTCCGCGCTTGCTGTGCAACGGCTGAGCGACCTGATTTGCTTGGAACACCAGCTTTCCGTTATTCAGAAAAAGCCCTATCGGGAGCGGCAGAAACGCATCCTATACCCGCCCAAAGAAAGCAACCGTGACAAGCTCTGCACTGTGATCGACAACATTTTGTTGCACGATAAGCTCAAAGATTTTGCTGCATTTCTGGATGCGCTGGAACAGCAGGGCTATGAGGTGAAGCGTGGCAAGCATCCCTCGGTGAAAGGCAAAGGGCAGCGGCGATTTATCCGATTTCGCACATTGGGAGCCGGATACACCGAGGAAGAAATCAAAATGGTGTTGGATGGCAAGGCTGAACACCAGCCGCCCCCCAAACAGCCCTTGCCAGAAAAGAAGTTTGGCCTGCTGGTGGATATTCCCACGAAAATGGCCGAGAGCAAAACCAGTGGATATAAAAAATGGGCAACAAGGTTTAACCTGAAAGAAATGTCCAAGACACTGCTCTACTTGCAGGAAAAGAAAATTGACAGTGCGGACGAACTGCGGGAACGTGCAGCGGCGGCAACAGAACGGTATCACACGCTGGGCGATTCCATCAAAGCGGCAGAGAAGCGCATGGGAGAAATCGCTGTCCTGCGGGCGCACATAGTCAATTACGCAAAGACCCGCGATGCGTACGCCGCCTATCGCAAGGCCGGATACAGCAAAAAGTTTCTGGAAGCACACCGGGAAGAGATCGAACTGCACAAGGCTGCGAAAGCCGCCTTTGACGAAGCGGACTTAAAAAAGTTGCCCAAGGTAAAAGATTTGAACGTGGAATATTTCGAACTGCTCTCCCAAAAGAAAGCAGCGTATCCGGAGTATCGCAAAGCCAAAGAAGAAATGCAGGAACTGGTTCGCGCACAGAAAAATGTGGAACGGTTCTTTGCAGAAGAAAAGCAGACGCACGAAACAGAACAGGTGCGTTAATGCTGGACTGCCGGAGCTGACGATCGTGTCGGTTCCCGGCAGTCTTTTTTTGTCTTATAATCCCTATGGTGATGCACTGTTTCTTTCGATTGTGTATACGAGGAACGGCAACAGGTATTCTAAAGAGTGTAAACAACTCGATAGGATGAGGTTGCTCTATGAAAGAATTATTTGGACAGCGATTACGGGAACAGCGTTTGAAACATCATTTGACGTTGGAGCAAGTAGCAGAAAAAGCAGACCTTTCTGCCAACTATATCGGGATGGTGGAGCGCGGACTAAAGGAACCGGGGCTTGCAACCATTGTCAAAATCTTGAATGCCCTGAATATTTCAGCAGACGAACTTTTGTGCGATCTGGTTCCAAGTGCATCTCATGTGACCGATGATGAAATCAGCAAGCGGCTTGAAGGACTGACCCCTATGCAGAAGAAAGTGGCACTTGACCTTCTGGACACCTATATCACCAATCTGCCTTACCTCACCAAAGAAGAATAATCCTGCGGCAACTCTGGCGCACCAGCTTAATTTTGGCTGGTGCGCTTTTCTTTTGCAATTCTTTAGGTTATAATATTTCTTATAGGATGTATTCATTCCCAAAGAATTGACTTCGAGGTGAACAAGATGCGAGAACCGCGATACAGTATCCTTTCCGACATCAACGATGGAATCGACCGTGCCAAGCAAGGCAAGCTGGCTCTGTACTGGCAGCGGAACATTGAACACGAATACCGCTGCAAAAAAGTGACCCCGGCAGAGCAGCAAGCCTACAACGACTTGCAGGACATTCTTGCTGCCGTTCCGCAGTGGAGCGATGAGGAAGAACTGCGCTCCGGCATGGAGGGTATCGGTGGCCGCGTCTGGTTCTGTTACTTCTGGGAAGAACACAATTCGATGGTGCAGCTTACTGAAGATTGCAGCGGCAAGTTTACGGTTGCTTACGTTCTGGATTCGGATGTCACCCCAGAGGTGCGAAAGGCGGCTGCACTGCACGCACAACAGCAGCTTGCTGAATGTATGCAGGAGTGGGATGTTCCGCTTATGAAATCGGCTATTCCAGAAAAAGATAAATACGAATATTTAGATGAAGCGGCATCCCATCTGATGCAAGTCCTCACTGACCCGGAGAGCATCACCGGGTAAAAAGCGTTCCGCAGGAATGCGCAGCCTGCATCGGAACGGTGCAGAGTGAAAGGGTTTGGGGTGTCCCCAACAAGCATTTTGCAGCGCAAAATAGGCATTTGTATAGACGAATGCACTGCTTGCGTAAGCTATGCGTCCTTTCAGTCCGCAAATTAAAAGTTGAAGATATTGCAGGAACTGCAAACAAGAAAAAGAGTGGCAGCGTTTCGGTTTGAAATGCTGTCACTCTTTTTTGTTGTCTGTATCACAGATGAAATAGCCGTTTTATCTTGAAAGCAGCGTAAAGATTTATTATAATAAGATAAATAGTTGTTGTTTATTTTGCAAAGGAGCTGTGAAGAATGAATCGAAACTGCCGTCGCAAAACGGAAAAGGTCTATGTGAAAGTGACTTCTGATTTTGACGCAACCGGCTATATGCAGCCCCGGCAGATCACATGGGGCGATGGTCGGACGTATCCCATCGAACAGGTGCGGGACTTTCGCCCTGCAAATACCATTGCCGATATGCCCGGCGACTGTTATACTGTAATGATAAAGGGGCAGGAGCGGTGCTTATTTTTCGAGCGTTCCGACCCACGGTTTCCTTCCCGGTTCGGCAGATGGTTCGTGGAGGTGGAAACCAAATAACACAAAGGAGGGCTGAAGTATGGCAGCGCAGCGCACCTATCTGGCAATCGACCTGAA
>ENA-OZVX01000254-OZVX01000254.1-human-gut-metagenome-genome-assembly--contig:-NODE-254-length-17158-cov-4.267029_pt1 | contig 17158 bp, 13 predicted proteins | sample MGYA00243452_ERZ654059 | MGnify/ENA primary metagenome ERZ654059 (study PRJEB26926, sample SAMN06165061) | human gut metagenome | biome: ENVO:00009003; feature: ENVO:2100002; material: ENVO:00002003...
CGTCTCGTGGGCTCGGAGATGTGTATAAGAGACAGCATTTTCTCTGTTTTCACAGAATCAGCATCCCAATAGTCAGGATTCTTAATGAAATCCATTTCCCCATTATGTTTCCAAGATAATAAGCGGTATGGACCATTAGACACGAATGTATCTGCATTAGCAGCCCAGTTTTCATGAGCTTCTACAGCCTTTTGACTTACTGGATAGTAACTATGAGATGCTAATAATTTTAAGAAATACGCTGTTGGATTTTCTAAGGTAACCACCAATGTATCATCATCGATGGCCTTAACACCAACGTCTTCAGCTTTGGCATCACCATTATTAAAGGCTTCGCCATTTTTTAATACATATAACATATATGCATTGTCCGCATGGACTTCAGGGTCTAATACGCGTTTCCAAGCGTATTCAAAATCATGAGCCGTCAAAGGCTCTCCATTGGACCATTTTAAATCTGGTCGCAAATGGAAGGTATACTCGCGACCATCATCAGAAATATCCCAGCTTTTAGCAAGTGCTGCCTCTGGTTCACTTTCATCATTTAAACGAACTAAACCGTCAAATAATTGGAGTTGAACCGTTGCCTCCGGAGAGGTAGTAGACTTTGCTGGATCCAATGTGGATGGTTCCTGCTCAATAACATATCGGATTGTATGCTCATCAATTGGTTGTTCCCCGCGAGGATAACCAAATACAAACAAGAGCACACTCACCCCAAGAGCAAGGACCATGAGTTTTAACAAATTTCGTTTATCCATCATGGCAATGCTTCCTCTACAAATTCTTTCATGATACGCCCTACTCGAGCGCCTAACTCTTTACCTCGGTCATTATCAATATCGCTCATCAAAAGGATAAAGCAAAAATGACCTCTAAACGTTTCCAATATGCCCCCATCATGCTCTACGCGATTAAGGGATCCTGTTTTATGGTGAAAGCGTACATCTTCTCCCCAATAAAATGGCAAAATATCACGGAATTGTTGGCGACCTAAAATGTTCCACATTTCTCGGCCATAAAAATCTCTATCGCGACATTCAAAAATGTGTTTATAGAGACGAGCTAACGCCATAGCAGTCATACGATTATCACGGCCTTCGGCGAGAGCTTCAAAGTCCATCATCATGCGATTAAGTTCTATCTCATCTACACCAAGCTGTTCTGCACGAGCATTGATATTTTCCATTCCAAGAACTGTAATGAGCAAATTTGTTGCAATATTATCGCTGAGAACCATCATAAGACGGCATAACTCAAGATACGTAAAGCTATGCTTTGCTACTAATTCTTGTAGTGCTCCACCACCTTCAACACGAGGTGTTCTAGATAGTGGAACTGTATCATTAAGGTCTAACTGTTCAGTACGAGCTAAATGGAACACATACTCCATGATGAGTACCTTAATCAAACTTGCACTAGAATGTACCGTATCCTCCCCTTTAGAAGCGATAATAATCGGTTCCTCTTCATCGTCAAATTGAAGTACTACATAGGATATATTTCCTTTTGGTGCTAATTCTTTAATAACTGTATCGAGTTGATGCTCCAAGGACTTGCCAACAAGTAACTTTTCCATACTATTCTCCCATTATATGTGCCAGCATGCGATGCGGCGATCTGCCCAATCACGAAGAGGTGGACGTTCTGCAAAGCAACGACCCTCTGCTTCTGGACATCGACCACTAAACAAACAACCTTTCGGTGGGTCTAGTGGATTTGGTGGGTCCCCTTTAAGAGGTGCTCCAATTGGAGCATGTGGTATAACAGGACCATTTAAGGCCGTCAAAGCACGAGTGTAAGGATGTTGTGGAAATTCATATAAATCCAGTGCTGGACCTTCTTCCATAACAGCACCTAAGTACATAACCACCATGCGATGACTGATGTAGCGCACCATGTTTAAATCATGAGAAATAAAGAGGTACGAAATACCATGTTGTTCTTGTAATCGTTCAAGCAATGTCATAATTTGCACTTGAATCGATACATCTAGTGCTGAAATCGGTTCATCACAGATGATGCACTGCGGCTGCATAATAAGAGCCCGTGCAATACCGATACGTTGACGTTGACCACCAGATAATTCATGAGCATAACGCTCACCAAAAGACATGTTCAAACCAACTTGATCAAGCACTTCTTTTACACGAATAACGCGATCACGAGGTGTATACTTTGGATCCAGCTCCAAAGGTTCTTCTAAAATCGCATTAACCGTAAGACGTGGATTAAGTGATGCATAAGGATTTTGGAATACCATTTGCATCACCGGATGAACAGCTTTTCGATCCACATACGGATCAATCTGACGACCGTTCATATAAATAGAACCTGATGTAGCTTGATGCAAGCCCATCAACGTGTAGCCAAATGTGGATTTACCACAACCTGACTCACCTACGATACCGAGGGTTTCCCCTGGCGATTGATATAGGCTCACGCCTTGTACAGCGTGTACCGTGTGTTTTGGCTTAAATAAGCCCCCTGACAGAGTGAACTCTTTAACGAGATTGTCAGTTTCCCATACGTAACTCATTAAAGTCCCTCCAACTTAGCTAACCAACATGTAAATTGATGATTTTCACCAACATTTGTAACCATAGGAATCCGATTACCACAGATACGCATAGCCCACTTGCACCGTGGATTAAATGCACAGCCTCGCGGCAAATCAAACAAATCTGGCGGTTGACCTTCAACGGCTTTTAACTCACCATGCCATTTACCTTGTGGCAGAGCGAGCAACAACCCTAATGTGTACGGATGGCGAGGTTCATTAAAGATGCCCTCCACTGTAGCAGATTCAACACATTTACCAGCATACATAACCATAACGCGGTCGCAAATTTGAGCGATAACACGTAAGTTATGAGAAATAAAGATAATCCCAATACCAGCCTCTACAGCCAATGTTTGCATAAGTCGTAAGATTTGAGCCTCTGTTGTAATATCAAGAGCCGTTGTAGGTTCATCGCAAATTAAAATCTTTGGACGCCCCGCCACAGCCATGGCGATACAAACGCGTTGACGCATACCACCACTTAACTCATGAGGATATTGAGACAATCGTCTTTCCGGTGTAGAAAGGCCCATCTTCTTTAACAAATCAATGGCGATAGCTCGTTCGTCATAATCCTCACCATATGCATTGGTACGATGGATAACCTCATACAGTTGCTCCCCAATCGTCATGATTGGATTCAAAGATGTCATAGGATCTTGGAATACCATAGCAACAGTAGTACCGCGCAATTCATTCCAGTCATCTTCAGTAAATTCAAGGCAATCATTGCCATCAATCATAAATGTATCGGCTTTGATTTTTGTTTTACCATATGGTAGTAATCCCATTAATGAATTAACTAGCACTGATTTACCACAGCCGGATTCACCAACAATACCTAAAATCTCACCTGGTTGTAAGGAGATATCTTGATTGCGAATAACCCGTAAAGGGCCTTGGAAGGTATCGATGGTAATGGACACATTGCGCACATCAACAATTGCGTTATTCATTATCTATCTCCTTCCTTAGGGTCTAACACATTACGTAAGCCATCGCCAAGGAATGCGAAACCAAGCATGGTAACACTAATGGCAACAGCAGGAAAAATCAATTGGAACGGATAAGAGCGCATGCTACTAATCCCTTCAGAAGCGAGTACACCCCAGCTCGCCATAGGTGCGTTTACACCTAAGCCGATAAAACTAAGGAATGCTTCTGTAAAAATAGCCTCTGGGATGGCCAATGTCAAAGTAATAATGATTGGACCTACACAGTTTGGCAAAATATGACGCAATAAAATGCGATATTTAGGAATGCCCATCGCTTCAGCAGCAATGATATATTCTTCGTTTTTAACTTTCAAAATTTGACTACGTACGATACGGGCCATATTCAGCCAGTACGCAATGCCCAATGCTACGAAAATAGATGTTAAGCCAGGGCCAAGTACAACCATCAACAAAATTACATATAGTAAAAGTGGAATACCGTACAATACATCTACCAGCCCCATCATGATGCGGTCAACCTTACCACCAAGGTAACCTGCAATACCACCATAGGTAACGCCGATAACAAGATTGATAAATGCCGCTACAAAACCGATGGTTAAGGAAATACGAGCACCGTACATAACGCGAGTGTAAATGTCGCGACCTAATGTATCGGTACCAAACCAATGACTAAAGCTTGGGCTTTGGTTCGCATCAATCAAAGATTGGTCCGCATAGGTATACGGCGAAATTAGGGGTCCTAAAATAGCTAATACAATCATCACCAAAATGATGGTTGCCCCTACTACGGCCAAGCGATTTACCTTAAATCTCGCCCATTTACTCGGACGTTTTATAAAGCTTGTAATTTCTTCTTGAGGGGTTCGCTCAATAGGTAAAAAATCTTCCTTATTCATCTGTCCCCTCCTCTGTCGTAACACGTGGATCAATTAATGGATAAATCATATCCACCAAGATATTAAGAAATACTACAAGAGCACTATAGAAAATCGTAATGCCAAGAATAACGGTATAATCACGGTTATAAATAGATGTTACGAAATACTGTCCAAGGCCTGGAATAGCAAAAATCGTTTCTACGATAAAGCTACCTGTCAAAAGGCTAGCAGCCAATGGGCCCAAATAAGTAATAACTGGCAAAATAGCATTCCCTAACGCATGACGTGTCAAAATAGTCCAAGAACTCAAGCCTTTGGCGCGAGCTGTACGGATGTATTCTTGTTGGTACACATCAAGCAACCCACTGCGTGTTAAGCGTGCAATGAATGCCATCGGTTGTGCAGCTAACGTTAATACTGGCAGCACCATATAAGATGGACCACGCCATAAGGCCACTGGGAACCAGCCTAGTTCAAAGCCCACCACATATACAAGAACGGCACCAATAATAAAGGTAGGCACAGAAATACCAATTGTAGATAATATGGTTACCGCATAATCAACGATACCATTAGGGCGCATAGCACTAATAGCACCTGCTGCAATGCCACCTACTACAGCCACCATTAATGATAATAAGCCGAGTTGTGCAGAAATTGGGAATGCATCGCTGATAATATCGTTTACACTACGGCCTTCATACTTGTATGATGGTCCCAAATCACCAGTAATAACACCACCTAAATAATCACCATACTGCTTCCACACAGGATCATCAAGATGATACTTTGCTTCAATACTTGCTTTCACCTGAGGTGGTAATTTCTTCTCAGTTGTAAAAGGTCCCCCCGGAATTGCATGCATTAATGCAAATGTTACGGTAATGATGACCCATAAGATTATGATTGCGCCACCTAGACGTCGAAACACATACCTTGTCATTGTCACTATCCTCCATAAAAAGTCTATCTGTTTTATTATACTACATTATGAAGTTAATTTCATGAATTACATCATTACATTTACAGAAAGCCTTACATAACGTACAATAAAATATATAATATTTTGGAGGTGTCTATGACAGAAGTACCTAGAGTCTTAACAATTCAAGACATGAGCTCCATCGGCCGTTGTGCCCTAACCGTTATGATTCCAATCATCAGCGCTATGCGTTGCCAAGCGGTTCCATTGGCAACAGCTGTATTGAGTAATCACTTAGAATATCCACACTACGAGTTTGTAGATTTATCGGCACATATGAGAGATTTTATGGACTGCTGGGATAAAAACGAAATCGACTTTCACGCTATTGTAAGTGGTTTCTTGGCATCACCAGAACAAATTCATCTCGTGGAAGAAGCCATCGATCGTTTCGGTAATAAGGGACAAATGATTATCGTCGATCCAGCTATGGCGGATGATGGTCGCCTCTATTCTATTTATACACCTGATATGGTAGTAGCTATGCGCCAACTTGTTTCCAAGGCTCATATTGTAAAGCCTAATTACACGGAGGCTTGTTTCTTATTAGATATTCCATTTTCTACAGATCCTATTAGCGATGATGAATTGCGTGATCGTTGCAAAAGGCTGTACCAAATGGGGCCTGACATGGTTATCATGACCAGCGTACCATCGGAAACGCATGCGGTTATCGCTGTCTATGATGGGCCAACTGATTATTTAAAAACTTATGATATTCCTCTTATCCCTGTGAAAGCTACAGGAACTGGGGATATCTTTACTGCTGTATTATCCGGTGCAGTAATGAGGGGATATTCACCTTATGATGCGGCAGAGTTAGCAATGAATTTTACTACCAAGGCGATTCAAGCCACAGTGGACACTGTAAAATCAATGAAGCAAGGTGTAGCCTTTGAGCTAGTCTTGCCAGAATTAACTCAACTATAAGCTATAAATAAAGGGGAACTTATGGATTTACTCTATGTTGTATTACGAACACTACTCATATGTACTGTCGGTTTGCTCATTGCATTCCAAGGCCGACGTATGGGATTATCGATTTTTAATCTAACGGGACGGTTAAATCGACTACAATTTATCATATGCTTCATTGTTTTAATGATTTTATTCCACATCGTTCACTACATTGATGATGTATTCTTGGACTTTGTTGTTTCTTTACCTGCCTATTGGTTTACAAGGGTTGTTATATGGATTTTATTAGCATCCTTATTCCCATTATCCTGCATCTTATTTGGCCGTCGTATTCATGATATCGGCTTTAATGCTTGGGCAGGGATTCTATGGTCGATAATCATCATTTTCATCAATACCTATTCTGCTGTATCGCCATTCAATTACTTGCTTGAACTTTTCGTATGGCTCATAGGCTTCCTATTTTGGGTATTGCCTGGTCAGCCAGAACCGAATCAATATGGTAACCCACCATTTATGCCTGTAAATCGACCAACTTATGCGTCAATGCAACCGTCCATATCTCATAGGGAAAAAGAAATCCGCAAAACGGTGCGTAAACGACGTAAAAAACGATAACAAATTAATAAATAAAAAACGTATCTCTTCATAAAGAGATACGTTTTTTATTTATCACATGTCTTATTATATATAGTTCTTTATTACCTTAATAACTATACCATAATAATTTAAAAGAGTTTCAACCTGATTCTTTACAAACTTAAGTCAATAATATCAACTCTATTATAGTGCAAAGGATATAAGCAATGATAAACTTAACCTTTTGTTTGCGCGCTCTATCATCATCAGAAATCTTAAGTCTATTTTCTAGGAAGCGCTTATCCCGGATTTGCAACAATAAACGTTTAATACGTTCTTGACCTTCAGCGGCATTACACTCGCCGCTATCAGAGGTCAAGGTAGCTTGCTGCATGAAGATGCGCCGATGGAGCTTGCGCATTTGAATCTTGATATTGTTATGAACAAACGCACTTTGCCACTGTTTTCTAGAGTCAAAATACATATATAAATATCGTGGTGTATTCATTAGTAGTAAAGAAAGAATAAAAATCCCCAAAGATATTAAGAAATATGTAGAGAATGAAAACTCTAGTGTTTCAGTTGGTAAGTAATGATGCGCAAAGATAAAGGTAAGCCATACACCGATTGGCATCAAGAGCACTGCCGCAATATCAATGGATCGAAGCCAACTAGTACGAATTGGAACATCTGGCACCGTAAATGTATCTACTGGATCATGAAATGCATAATAATCTATTTGCAATACCGATTGACTAGTTTGAGGATTAGCTAAAAGTACAGGGCCTACACTCCCTATGGAGCGTTCTGGCAAAGGTATAAACTTTTTAAGTTGCGTATTGGGTATTAAATCAAAGCGAATAATACCTTTTTTTTCAAAGCGTACGGTAGATCCCTTTTCGCCTAATGCAATAGGATTAAAAAAGATGCCAAAAAGACTAAGGAACCAGTTACCTAGTAAGTGTAAGATGGAATTTAAAATAAATCCACCCGTATCTAAATTCTCTGTATCGAGCCGAATTGCAAAGGATGATGAGTAATCATCAAACCATAAGTCTTCTAAAGTAAATTCAGCGGTAATCACATTCCCCCATTTAGTAATAATGGATAGGAATATTTGATTATTTGGTTCAAACTCAAAAGTTATAGAATAAAAGAACTTATGATTCCGAAGAGCAGCACGCAACATGCGATTAACCACGTCTTCTTCTATAGATAACAAACGATGATCAAATAAATCTTGTTCTAAAGGTACTTGTTGAACAGGGCTTACCTTTTTCACCGTCGTATCACTATCAGATAATGCTTCATCCACCAATGCTCGTAATTTGGTGAAGATTTTAGTCATAATCCCTCCAAGGGTAAAAAACAGCTTTTGATATACAAATTATACCATATATTGCATGATTTATCGATAAAAGACTACTACATATACTATTAAATATAGGTATACATAAAGCCCCTTTTACATAGTAAAGGGGGCTTTATTACTGCAGTTTAACATTCAGACTATTATAATTTAGTATTTATAATAGATAGTTTAATTGATATTTATTTTTATTGAATACTTGCCATGGATAGATAACAATATTCATAGAAGTGACCACGAAGGGTAATTAATTCTTCGTAAGTTCCATCTTCTATAATTTGACCTTTATCCATAAATAAGATACGGTCCATATGCTCTAATCCTTCTAACTGATGTGTAATATATAAACATGTTTTATCCTGTACATATTCCATCAAATCACGATGCAGAGCCTTCCTCGTTACTTGGTCTAAACCTTCTAATGGTTCATCTAACAAAACAACTTGAGGTTTTCGCAAGAATAGTCGAGCTAAAGCAACCCGTTGTCGTTCGCCACCACTTAGACCATGACCACCACTACCAACAATCGTATGAATACCATCTGGCAAGCGTTCCACTACAGAGCGCAACGAAGCACGATCAATAGCATACTCTAAATCAGCTTCTGAGGCATCCGGTCTTGCTAGTCGAATATTATCTTCAAAGGACGCATGGAAAATATAAGTATCTTGCGTTATCGTGCCTAAAGCATTACGCCATGTATCGATAGAAATATCCTTTAACTCTACATCACCAACATGGATTGAGCCACTGTAGTCATATAATCGCTCAAGCATATTAAACAATGTAGTCTTACCAGATCCACTAGCGCCAACAATAGCAATCGATTGACCTTGTTTAATGTCTAATCTAAGATGTTCATAAATACGACGATGCGGATCATAACCAAAGGATACATCAGAAAATGTAATCTCTCGATTAGCATTAAATGGTTTTGGTGCGTTTGGTTCTACTACTGGAATTGGCTCATGTGCAAGTGCTGTGAGACGACTCGTAGCCACTTTACTTTCAGCACCATGATGAACGGCAGCGATCATAGGTTGTAAGGCCTCAAACCAAGCTTGTGTACCAATAGCAGCAACTGCTACCATAACACTGGCCCAAGCTCCGGTCAACGCATTGGCTGCCAATATGGCTACAATAACAACTGTAATTTGGACTCCACCTAGGAACAGCGTATTGCCTAAGTTCATACCTCGCTCGATAATACCTTTATTAGCATCCACAGTACTCATCATATGTTGAATACGATCGTATACTAACTGTTCATTGCCGTAGCTAATGACATCCTCCAAGCTATCCATGGTATCACTTAATAAGGATTTATATTCCCCTTGTTGAGGTCCAATCGCCGTCAACGATTGTTTGTTATGAGCATATACAACTAAAGGCAAAACTAGACCTAATATAAAGGCTGCTAAAACTATAGGCGCAACCAAACTATTATCAATCGTAGATACACCATAGGCAACTAAAATAGTTAAAGCAATGGCTGCTGCAGGCGGAATCAACGTACGCAAATAGAAAAATTGTAGTACCTCTATATCCCCCATAATGCGGCCTAGCATATCCCCTGCACCAAAACGTTTAAGAATAGCCGGCGCCAATGGTTCTAAATGAGCATAAAACCATACACGCAAACCATACAGACCTTGGAACGCCATACGATGAGATGTATACCGTTCAAAATAACGACATACAGCACGACTAACACCAAAGAAGCGGACGCCCACAATAGCAAGGCTCAAATAAGTAAGTCCCGGTTGCAATGCAGCTGATGCCAATAACCACGCAGATACAGTTAATAAGCCCACATTCATAAATACCGTTAAGAATGTAAAAATCAAAGCTAATACTAACGACCACTTTGCAGGGCTCAGCACAGTAAATAATAATTTCCATCCTTGTATGCCCAGCTTAGAAGTTGAAACCTCAGGAGTCTGTATTGTATCTTTCCCCAATACGTAAGCATCTTGATTATCTACCCGAATTAAATTATCAATTTCTTCTCTATGTTCTAAGCTAAATGACTTTTCTGTTTTTAATTGTTCTTCAATAGTTGAAGAAAATTCACCTAAACCAGAAGTAACAAGGTCCTTAAAATAACCATCTACTGCGAGAAGCGTCGCATAAGAACCTTGTTGAATAATACGTCCATGTTTCAAAACGTATAGTGTAGATGCCCAATGCATCGTTTGTAGACGATGACCAATGATAATGACGATTTTATTATCCATCAAACGTTTGATAGCACTGCTGATAATAGCTTCTGTTTTTACATCAAGATGTGCCGTCACCTCATCGAGAATTAACACTTGTCCCTTTCGCAAAAATGCACGTACTAAGGCAACCCGTTGACGTTCGCCACCACTTAGACCTAAACCACCTTCTCCGATGACCGCATCAAGACCGTCAGCATGACGACTGATGACATCTAAGAGTTGAACCTCTTTACAAGCATCAAGAATTTCTTTATCACTTACATCCATGCCAAAGGATAGAACCTCACGCAAGGTGCCTTTCATAATGTGTGGATGTTGAGATACATAGGTAATTTGTTGGCGCCACCACTCAATATCGATGTCACATAGATCAAGACCATCTATAGTAACACTGCCTTTAGGAGCAGTCAAAAATCCCCCAATAATATGGGCAATTGTAGATTTCCCTGCCCCACTTTCACCAACAAGCATGATCGGAAAATTACGTTTAGCCACTAATGAAATATGTTGTACACCATTTTCGCTATCTTCATAGGTAAACGTTAAATCCTTAATTTCAATTGCTTGTACCTTACCTTTAAGTTGAGATTGACCACCTATAGGCAGCGATGGCTGGCGATTCATAAACTCTTCGTATTTTAAAATCGAGGTCTTACCTGCCATACCCGTATGGAAGGCAGCCCCCAATTGTCTAAATGGCGTATAGAACTCTGGCGCTAATAGCAAAATAAAGAAAGCTGAAAAGAATGAGATTTCACCATCCAATAATGTTAAGCCCAGGTATACCGCAATCAATGCTGTACTAATAGTACTTACGAGCTCAAGAACTAGAGCAGATAAAAACGCCACACGCAATACTCGTAATGTAGAGTCTTTAAACTCCTCAGATAAACGACCAATAACCTTAATTTGATCCTTTGCACGACCAAAAAGTTTTAATGTTGTAATACCTTGCAATACATCAAGAAAATGACCAGATAAGAAACTCATACGCTCCCACTGTTCTTTATTAAGACGATCCGCTTGCTTACCAATTAAGATCATAAAGAATGGAATTAATGGTACGGTGATAATTAGAATGATACCAATAATAGGTAATGTATCTACAATAGCAATACCCATAATAAGAGGAATCATAATAGCATATAGAATTTGAGGAATATAACGAGCTACATAAGCATCTACTTGCTCTAATCCATCAGTAAGCATATGTATCACATCGCCATGGCGTTCCTTATGTTGCACACCAAGTTTAAACATATGCTCTAAGGCCCGTTCTCTAAAGGTTGCTTTTACTGCACTACCTAATCGATTTGCTACAGATTCTTGTATATAATGTGCTAGCAATCTTACAATAATAGCAATTCCTAAATAGATAATAGAATACCTTTCATCATGTAAGGTATTCTCTGAAAATATAAAATTATTAATTAAGGTTCCAAAGAACCAAGCTTGCCCAACAATGGACAGACTTTCTACTAAGCAGGTTAATCCCAGTAGTAAAAGCTGACCTTTATGTTCTAGCAGCGCTTTAAAAGCGGTACGCTGTATCATATTATCCTCTACGGTAAAACTACTAAAAATATAAACTCAAATTGATTAGATTTCCTCTATCTAAGTCGTACTCAGATTAAGCTAAACTATAATCTAATTGAGTCCAAATGAATCTAAATTTATCAATATTATTCATCTTACCACAAAAAAGAGGCGTGCCGCTACGGCACGCCTCACATTGAGACCTAAATTTTACAACTCACCAGAGTTATAAAGCTATTCTATTAATAGTGTAAGTCTTTTTCTGTTACACGATGACGGAATGTCCAGTATACCCAGCTTTGGTAAACCAAGATAATTGGCACAAATACAAAGGCTACACAAGTCATCAAAGTCAATGTGTAAGTAGAGTTACCTGCATTTGCAATAGTCAAGCTCCACTCAGGATTCAAAGAGGAAACCATGATGCGAGGGAATAAACCAGCAAAGTAAGCAGCCGTTACAGAAATAACGGTTAAGGAGCTAAATACAAAGCCCCATTTTGTATTACGAGTACGTGCAGCCCCCCAAGAAATGAGGAAGAACACGATTGCCAACGCAAAGCAAACAATTGCTAATACAGAGTTGAACAAATCTGTAAATACATAAGTTGCACCTACCAATGCTAATGCACCGATAGCTGTAGGAACACCTACCACCAAGGAAGCTGCACGAGCGCGTTCAGAAACAGCACCAGCAGTTTTGATAGAAGTGAATAAGCCACCATGATATGTGAATACCAAGATAAATGCAATGCCACAAAGTACTGTGTATGGGCTTAACAAATCAAAGAATGTGCCTACATATGTCATGCTTGCATCAATTGGAGTACCTTGAATCAAGTTACCAACTGTAACACCCCACAACAATGCAGGAATCAAGGAACCAAAGAAGATGCAGTAGTCAAAAGTTTTACGCCATAACAAGTTAGGGCTCTTGGAGCGGAATTCAAAAGATACACCACGGATAATAAGAGCCGCAAGCATTAAGAATAACGCTAAATAGAAACCACTAAACAACGTAGAATATACATGAGGGAAAGATGCAAATAATGCACCACCTGCAGTGATCATCCATACCTCGTTACCATCCCAAACAGGACCCAAGGCATTAATCATTTGACGACGTTCAACGTCAGTTTTACCGATGAATGGTAATAAAATACCAGTACCATAGTCAAAACCTTCTAATAAGAAGAAGCCAGCGAATAGTACAGTAATTAAAATAAACCATACCACTTCAAGGTTATTAAAAATTAATTCCATAATCTCGCCTCCTCTTTTTCAACTACATCGTGAGATGGGTTACCATCTGGACCTTTTTTGATGTGTTCTACAGCAAGGTAGATAGCCGCAATAGCTGCTACGATATACACAAGTGTAAAGCCGATGATTGTAGTCATAATTTCTGGAGCTGTAACGGATTTAGAAGCGCCGTCTGCAGTTAATTGCAAGCCATATACAAGCCATGGTTGACGACCAGCTTCTGCTACAAACCAACCTGTGGAATGAGCAATGAATGGTAATGGCAGTGTCCAGAACATAATTTTTAAGAATGTGCGATTGCCAACTAATTTATCTTTTGCATTAAGGATAAGACCTACGAATGCAACAAGCAACATAATGGAACCAGCTGCAACCATGACACGGAATGTCCAGAAGATTGCTGGAACATCTGGAATATAGTTACCAGGACCATATTGAGCCTCGGATTTAGCTTGAAGATCTTTGATACCTTCTACTTTACCAGAAGTAAAGGAGTTTTGAGTTAAGAAGGACAAACCACCAGGGATTTCAAGTGCACCCGTATTCTTTTGAGCTTTAGTATCAATGTTAGCTACCAAGGAGAATGGAGCAGGATCTTGTGTTTCCCACAACGCTTCCATAGCAGCCATTTTCATAGGTTGTACTTTTGTAATGTATTGACCTTGATGATGACCTGCCAAAGCGCCTAAAGTACCGAATACAAGAGCAATAACCATGCCCCATTTAGCGGAACGACGGTAGAAATCTGTCGCATTGTTGCGCAATAAGTGCCAAGCACTGATAGCCATGATAATTACGCCTGCTGTTAATAAACCATTCAACACGATATGGAAGAATTGGCCTGGTACATAACCATTTTGAACAATTGTTAAGAAATTGTCCATTTCTGCACGGCCATTGCGGATTACATAACCTACAGGATGTTGCATGAAGGAGTTTGCTACGAGAATCCAGAATGCGGATAGGTTTGTACCTAATGCCACCAACGTAGCTACAAGAGCGTGAACAGTTTTATTCAAGCGGTCCCAACCGAAGATCCATACCCCCATAAATGTAGATTCCAAGAAAAATGCCATTAATGCTTCAAGGGCCAATGGAGCGCCGAAAATGTCACCCATAAAACGAGAATATTCTGCCCAGTTCATACCGAAATGGAATTCCTGAACAATACCAGTTACCACACCCATAGCAAAGTTAATTAGGAACAATTTGCCCCAGAATTTTGCCATTTTTTTGTATACTTCTTTACCAGTAGACACATATGTCCACTCCAAGATAGCTACAGTCACTGTCATGCCTAGTGTGAACGGCACAAACAACCAGTGATAGATAGATGTTAGCGCAAATTGTAATCGAGCTAAATCTACAGCTTCAAACATGTGTTTTCCTCCTTAGAATAAAATACCTACATCACTTGATGAGCTTTCACTAAAAACCTTGTATCATTGCGCTTGTGAATATGGCAACGCTTCAGACTCAATCAACTGTTCACGTTGGGCAAGAGTTTTAAAGTTAACCATCTCCAACTGATTGATTAATTGGTCCTGAATTGTTCCCATCGCTTCATTGATAGCACAATGTCCCATACAAGACTTAGAGCAAGAACCTACATCATATAAACACCGTTGTAAATACGCATCCCCTTCTACCGCTCTAATTACATCGAGCAATGAAATCTCTTGAGGGTCTCGATTGAGGGCAAACCCACCATCTACACCACGAAAGGATTTCATAATCCCAGCTGCAATGAGACTACGCATAATCTTGAGCAAAAATCGTTCTGGAATCAATTCTTGCTCAGCCAATACAGAACCCGTTAGCTTCGTTCCCGAAGGTAAGAGCGCCATATGTAAGACCATGCGAAATGCATAATCCGTGGCCTGATTTAACTTCATAAGGTCTCCTTTCTCGTGCACTCGGACAAACGTATTACTAAATCTAGTATAATCGAAATAAAACAATACTGCAATGGTATTGTTTTATTTATTGAGAATTAGCATATATAGACTTTATGCCCATTAACAATGGTGTTATCTGAATATTTTTATATCCCCCAAATAGCATTATGAATTCTATTATCAAAAAAGACTGCCCACGTATGAGCAGTCTTAATTTATTATTTTGTAATTTCACGAACAAGATGTGCCATTTCAGGAATGATGAGTTTACCCATTGCCAAAGTAACAGCACCTACAGAGCCAGGAACAGAGAACATTAACGTATTATTGTTCACCCCTGCTTCTGCACGAGAAGCCATTGCCTTAGTCCCAATATCTTCTGTATAGGACAAATATCTAAATATTTCCCCGAAACCAGGGATATGTTTCTCATAGAGACTATTAGCTGCTTCAATTGTTACATCACGCTTAGCAATTCCCGTACCACCTGTAGAGATGATAACATCAATAGATTCATCATTACACCATGGGATCATTGCATCTCTGATTTCATTGTAATCATCAATGACAATTTTACGATCTGCCACAATATGGTCTGCTTGTTCTAAAAATTCTTGTACTTTATTACCGCCTTTATCAGTTTCAAAGGTACGCGTATCAGAAACTGTTAAAATAGCAACACGCAAAGGTCTTGCTAATACTTCGTAAGACATAGTTCCTCCTAGAATAACGGAATAATAGATGCTAATGTAGGCCATCCATTATCACGTAAAAAATCACGTAATGACCATGTATAGTGAATAAATGGTGCACAATGTAGGCGTAACCAGAACGATAAGTACGGTGTGTCACCTTGGAATATAGCCAATCGATTTAAGGCATATAAATTATCGCCTGGCTGTACTGTACCTGGTTGTACTGTGAAAGCCATTTTGTAACCAGATTGTTTAGTTACATATTGAACGAGCATATCGTTAAATCCACCAGGATAGGCTAGATACTCAATAGGCTCACCCAAAATCCCCTCCAAAGAAGTCTTCCCTCCAAGAAGAGCATCTGGTAATTCGGTAGGGTCAATTTTTGTTAAGATTTTATGATGATTTGTATGGCCTTGAATATCAAATCCACCCGCTTCCATTTGGTGCATTTGTTCTGTAGAAACAAAGCCAGGTGTATTGGCTGCATCACTAATCATAAACAAGGTAGCTTTCATATTGTATTCTTTTAATATAGGCAATACATTTTTATAGTTATCTACATAGCCATCATCAAAGGTGATAACAATTGGCTTATTGGGTAATTCAGTACCATTTTCTAAATAATCATATAATTGAGCCAACGTAATCGTGTTATATCCCTGATTATGAAGATATTCCATTTGTTCTCTAAACTGATCAACATGAAGCGTCAAAGCAGAATGCTTTTCATCATTCACTTGATGATAGTTTAGTACAGGGACACCATAAATCTTATAATCAGTAGACAGTCCCCACATAACGCCAAAAGAGATAGCTAAAATTGCAATACATATTGCGAGAAAACATAATATTTTTTTAATACAGCTCTTGCCATATTTATACATATAAACTAATCACTCCAATCCACTTAAGCATATAATGAGAATATCACACATACCTAGTATTATCAAGAAAATCCCTCACAAGATATTCATATTAATCTATGAATGAAAATATTTATTAGTAATATGCAAAAATAGACATAAAAAAGCCCTATAAACTTGGAGATCAAGAGTATAGGGATCGTTATTTACATATATTTAAAGTTATACAGCGGCTTTACGGTTCGGTAACATTGGCACGTTGTGCCGCGTTACCGTATGGATAGAGTTGGATACTACCACTAGCCGCGGCTTCCTATCAATCCTCACTGTGGATTTCCCTTCTCTGCTCCGCAGCTCGGTAAATCTTACGTTCGGAAGCACTCATATGGGTCATTTGCGTCGCTTAGTTCTACTGTCTCTTATACACATCT
>ENA-OZVX01000282-OZVX01000282.1-human-gut-metagenome-genome-assembly--contig:-NODE-282-length-15455-cov-4.609610_pt1 | contig 15455 bp, 9 predicted proteins | sample MGYA00243452_ERZ654059 | MGnify/ENA primary metagenome ERZ654059 (study PRJEB26926, sample SAMN06165061) | human gut metagenome | biome: ENVO:00009003; feature: ENVO:2100002; material: ENVO:00002003...
GTCGCTTGCGACTCTTTCGCGCTCGAGCGGTGCTGTTTACAGCTAACTTCTACTCTGCGAGATGCGCATCCCGCCCGGAGGGCTTTTAATTCATAGGACGTAATTTCCTATGAATTAAAAAAATCCCATGCTGCCATGGGATTTTTCTTACACCTCACATATTTTATGATCACATCTGGCAGACAATAGATTGCACATTGTAAGATAAAATCGATTGTCCCGAACAACAAAATGTCCGTTTCCGCCATTTTTTAACACAAAAAAGAGAGGATACAAGAATCAAATCCACTTTTGGCAACATGATATGTAGTACTGCACCTCTGCAATACTGCTGCAACTTCAGATTTACACAACATATCATGCACTTTATTCCTTATACCGGTGCAATATATGCCATGTATCATCCCGAATCAGCAGACAAACGTATGCCCTATATGACACACATTCTCTTGCTGACTCTGTTTTCTTTCATGTTTCAAAAGTAAATTATCTCCGCATTGGTTCCTCTCCTTTAAATTTCTATTGCAATAGTAGCACAATGCCATTTTTAATGCAACCAAAAATTTTTACGAAAAATCTTTCGTTACCGGTCACACAATAAATATGCACAGCAGCAATCTCTACTCCACATTTTTGAGTGCCTGATCCATCGGGATCTTTTTGATACGCATAAAGTCCAGTATCATTACAAACAGATATCCGATCAGCACAAATGCAAACATTTTCACATATCCGGCTGGCTGGATCACAAATGCAAACCATCCACTGTAACTAAACAAGATCGCCTTCCATGCCAGATTCATAACAAACGCTCCAAGTACAACACTGACCGCATCTTCGATCACAACCATGATCGTTGTGGAAAGCAGATACAGGCTGGCGATTTCTTTATTCTCATATCCAAGAATCTTTGTCATTGAAATTGCATTCTCATTTTTCTCAATGATCAGCTTTGTCAGAAGATAGATCAAAACTGCGGAAAGCAGGATACAAAGTATCTGGAAATAATCCATATAAGATCCCATGGAATGATCTAACTGGTCACACATCTTTGTGATATCACGCTCGGTGATCACCGTTGCAATATCATCTTCCGACAGATCTGCAAGCTCTTCATTTGAAAAATATCCACTGAATGCCTCTTCATCCAGCTCAAATACCATGCGGTAATTTTCAATCGGCATAAATACTGCAATGTTTACGCACTGGTCATAAATTCCGGCTACCGTAAACGTATACTGTTTGTTTTCATATTTTTCATCCAGTGAAACGGTATCCCCGACATTAAGTTCATATTTTTCTGAAAATGATCTGGAAATATAAACTTCATCTTCCTGCAGGGACTGCATACCTTTTATTTCTACATACTTACTATCGTCTGAAATACCGTAAACAGAGACTTCCTCATCTATTACATCGCTTTTTTTCTGCAAAGAACACATACTGAATTTTTCTGCGTCTTTATTGTCCGTCGTCAGTACATTTCCATCTTCATCCTCAAAAGATTTCAGAACATACTGATACTTTGCAAACATCATATTTTTTGCATTTTCTTTGTAATAAGAAAGCGTATCCGGCATTCCCACTGCCATTGCAAGCATCACCATGATAAAGAAAATTCCCACAAACAGAATCAGATAATTTGCCACATTCTGAAACATGATGCGCAGACGGAATCTGTTAAAAAATTTAAAATGTGGCAGCCGCATTGCTTTTTTGCGTTTTGTTTTTTTCAGATCATGCCTCAGAAACTGTAACGGTGTATGCTGCATCATTTTAATAATGACGATCAGATTGACCATAAACATCAGCACGACCGGTATCAGGGTTGTCTTAAAAAATGCATCCGGATTCCAGATCGTCTCATAGGTCGGAAGGCTGTAACTGTTATAATACATGGATACCACAACATCTTTAAATACCGTATAGCCAAGCACATTTCCGACTAATGCGGAAATCAGGGTAACGATAACCGGCATAGACAGATAATGGCGTACCAGCTCCCCTTTCGTATAGCCGGACGCACGCAATGTTCCGATCGCAGATGACTCTTTTGTGATCGTATTGCTGATCGTAACTGCAAAAATAAATGCGATGATGACAATCAGAATATCAAGCAGCACACCTCCCATTGCCTCATCAGAGCCCATGTCGTCGGTTGCAAAATGAATCGCCGGATTCGCATATTTTGGCACATAATCTTCAATCTCATTGTCATTTACCACGGTCTGTGTGAGCAACGCCCGCATAAAATCATCCGACTGGTTTTTCTCTTCTTTTTCATCTGACGGCTCATTTTCATACTTCCATGCATAATCGTAATGAATCGTCTTATGTAACTTCGCAAATCCCTCATCTGTTACCATTGCAACGTTAAACTTTAAGGCATCAAACATCAGATCCGTGCTTTTTTCGTGCAGTGTGGAATAGTTGACATATGCGATCAGACCAACGACCTGATATTTTTCTTCTCCGACTGTGATCTCATCGCCGACTTTTATCCCGACATTGTCAGCATGCATACGGTCAATGGCAATTTCATCCTCTTTTTCCGGGAAACTTCCGTCCATCAGGCATGCAAAATTGATATCATCTGTCTTTGCAAAAACACGGACTGTTCCATCCGAAGTTCCGTCGTTGTCATGATCTTCCTCTTCATCCCTGTAAAAATTTTCATACAGATGAACCGGAGTTTCCTTAAAATCAGGATCGTTCAATTCATATTTTTCTTCTGCATCCGCATATTTCTCGTTGATCTCATCTAAAACCTTGTTCCAGGCTTCGTCGTATGCTTTCTCATATGCCTCGTCATGTGCCTCATCAAACGCTTTCTCATACGCCTCGTCATGTGCCTTAGGATATGCTTTTTCATATGCTGTATCATAGGCTTTGTTGTACTGCCCGGACTGTTTTGCCTGTGCCACTGCTGTATCAAGCATAACTCCCGCAGTTGTTTCATCAAGTCCCTGCGCCATCAGCATCTGCTTTATCTGTGCATTAAAAGAAACATCAAATTCTGACTGGAACTCTGCATCAAATTTTTCCTTAAATTCTGTTTCAAACTTCTCATCAAATTCTTTTTTGAACTTTTCTTCAAATTCACTATCGAACTTTTTATCCAGCTTCTTTTTTGCCTCATCAATGTAATACTGTCTGACATCTGCTTTATCGCCTGTCTTAATTGCATCAAGCAGTGTTTCGTCTGCTTTCTTTTTTAATTCAAAGTGTCCGTCTTCCAGCTTGTATCTGCCAACACCCTCATCAGCCGCTGTCATCATACTCTCGTTTGCAACATACATGCCTGACACAAAGCCGATCATCAGAATCAGGAACAGACTTACCACAAGATACTTTTTCCAGTCTCCTGTTAATTCTCTCGGTATTCGTCTGATAAGCGGATTTTTGATTTTTTTCTTTTTCATACTAATCTCCATTCTTGCGCTGTTTTTAAGCGCATCACAAGTTTGTGCGCCAGTACAGCTCCCTACCACTCCAGATCTGCCGCTGAAATTTTATGTTCATTGATATCGTTATGACGCACTGCCCCATCACGGAGTTTGATGACATGGTCTGCCATATGCCGGATTGCCTCGTTATGTGTAACCATGATAACTGTATTACCATATTTGACATTGACATTCTCAATCAGCTTTAATATTTCCTTGGAGGTATTGTAATCAAGTGCTCCGGTCGGCTCATCACAGAGCAGGATATCCGGATTTTTCACAATGGCACGCCCAATGGAAACCCTCTGCTGCTGTCCGCCGGAAAGCTGGTTCGGCAGTTTATGCCTGTGTTCATAAAGTCCCAGCGTATGTAATAAATCGTCAATATCGAGCGGACTGTCTGATAAATATGCACCGACCTCAATATTTTCCTTGACATTTAAATTTGCAATCAGGTTATACATCTGAAATACATAACCTAAATGTTTTCTGCGGTACTGTGTCAGCTTCTTCTCTCCGAGTTCTTCTAACTTATCGCCGTTGATGGAGATATAACCGGAGTCCGCACTATCGATTCCACCGATAATATTGAGAAGCGTCGACTTTCCGGAACCGGATGGTCCAAGCAGCACACAAAATTCTCCTTTTGCCACGGAAAAATTCATTCCACGCAATACCTCCTGGCGGGTCTCCCCGCTTCCAAATCCCTTTTTCAGATCAACAATTTCCAAAAATTTTCTTTCTTCTTCTGACATATTCTCCCCTTTCCCATTGCAGAATTGTTCTTACATCCTTATCTATTCTGAATTGTGTTAAAGTCTTTTCTTACTTTTGTTAGTGTTGTCTAACTTTTGTTTGTATTATATCACAGCTTTTCCAGATTACAAGCAAAAAGACGATTCCTTTTGTCAGAATCGTCTTTTTGCCTTATATAATGTCTTTACTGTCTGTTAAACTGTAAATATTGTTCTATTTGTCTGACAGATTTTCCTGTTATATCTGCCATTTTCTCTATGGAATAACCATGCTGCTTCATATTGTAAATCATTTCTGCTAGAGTTTCTTCTCTGCCGATTTTGATTCCTTCACTTTTTCCAATCTCGATCCCATCACTTTTACCAGCTTCATATTCTGCCTTTCGGAGCTTCTTTTCTTCCCACTCTTTATCATACTCTAATATACTTACCATCTTTACCTCCGAGCGATTCTTCCGCAAGAAATCGACTAAGATTCCTTCTTTGATGCATTCCGTGATTGCCCTTTCAACTGCATCATTCAGATTCTGCGCTGATGCATATTTTCGGACTCTCGCAACATAAATGGCATATTCCTTCAATGTCTGACACTGTTCCATCAGGTCTTTGTTGTGTCCTTCGTTCACATTCAGCATCAGAACTTTTAACTCTAAATCCGGCTCTCCAGCCAGATGCTCATATGCTGATGAAAGTTTCAGTTCCATACGGTCTTCTACGTCATCGGTTCCATTGTAAAACACCATAAACTTCGGTGCCGGAATCTTCTGCAGCTTTGACGAATACAGTGACTTATCATTCAGATACTGCTGATACTCGATTCCAATATAGATCAGATCCCGCAATGGTATATTGGGATTGATCGTCGACTGATGCTCATAGAGATAAATATTCGTCTCTAACATAAATGCCAGATCATTTTTCATTCCCATATAGATTGCGTTTTCCAACGTGACGATCTTAAGGGCTTCCGCATTCTGATAATGGCTTCCGGTCACTGCGTTGTACAGGGATAAGAGATTTTCTTTCTCTGAAAACAGCATGCGGAATACAGTGTCTTTGTACTGACGGTTGGCTGTCGGCGTCTTTTCTGATACCTGCTCACTCTTCTTCATATTCAGTTCCTCCTGTGTGCAGGAGGCTCATCCAGATCTCCTGCTTTTCATTTCTGTGGATAAAAAGCATAGATTTCTGAAATGTTTTTTTGAATTTTAGACGGATATATACATCCTGATAGTCATACAGACAGAATTGCCGGATTCGTAATTATAGCACCGGATAGATGTCTGCATCGTAGAAATATGCTTTGAGTTATTTTATCATACGTCATCCTTAGTATGCAACCAATTTGAAATTTCTTGTGCAGGTTGTACAAAAATCAAGTTACTGTTCACAGGTTACCCTGCGGACTGTAACTTCGCAGCCCCATGTAAAGTTTTGCTTCGCAAAAGGGGCTGCTCACCCCCACATCACGTTCATACGCGCCTGAACAGCAAAGTATTCAGGTGCCGAGCGAACAGTAACAAAACAAGCTGCTATTTTTAAAGAAAGACAGTGTCCGGCTGAATATCAATCCGGACACTGTCTTCCCTGTCATTTTCTGACAGTTACACACTTTAAATTTTTCTATTTACTGACCTTAACTTTTTTCATGGATGAATATTTTCCATACACTTTTTTGCCCGTGGAATCCATTTTATAAGCCCGGATGCGCACATAGTATATCTTTCCTTTTTTCAGTTTACTTATGGTATAGGATGTCTTCGCCGTATTTTTCTTTGTGACCGCCTTTTTGAATTTTTTATCCGTACTGTAAGAAATCTCGTAACCTTTTGCGCCGGATACTTTCTTATATTTCAGTAAGATCTGTTTACTCTTGCTGTTTTTCGCAGACGTAAGAGAAGCCTTCGCCACTTTTACTTTTGTCCACTTTGCATACAAAATGTAATCGGATTTTGCGCTGCTGCTGATACTTGTGATCTTCTTTTTAAATTTTGCATCCGTATACCAGCCTGCAAATGCGTATCCTTTGCGTGACGGATTTTTCAGTGTTACTTTCTTTCCATAATAAGTTGACGGATTTGAGGCATTGTTTTTACCTTTATTCAGTTTGTAGGTAATTTTATATGGTACTGTAACCGTACAGGATGCCTGATAACTACTATTTTCAGACGAAGTCACCGTGATCTTCGTTCGGCCCGGTGCCTTTGCTGTCACACTGCCGTTGGCATCCACGGTGGCAATCTTTGTATTTGCCGATTTCCAGACTACCTTTTTGTTGGACGCATAAGACGGTGATACAGTTACATTTAAGGTGAGCTTCTCTCCTCTTTTTACCTCTGCTGATGTCCTGTCTAAAGTTATTCCTGTTACTTTCGCCTTTCCGGTGACAGTCACATAGCAGACTGCATATTCATCACTGCCGTCCGTTGCCGCAGCCCGGATTTTTGCTTCGCCCTCCGATCTTGCAGTGACAAGTCCGCTTGCAGAAACCTCTGCCACTTTCGTATCAGAAGAAGTATATTTGAGTTTTTTATTTGTGGCATCCGAAGGTGAAATATATGGTTTCAACTGATAGGTTTCACCAGCTTTCAATTCGATCTCATCCTCATCAAATTCGATCCAGTCTATCAGCTGCAGTACGGTTATTTTACAGACTGCTTTTACATTTCCAGCCGTTACCGTAATGACTGCTGTTCCAACACCACAGATCTCCACATATCCGGTATCCGAAACAGCAGCAACCTCTTCATTGGAACTTGTCCATACCACTGCATCTGTGAAATTCAAAGGTGCGATCGTCGCTGTCAGTTGGAAATCGTCATAGTGCTCCGCCGTTTTTTCTGTAATATCCAGACTGACTGAGGTTGCATGAATATCCTGTGTGACGTACTTGATTCCTTTTCCGCTTGCATAGGTCTCGGCATAACAGTCGGACGGACCGTACATCGTCATTTTCTTTGGATAAGAAAATGTATTTGATGCGATCGAAGTTGTGTTGCGCGGGACTGTGATCTGCGTCAGCTTCGTGCAGTTGACAAAGGCACTGTCACCGATCGTGGTCACATTGTAAGGAAGCACGATGGATGGCAAAACTATACAGCCGTAGAATGTCTGGCTCTCAATTTTCTTTAATTTGCTGCCTAATGTAATATCGGTCAGGGCTTCACATCCATAAAATGCAGAACTTCCAATAGACGAAACGGTATCCGGTACCGCTGCCTTTTTCAAGGCTTTACAGTTTTTAAATGCGTTGCTTTCTATTTTTTCCACCCCGGATGGAAGTATTGCTTCCGGCAAAGATTCACAGCCGGAAAACGCGGAGTTCCCGATCGTGGTCAGGGTGGATGGGAAGTTGATGGTGGTTAACTTTTTGCAATTATAAAATGTATTTGCAGTAATATTCTGACGAATATTTGGCAAATGCACCTCTGTTAAATTAATGCAATTATAAAAAATATTTGTTCCCATTGAATTGACGGTATCTGGAAGAATCACCTTCTGTAAGTTTGAACATTCAGAAAATGCACTGTCCCCAATTTCTTTCATCCCATTTGAAATCTCTACTGCTTTCAATTTTATACACTCATTAAAAGCATGATTTTTTATCACAGTTACCGTTTTAGGAATTTTAACTTCCTCTAATCCATCACATCCCCGAAACAATGCATCTGCTATAACTGTACTTCCTTCTTCAAAGGCAATTGTCTTTAAATTGTCACATTCGTTAAACACACCATTTGGGGTATCTATTGAATCATATGTCGCATAAACATCCTTTAAACTCTTTGGTATTTCTATACTCTGCAAACTATCACAATTATAAAACGCATTTTCTCCTATCTTTTCTAGTCCTTTTGATAATGTAACGCTTTCCAAATTTTTACATTCAGAAAATGCACTTATTCCTATATTTATCACACTATCAGGAATAACTATACTTTTTAATCTGTTACATCCACTAAATGCTCCTCTTCCCAATGCTGTTATACTGTCTGGCAGATTAATTTCTGTAATAGAAGTATCATTTTGAAATACATTCTCCCCTAATACTGTAACACTATCTGAAATATTTATATTTTTTAAATTTTTACAGTCTGCGAACGCATAGCCGTAAATTTGTGTAACTGTATTGGGAATTGTAACACTTTCCAGTCCATCACATCCCCGAAACAATGCATCCGCTATAACTGTACTTCCTTCTTCAAATATAATCGTCTTTAAATTGCTACACTCATTAAATACACCATTTGGTATATCTATTGAATCATATCTTGCGTAAACATCATTTAAACACTTAGGTATTTCTACACTTTGCAGACTGTCACAGTTGTAAAATGCATTTTCTCCTATTTTTTCAATTTTCTTTGACAACGTTATGTTTGCCAAATTAATACACCCTGAAAATGCACCTATATTTATCCTCGTCACGCTATCCGGTATCATCACCGTCCTCAAATCCGTCCGGTTCTCAAATGCCCTATCTCCGATTGCAACAACCTCATGCCCGTCAATCTCCCCCGGAATATAAAGTGCCGTCGCATTTCCACTATATCCTGTGATCGTAGCCCTGTTTGCATCGTCAAGTGTATAGGTATAAATCGGTACGATCGCACCGCCTGCACCTGCTCCTGCATCAAAATAGCTTCCTGCGCCCGCCGGATTGAAATATCTCGAACCTGGAGATGTCCAATAACTTGTCCAGCCTCCCTGCGCGGCAAATTCTTTTCCACGCGTGCATGATGTCCGAAGTACGCCGTCCTCAATATGATAGTACACGCGCACCGGACTGTTATTCTTTCCCCAGATCTCTATACTTTTGCTAAAGGTCTTTGATGCAATACCAACTCCGATCTTTGCACTTGCCCCCACCGATGCATACAGATATGCAGCCTGTGACGCGCAGTATGTCGGTGTTCCGAAACTGTACCTTACGTATTTGATATTCATACGTGCACCGGTTTTTGCATAAATATCTCCGCTGACAATTCCGAGCGTTGCTTTTGCAGAGAGTACAATACCTGTGGTCAGATCTGCTTCTGCTGAAAAGGAAAATCCTTTTTTATGACTGTTTCCAACTATACGGAATCCGTCCGAATACGCAAATCCGGCTTCAAATTCCTTTTCCACGGTAAGCGTTGCCTCCCCGGAAAGATTATATTCCATTGCCAGTGTCAGCATACCAACACCGCCGAGCGGCACTGCCCCTAACGTCAGTGTGTGGTTAATATTTTTAAATGCATCCCCTTTTACATTGCAGGAGTATTCCATATCTCCGCTGACTGAAAAATAATAGTCATTATTATTCAGACTGTAATTTACTTTCATGTTTGAAATCACAACACTTACTGTCGCTGTGACATCATCTGAGACGGAAATCGTTTTATCTGCACGCAGGGTATTGTTTTTATAGGATATCCCCCTTGTCATACCTTCTGTGACTGTAACACCATTTACCACATATGTTTCTTCATCTGCCGGAATAAATTCCGTCATATCAACATCCAGTTCGCCCTGCTGGTCAACATTTAAAACCGCGCCATCATCCGCATCTGAGGTTGTAATATATGTTGTAGTTCCGTCTGTCCGTACACTTTCTGCCTTATATGCCATGACAATATCGTTAACATACACGGCAAATGTTGTTCCCTGTTTGATCGTAACCGGACAGTTTTCGATCATAACTATTCCATCCACATCAATAGATACGGCTGTTCCCTTTGGTACAACAACTACTCCGGACGCAAATGTACAGGTATTTTCTTTTCCGGTCTCTATCTGCGCATCTGCCAAAACCTTTTTTGCATCCGCGATCATTGCATCATGCTCTTCCGTTGTAAGTGACTGTTCCGGGAGAAATTTACCGGCAGCAACCGTAACCCATCCTCTGTCGATTGCGATCTGTGCTGCTTCCTTATATGTAACATCTGCTGTATCCTGATAAGTATAACTGTCTGTTTCCGGCACAAAACCAAGCATCGCATTCATGGTCTGCGCTGCAAATTCACGTGTCACTGCATCTTCCGGTCGAAATTCTTCTCCTGCCTCAAGATCGATCATTCCGAACTCGCATGCCACCATCACATCACGATAAAACGAATCATCCGTTGATATGTCACTGTAATAATTATCCGGATAATTGTCCTCATCTACCGTAAGATCAAATAATGTTACCAGTTCCTGTACCCAGTCGATACGGCTGATCTCATCACCTGATAATGCCCTTTTTAAAATCTCCTCTGTACGCTCCGTTTCTTCCGTAACGTTCTCTGTTTCAGCCTGTTCTGGCTCTTCTGTGACATTCTCTGTTTCAGTCTCCTCTGTTTCTTCTGTAACAACCTTCGTTTCTGGCTCTTCTGTCTCTTCCGTGACGATCGTCGTCTCTGGCTCTTCTGTCTCTTCCGTGACAATTTCCGTCCCGGCCGCCCCAGACTCTTCTTCTGCCAGACGTCTGGCATTATGATCTTCTTCACCTGCCTGGTCTGTCTCCGTTTTCTCTGTCACTGCTGACTTTTCATCATCCTGTTCTACAGTCTGTGTTTCCACAGTCCCTTTCTCTTTAAAACTGTTTTCTTCCTGTGTCTGCTGTGCATTCCCTGCCACATCCGCCAGCAGCATCTCCGGTGCCGCGGTCAATGTCATGCAGGCACAAAGCAGCCATGCGATCATTCGTTTTTTCATAACTGGTCTCCTTTCGCAGATATCTCATTTCTCTTAATACGACCAAACGGTCTTATTATGAATTAAATTATAGCATTTTGATTATAATTTGTCTATTAAGTTAGAGGAGACACTCACGTGAAGTTTCAAAGAATTCAGGACTTGAGAATAGACAACGATCTTACTATAAAAGAAATCTCTGCCATGCTTGGTCTGCACCGGGATGTTTATTCCCGTTATGAAAAAGGGCTTCGTGATTTTCCAATTGACATTCTCATAAAGTTAGCAGATATTTATCACTGCTCAATTGATTATCTGGTTGGACGGGTTGATACGAAGTAATATAATACACAAAATGCCTACTCCGCAGACATTGATCACTATATATAAAGAAAAGACGATTCCACTCAGAATCGTCTTTTCTTTATAATATATGCTTATTTTTTCCCACGCAGCAGCTTAATGATCTTCCCCTCATACACCACTGTCACAATAACGATCAATGCAACCGTCACCAGACTATACCCTTTATTGATCTGCACTCCGGCGACATCACAGATACTGGTAAATAAAAGACTGAGCACGAAGATCAGCTTGACTGCGCGCACCATATGAATCGTATATTTTCTTATTTTCCCACTACATATTTCTTTCGGCAGGTTATTTACCCTTTCCGGATAACGTGCAAGCAGCGTCAGTCCAACATATACAAGGATCAGGATTGCCGCATTTAAAATAATTCCGGTAAATGCCACTCCATATACGATTCCATAATAAATCTGCAGTCCCAGATAAATCATTGCAGCTACGATTCCCACTGCCTCAAGCAGGAAATCCATATTTGTCATTTCTTCTTTTTTCAAATTTATCCCCTTCCTGTGCTGTTCTTCATCTTCTATTCTGTTATTTCTAAATACATTCCAAATGCCGTTTTCCATTCCGCCGTCAGCCGCTCTAAATTCCACGCCGCATTTGCGGGGCTTGTGGACGGCAGTTTTCCAAGCGGCGGCATTCCCTCTTTATGACAGTATTTTACAAAAAGCTGATGTGCTTTTCCACCATTTGCAAAAATTCCCTGTATTTTTGCATTTGATAAGATCAGATTCATATCATTTGGCACCACATTTCTGATGGAGCTGTCGGAAGATCCAACGATATCACAGGAATCGATCACATCCCACACTGCTATGCGATGTCTTAGCAGAAGATCCTTCTTTTCATCGATCGTCTGTGGCAGAGGTTCCTTGAAAATCCCTGCAATCACCTTCCAGAACCGGTTTTGCGGATGCCCGTAATAGAACTGGTTTTCCCGCGACTTTACAGACGGAAAGGAACCCAGGATCAATATCCTGGATTCCTCATTGTATACAGGTAAAAACGTATGTTTTACATGTGTATATTCCATTTTATACCCGCTTTCTATTCATAATTTTTGACATTGGAGCTGTCTACTTTTTCAAATGGTACCCAGACATATAAACCATCTTCCGTAGCACCCTCTAAGGTCGTGACATCTTTTCCGGTTGCAAGTGCGATTGCTGCATAAACAGCACTCTCACCCTGTCCAACTGCGGACTGGTATACGGTAAAGTCCATCTTTCCATCTTCAATCGCTTTGCATCCGTCTGCAGTTGCATCGATTCCAAGTACCGTCACATCACTGATTCCTGCTGCATCACAGGCATCAATGATACCAAGTGCCATAGAGTCGTTGTTGCAGACAGCAACGTCACACTTCTGTCCTGTCTTTAAAAATATATTGAACATCTCTTTCGCACGATCCTGCTCCCAGTCGGCGTTATCTTCAAAGACATAATTGATCTTTTTCCCTGATGCATTTAAAGTATCCTTTAATGACTCAGATCTTCCTTTTGTCGCGGAATGTTTTTTCGGTCCTTTTAACAACACCACATTAATCTCATCCGCAGAAGCAAATTTATCTAGAATGTACTCTGCCTGATACTGTCCTGCCACATATTCATCCGATCCAACATAAATATATTTCCCAGCCTGAAGTCTCGACTCATCCGGGCAGCTGTTAAAAAATACGATTGGTATATCACCTGCAAGTGCTTCTAACTCCAGCGCTGTGTCGGCATCAACCGGTCCGCATAAAATCACATCATAATTCTCACTGACCGCCTTTTTGATATGTTCCACCTGGTTTTCAATGGAATTTTCTGCATCAAATACATCCAGCTGTGCCCCACACTCTTCCGCAGTCTGCTGTGCCTGTGCCACAAGTACATTTCGGAAGGTATCCGCCTGTGATAACGACAGCAGCATTTTTAAACCTTTTCCATCAGCTGCGCCTGTCTGTGTATTTCCACCACATCCGGCAAGGCATCCTACAAGCAATGCCAGACACATGATAGTACTTATTAATTTCTTCATCGCACGATCTCCTCTCTATATCCGGAACTGTTTTACCTGTTCTGCAAGTTGATCTGCAGAAACAGCAAGGTTATCTGCTTCCTGTTCTACCTGGTCACTGTTCTTTGAAATATTCTTTGCCTGCTGTAACATGGATTCTGATGTTGCAAGGATCTCATCGGAACTTGCCGCCTGTTCTTCCGAAATAGCTGCAACATTCGTAGCAACCTGATCTACTTGATTGATCTTATCAACCACATTGCCGATCAGTGTGCTTGTCTCCTGGATATTCTTAAAGATCGTATCAAATGTATCAACTGCTGTATGGATCAGCTCTGCACTGCCGGAAATATCCTGTGCACTGTTTCCTGCCTGTCTGACGGCATCTTCTACCAGATTGTTGATTTCAGTGATCAGCTCTGTGATATGTGCTACCGAATCCGCACTGTTCTTTGCAAGTGTACCAATCTCAGCTGCAACAACTGCAAATCCTCTTCCTGCTTCGCCTGCGCGTGCAGCCTCAATTGATGCATTTAAAGATAACAGGTTCGTCTCGTCAGCAATATCGCCAATCAGTTGGATGATCTGCACGATCTCGCCGGAAGCTGTTCCTACCTTATTAACGGCTTCCTCTAAATTATGGATGGAGACTTCAATATCAGAAAGTGCCTCGCCGACACGCTCCATATCTTTTCTGCCTTTTTCAGAAACAGCAACTGTCTCCTGCATCCTGCTCTCGACAATGTCACTGTCACTCTTTGTATCTGCTGCCACACCTGCAAGCTGTGTCGCATTCTGTGCAATCTCATTTACAGATACCGATAACTGGTCGACTGTTGCATTCAGCTCGCTCATCGACTGTGACTGGATTCCCGCTGCAGAACTCATCTCACCGGAAACACCCTTACTTGAGTCAGCCTGATTCTTCAACTTGCCGGAAACATTTCCCATTTCGGAGATCATCTGTTTCATGGAAGCAATAAACTTCTCCACACTTTGGCTCATGACTGCGATCTCATCATTGCCTTTTGTCTTAATAGAAACCGTGAAATCACCGGAAGTCATCGCTGTGATCACTCTTGTCATTTCCTTGACAGGTTTGATTACAACATGAGTTACACGTTCGATCAGTACACAGAGCAATGCAATACAGATCACACTGATTACGATCATAATATTACGAAGCTGTGTCAGATCCGAAAGTACAATGCTGGTCGGAATATACGATATCAAAAGCCAGTTGGTTCCGTCTACTTCCTGAAATACCGTCATATTTCCATCAAGTGTAGCAAAATTATAGTCTTTCTCTGCAGCTTTCTCTGCCGTAAGCTGGTAAAAATGACTCTGTCCTTCTGCCCCGAGTGTCTGGGAAATAAGAGATGAATCACGGTTTGCCAGGATCACACCGCTGGTTTTATCAACCAGAAATGCTTCCGCATCATTCATTTCAATAAAAGAGTTTACGATAATTGCAATACGGTCTAATGTCATGTCTGCTGAAATAACACGCACTTTATCAGATCCGTCATTTAAAATACCGGAGGCACTGATCACATTCACGCCATCTGCATTCTGATAAGCTGAACCGACTGCCATATTCACCCTGGTAAGTCCTTCTTTATACCAGGTACTGTTTGTTACATCTGATTCCTTTTTTGTTGATTCTGATGCCGTTATGAGCTGTCCTGTGGAATCTGCCACATAAAGTCCCTCCGGATAATTACTGTTATAGCCATAATAACCATCCAGTATTGTCTTTAACTCTTCATCACTCGGCTTCAAATCCTCAATGATCGTCTTCGCCATCTGAAATGAAGCAAGGTTTTCATTCAGCCATGCTTCTATCTGGGATGCCTGGTTCTCTACCGAAGACTGCAGTAAATTCTGGGAATATTTTTTGATCGTCCCTGCAGATATCTGATAAGCAGCCACAACAAGTACCACAACGATCGCAATTACGACTGGTATGATCACCCCAAGTAACTTTGCCTTAATCGACACCGTTTTTTGTTTTTTCATAAGCTGTCCTCTCTTTTTTACATAAAATTTACAACATAAATTATAAAATCTTCGTCGTTTTTCGTCAATATGTATCACAAACCGTTTTCGCTAAAATTTATATTGTATACATGTATTTTTCAAGAAATCGTATGATCTTTTCTTGAAAATGAGACCTGCTGTGCTATAATAAATTCTGTCTCTTATACACATCTCCGAGCCCACG
>ENA-OZVX01000295-OZVX01000295.1-human-gut-metagenome-genome-assembly--contig:-NODE-295-length-14965-cov-7.800738_pt1 | contig 14965 bp, 5 predicted proteins | sample MGYA00243452_ERZ654059 | MGnify/ENA primary metagenome ERZ654059 (study PRJEB26926, sample SAMN06165061) | human gut metagenome | biome: ENVO:00009003; feature: ENVO:2100002; material: ENVO:00002003...
ACAGCCCAGCAGACCCTGGACTATCTGCAAAGCCTGTATGAAAAGAAGCTCTGCACCTATCCCCGTACTGACAGCCGCTATCTGACCGGCGATATGGAAGACAGCCTGCCGGTGCTGGTCAATCTGGTTGCCAATGCCATGCCGTTTCGCAAAGGAATCGCCATTTCCTGCGATGCGGCCCAGGTCATCAACGATAAGAAAGTAACCGACCACCATGCAGTAATCCCTACCAGAAATCTCAAGGATGCAGATCTTTCTTCCCTTCCAGCGGGAGAAAAGGCGGTGCTGGAGCTGGTAGCCCTGCGTCTGCTGTGCGCCGTAGCCCAGCCCCACATCTATTCGGAAACGGTTGTAACTGCCGATTGTGCCGGTGGGGAGTTTACCGCCAAAGGAAAAACAGTAAAGCACCCCGGATGGCGGATGCTGGACGCTGCCTACCATTCTGCGCTGAAAAATGCGGAGCCGGACAAAGAAAACGAGGACAAGACCCTGCCGGAGCTGTCCGAGGGTCAAACACTGCCTATTTCCAATGCCGCTGTCAAGGAGGGCAAAACCAGCCCACCCAAACACTTCACAGAGGATACTCTGCTTTCCGCGATGGAGACTGCCGGAAAAGAGGATATGCCAGAGGACGCCGAGCGAAAAGGTCTGGGGACACCGGCCACCCGTGCCGGTATTTTGGAAAAGCTGGTATCTGCCGGTTTTCTGGAACGAAAAAAGAGCAGGAAAACGGTGCAGCTTCTCCCTTCCCACGATGCAGTTTCCCTGATCACAGTCTTGCCGGAACAGCTGCAATCGCCGCTTCTGACTGCCGAGTGGGAGTACCGCCTGGGCGAGATCGAGCGCGGCGAGCTGTCCCCGGAGGACTTCATGGGCGGGATCTGCGCCATGCTCCGGGAGTTGGTGGGAACCTATCAGGTCATCAAGGGGACCGAGTACCTGTTCACGCCGCCCCGCGAAGTGGTGGGCAAATGCCCCCGCTGCGGCGGTGATGTGGCGGAACTGCAAAAAGGCTTCTTCTGCCAGAATGATTCTTGCAAATTTGCAATCTGGAAAAACAACAAATGGTGGGCTGCCAAGAAAAAACAGCCGACCAAGGCTGTGGTGTCTGCACTGCTGAAAGATGGCCGTGTCCATGTAACGGGCCTATATTCGGAGAAAACCGGCAAGACCTACGATGCCACTGTGGTTTTGGAGGACGATGGACAGTACGCCAACTTCAAGCTGGAATTTGACCAGCGGAAAGGAGGCAGCCGATGAAGCTCTCTTTAGTGGAACGGGAAACCATTCTCCTCTATAACCAGGCAGAACCAATGGCTGAGGTCTACACCCACGATCCCCGTCTGATGGAGAAGCTGGAACTGCTGGCAAAAAAGCACCCCGACCAGATCACCCGAAAGGACGCCCATAACTTTACCGTCCCCAAGCGGTGTGTATCAGTCAGGGAACCATACAGCGCAGAACGCCGCAAAGCTGCCAGTGAGCGTGCGAAAGCTGCCGGATACCAGCCCCCTGTGAGAAAGTCCGGCAGTTAAAGGCACATGGCAGAGAATGTATTTGAAGCAGTCAAGCAGTCGGTCAGCACCAGAGAAGCGGCAGAGTTTTATGGGATAAAGGTCAGTCGAAATGGCATGGCCTGCTGTCCCTTTCACGATGATAAGAACCCCAGCATGAAGGTAGACCAGCGGTTCCACTGCTTTGGCTGCGGTGCAGATGGGGATGTGATCGACTTTACCGCAAAGCTCTTTGACCTCTCCCCAAAAGAAGCGGCGGAGAAACTGGCACAGGACTTTGGCCTGATCTATGACAGTCAGGCCCCTCCCCGCAGGAGGTATGTCCGGCAGAAAACCGAGGCACAAAAGTTTCGGGAGGACCGGCAGCGGTGTTATCGCGTACTGTCCGATTACTACTATCTGCTGAAAAAATGGGAGGCCGACAATTCTCCCCGCACACCGGAGGAAGAACCACACCCCCGCTTTGTGGAAGCGATCCAGAAGAAAACCTATGTAGAGTATCTGCTGGATCTTTTTCTTTATGAAAGTGAAGAAGAACAAAAGGCATGGATTGCAGAACACACAGCAGAAATCACACACTTGGAAAGGAGACTGAAAATCATGGCTGAGAATAAACCCACCAACCGAGAGCGGCTAAGGGAAATCACAGACGGCATCGAGCAGGGTATCAAGGAACTGTTCGAGAGTGAAAAGTATATGCGCTATCTGTCTGTCATGTCCCGATTTCACCGCTATTCGGTAAACAACACCATGCTCATCTATATGCAGAAGCCGGACGCCACTTTGGTAGCCGGATACAATAAGTGGAAAGACCAGTTTGAGCGTCATGTAAAAAAGGGCGAGCATGGCATTACCATCATCGCCCCCACACCGTACAAGAAGAAAATCGAGGAGCAGAAGCTGGACCCGGATACCAAGGCTCCGATTCTGGATAAAGACGGAAAGATCGTCACAGAGGAAAAAGAAATCGAGATCCCCATGTTTCGCCCGGTCAAGGTCTTTGATGTGAGCCAGACCGACGGGAAACCTTTGCCGGAGCTTGCTTCCTCCCTTTCCGGCAATGTGCCAAATTATGAGGCATTCATGGAGGCCCTGCGCCGCAGCGCACCGGTACCGATTACTTTTGAAGCAATGGCCGCCGATACGGACGGCTATTTTTCTGCCGATCATCAGAAAATTGCCATTCGTCAGGGCATGAGTGAGGTGCAGACGGTTTCAGCCACAGTACACGAGATTGCCCACAGCAAGCTCCATGATCCTAAAAAATATGAAATGCTACCGTCATGGAAGGTTGTGCAGGAGAGTGAAGGTGGAACCAAGCATGATTTCAAGTTGGATTTTGCCACAGAAAGAGAAGCTGAACAGTTTGCTTCTGATATGGATTGGCGCTATGTGGACGAAAATCAGTTTGAATGGCGTCTTGCAGTTGAGGAAGATGCAACCGCAGAAAAACAGGCAATCAAAAATCGCCACACGGAGGAAGTGGAGGCTGAAAGCATCTCCTATGCGGTCTGCAAGTATTTTGGCATTGAGACCGGAGAAAACAGCTTCGGCTATATTGCAAGCTGGAGTCAGGGCAAGGAATTGAAAGAGCTGAGAGCCAGTTTGGAGACCATCAATAAGACCTCCGGCACTTTGATCTCTGATATTGAGCGCCGCTATAAGGAAATCTGCAAAGAGCGTGGGATTGACCCCGATGCAAAAGCAGAGCCGGAAACCGCCCCGATCAAGCAGACAGCAGATGCCGTTAAGGTATCCGATAGACAGCCGACCGGTACTCTGACATACTATGTAGCAGAGTGTATGGAGTTTCCAAACCTCGGAGAATACCACGATAACCTGTCTTTGGAGGAAGCGATCCGCATTTATCAGGAGATTCCGGCAGAGCGAATGAACGGGATCAAGGGCATTGGCTTTGAGCTGAAAGACGGAAGCGACTATGAAGGACCATTCCCGATTTTGACCGGGCAGACCATTGACCTGGACACCATTCAGGCAATCGACTATTACCGTGATAATCCGCTGGTACAGAAAGCGGTAAAGGAATTGGCTGCGGCCATGCCGGAAATGGAAGTGCTGGGGGCGGACGCCAACCAGCAGGAGGCTTTGTTTCTGATCGACGATGCCACCTATCTTCATATCCAGTCCTGTGACTGCGGATGGGACTATACCCTTTATGATGCCGCGTCCATGAAAGAGCTGGATGGCGGACAGCTGGATATGCCGGAGCTTTCCCGCAAAAATGCCGTTCTCCAGATTTGTGATGGCAACAATCTGGACAGCACTTCGCTCAGACACGCTCCTATGTCCATGATTGAGACCTTGCAGGAAGCGGCCTATCAGCAGATGCAGGCAGAGACCAGTCAGATGACTGCTTCTTCCCAGCTGCCGGAGGCACAGGAGCAGGCACTGGATGAACACCCCATGCCTGATGAGCAGGTCTCCACACCGGATATGCAGGAATACGGCTACTCCTATGATGGGATGCTCCCTGTTACCAGAGAACGGGCGCTGGAACTGGATGCCGCCGGTTTGACTGTCTATGTGCTGCATGAGGACAATACGGAGAGCATGGTGTTTGACCCGCAGGAAATCATGGATCATGGCGGTCTTTTTGGCGTGGACCGTGAGGAATGGGAGAAAAGCCCTCAGTTCCACGAAAAGGTCATGGAGCGTCAGGAACATCAGCAGGAACGAGAACAGGCATTTCTCTCCCAGAACAGAGATTGCTTTGCCATCTATCAGGTAAGTCGTGACGATCCGCAGAATGTGCGCTTTATGAATCTGGACTGGTTAAAGTCCCATGACATTTCCATAGACCGAAGCAATTATGACCTCATTTACACAGCTCCTCTGAGTGAGTCTGGCACTGTGCCGGAGCAGCTGGAAAAGCTCTATCAGCAATTCAATATGGAAAAACCCGTGGACTTTCACAGTCCCTCCATGAGCGTCAGCGACATCGTTGCGATCAAGCAGGACGGTAAGGTATCCTGTCATTACTGCGACAGCGTTGGTTTTACTCAGATTTCCGGATTCCTGCCGGACAATCCGCTGAAAAATGCGGAGATGGCCGTGGAGGACGATTATGGCATGATTGACGGTATCATCAACAATGGCGCAAAAGAGCCTACGGTGGCAGAGCTGGAACAGCAGGCCCGAAGCGGTCAGCCCATTTCCCTGATGGAGTTGGCAGCCGCCACCCATCGGGAGGAACGGGAAAAGAAAAAATCCGTTGTGGATCAGCTGAAAAGCCAGCCTAAAGCAGAACACAAAAAGACAGCACCCAAAAAGAGTGCGGAAAGGGAGATTTGATATGGGAAACTTTACTTTTGAGGAAATGAACCTGATGTGCATTTACAATACCGGCAGCCGCACCGGGCTGATTGACAGTCTGCGTGAGATGCGCGGCGAGCTTTCGCCGGAGGAAACGGAACTGAGGGAACTGACCGACAGCGCCCTTACGAAGCTCTGTGCGATGACCGATGAGAAGTTTGCCGAACTGGAGCTGTACCCGGATTTTGACCAGTAAACAACATAACCGCAGGGATGGGGTGGCGATCTGCCACCCCACCTTTTTACTCCAAAACTGAAAGGAGGACAGAACACTATGCCAACCAAAGCTGAACTATATGCACAGATGGCGGACAAGGTGGCAACACAGCTCACGGGGAGCTGGCAGGAATGGGCGGGGTTTCTCACCACTGCTTCCCGCCTTTACAAGTACCCGTTCCATGAGCAGCTGATGATCTATGCCCAGCGACCGGACGCCACCGCCTGTGCGGAGTACGATTTGTGGAATGAAAAGATGGGCCGTTATGTAAGGCGCGGTTCCAAGGGGATCGCTCTGGTGGATGATTCCGGGGACAGACCTCGCCTGCGTTATGTCTTTGACATTTCCGACACCGGAACCCGTGAACATTCCCGCACTCCCTGGCTGTGGCAGCTGGAGGAGCGCCATCTGGATTCCGTGCAGGCCATGCTGGAGCGCACCTATGATGTTTCCGGTGATGACCTTGCCGGACAGCTCACTGAGGTAGCCGGAAAACTGGCTGAGGAATACTGGACGGAGCATCAGCAGGACTTCTTCTATATCGTTGACGGTTCCTTTTTGGAGGAATATGATGAGTATAACATCGGAGTGCAGTTCAAGGCAGCCGCCACCGTCAGCATCACTTACGCTTTGATGTCCCGCTGCGGACTGGAGCCGGAACGCTACTTCGACCACGAAGATTTCATGGCGATCTTTGATTTCAACACCCCGTCCACCATCGGGGCGCTGGGAACAGCGGTCAGCCAGATCAACCAGCAGGTGCTGCGGCAGATCGGCGTTACCGTCCGAAATGCAGAGCGCGAAGCCAACCAAGAAAGGAGCAAGCAAGATGAACAATCCCATGACCTATATCCAGAACGGAGACTATCTGATTCCCGACCTGAAGCTGAGCCAGCAGCCGGAGAAACCCCTGGGCAAGTACGGCAGGATGAGGAAAACCTACCTGAAGGAACACCGTCCCATCCTCTACAACCAGATGTTGCTGAGCGAGAAGCTGTACCCGCACCTTCTGGAGATCGACGAGACCGCCCAGAACAGACTGGAGCAGATGATACCCCAGCTGGCGAAGGAAGCGGGAGCCACCGAGGAACTGAAAGCCAGCGATCCCATGAAGTGGGTGGGGCTGATGAACACCTGCAAAGCCCAGGCAGAGGAGATCCTGATGGCGGAGCTTATCAACAGCTGACCCTAAACCTGTTCCTCTCCGAAGCGGAACAGATCCAATCCATAGATGAAGCAGAGAATGTAGCGCATACATCCTCTGCTTTTTCTTTTGCCCAAAATGATATTGACCATGTGCTGCGTTTGGGCGGCAATACAGACCGCCAGAGAGAGCGTGTGGTTGCAGCCTTTGAAAAGCAGAAAACCACCGCTGAGATTGCCAAGATACTGAAAACGCTGTACCACGGCGGCAACGGCCTTGGCAGTGTGAGCGCATGGTATGCCGAGGATGGTATCCATCTTTCCCATGGGAAGTCTGTCCGTTATGACAGGTCTGCCCAGGTCATTTCCTGGGAGAGCGCCGCAGAGCGTATCGGGGAGCTTTTGGAAAGCGGCCAGTTCGCCTCCAATGTGGAGCTTGCAGAAGCGGCAGGCTATGAACGCTCCCTCCTTGCCACAAAGTTCTGGAACCTATATCACGATTTCAGTGAGGAAGCCAGAGAAGCCGGATATTTGTCCTGCCTGTCAGAAATCAAAGGCAATGGGTTCCCGGAGGAGACCCGCCGCCTGACGGAGCAGCTAAGTGACTCGGCTTTCCGCCAGACCCTCAAGGAAGAATACGCCGCCTTCTGGACCGCTTATCAGCAGAACCGTGACCTGCTGCGCTTTCACTATCATAGGCCAAGGGAGATCTGGGAGAACCTGAAAGACCTTGACCTGCCCCGCAGAACTTTTACTTCTGACATTTCCCAAGTGCCAACCGTCCAGCACTTCATTACCGAGGATGAGATCGACGCCGCCATGACCAGCGGCAGCAGTTTTGCCGGAGGAAAAGGCCGTATTTATGCGTTCTTCATGGAAAATCATACGGATAAGGAAAAAGTGAGATTTCTTAAAGACGAGTATGGCATTGGCGGACGCTCTCATGCCCTGTCCGGCGCAACACACAGCGGCGAAGATCACGATGGGAAAGGACTGCACTATAAAAAGCAGGACTGCCCGGATGTTCACTTGAACTGGGAAAAGGTTGCCAAGCGCATTACCTCTCTTGTCCAGAAAGGCCGCTATCTTACCGAACAGGAACAGGCGCAGTATGACAAGATCCAGGCTGAAAAAGAGCTGGCAGAGGAAGATACCATCCAAGCCCAGCAGCCGGATGTGGAGGAAGAAACGCCAAAGCCTACCCTTCGGGAGCAGTTTGAGCAGTATAAGCCCGTGGTAACTGCCGCCATTTCCGAGGATACCGCATACCGCAATGCCTGCGGTCATTCTGACCGTGAAAATGCTGTCATCGAGGGTAATGCCGCTGTGCGCCGTGCGGTCCTTGGTTCTAAGGATATGGAGCTGATCCGCCTCTATTCGGATGTGCCGGAGTTCCGCCAGCGTCTACACCGGGAAGTGATCGACGAAACCTATCCAAAGTTCCATGAACTTCTGCGCCCTCTTTCTCAGGAAGATATTGATACTGCCCTTTGTGCATGGAACGGCAATATTGAGAGTAAACACGCTGTCGTCCGCTACATGAAAGACCATGCAAGAGAGAAAGATACCGCTGCATGGCTGGCTCAGGAATACGGCGGCAGTAACAGCAACAGCCTGTTCGTTGTCCGTGCCGGCAGCCCGGAGGAAACGCAGCTGCCCTGGCCGAAGGTACAGCGCCGGATTGCCCAGCTCATTCAGGAGGACCGGTTCTATACCGAAGAAGAACAGGACCGTTTTGACAACATCGACCCTATCGCCATCCGGGAAGCTCTGGAGGAAAGAGGGATCGTCAACGGACAGGTGGCAGACCCGGAAAAACTGGACAATGATCCGTTTATCCAACAGGTGATGTCAGATGCAGAGCAGATCGCAGGTGCCGAGACAGAGCAGACTTCCGAAGTTTCCATTTCCGATGAGGAATATGACGCCGTTCGCAGCCCTATTCCGCAAAGAACCTCCTATGACCCTGTTACCCCGGTCTATGCCGTGGGCGATACCGTGTATATCGAGGATGACGCCTATCAGATCGCCGAGCTGCGGGAGGACACTGTACAGCTTCTGCCCACCGGCATGGTATATCCCATCTACCGGGCAGAGCGTAAAGAACAGTTCGAGCAGCTGCTTCGGGCAGACCGCCGCAATGCTTACTATACCGAGTTTCTTCCCGTTGACCCGGATAAAGCAGATCAGGACCTGCGGGATGTATTGGCTCATGGATTGATGGATGAAGCGGATAAAAAGCAGATTTCCACGCTGCTGCAATCCGGCAGGAGCAACAGCGAGATCGCCTACTGGCTGAGCAGAGCCTATTCCGGTGAGATCGAGACACTGAATCTGGAGACCGGCGATATTGCCGATTACCGTACCACGGCACAGGGCATAGAACTGGAAGTCATGGATGCAGAGGAAAAGCGTCTGGCTATGCTGTATTTCCGCTGGGATGAGGTTGCGCCTTTGCTGCGTGGGATGTATGTCCGTCAGATGGACGGTTTTGGACAGGAACAGCCCGAACCGGCTGCTGAATCCCCGGTCTTCCATTCCGAGACTGTAGCCGTTTATCCGGGCGATAAGAGCAATCTGCCCTATGATGTGGTTGTCCAGACCCTGCGAACCAATGAGCCGGAGCCGCCAGCCCCTGTGACAGAGCCGGAGAAAACCTTTGAGGAAGTGCTGGACGAACACCCGGTTTCCATTCAGGTCAATGGCCAGTGGCAGACCTTCCCCAATGCCAAAGCTGCCGAGGAAGCCTCCTATGAGGAATACAAGGCTAACCTGCGCCGCAATGCAAAAAACTTCCGCATTACCGATGAGCATTTGGGCGAAGGCGGTCCGAAAGCCAAGTTCCAGGCAAATGTCAATGCGATTCGTTTGCTGAAAGAGCTGGAAGCTGCCGGACAGCAGGCAAGCCCCGAACAGCAGGAAGTCCTATCCCGCTATGTGGGCTGGGGCGGTCTTGCCGATGCCTTTGACCCGGAAAAACCGGCATGGGCTTTAGAGTATGCCCAGCTGAAAGAGCTGCTGACCCCGGAGGAATATGCCGCCGCCAGAAGCTCTACCCTCAACGCCCATTACACCAGCCCTACGGTTATCCAGTCCATCTATGAAGCGGTGGGCCGTATGGGATTTGAGACCGGAAATATTCTGGAGCCATCTATGGGTGTGGGCAATTTCTTCGGTATGCTGCCGGAGGAAATGCGAAACAGCCGTCTGTACGGCGTGGAGCTGGACCCGGTTTCCGGGCGCATCGCAAAGCAGCTCTATCCCAAGGCGGACATCACAGTAGGCGGCTTTGAGACCACCGACAGGCGTGACTTCTTTGACCTTGCCATCGGCAATGTGCCTTTCGGTCAGTATCAGGTCAATGACAAAGCCTACAACAAGCTGAATTTCAGTATTCACAACTACTTTTTCGCCAAAGCACTCGACCAGGTGCGTCCCGGCGGCGTGGTGGCTTTTGTAACCTCCCGCTATACCATGGACGCCAAGGATTCCACCGTGCGCCGCTATCTTGCCCAGCGTGCCGAGCTGCTGGGAGCTATCCGTCTGCCCAATGACGCGTTCAAAAAGAATGCCGGTGCCGAGGTGGTATCGGACATCATCTTCCTCCAAAAGCGGGACCGCCCGCTGGACATCGTGCCGGAATGGACTCAGACCGGACAGACGGATGACGGGTTTGCCATCAACCGGTATTTTATCGACCACCCGGAAATGGTGCTGGGCAGACAGGAGCCGGTAAGCACTGCTCATGGTATGGACTACACCGTGAACCCCATCGAGGGACTGGAGCTTTCCGACCAGCTGCATGATGCGGTGAAGTATATTCATGGCACTTATCAGGAGGCAGAGCTGCCGGAGCTGGGCGAAGGCGAAGCCATTGACACCTCCATTCCTGCCGACCCCAATGTGAAGAACTATTCCTATGCCATTGTAGACGGGCAGGTGTACTACCGGGAAAACAGCCGTATGGTGCGCCCTGACCTCAACGCCACCGCCGAAGCCCGCGTGAAAGGTCTTGTGGGACTGCGTGATTGTGTGCAGGAACTGATCGACCTTCAGATGGATGCAGCGGTTCCAGACAGCACCATTACCCAAAAGCAGGCGGAACTGAACAGCCTCTATGACAGCTTTTCTGCCAAATACGGTCTCATCAATGACCGTGCAAACCGTCTGGCCTATGCAGATGATTCTTCCTATTACCTGCTCTGTGCGCTGGAAGTCATCGACGAGGACGGAAAGCTGGAACGCAAGGCGGATATGTTCACCAAACGGACCATCAAGCCCCATCAGGCGGTTGCTGCCGTAGATACGGCAAGCGAAGCGCTGGCGGTGTCCATCTCGGAAAAAGCCTGCGTGGATATGGGCTATATGAGCCAGCTTACTGGAAAAACAAAAGAAGAACTGGCCGGAGAGCTGCAAGGCGTGATCTTCCGTGTACCGGGACAACTGGAGCAGGATGGCACTCCCCATTATGTGACTGCCGATGAATACCTTTCCGGCAATGTACGCCGCAAACTGCGTCAGGCACAGCGGGCGGCACAGCAGGACCCTGTTTATGCAGTCAATGTGGAAGCTCTTACCGCCGCCCAGCCCAAGGACCTGGATGCGTCGGAGATCGAGGTGCGTCTGGGTGCTACCTGGATCGACAAGGAATATATCCAGCAGTTTATGTACGAGACCTTCAACACCCCGTTTTATCTCCAGCGCAGCATTGAGGTCAACTATTCCTCCTTTACCGCTGAATGGCAGATCAAGGGGAAATCTTCCGTATCCTACAACGATGTGGCAGCTTATACCACCTATGGGACCAGCCGCGCCAATGCTTATAAGATTTTGGAGGACAGTCTGAACTTGCGGGATGTCCGTATCTATGACACCATAGAGGACGCGGATGGAAAAGAGCGCCGCGTGCTGAACGCCAAGGAGACCACCCTGGCGGCTCAAAAACAGCAGGCGATCCGGGAAGCCTTTAAGGACTGGATCTGGAGAGACCCAGCGCGACGCCAGACTTTGGTGAGCCAGTACAACGAGGAAATGAACTCTACCCGTCCCCGTGAATATGATGGCAGCCACATCACTTTTGGAGGGATGAACCCGGCCATTACCCTGCGGGAACACCAGAAAAGCGCCATCGCCCATGTGCTGTATGGCGGAAATACCCTGCTGGCACACGAAGTAGGCGCAGGCAAAAGTGCGACACGTTCGTAACTGAAAAGGTTACGCACAAGTCAGCTAACAATAGAATCGGGATTTGAAAGGAGTCCCTGAAAAGACTTGGAGAACTAATATTCCGATAGGTGGAATGATGGGGTAACGCCCTGAAACGCCTACCTTATAAACTGCGATATGCGGCAGTCCTCTGTAACAAGGATTGCGGTATAACGCTCGCTAAAGTCGGCGGAAATGCACCCAAACGGGTTATGCCGTGGAAAGTGTCCCAGAGGTGGGATATGTGCATGATACGCCAGAGGTCTATAAACTGCCTATGGTCAGAATGTCATGGATGACTGACGAAATCCCGAATGTACGGGTCTAAAAGGCGCAGGAGCAGAAATGTTCCTTTCCGATTACGGAAGTATGTGAGGATGAGTAAGAATTTTTACTATGAAAGTCCTTGCGGTGTTATAGGCACCGCCCAGCATACAGGCTCAGAGGGACACCTAAGGGCAGATATGTACAGATAGGAATATTGGAACGTGGAAAGGCTGGAACACGGAGCCGGTTACAGGCTATGAGGTGTTGGATTGGAAAGCGTATTGCGTATAACAATCCTTTATCCAGTTGAGAGAGATGGCACAGTACCGTTGAAGCCGTAGAAATACGGTGGAGGGATGGCCATTAGTCGTCAGCAATCAATAAATTGAAAACTATACAGACACAAAGGTTCGAGTATGACTAAGAAAAGCGAAATCCTCTCGAAAGAAAGGAAAGTACCTGACTTTGGCAAACAAGAAGAAACCCTTAAAGAAACAGAAAATCCGCAACTCCGAATACTACGATATGCAGCTCGTTCTTGACGAACTGTATGCCGCAAGTGTCAAGGGGCAGCGGTTCTGCAATCTTGTGGAACTGATAAAACGCCCTGAAAACATCAAGCTGGCCTACAGAAATATCCGAAAGAACAGCGGCAGTCGGACGGCGGGTGTGGATAATAAAACAATAAGCGATTTGAACAAGTGGAACGAAAATGCCTTAGTTGCCCATGTTCAGCGCAAGCTGGACTGGTATATTCCTAATGCTGTCCGCAGAGTGGAAATACCAAAGGATAACGGGAAAACCCGTCCCCTCGGAATACCCACGATGATGGACAGGCTCATTCAGCAATGTATTCTGCAAGTATTAGAACCTATCTGTGAAGCAAAATTCTTCAAGCGAAGCAATGGTTTCAGACCAAACCACAGTGCAGAAAATGCCATTGCCCAAGCGGAGAGAATGATACAGAACGTAGGTTGCCACTATGTCATTGATATAGATATCAAGTCTTTCTTTGACAATGTGAACCACGGAAAACTACTGAAGCAGATGTGGACACTCGGAATTAGGGATAAAAAGCTGCTGTCTATCATTTCTGCCATGCTAAAGGCAGAAGTGGCTGGAATCGGTTTTCCCGAAAAGGGTACGCCACAGGGCGGTATCATTTCCCCACTGTTGTCAAACATCGTCCTGAATGAACTGGATTGGTGGATTGTCAGCCAGTGGGAGGAAATGCCCACCCAAAGGAACTATGTACACAGAATCTATGCGAATGGAACTCCCGACAAAAGCAGTACCATCCGTACTCTGCGTAACTACACGAATCTGAAAGAGTGCTATGTTGTCCGTTATGCAGATGATTTCAAAATCTTTTGCAAAAAGCGGTCGGATGCAATCAAGCTGTTCGAGGCTACGAAACAATGGCTTTTAGAGCGTCTGGGACTGGAAATCAGCCCAGAGAAATCAAAGATCGTAAATCTGAAACGCCATTACTCTGAATTTCTTGGCTTTAAGCTGAAAGTTCGAACAAAAGGAAAGAAGCCAGATGGACAACCAAGGTATGTAGTAGAAGCGCATATCAAGGATAAAGCATTGCAGAAAATCCGGGAGAAAAGCAAGGAAATTATTGGGCAGATACGGCAGACCTATGACCCAGGAATGGAATATCGTCTGATACAGAAATACAACTCCTATGTCATGGGCGTTCATAACTATTACAGCATTGCAACCCATGTGAATATTGACTTTCACAAAATCGCTTTCGATGTCAAAAAGAGCCTTTACAACAGATTGAAGCACAGACTGCAAAAGAAAGGTCAAATCACAAACAGGTATATCAAGGAGAAATACGGCACAAGCCGGGAGGTGCGTTATCTGAATGGTCATGCCATCGTCCCGATTGCCTATGTTCAGCATAGAGTACCTATGGATAAGAAAAGTCGGGTAAACAAGTACACGCCAGAAGGACGGGTTGAGATTCATAAGAATCTTGCTGGTATCAATATGGCAGTACTCTATCATCTGATGAACAATCCATGCGGTAAGCAAAGTGTGGAATACAACGATAACCGCATTGCGCTCTATGTTGCACAGAAAGGAAAATGTGCCGTCTCCGGTGTGGAACTGGAAGCAAAGCAAGTGGACTGTCACCACAAAAAGCCGTTGATGCTTGGGGGCAATGACAGCTACCAAAACCTGATTATTGTCTCCGCTGTGGTTCACATTCTCATTCATTCCAGTAATGAGCGCACCATCCGAAAATATCTGAAAGTGCTAAACCTGGATAAAAAGCAGTTGGCAAAGCTCAATAAACTTCGTGTGATGGCAGAAATGCTGGAACTCGTTTTCTAAAGGGCAAATCTGTTTGATGTATAGATTGTCATAAAAAGTGCTGACGATGGAAAGCCGTGTGATGGGAAACTGTCACGCACGGTTTGGAGCGGGGGAAAATCCGGAGGAACGGATATGCAGCCTGCGGCTGCATATCCCGCCCAAAGGATTACCTATCGCTATCCTTTGAGATGGTGGCCGCTGCGATGGAAGCCAAACGCCTGGGCTTGTGCCAGAAATCTCTCTTTGTGGTTCCCAACCACCTGACCGAGCAGTGGGCGTCGGAGTTTCTGCGTCTCTATCCTTCTGCCAACATCTTAGTCACAACCAAAAAGGACTTTGAGACCCATAACCGCAAGAAGTTCTGCGCCCGTATTGCGACCGGTGACTACGATGCCATCATCATGGGACACAGCCAGTTTGAGCGTATCCCCATCAGCCGGGAGCGTCAGGAAAGGCTTCTCTATGAGCAGATCGACGAGATCACCGAGGGCATCGCAGAGGTGCAGGCCAGCGGCGGCGAGCGTTTTACCGTCAAGCAGCTGGAGCGTACCAGAAAGTCTCTGGAAGCCAGACTGGAAAAGCTGCAAGCCGAGGGGCGAAAAGACGATGTGGTAACTTTTGAGCAGCTGGGAGTGGACCGCTTGTTCGTGGACGAGGCCCACAACTATAAAAACCTGTTTCTATACACAAAAATGCGGAATGTGGCTGGTCTTTCCACATCGGACGCGCAGAAATCCTCCGATATGTTTGCCAAGTGCCGCTATATGGATGAGATCACCGGAAACCGTGGCGTGATTTTTGCCACCGGCACCCCGGTCAGCAACTCCATGACCGAGCTTTACACCATGCAGCGTTACCTTCAGTATGAACGCCTGCAAGAACTGAACATGACCCACTTCGACTGCTGGGCTTCCCGATTTGGGGAGACCGTCACAGCATTGGAGCTGGCACCGGA
>ENA-OZVX01000297-OZVX01000297.1-human-gut-metagenome-genome-assembly--contig:-NODE-297-length-14908-cov-4.687740_pt1 | contig 14908 bp, 11 predicted proteins | sample MGYA00243452_ERZ654059 | MGnify/ENA primary metagenome ERZ654059 (study PRJEB26926, sample SAMN06165061) | human gut metagenome | biome: ENVO:00009003; feature: ENVO:2100002; material: ENVO:00002003...
GGGCTCGGAGATGTGTATAAGAGACAAGCCTTTATTTTTCTGTTTTTCCGCTTTATATACCTTTTTTCGTGCATTTACAGCCATTTGCAAAATTTTATCTATTGCATTCGTTATTACGGTTTACACACAAAATTGTGGATGATATACTATATTTGCGCAAACGGTTATTTCGCATATCATACTTACAAAAACCATAAAGAGAAAGGGCAATATGAAAACAGATAAATTGTATTTTGGAGCTGCATACTATTCCGAATATCTTCCATATGACCGTGTGGAAAAGGATATGGAAATGATGGAAAAAGCAGGCATGAATGTTATCCGTATCGCGGAATCAACATGGAGTACTTTAGAGCCGCAGGAAGGCGTGTATGATTTTACTCATATCGACAGAATGTTAGACGCTGCCGCACGCCACCATATTTCCGTGATCGTCGGGACACCGACCTATGCCGTACCGACATGGCTGGTAAAAAAATATCCGGACATCCTGGCAATCACCCAGAACGGCCGCGAACGTTACGGCCACCGCCAGAATATGGATATCACAGACCCGGATTACCTCTCCCACGCAGAGCGTGTGATCCGCGTTCTGATGGAGCATGTGAAAGATGTGCCGCATGTGATCGGCTATCAGCTTGACAATGAGACCAAAAGTTATGGAACTGCCGGTCCCCGTGTCCAGGCAATGTTTGTAGATTATTTAAAAGAAAATTTTCCGGATATCAATGATTTTAACCATGAGTTTGGACTGGATTACTGGAGCAACCGTGTGAATGACTGGGATGATTTCCCGGATGTCAGAGGTACGATCAACCAGAGTCTTGCCGCTGAATTTTGTAAATTTCAGCGTTCACTTGTCACTAAATTTTTGAGCTGGCAGGCTGATATTGTCCGCGAGTACAAACGGGATGATCAGTTTATCACACAAAATTTTGATTTTGACTGGACCACACACTCGATCGGTTATCAGTCCCAGGTCGACCAGTACGATGCCTCACGCTGCATGACAGTGGCTGGTGCCGATATTTACCATCCTTCTAATGAGGAACTGACCGGTGCAGAAATTACCGTATGTGGAAATATCTCACGCAGTCTGAAAAAGGACAATTATCTGATCTTAGAGACCGAGGCTCAGGGACTGACTCCGTGGCTTCCTTATCCGGGACAGCTCCGCCTGCAGGCATACAGCCATATCGCAAACGGCTCTAACAGTGTAATGTACTGGCACTGGCATTCGATCCACAATGCGATTGAAAGTTACTGGAAGGGTGTGCTCTCCCATGATTTTTCAGAAAATGAGACTTACCGTGAGGCTGTCATCACCGGAAACGAATGGAAAAAGATTGGTTCTCATTTAAAAAACCTGAAAAAGGAAAATAAGATCGCTATTATGCTTGATAATGCTTCTTTAACCGGATTCACCCAGTTTCCGCTTGAAAATGCCGGAGCCAACGGCTACAACACTGTGATGCGCTGGTTTTCAGATGCCCTCTACCGGTTAAATATTGAATACGATATGATTTCTTCTAAGGAACGGGATTTTTCCAGCTATGAATGTCTGATCGTACCGGCACTCTACAGCGCACCGGAATCTCTGCTTCTGGCATTAGATTCCTATGTCAAAAAAGGCGGACATCTGATCACCACATTCCGAAGCGGTTTTTCCGATGAATATTTAAAGATTTATCCGGACATGCAGCCACATATCCTGCATGAATGTCTGGGACTTCACTACGATCAGTTTACACACCCGCATCATGTGGATATCGTGCCGGTTCAAAGCGATGTCATGGCGGCTGCACAGAAGCATTTTTCACATCCGGACGACTCTGCCTTTTCCCTGACCTCCTCCGCCTGTGAATGGATGGAACTTATCACCTGTGATACCGCTGTACCGGTATTAAAATACAGCCATCCGGCATATGAACGCTATGCAGCTGCTGCAAAAAATCAATATGGAAATGGTTCCACACTTTATTTTGGAACAATGTTTGAAAATGATGAACTGTTAGAATCCGTGCTTTTATCTTTCCTGCACGAAACCGGCTTTTCCGGTGGAGATCTTTCCTCAGACGCACCGCATTATCCACTCATTATAAAAAGAGGCATCAATGATTCCGGTAAAGAATTGTGCTACTATCTGAACTATTCAAAAGATCCGGTTTCTGTCACACACCACGGAAAAAACGGCGTAGAGCTGATTTCAGAAACAGCCATCGTCTGTGGAAATAAAATTGACTTAGGCGGATGGGGTGTTGCTGTGGTTGAAATGTAACGCTTTGTTTTATTGATTTTGCCAAAACGCTGTTTCCATTGATTTATCATGGATTCAGCGTTTTTCATTTTCAATGTACAATTACACCGTCCTTTTCCCATACATCTCAAAATACTCCCCCGCCTGCTGCAGGGATATATTTAGTTTCTCCTGTAACTTTTTCAAAATATCCTCTTTGGAAAAACTCATATCGAGGCAGATTTCTATCATGCCCTTCGCTTCTCCCCGTGTTTCTCCTTCTGCTCTGCCACGTGCTTCGCTCTCCGCGATCAGATCCTCGATTGCCTTACACATCTCTATCTCCTCCTCTTCTTCTGATACTTCAATCGGTGTATTCGTGATCGTCTTTATCACTCTTACCGCATTCATTTCTATGCTTCTATGGGTATCTGTATGCAAAAATTTCAACAGCTGTTCCTTATTTTTTGAGTACTTGATATATCCCATGACTTCTTTCAGGCTCGTGGAAAAATGATCCAGCTGTTCTTCCGTCAGTTTTGCCGGATCGATCAGATGAATCCGGTAATTCTCCACAAAACTTAAGAGTTCCATATCTCTTGTCGACATCATTTCGTGCAATGATAACGGACCATCCCATTCCTCTGCTCCAAAATGAATCACAAGTGTGATCACCGGTCTGATATGATCTTCCTTTAAAAATCCGGACAGATACTCACCATTATTTTTTCCCGAAAAATCATTTTTGTTCCGGCGGTGTCCGGCAGCTATGTCCGCCACCTGTCTGCCATATTGCAGAGCATCATAGATGGCATTTCTGACAGGCATCGCATAATGGACATCCGTCTGGTTTTCGATGCCCAAAAGAACATAGGACGTTCTTTCATCCTGTTTGATTACCGCAAATTTTAAAAGATCACGGTATCTCTGCACTGCATCTGTTTTTTTGCCTGCTCTGCCGGCAGTTTTCTTTCTCACTGATTCATTTTTCACAGAACTCCACTCTGTTCCCTGCGCTTTTCTATTCTTATCTTCACCATCTTTTTCTTTACCGGCTTTTTCTTCATCATCAAACGGCAGTGCAATCTCTGTCGGATCGATCTCTTTCAGCTTTGCCGGGTCAATCACCTTTTTTCCATTGTAAATCAGGTAATTAAATGCATCCGCAAATACGGTATTTTCCCTCATATACTCTTTTGTTACGATGTCCGCTGTCCCCATTCATTTCTCCTCCTCTGTGTTATCTGGGAGAAATCTCTGCGTTTTTAGAATTCTCCCTGCTTAAATGTATGGATAATAAAAGCATTGAAAATTCTTATGATTTTGATCTGTGAATAGAATGGCGTATATGCCCGTGTAGATAATTCAGAATGTCATGCTTTGAATGGATTTTAGCATATTGCTTATACTATGTCATCAAAAAGACGTTATTTTAATGATATTTGTAATTATTGCACAAAATTTCCATATATATTTTCTACATGTAAAAAAGAAAGAAGAGTCTGAGAAATATAACCTTTCCCCAAGGTCAGATTTCTTGTCAGACTCCTATATATTTTAAAAACTTTTAATGTTTTTCGTATTACTGCATTACAAATTTAATCTCGGTAATATAGCTTATTTATGCATAACCATTTTGAATTTATTTCCTGCGCATAGATCATTTAAATTTTCCCTTTGTCTTAATGTATGATTGTATTTTATTATTCCCATAACAGCACCATCAATTTTCTTGTTTTTGCCATTTTCATATAAATAAAGTTCACCCTCACCACTTCGCAAACTGTAATTACATATATACAGTATGTCTCCATTTTGCAAAACATCAAAATCATGCACATCGTCCGCAATTTTTTCACTATTTCCATCTATGTACAGTTTTAATGTTCCACATTCATCTTCAGCATCCCAATCGGCACAATATATGACCTTTCCACTTTCTTTATCATAAAGTGAATTAGATATACATACATCATAATCAATCTTATTTTTATTAATATACAGATCACCGCAGTCACTATCTTCCTGATAATCTTTTACATAGATCAAATGCTCATCATCTTCCAATATAGTATATGTATATTTTTCATTCCACACATATGCGGGAATTCTCATTTCTGTATAAACATCGCTGTCATACAACACAGCTTTCTGTAATTTTCCATCTACAATTTCTATTTCATATAATTCTCCTGCTGACTCTTCTTCGGGTATATCATCTACATAATATAATATTTTCCCATCATCACTAATTACAAGATTTGAATCTGAATTCTGCTCTATTTTTTCTGTTACACCACCAACTGCTACAGTTCTCTCCGTAAAGGATGTTCGCGAACTTCTAATCTGATCTTGTATTGATTCTACACTTTCAATATCAGATAACTTTATCTGATTCGATCTCCCCAAATTATATACTCTATACGCCATTACAGGCACATCTTGTGCAAAAAAAGATCCAGCATACGAAACCTGTTCTTCCAGCTTCATCTCAGTCATACCATTAAAATAATAAAGTGTATATCCATCTCCTCCCATTTCTATTTCTGAAATCTGGTTCCGTAATTCATCACGTTCCATTTTTTTCATGTATGCTTCATACATCTGATCATATCTATCTTTTTCTTCTTCATATAATGCATATGCCTGATCATATTCCTCTTCCGTATCATAATCCCACCAGACAGGAGGTTCTACTGTTGCCGGCCATTCTGCATTTTTATCTTCTTCCTCCATATCATCCCATATAAAATCTGTAAGTTTGAAAGAAACAGGATCTGATTTAAAATAATACATTTCTCCCGTATCATATACTTTTAAAACACGTTCTACATCTGATGCAATTTTAACCTTATCCATCCCATCTGTCTTTTGATATACATCATCATCTTTCATATATACCAATTTTGACAAATCACCATTCACATAACAAATTTGATTTATATCTCCGTCAAGTTTTTCTATTTCACCATCGGTCTTTTTTTGATACATACCTTTTTTATTAACATACAGCAATTTTTGTCCATCGTCTGACATTTGATAAAACCGAATATCATCTCCAATTTTCTCTGTTTTATCACTATTTACATCATATCGATAAAGCTGTTCATTTTCTTTTACAAATACAACAACCGTTGCATCCTGATTAATCTGATATCCCAAAATATCCGATCCAATTTTAACGGTTTTCTCGTCAGATGTATCAACTTTTCTACAATACAACGACATTACATCTGATTCTTCATCTACTTTACCTGGATAAAATACAATTTTGCCATCCTGACTCAACAAACTCCCATATTCTATCGCATCCGTCAATTCATCCGAATATTCTCTTTCTGTCATATCTTCCGTATCCGACACATCCATATCATAAACAAATTTTGACGTAAGCTGCACCGAATGATTCTTTTTTAAATTATTATAAAAAATTTCATTATCCTTAACATACATCACCACTTCCGGCGATTCAGATATTTCCATGTTAAAATATATCAATGCTGTCATACTTACTGCAATAACCGCTATACATACTACGAATGCACACAATTTTCCTGTGAAAATTCTTTTATTTTTTTGCAGCACAGTTCCACACTGATCACAAAAATTCATTCCTTTACTTACTTTATTCTTACAATTTGGACATTTTCTCATAAGTTCCTCCTAATATTCTTCATGTGGTGTACTCTCAACTAATTTAATAATCGCCGTTTCATAATCCCCTGCTGCCATATAAGGATAAGCTATATCTAAATTTTCATTTAATATCTCATCTGAATAATCCCATACAAGTCTCCCTGCAGTCGATATATAATACTCTCTATCCTGAAGATTGATCAAAAATAAATATCCATCTTCACCAAGTCCTTCATCTGAAGTATGCGTATGCAGTACATTATCAAAATACTCATCCGCAAATTCCTGGCTGCTTTTACCAAACGTATCATTTGTAGTAACTACCATAATGGATTCATTTGTTTTTTCTGCAACCGAAAATGTTATATTTAGAATATGATCGATTGCTTCCTCATTCAGTACTTTTGCTTTATCATCTATCACTACAAGAACATTGGACGCACGCCACGCATAATGTTTTTTTTCTGTCAAATCTGTATCTTCTGTTCCAGAATTAATACTATCTGTTTGCAATTCTTCAGTCGTATTTATTTCTGTATCTATTTGCTCATCCTCTGTTTCACTTTCCTCTATTTCCGTATCTGTTATTAAATCATTTGATAAATATTCATTTGTTTCCACATTCTGTGTAACCATGTTCTCCTGCTGTTTTTCCAAAAAAGGCAGATTAACTCTGCTTTTAATAATTCCTTTGACATATAAAAATTTGCCGATACATCCAACAAGTAAAATTATTATAAATACACAGGCAAAAATTTTCAGAAAATTACTTTTGCTGTGATCACTCTGTCTTTTTTCTTCTCTCTGTTCTGTGCTCTCTCTTACCATTGTTCCGCAATATCCACAAAAAACAGCCTTACCATTTATTTCTTTCTTACATTTAGGACACTTCAATTTAGCTCCTCCTCACCAACATATATACAAAAATGCTCCTCGTCTTTGCGCGGAGCATTTTTATAATCTCTGTTATTACAGTTACTCTGTTTTTACTTTGTCACAACCGTTTTCACCTTCGACCAGCCAGAATAGATCTTCGTGGACTTGCCATTGATTTTTACTTTTTTATACGTACGGACACGTACATAATATTTTTTCTTTGCCTTCAGTTGTTTCACATCTTTTGAATTCGCTGATCTCTTAGAAATACCTACCGTCTTTGTTCTATTCTTCGAAAACTTACTGTTATCTGAATACTGGATTTCATATCCACTGGTCTGGTTGGTCTGTTTTTTCCATTTTACCTGAAATCCCTTTGATTTTCGTGTAAGTCTGGTTATCTGTGTCTTGTCAGGACAGATATTAAATGTTTTTATCAATGTACCAGCATAATTTCCAGACAATGTGACAGTAATTTTGGCCTTTCCAACATTTCTGTTATTGCCGTAAGCCACTGTATAATTTGCTGTTCCAATCTGATTTCCATTACGATCCCACAATACGACCGACGGCTTCTGCTCTTTACCATTATATGTAAATGATTTCTTAGCCAGCGCAATCTGTGATGGACGGTAAATCGTCGTTTTTTCCGTTGTACCACAGACACCGCAGGTTCTTTTAATGCTTCCATCTTTCTTTGTGGTAGCTTTCACTGTCACTGTTAAAGTAAACGTATGTCCTTTTGCAGGGATTGTTTTCGTCGCAGTGATCACAGTTCCACATACTAAGCAATGACTTCCTTCTGTTCTGCCCGCACTTGTACATGTCGGTGCGATTGCTGCGTCTTTCACCGCCTTATGTGCAGTCTTAGCAATTTTTTCTGTATATTTACTGCCACAGGAACAGGTATAAGTTTTTATGCCTTCTTCCTTACAGGTAGCAGCTTTTGTCACTTTTGCAGTATACTGATGCGTATGCGTTTTTGTGACAGTGACTTTACAGGAAGCAGTCTTTCCACTTCCATCCGCAGCTTTTGCCGTTACGGTTGCACTTCCCACAGAAACAGCTTTTACCGTCCCATTAGATACTGACACGACTCCCGAATTAGAAGATGTCCATGTCACATTTTTATTCGTGGCATTCCCCGGCTGCACAGATGCCGTGAGTGTCGCTGTCTGACCAACTTTTAATGAGAGTGAACTTTGATTTAATGTAATTCCCGTCACATAGGTGACAGGGCGGTTCGTCACACTAAAATCAACATAAACTGCCTTTCCACCTGTTCCATTGGCACTGTACGGTTTCATCCATAGACGATAGTTTCCTGTACCGAGTTTTCCTATATTGTAGCTGTTTCCCGTTACATAGTGGTCAATCAGATCATCCCCGCTCTTTGGATTGTAGCGCAGTGTAAAACCATACGAGGCAGTGTTTGCCGGTGTATTCCATGAAACAGTTACATCCTCATCCGTATAATAAGTTGTTTTAGCATAAATTGACAGACTGCCCGGATCAGGATCATTTACAAGATAAATATATCCGATCAGCCATTCTCCGCTATACCTGTTCTTCAACTTGCTCGATGAGAAATTATGTGCACCACAATAATATGTGATTCCTTCTGCAAGTGAATTTACATAACCTGTAGTCACTTTTCCATATGCACTATTATTAGATTCTGACAATGTCACTGTATCACCATTTACCGCTTCCACATATCCAACATGTCCATATCCTGCACTTGTTCCAAATACTGCGATTGAATTTGCCTTTGGAGTACTGCCGACGGAACGTCCTGCATTTTTTGCGGCATTATACCATTTTGCAGCGTTTCCCGTACATTCATTTAATGCCACGCCTGTCAGTTCATATGCTCTTCCCCACGCATACCATGTACACTGACCATAATACTGATTACTCCACGCAAACGGGTTATTGGTACTATATGCTCCTCCATACCAGTTTGGCTCCGAAATACTTTTATAATCCGTTTCCTGTGTTTCTTCTGCCGCTTTGACCGTAATATCAGAAGCTGCCATACTGCTGATGAATACGATCAGTGCCATTAAAATTGTAAAGATCCGTTTTGCTTTTTTCATAGCTGTTTTTCCCCTTGTTTTTATTTTTGATATTTGCTTCCCTTCACACTGTATGTATGAATGGTTTTCTTAATTGTACAGGTAACAATTAGCGAGGATATATTCACTGCTATCCCAAAGATCTTCACCCGCATCCGTTATTTTAATTTTAATAAATCTGGCATTTCCAATATCTACTTTAAAGTGCTTATGTTCCTGTGTTGCTATAATTGTTTCCGATGTGTAAAGCAATATATCATCTGCATAAATCTGCAACAAAGCATCTGTTGGATCTGACCCATGGCAGCAGGCAATATCTCCCTCTATATACTGATACTTTCCATCCAGAAAATATGTTGATTCATGCTCTCCCCAAGAAGTTTCTAAAACTAAAGCATTTGTATAACTTCTTCCCAAATTGTCTTTCACAGTTGTTCTTCGATCCAATTTATATCCATGATACTCCTCCAAATCATACAACGCCTGCTTCGCCACCACATAAATCTGTGCCACCGATTTATTTCCCACACGGTCTACCGCCTGTACCGTATAGTAGCCATTCTGTGTCACTATAAATTTCCGGGTTTTTGTAATATTAGATGCCTGATTAAACTTTGCACTGGATGCATCACTGATTGCACCTTTGATCCATTTCACACTCTTGATTCCACTGGCATCGGAAGCAGACACGGATATCTGCACTCCGCCACTGACGACTGACTGACTCAGTTTTACAGTCGGTTTTTTCTTATCAATATTCGTGACCGAAATTCTTTTGATCGTTACATTTCCCGCTTTGTCAGTAACTTTTACAGAATAGGCAGCATTTGAAGTCACTTTTTTCTTTTTTGATCTCGTTATATTGTCCGCCTTTTTCCAATAGCGCGCTGCGCTCTTTGTAATCTTACCTTTTTTGATCAAAATGCTTTTAATTCCGGACTTGTCTTTTGCCTGTACCTGAATGTATACATTTCCTCTTGTATAGCCTGTCTTATTCAGATATAAAACAACATTCGGTTTTGTCTTATCCTTTTTTGCCGCTTCCACTGTTGTGGAACTTCCAGGTCCGAAAACAACACCAAACAGCAGTATGACTGCCAGCATTCCTGCGCCAAATCTCTTAAAAATCTGTCTCATAACCAAATCCTCCTCTGTTTTCTGAAGGAAAATGCGACTACCTTTGCAGGAGCATAGGATTTTCCTCCTTTGTTTCGTGACGTTTGTACTATATGAATTATAATACTATTTTCTAGTATTGTAAATACTTTAAATGTCAGTATCTAGTATCAATCAATTAATCAAAACTATCAGTCTATATAATAACTTTATTAAATATTTCATAAAATAAGGGGATTTATCAGAATGACATTTGGAGAAAATCTACAATTTTTACTTGAAGAACGCGACATTACTCAAAAAGATTTTGCTTCTATGCTAAACATCGCAAAGACAACATTAAATGGCTACATCAAAAGTAATCATGAACCGGATTTTGAAACTGTAAAAGCCATGGCCGGTGCCCTGCATGTATCCACAGACTGTCTTTTAGGCTACTCTTCGCCAGATGCTCCTACCTCCAAAGAATTTATGTTAATAGAAAAGCTTCGCCAGATGACTCCGGAACAGCGAAATATCATTTATGATCTTGTTTTCGTCATTGACCGTCGTTCCGGGAAAAAATAATTTTCAGATTTGGAAACTATATTTTATATAGAAAAAACTCCTGCGCATCACAAGCACAGGAGCTTTTTACTGTCTGATTCATTTTATAAATATTTTTCTACCAGGATCTCCCCGATTGTCCGGTTTCCCGCCACAATATCGGAATTTCCGGTGATATCCACCGGTTTTCCTTTATAATCCGTGACTTTTCCTCCCGCTTCTTCCACAAGAAGCATTCCGGCTGCATAATCCCAGGGTTTTAAACTGCGTTCGAAGTATGCATCGATTCTTCCTGCCGCCACATAGGCAAGTTCTAATGCCGCGGAACCAAGTCTTCGGATATCCGCACAATCCGTAAATACCTTTTCAAAAATTCTGAAATTTTCTTTTGCAAGTTCGCGGTAATATGGACTTGTTCCTATGGAGATCAGACACTCGGAAAAATTCTGCCTTTTGCTGACGGAGATTGGACTGCCATTTAACAATGCTCCCTTTCCCCGTTCTGCCACAAATATTTCATCAGAATACGGATGATATATGATTCCAAGCGTTAGTACACCCTTTCTTGCAAGTGCCAGTGAAAGTGTACTGTTTCGGAAATCATGGATCAGGTTGGTCGTCCCATCCACCGGATCTAAGATCCAGACATCACCGTCAAAGTCAATATCGCTGTTGTCCTTTTCCTCCCCCATAAACTGAATTTCCGGGTACAGTGCATAGAGTGCGGTTTTTACCTGCTCCTGCACTTTAAAATCGATCTGTGTCACAAAATCCGCAACACCCTTTACCTTGATCTGTGATGAGCCCTCACGGTCTAAAAATAACGGTTTGACCTGTTTTACGATCTCTATGATTTTTTGTGTATCAACACTCATGCTACTGCTCCCCTTTTATTTTTACAATTTCCTTTTCATTCCGCACAATATCACTTATTTTTGCAGTTTCCTTTTCATTCCGCGCAATATCTCTTTATCCTCCGCCGATATCCGGTAAGATTCGATCATTTTCTGGATCGCCTTATTGTATGTTTCGTCATCCAAATGATTCTCCAGTAAAAATGCATGTGTTTCCTTTGGGTATTTTGCATATGCAGTTGCAACGCCCCACGCAACTCCCATTTTCCTGTAATATCCCGGATGGTCGAGTCTGTCCCACACAGCCAGCACACGCGCAATGTATGCCTCTGTCAGGAAATGATCCATCAACATAACTGCAACGACACGCTGCTCAAATTCCTGATCCGATTTCGCATACGGCATCAGAAAATTCCAGACTTTTTCGCGGTGTTTCTGCGCAATTTTAAAAGTTGCACAAAAGCAGTCATTGACCGACCAGTCATGGATCTTCGGGATAAATGCCCGCACATATTCCAAAAGCTCATCGATCTCTCCTTTTGCATATCCGAGTACGAGTCCCTGCAGCATGATCTCCTCATAAGTATCGCAGGCAGCGTGTTCTAAATACCCGCGCCAGTCCTCTTTTGCAATCTTTTTTGCAAGAGTGCGCAGCTTTGGGATACGCACACCTATGATCGGATCTGTTCCGGGAATCAGACCGGATGTAAACTTCTGAAATTTTGGTTCTGCTTCTGCCTTTAGCCATGCGCAGATCTCTTCGTTTGTCATGTGCGGCTCTCCTTGTTTTTATTGTAAACCAAATGCCTTTTATATTAACATACCACACAGGACAGATGAAAACCACCTCTAATTTTCATAGAGTTCCCCATCCACGATACGTACCACTCTCTTCGCATGTTCGGCAACGCTTAAATCATGCGTGATCATAACGATGGTATTTCCCATATCACTCAGACACTGAAATAGTTTCAGCACTTCTTTTCCACTGTTGCGGTCTAAGGCTCCGGTCGGCTCATCTGCCAAGAGGATCGCCGGCTGTCCGACCAAGGCACGCGCGATTGCAACACGCTGCTGCTGACCGCCGGAAAGCTCATTCGGTTTGTGGTCGATTCGCTCTGCAAGCCCTAACATTGCAATGGTATCCATGCTGGCATCTCTTGCATCCTTCAAGGTCATTCCACGCATCAGAAGCGGCATGACAATATTCTGAAGTACATTGTAGGTCGGGATCAGATGATATTTCTGGAAAATGAACCCGATCTTCTGGTTACGGATATTGGTCAGTTCTTTTTCCTTTGCCTTTTCGATCTCCACACCGTCAAGGTTATAGGTTCCCTCGTCTAAGACATCCATGCAGCCGATGATATTCATCAGGGTACTTTTGCCGGAACCGGATGGCCCTAAGATGGCAAGGTATTCTCCCTGTTCGACGGTCAGGGAAATGTCTTTTAATACATGCAGGGAACCAGATCCCATCTTGTAGGATTTGTTGACATTTTGCATGGTGATGATCACGGATGTGTGTTCTGCTGTGGCAGTTTCTTTTGTGTCTGCCAGTATATGTTCATTTGCAAATGGTTTTAGGATTTGTGCTGCGTCCATGTGTGCTCCTTTCTGTGTGTATGGATCGCGTGACTGATTGTAAAACTCAGCTTTACTTTTGTGATATTGTGAAACTGGCACTGGTTTCACAATTATTTTCAGTTTTTGATGAGTTTTACAATCAGCCATGCTGCCGTTATGTTACTGTAACATCCAGATTTCTTCGATCACTTCGTTGCCGTCAGTGTCTGTTTCTACCAATATTTTTAGCAGATCACCTGAGGCAAGGCGTGAAAAAGTGGTCGTAGTGTCTGATGTTGTATGTACGGTTACGCCAACAGGTATCATAGTTGTGACTGTCTCGCCTGTCATATCGGACATGCCGCCCGGTGCGCCCTGCGGCATCTCGGTGCTGTCCATGTCCGGCGGTGTCTGACCTCCACCGGACGATCCATCAATCCCTGGTGGTGTTCCCATACCAGATTTATCCCCGTCTGAACCCGTACTACCGCTCTTATCGCTTTGACCTGTAGAACCTGTGCCGCCATCATTCTTATCACTCTGACCTGCTGAACCTGTGCCGCCGCTCTTATCACTCTGACCTGCAGAACCTGTGCCGCCATCATTCTTATCACTCTGACCTGCTGAATCTGTGCCGCCATCACTTTTATCACCCTGACCTGTACTGTCCGAACCGGCACCATCTTCCGCCTTTGCCTTCTCCTTCGCCCGTTCTTCCGCCGCCTTCGCCACCGACTCATCCACTTCCATATAAGTAACTTCATTCCCCTCAATCGACGAAACATGTGCATAGACATACTTCTGATGATCCCCCAGCGCACTTTCCGTCTCAACTCCACCTATCCGCCACATCACACATGCCGCAATAAGTACAATCACTAATACAATTACAACCACAATCGTTACTTTCTTCTTCATCAACCGCCTTAAACCTTTCCCTCTTTTACTCTGCCCCCAGCGCCTCCACCGGCACCAGTTTCGACGCCTTATACGCCGGATAGAATCCAAACAGTGTTCCCGTGATGAGTGCAAACAGCAGTGCAATCAGGAATGATGCCGGTGTCAGTTCAACACGCACACCAAGATACTGTGCCACAGGAGTGACGAGCATGCTTGACACAATGCCAAGCACGCCGCCGATCAGACTGATTGCAGCCGCCTCCGCTAAAAATTCAAACAAAATATTCCTCTGGGAGCAGCCGATTGCCTTTAAAATACCGATCTCATTGGTGCGCTCTTTGACAGATACAAACAATACGTTCATGATGCCGATACCACCGACCACAAATACAATGGCTGCCATAGCCATCAGAAGCATCGTCAATATCTCATTGGACGCCGATGCAGCTTCCATCTTGCTTCCCGCATCCTCAAAGGTAAATTCTGCATTCGGATAGGAAGTTGCAAGCACTTCCGTGATCTCCTCCGTGACACCGGACACATTGCTTACGTCCTCCGCGATCACGGTGATAGTCGGACTTACATTCGTTCCCACTAAATATTTCACCCCGGTCGCATACGGAATGAAAACGGAATCATCCGGGCTGATACCGGAAGCCACCGTACCCATAGAAGAAAGCACCCCGTTTACCACATAAGATCGGTCATCGATATAGATCACACTGCCATATGCATCGATTGCACTTCCAAAGATCTCTTCCGCAATAGAAGCGCCTAGCACGCAGACTTTTTCTTTATTCTCATCATCGGATTCTGTGATAAAATCTCCGACTGCAAGACTGAGATTACTGATAGCTGCATAGTTGTCCTTGACTCCGGCGATCGAGTAGTTCTGTGCCTCATCGAGATCACCGCCATCCACGGTAGACCTTGTCGTATAGGAGATCGTTGCCGCTGAGATCCCGGAGACAAAAGTTTCAATATCGTCCACGTCATCTTCATCTAACGTGATATTTTCCTGGTTTATGCGGTCTTCCATATCGCTGCCGCCGCCAAAGAAGCCACCCATGTCCTGTCTCTTATACACATCTCCGAGCCCA
>ENA-OZVX01000301-OZVX01000301.1-human-gut-metagenome-genome-assembly--contig:-NODE-301-length-14716-cov-20.679422_pt1 | contig 14716 bp, 9 predicted proteins | sample MGYA00243452_ERZ654059 | MGnify/ENA primary metagenome ERZ654059 (study PRJEB26926, sample SAMN06165061) | human gut metagenome | biome: ENVO:00009003; feature: ENVO:2100002; material: ENVO:00002003...
CAAGTCGGACGTGCTGAACGACTACGAGGTGTGCCGCTACATGCAGCTTGAAAACGGGCTGCACGCGGACGTGTACGCCCTTGAAATCATCATCCCGGTCGCTTTCAGGGTGAATACCTACAACACCCACCTGTTCCGCACATGGCTGGTGGGAAAGGCACTCTCACAAGAGAAACGGCAGACATACGTGATGTTCATACAGAACGGAAAAGCCGGGTATTGCTGATTGCACATACCCCATAAGACAAGTAAACGGGTAGCACCACAAAAGGTGTCACCCGTTTACTTTTTCATGAAACCGCCTCACTCCAGCGGCTTGCGGTAGTTCGCTTCCAGTACCCCGCGCAGCCCCGTTTCCGGGTAAAGCACCTTCCCTCCCAAAAGTATGAAGGGCAACACGCGGTTGTTGCGGTATTCCTGCAAGGTGCGCCGGCTCACACGGAGCAGTTCCGACACCTCGCCGTCCGTCAGGTAACGTTCCCCGTCCAGCGGAGGACGGTAGCTTTCCAGAAATGCGGACAGCCATTTCGAGCCTTTGCGCATATCCTGCACCACAGAGGCTATCGGCTCGTCTTCCATCGTAAAAACATCGTTGTTCTCGTTCATCATAACTTCGGATTCAGTGGGTGAATAAATCAAATCATCTGCCGTGCGGATAGAGCGTGCCGACAAGCGGTATCAGCCGCTTCACCTCCTCTGGCTTGTAATAGAACCTGCGGTTTATCTGCGAGTAGCCGATAAGCCGCCTGTCACGCAGCGTCTGCAACGTGCGCGGGCTTATTCTCAACTGCCCGCAGACCTCCTCGCCCGTGAGCCATCTTTCCATGCGCCCCGTGTCGCTTTTGCGCCTCAGGGCGGCGACCTTCTCCGAGAGTGCGCCGAATGCCGCCACCATCATCTCGAAAGTCTTTTTCTCGATAGATACTATTTCCATATTCATGTCATTTAGAGTTTGCCGCAAAGGTAACGAAACGGCATACAAGACGTATCGTTTTCCGCTGAAAGGCTGCCTGTTGCGCCGTTTGACCGGGTTACGGAGCCATCTTCCGCAAAAATCTTACGTGAGTCACGTAGTGAGTTGTTAAAGCCCCTTTTGTTTATTGCCGAATTTTGTCGCAGAAACAAAAAGAAAGGACTGAACATGAAAGTGATAACAATGGAAAGTTCCGCCTACAAGGAGATGATGGCGCAGATTGCGAACATCGCAGGGTACATCCGCGAGGCAAGGGACGAGAAGAAACGGAAGCGGGAAACCGAAGACAAGCTGCTTGACACGGCACAGGCGGCGAAGATGCTCAACGTGAGCAAGCGCACCATGCAGCGTATGCGCACCGACCACCGTATCGAGTATGTGGTGGTACGCGGAAGCTGCCGCTACCGCCTTTCCGAGATACTGCGGCTATTGGAGGACAACACAGTAAGGAACGAGGAAGGGACAATAGACACCCTGTTCCACAACCACACGCTGCGCACGGGCGGCAAACCAAAAGGAAGGAGGACATAGGTCATGGAACTGCTCACACGAAACAACTTCGAGGGCTGGATGCAGAAGCTGATGGAACGGCTCGACCGTCAGGACGAACTGCTGCTGGCGATGAAGGCTGAGGGGAAACAGCCCACTATCACGGAAAGCATCCGCCTTTTCGACAATCAGGATTTGTGCATGTTGCTCCAGATAAGCAAACGCACCCTCCAACGCTACCGCAGCGTAGGCGCATTGCCCTACAAGACGCTGGGCAAGAAGACCTATTACAGCGAGGAGGACGTGCTGACATTCCTTTCCAACCATATCAAGGACTTCAAAAAGGAAGATATAGCCTTCTACAAGGCTCGTATCCATAATTTCTTTCATAAATAACCCATTAAAACATTTTTCAGATGGCAAAGAAAAAAGACGAAAAGGACGTGCTGGTAGTCCGTGACGAGAAGACAGGCGAGATCAGCGTGGTAGCCGGGCTGAACGCGGACGGCACACCCAAGCGCACCCCCGCAAAAGCGGAGAACGCGCAGAGTTTCCTGCAATTCGACCGACATGGCGACGTGCTGGACAACTTCTTCAAGAACTTCTTCCGGCAGTGCAAGGAACCCAGCCGCTTCGGTTTCTACCGCATTGCGGCAGACCAAGCTGAAAATCTCTTAGAGGTGATGAAGCAACTGCTGAAAGACCCCGAAGCGAACAAGGAGCTGCTCGCCCCTCACAAGGTGGACACCTCCGACTATGAGAAGAAGGTGCAGGAAGAGATGGCAGCACAACAGACAGAGAAACAAGAACCTCAAAAACAGGAGAACATGGAACAACGGAAAGAACAGCAACAGGACAAATCCGAACAGATGCAGGGCAAACGTGGCTACCAGCCCATCGACGAGAGTAAAATCAACTGGCAGGAGCTGGAGGACAGATGGGGCGTAAAGCGGGACAACCTTGAAAAGTCCGGCGACCTTACGAAGATGCTCAACTATGGCAAGTCCGACTTGGTAAAGGTCAAACCGACCTTCGGCGGCGAATCATTCGAGCTGGACGCCCGCCTCTCCTTCAAGAAGGACGGTGAGGGAAACATCAGCCTCGTGCCGCACTTCATCCGCAAGGAGCAGAAGCTGGATGAGTACAAGGAACACAAATTCTCCGACAATGACCGGAAGAACCTCCGCGAAACGGGCAATCTCGGTAGGGTCGTGGACATTGTGGACAGGGAAACGGGCGAGATCATCCCCTCCTACATCAGCATCGACCGCAAGACGAATGAAATCACGGACATTCCGGCAAGCAGGGTGCGCATCCCGGAGCGCATCGGCAAGACGGAAATCACCACGCAGGAGCGGGACATGCTCCGCGCCGGACTGCCCGTACGCGACAAGCTCATCGAGCGCAACGACGGCAGAAAGTTCGTCACCACCCTGCAAGTGAACGTGGAGCAGCGCGGCGTGGAGTTCGTGCCGGGAACCGGCAAGTCGCCCCGTACCGCACAGACACAGGAAACCAAAGGCGACACATCGAAAAGTCAGGCGCAGGGCGGGGAAAATGCCGCACAGACCAAGAAGGAGCAACGCCGCAACACGTGGACGAACGAGGACGGCAGCATCCGCCCCATCAGCAAATGGAGCGGCGTGAGCTTCACCGACCAGCAGAAAGCCGACTATGTGGCGGGTAAAGCCGTGAAGCTGGAGAACGTGACCGACAAGCAGGGCTTCCATGCCACGATGTATATCAAGTTCAACCCGGAGAAGGGACGCCCGTACCGCTACGACACGAACCCTGACAATGCACAGCAGGTTGCTCCGTCCAACGAGAGCCGCACGCAGGTGGCGGTGAACAACGATGGCAAGACCAACGAGGCTACAAAGAATCTGAGAGAGCCGTTGCAGAAAGGTCAGACCAACCCGAAGGACGCCCGCCAGCAACAGCAGCAGGAGAAGCCGCAGAAGAAAACGGGCAAGGGCATGAAAATGTAATCCCGTGTCCGCCACTGAATCCAAAATAAAATCCAAAGTATCAACAAAAAAGAAGAAGACATGAAGACAATCATTGCAGAAAAGCCCTCCGTGGCACGTGAAATCGCCCGCATCGTGGGCGCGACAAAGAGAGAGGAAGGATATTTCGAGGGAGGCGGTTATGCCGTGACATGGGCATTCGGACACCTCGTTCAGCTTGCCATGCCCGACGGCTACGGCGTGCGCGGATTTGTCCGTGACAACCTCCCGATTATTCCCGACACATTCACGCTCGTCCCCCGTCAGGTCAGGACGGAGAAAGGTTACAAGCCCGACAGCGGCGTGGTGTCGCAGATAAAAGTCATCAAAAGACTGTTCGACACAAGCGAACATATCATCGTGGCGACCGATGCCGGACGCGAGGGAGAGCTTATCTTCCGCTACCTCTACCACTATACGGGTTGCACCACTCCTTTCGTGCGCCTGTGGATCAGCTCTCTCACCGACAAAGCTATCCGCGAGGGACTGCGGAAACTCGAAGACGGCAGCAAATACGACAACCTCTACCTCGCCGCCAAAGCGCGGAGCGAATCCGACTGGCTCGTGGGCATCAACGGCACACAGGCGTTATCCATCGCCGCCGGACACGGCACGTATTCCGTGGGGCGGGTGCAGACACCAACGTTGGCTATGGTATGTGAACGCTACTGGGAGAACCGCCGCTTTACGTCCGAAGCATTCTGGCAGCTCCATATCGCAACGGACGGTTGCGACGGCGAAGTCGTGAAATTCTCATCCTCCGAGAAATGGAAAGAGAAAGAACCGGCGATGGAACTATATAATAAGGTAAAGGCGGCAGGTTGCGCCACTGTCACGAAAGCCGAGCGCAAGGAGAAGACGGAGGAAACTCCCTTGCTCTACGACCTGACCACGCTCCAGAAAGAAGCCAACGCCAAGCACGGCTTCACGGCGGAACAGACGCTTGAAATCGCGCAGAAACTCTACGAAAAGAAGTTGATAACCTATCCGAGAACGGGAAGCCGCTACATCCCCGAAGACGTGTTTGCCGAAATTCCCAAACTGCTCGCTTTCATCGGCACACAGCCCGAATGGAAAGACAAGGTGCGGGCAAAAGCCGCCCCGACACGCCGCAGCGTGGACGACGGCAAGGTGACAGACCACCATGCCCTGCTCGTCACGGGTGAGAAACCGCTCTTCCTCTCCAAAGAGGACAATACCATCTATCAGATGATTGCCGGGCGCATGGTCGAGGCATTCTCTGAGAAATGCGTCAAGGATGTGACCACTGTCACGGCGGAATGTGCCGGAGTGGAGTTTACCGTAAAAGGCAGCGTCGTGAAGCAAACCGGATGGCGTGCCGTCTATGGCGAGGAAAAAGAGGAAATTACCATCCCCGGCTGGCAGGAAGGCGACACGCTGACACCGAAAGGCTCGTCCATTACCGAAGGAAAGACCAAACCCAAGCCGCTGCATACCGAAGCCACCCTGCTCTCGGCAATGGAAACGGCGGGCAAGGAAATTGAGGACGACGCACTGCGGCAGGCGATGAAGGACTGTGGCATCGGTACTCCCGCCACACGCGCCTCCATCATCGAAACGCTTTTCAAGCGCGGTTACATGGAACGCTGCAAGAAGTCGCTTGTTCCCACCGAAAAAGGACTTGCCCTCAATTCCGTCGTCAAGACGATGCGCATCGCCGATGTTGCCATGACGGGCGAATGGGAAAAGGAGCTGGCGCGTATCGAGCGCGGGGAACTGTCCGACGACACCTTCCGCAAGGAGATAGAGGCGTACACACGTGAGATAACCTCCGAACTGATCTCGTGCGACAAGCTCTTCGGCAGCCGTGACTCCGGCTGCGCGTGTCCCAAGTGTGGCACGGGCAGGATGCGGTTCTACGGCAAGGTGGTACGCTGCGACAACACGGAGTGCGGACTGCCCGTGTTCCGGCTGAAAGCGGGACGCACCCTGTCCGACGATGAAATCAAAGACCTGCTCACCGAAGGGCATACCAAGCTGCTCAAAGGGTTCAAGAGCAAACAGGGCAAGAGTTTCGATGCTGTTGTCGCCTTTGACGGGGAATATAACACGACTTTTGTGTTCCCGGAGGCTAAAAAGGACAAGAAATTTTCAGGACGGAAGAAATAGTATTAACTTTGCCACTTGTTCAGAGTAATGAATTGTTCTTCGATACCGGATTACACTCATACTTTGGATTTAGTGGTGGCACTCGGAGGGATACCGAGTGCCTTTTTCTTCCTTTTTCCAACCGATTATCCCGTTAATTATCAATCCGCTAAATCCAAAGTAATGAACAACAAGAAGAAAAACGAGGGTCAGACCGACTTTTCCTATTACGGTCTGTACCTGCTGGACTATCTCCGCACGAACAAGTTTGAACAGGCTGACGACACCGCTTTCATACGGGAACGGGCCGACCGTGCCGCCGAAACGTATGAGAGGGCACGGCTTGAAGGCTATCCCGCCGATGGTGCGCAGGAACTGGCGATGGACACGCTGCTGCGCGGGCTGCATTATTCCCGTTACGCCATCCTCCGCGAAGTCGTGGAAAACGAGTTTGCCGATGAAGTGCCGGAAGAGAAGCGTGAAGCCTTTGTCCTGAAACTGCTGCCGCTTGTCGGCAACGTGTTCTCCGTCTATGACCTCTCGGATGACAATTTCGCCCTGTCTTCCGATTACGACCTGCTCTACACGGAGCTGACGGGAGCAACCGTCCTTTACTTAGACGAATATGGCGTTTAACCGCAAACAGAAACTGCGGGACAACATCGAGGCGATACGGACGGCATTCATCCTTGACAGGGAAAATAGGACAGCGACAACCGAAGAGCGTGCCATACTTCAAAGGTACTGCGGTTTCGGCGGTCTGAAATGTATCCTCAACCCTGCAAAGGAACTGACGGATGCCGTCCGGTGGGCGAAATCCGACCTCGAACTGTTCGCCCCGACGGTGGAGCTGCACAGGCTTATCCGTGAGAACAGCAAGGACGAAACAGAGTACAAGCGGTTTGTGGATTCGCTGAAAGCGTCCGTGCTGACCGCTTTCTACACCCCCAAAGAGATAACCGACACCATCGCGGACGTGCTGGCAGATTACAGCGTCCGCCCCGCCCGTATGCTCGAACCGTCGGCAGGTGTCGGCGTGTTCGTGGATTCCATGCTGCGGCACAGCCCCAATGCGGATGTGATGGCTTTCGAGAAGGATCTGCTCACGGGTACAATCTTGAGGCATCTCTATCCCGACCAGAAAATGCGCACCTGCGGTTTTGAGAAAATCGAAAGACCGTTCAACAATTATTTCGACTTGGCGGTGTCCAACATTCCGTTCGGTGACATTGCCGTGTTCGACGCGGAGTTTCAGCGGAGCGACTCTTTCGGCAGACGCTCCGCCCAGAAAACCATCCACAACTATTTCTTTCTCAAAGGACTGGATGCCGTGCGTGACGGCGGTATCGTGGCGTTCATCACCTCGCAAGGGGTATTGAATAGCACCAAGACCTCCGTGCGTAACGAGCTGTTCAGTCAGGCCAATCTGGTATCCGCGATACGCCTGCCCAACAACCTGTTCACGGACAACGCGGGCACGGAGGTGGGCAGTGACCTGATTGTCCTGCAAAAGAACCTCAGCAAGAAGGAAATGTCGCAGGACGAGCGGCTGATGACCGTGATACAGACGGACACGAAAACCGCCCTGACCGACAACGCCTATTTCATCCACCACCCGGAACGCATCGTGCATACGATGGCGAAACTTGACACAGACCCCTACGGGAAGCCCGCTATGGTTTATCTGCACGAGGGCAAGGCAGCAGGCATCGCCGGGGATTTGCGCCGTATGCTCGACGAGGATTTCCATTACAGGCTTGCCATGCGCTTGTATTCGGGTTCAATCCGGCAGGCAGGAACGGAAGAAAAAGTTGCCGTTCAAAATAAAGTAGAGCGTCCTGCCATAAAATTGGAAACAGTATCCTCGGCGCAGACGGTGGAAACTCCGACAGAAAAGCCGCAACCCGCAGATGAAAAGCCGGAGATAGAACCGCGCCCGCAATATTCCGCAGGCGTGCAGCTCACCCTGCTTGACCTCTGGGGGATGACGGAAGAGGTCAGCCAACCGAAAACCTCCAAAAAGAAAAAGACGGTGAAAAAGGCAGTTACGGCAAAGTCCACTCCGCCCAAACCGAAAGTCACGGTTACACCGACAGCTCCAACTGCAAAACCCGCAATGGAGAATAAGGAGGTGAAAGCGGAGAACACCGCCAAGCCTGCCGACCCGGACGACATCTATGCCACACTGGACTGGGATACCAATCCTCCCATCAACGGTTTCTATGAAATGATGATGGGTTTGACGCCGGAGCGTAGGAAAGAACTTCGGGAACTGGCAAGGCAGCATAACGAGAAACAAGTGGCGGAAAAGACGGAAGTGAAAGCCGTGCCGGAAACTTCCCGTGAGCAGCCACGACAGGAGGAAACACAGCCGGAGGCAGTCGCCGCACCTGCCGTTACAGATACCCCATCGGAAGCGGTGGGGACTTTCCTTTTCCCCGACATCGAAGCGGAAAAGCCGAAGGAGGAAGTCGTGGACCTTTCTCCGCGTGCCTACCACCGCACGCCGGAGATGCACCTGCGCGAAGGGTCGCTGGTGGCTGACCGGGGGCGTCATAACATCGGCTACCTGAAAGACATCACGCCATACGGGGCGACATTCCAGCCGCTCGACCTGAAAGGATACCAGAAGGAAAAGGCGTTGTTGTATGTGTCGCTGCGTGACGCCTACGAGCGTCTGTACCGTTATGAATCGCTCCGGCGCGAGGCAAATGTTCCGTGGCGAGAGCATCTGAATACCTGTTACGATGAGTTTGTCATGCGCTACGGCAACCTCAACGCCAAGCAGAACGTGAAGTTAGTGATGATGGATGCGGGCGGGCGCGACATCCTTTCGCTGGAACGGATGGAAAACGGAAAGTTCGTCAAGGCGGACATCTTCGAGCATCCTGTTTCCTTCGCGGTGGAGAGCCATGCCAACGTAGGCTCTCCCGAAGAAGCCCTGTCTGCGTCGCTCAACAAATATGGTACGGTCAATCTCGACTATATGCGGGAGATAACCGACAGCACGGCGGAGGATTTGCTCACTGCCCTGCAAGGGCGCATCTACTACAATCCGCTCGTGACCGGTTACGAAATCAAAGACCGTTTCATCGCCGGAAATGTCATAGAGAAAGCGGAACGCATAGAGGCATGGATGGGTGACAATCCCGAAAATGAGCGTATGCCGGAGGTGAAGCAGGCGTTGGAGGCTCTGAAAGATGCCGAGCCGCAGCGCATCGCCTTCGAGGATCTGGACTTCAATTTCGGGGAACGCTGGATTCCGACGGGTGTCTATGCCGCCTACATGAGCCGGCTGTTCGACACGGAGGTGAAAATCGCCTATTCCGCAAGCATGGACGAGTTTTCGGTGGTGTGCGGCTACCGCACCATGAAAATCACGGACGAGTTTCTGGTGAAGGGGTATTACCGGAACTATGACGGTATGCACCTCCTAAAACACGCCCTGCACAACACCTGCCCTGACATGATGAAGTCCATCGGCAAGGACGAGCATGGCAACGACATCAAGATGCGCGACAGCGAGGGAATACAACTCGCCAACGCCAAGATTGACGAGATACGAAACGGCTTCTCCGAATGGCTCGAAGAGCAGTCGCCGCAGTTCAAGGAGCGGCTTGTGACGATGTATAACCGCAAGTTCAACTGTTTCGTGCGCCCGCGCTACGACGGCTCCCATCAGACCTTTCCCGACCTCAACCTGAAAGGGCTGGCAAGCCGGGGTATCAAGAGCGTCTATCCCTCACAGATGGATTGCGTCTGGATGTTGAAACAGAACGGCGGCGGAAATTGCGACCACGAGGTGGGAACCGGTAAGACGCTGATAATGTGCATCGCCGCGCATGAGATGAAGCGTCTGAATTTGGCACACAAGCCGATGATTATCGGGCTGAAAGCCAACGTTGCGGAGATTGCAGCCACCTATCAGGCGGCATATCCCAACGCACGTATTCTGTACGCTTCGGAGAAGGACTTTTCGACCGCCAACCGTGTGCGCTTCTTCAATAATATAAAGAACAACGACTACGATTGCGTCATCATGTCGCACGACCAGTTCGGCAAGATACCGCAGTCGCCGGAATTGCAGCAGCGCATCCTGCAAGCAGAGCTTGACACGGTGGAGGAAAACCTCGAAGTGCTACGGCAGCAGGGAAAGAACGTGTCGCGGGCGATGCTGAAAGGATTGGAGAAGCGCAAGCACAACCTTGAAGCGAAGCTGGAGAAGGTGGAACACGCCATAAAGTCACGCACGGACGACGTGGTGGATTTCAAGCAGATGGGCATCGACCACATCTTCATAGATGAGAGCCACCAGTTCAAGAATCTGACTTTCAACACGCGCCACGACCGTGTGGCGGGATTGGGAAACAGCGAGGGAAGCCAGAAGGCACTTAACATGCTCTTTGCCATACGCACCATACAGGAGCGCACAGGAAAAGACTTGGGTGCGACCTTCCTCTCCGGCACGACTATCAGCAACTCACTGACTGAATTGTACCTGCTGTTCAAGTACCTGCGCCCGAAGGAGCTGGAACGGCAGGACATAAGGTGTTTCGACGCTTGGGCGGCGATATTTGCCAAGAAGACGACGGATTTTGAATTTAACGTGACGAACAATGTGGTCCAGAAGGAGCGTTTCCGCTACTTCATCAAAGTGCCGGAGCTTGCCGCCTTCTATAATGAAATCACGGACTACCGCACGGCGGAGGATGTGGGCGTTGACCGTCCTGCCAAGAACGAGATACTGCACCATATACCGCCCACGCCGGAACAGGAGGACTTCATACAGAAACTGATGCAGTTCGCCAAGACGGGCGATGCCACCTTGTTGGGCAGGCTGCCGCTTTCGGAAACGGAAGAAAAGGCGAAGATGCTCATCGCCACGGACTATGCCCGGAAAATGGCACTCGACATGCGCATGATAGACCCGAATTACGAAGATCATCCCGACAACAAAGCGAGTCACTGTGCCAAGATGATCGCGGAGTATTATCAAAAATACGACGCCCAGAAAGGCACGCAGTTCGTTTTCTCTGATTTGGGGACATACCAGCCGGGCGACGGGTGGAACGTCTATTCGGAAATCAAGCGCAAACTGACGGAGGACTACGGTATACCGCCAAGCGAGGTGCGCTTCATTCAGGAGTGCAAGACCGACAAGGCGCGGAAGGCGGTGATAGACGCCATGAACGCCGGGACGGTGCGTGTGCTGTTCGGCTCTACCTCTATGCTCGGAACGGGTGTGAACGCCCAGAAACGGTGTGTGGCTATCCATCATCTCGATACGCCGTGGCGACCGTCCGACTTGCAACAGCGTGACGGACGCGGAGTTAGGGCAGGTAATGAGATTGCCAAACATTTCGCCGGGAACAACGTGGATGTAATCATCTACGCGGTGGAGAAGTCACTGGACAGCTACAAGTTCAACCTCCTGCACTGCAAGCAGACTTTCATAAGCCAGCTCAAAAGCGGTGCGATGGGTGCGCGTACCATCGACGAGGGGGCAATGGACGAAAAATCGGGCATGAATTTCTCGGAATACATGGCGTTGCTCTCCGGCAATACCGACCTGTTGGACAAGGCGAAACTGGAAAAGCGGATCGCATCGCTCGAAGGGGAACGCAAGTCGTTCAACAAGGGCAAGCGTGATTCGGAGTTCAAGCTGGAGTCAAAGACCGGCGAGTTGCGCAACAACACGGCTTTCATAGATGCCATGACGGAGGACTGGAACCGCTTCCTGTCGGTGGTGCAGACCGACAAGGAGGGCAACCGCCTTAATATAATAAAGGTGGACGGAGTGGATTCCGCCGATGAGAAGGTCATCGGAAAGCGTTTGCAGGAGATAGCCAAGAATGCCACGACCGGAGGGTTGTACACGCAGGTCGGTGAACTTTACGGTTTTCCGATAAAGGTGGTGAGCGAAAGGATACTCAAAGAGGGATTGGAGTTCACCGACAACCGCTTCGTGGTCGAGGGGAACTACAAGTACACCTACAACAACGGGCATCTGGCGATGGCTGACCCGTTGGCCGCCGCCCGCAACTTCCTCAACGCGATGGAGAGGATACCCTCCATCATCGACCAGTACAAGGCGAAGAACGAGGTGCTGGAGATGGAGATACCGCAGTTACAGGAGATAGCGGGTAAGGTGTGGAAGAAGGAGGACGAGCTGAAGCAGTTGAAGTCCGAACTTGCCGCCCTTGACCGAAAAATTCAGCTGGAGCTTGCGCCACCCACGCCCGAAGTCGCAGAAAAGGAGAATGAAGGGCAACAGCTCAAGCCGGAAGCGGAAGATGTGAGGAACAGGCAGGCGCAATATCCCGAAAATGCACCGCCGCAGATACGCAGTCCGGCGGATAGTATCGTTGCCAACCATGTCATAATCGGGCGTCCGGGACTGTATGCCAAGGAGGAAACCCGGTCCAAAGGATTGAAAATATAACCTAAGGAATTTTATCTGAAGTATTAATAAGGGCTATCCCAAAAGGTCTAAAAGTAAATTTTATCCTTTCTGCAAGTATCTATAGGATGGCAACTGCATTTTTTTCTTTTTGGGCAGCCCTTATTAAAATTTATTCTTATTTTAGGTTATATACATTCATGTCCATTTATGTAAAAAATTCCTGCTGACCTTGTTTATGTCTTGTCAGTCACCATTTGCAAAACCATATTTGACCCTCAAAGAGGCTGAATTTGATAAGTAACTTGCTACATACTCATAATAAGGAGCTAAATAGAACACGAATGGGAAATACACAAATGCTAAACTAAAGAAGATATTGGCCAAAATAAACGCTATACCGAGAGAGAAACTTGATTTTTCAACTTCCTAAAACGGTGTTGTTCAAACATTTCTACTTATTTGTACTTGCCAGTTGAACCTACGCTTCCCTAATAAAATGTCTATGGTAAAAAGTTAAAAAATCCTCCCACTTTTGTTAGATATATTTTTTTGTGTAATTTTGTAATCGTTATGCGGCAGTAATAATATACATATTAATACGAGTTAGTAATCCTGTAGTTCTCATATGCTACGAGGAGGTATTAAAAGGTGCGTTTCGACAATGCATCTACTGTAGTATATTATTGCTTAATCCAAATGAATATTATAAATTTAGGAATTCTTGCTCACATTGATGCAGGAAAAACTTCCGTAACCGAGAATCTGCTGTTTGCCAGTGGAGCAACGGAAAAGTGCGGCCGTGTGGATAATGGTGACACCATAACGGACTCTATGGATATAGAGAAACGTAGAGGAATTACTGTCCGGGCTTCTACGACATCTATTATCTGGAATGGAGTGAAATGCAATATCATTGACACTCCGGGACACATGGATTTTATTGCGGAAGTGGAGCGGACATTCAAAATGCTTGATGGAGCAGTCCTCATCTTATCCGCAAAGGAAGGCATACAAGCGCAGACAAAGTTGCTGTTCAGTACTTTACAAAAGCTGCAAATCCCGACAATTATATTTATCAATAAGATTGACCGTGCCGGTGTGAATTTGGAGCGTTTGTATATGGATATAAAAACAAATCTGTCGCAAGATGTCCTGTTTATGCAAACTGTTGTCGATGGATCGGTTTATCCGGTTTGCTCCCAAACATATATAAAGGAAGAATACAAAGAATTTGTATGCAACCATGACGACGATATATTAGAACGATATTTGGCGGATAGCGAAATTTCACCGGCTGATTATTGGAATACGATAATCGCTCTTGTGGCAAAAGCCAAAGTCTATCCGGTGCTACATGGATCAGCAATGTTCAATATCGGTATCAATGAGTTGTTGGACGCCATTTCTTCTTTTATACTTCCTCCGGCATCAGTCTCAAACAGACTTTCAGCTTATCTCTATAAGATAGAGCATGACCCCAAAGGGCATAAAAGAAGTTTTCTTAAAATAATTGACGGAAGTCTGAGACTTCGAGACGTTGTAAGAATCAACGATTCGGAAAAATTCATCAAGATTAAAAATCTAAAGACTATTTATCAGGGCAGAGAGATAAATGTTGATGAAGTGGGTGCCAATGATATCGCGATTGTAGAAGATATAGAAGATTTTCGAATCGGAGATTATTTAGGTGCTAAACCTTGTTTGATTCAAGGATTATCTCATCAGCATCCCGCTCTCAAATCCTCCGTCCGGCCAAATAAGCCCGAAGAGAGAAGCAAGGTGATATCCGCTCTGAATACATTGTGGATTGAAGACCCGTCTTTGTCCTTTTCCATAAACTCATATAGTGATGAATTGGAAATCTCGTTATATGGTTTGACCCAAAAGGAAATCATACAGACATTGCTGGAAGAACGATTTTCCGTAAAGGTCCATTTTGATGAGATCAAGACTATCTACAAAGAACGACCTATAAAAAAGGTCAATAAGATTATTCAGATCGAAGTACCACCCAACCCTTACTGGGCCACAATAGGGCTGACTCTTGAACCCTTACCGTTAGGGGCAGGGTTGCAAATCGAAAGTGACATCTCCTATGGTTATCTGAACCATTCTTTTCAAAATGCCGTTTTTGAAGGGATTCGTATGTCTTGCCAATCTGGTTTACATGGATGGGAAGTGACAGATCTGAAAGTAACTTTTACTCAAGCCGAGTATTATAGCCCGGTAAGTACACCTGCTGATTTCAGACAGCTGACCCCTTATGTCTTCAGGCTGGCTTTGCAACAGTCAGGTGTGGACATTCTCGAACCGATGCTCTGTTTTGAGTTGCAGATACCCCAAGTAGCGAGTTCCAAAGCTATTACAGATTTGCAAAAACTGATGTCTGAGATTGAAGACATCAGTTGTAATAATGAGTGGTGTCATATTAAAGGGAAAGTTCCATTAAATACAAGTAAAGACTATGCCTCAGAAGTAAGTTCGTACACTAAGGGCTTAGGCATTTTTATGGTTAAGCCATGTGGGTATCAAATAACAAAAGACGGTTATTCTGATAATATCCGCATGAACGAAAAAGATAAACTTTTATTCATGTTCCAAAAATCAATGTCATTAAAATAATGGAGCGGTCAGGAAATTTCTATAAGGCAATACGGTTGGGATATATACTTATCTCCATTCTTATCGGATGTATGGCATATAATAGCCTCTATGAATGGCAGGAGATAGAAGCAT